>WNGP01000380.1_pt1 | contig 33963 bp, 35 predicted proteins | sample 5407671 | NCBI WGS metagenome assembly WNGP01 (sample SAMN13153381, study PRJNA577476) | soil metagenome | isolation source: 40 cm soil or saprolite under Garry oak tree replicate 2 | place: USA:California | collected 2016-06-15 | reverse complement strand
AACAACCGCGACAATTCAGTCAACTGGGCGGCGTCGAGTGAAAACGTCTCCTCGCTGATCTGCTCCGCCGATTCCGTCGCCTCGTTCAACAGTCGCTCCCCGGCCGTGGTCAGCGAGGCATAGCCCACCCGGGCATCGTTCCTGTCCATTTCCCGCTTGACCAGCCCGATCTTCTCCAACGGGATGAGCGCTCTCGTTACCGCGGCGGGGGTGAGGCCGAGCTGATCGGCCAGGTCTACCCGGCGCATCTTGCCCTCCGGCGCCCGGCTCAGTTGCCGCAGGATGGCGAAATCGCCGAAGCTGAGGCCGTGCAACGAGCCCAGACGACCGTCGAGGCGTCGGACCATTCTGGCGTAGGCCTTGGCGAGCTCGAGGCACAGGTGCAGGGGCTTCTTCTGGGCTGACATACTTGAGTATGGTCGCCTTGAGGTCTTCGGTCCGCATGTAAAGCTCGTCCTACCGCGCCGGCGTCGCCTCCGGACGGAACACGAGGTCGGCGCCCATGAACAGGTCTCTCCACAACAGCGCGTCCACGCCCAGGCCGTAGGTGTGGATCCTCGGGGTAAGGTCCGCCAGGATCCACGCCGGGGAGCGCCACTTGGCGAGCACGCGCATCCCGCCCGCGTCAGGAAACACTTTCACGCCGGCCGTGATCCGCGTCGGCGTTGCTCGCAGGGTCAGGGAGCCGATCGCCCGGGCGACGATCGTGTCGGCTCGCTTGGTCACGTCGACGAGGCTGTCCAGGGTGAACTGGATCTCCGGGAACTGCCCGGTTTCGAGCAGCTGATGCATCATGACGTCGCGAATCCCCTCGCCCGTGATCAGCGCGTCCCCTCGGACGGTGACCGCTCCGTGTACTCCGCGGAAGTGCAGCGTATCATCCACCACGACCTCGCCTCGAACTGCCTCCACACATACGGGGTTGACCCAGCGACGCGGGAACAGCGGCACGTGCACCGTATCCTCGACGTTGGCGTAGCCGGTGGAGGGCAACTTGAGGAGGGGGTTGATGGTCCAGCCGGAGCTGCGCCCCTCGCCGGGCCGCCACGAGGGTTCTGCGGGACACGTGGTAGCCCACAAATGGTTCAGGTGCGGGCTGACCTGCCACCAGGCAAGACTGGTTTTCGAATCCACAGTCCAGCGCGTCTGCGCGTGCCCGGCGGCCGCCGCGCTGAGAAGGCCCACCAGCGCGGCGGCGACAGGGCAGGAGGCCCGTACGCGATCCGTGGTGGTCGTCAGGGAGAGGTGCCGTTCGGGCAGATTTGAGGATTGTCCGGCCTGATGCAGGGTGCGGACGATGGCGCTCCGGTCCCGCTCGACGCGGAGGCGACGAGCGTCCCGAGTGCGAGGGTGAGTCCGCCCATCAGGAGGAGCGTGCGTCGCGGCGCAGGCTGGCGCGCGCGCATCGACTGCACGTTCGACAGCGGTATTTCGACGTAGTGTACCCCCTCGGCGAGGCCGCCCAGGGTATCGGCCCTGACGCGGGGCGACAGCAACGCCACCTGACTGTTGTCCGCCGTGGTGACCCAGACGATCTGGGGCGCCTTCGTGGCGATGAACTGAGCAGGCCTGCGCACGGTGCCGACCGACGTGCAAGCCGTGGCGAGGGGAACGAGCGAGATCAGGGCAGCTGCGGTGACGCGACGCACCATGGCTTCCTCCGGTGGAGAGCCTTCTGACACGTACCTTAGCTCACTCTTCAGGTTCGCGCACCCACCGGCGCAGCGGCGACAGGCAGGCACGCTCCGAGGTCCGTACGCGATCCGTGGCGATCGTCAGGGCGACGTGCCGTTCGGGCAGAGGGCGGGAATCGCGGGGTCGGAGCAGGGCGCGGAAGACGGCGCACCTGCAGCACGCGACACCGAGAGCACGATCGTCGCGACGGCCAAGCTGGCCCCGCCCATCAGCAGGAGCGTGCGTCGCGGCGCGGGTTGCCGCGCCCGCATCGACTGTACCGTCGACAGCGGCATTTCGACGTAATGTACCCCCCCGGCGAGGCCGCCAAGGGTATCCGCCCTGACGCGGGGCGATAGGAGCGCCACCTCATTGTTGTCGGTCTTGGTGACCCAGACGATCTGGGGCACCTTCGAGGCGATGAACTGCGCGGGCTGTCGGACGGTGGCGATGGTCGTGCACGCGGTGGCGATGGGAATGAGCGGCATCAAGGCAGCTGCGGTGACGCGACGCAACATGGCTGCTTCCTCGGAGCCCCGAATGCGATTCATCAGTGAGCGTCAGGGCGAGGTGCCGTTGGGACACATTTGGGGACTGTTGGCGTTCACGCAGGGTAAGGAGGACGGCGCACCGGTGCCGCCCGAAATGGCGGCGAGGGACGCGACGGCGAGCGTGAGTCCGCCCACCAGAAAGAGCGTGCGTCGCAGTGCGGGTTGACGCGCGCGCATCGACTGCACGGTCGATAGCGGCATTTCGACGTAATGCACCCCATCGGCGAGGCCGCCCAGCGTATCGGCCCTCACGCGGGGCGACAGCAGCGCCACCTGACTGTTGCCCGCCGTGGTGACCCAGACGATCTGGGGCGCCTTCGCGGCGATGAACTGGGCGGGCCGGCGCACGGTCGCGACGGCCGTGCACGCCGTGGCGAGCGGAATGAGCGGCATCAGGGCAACGGCGGTGACGCGACCCAACATGGCTTCCTCCGAGGAGAGCCTGCTCACATGAACCTTAGCTCACTCCTCGGGTTCGCGCACGGCCGCGTTTCAATTCGTGCGTGCGTCGCGGCGGCGGGCCCGCAAGGCGCTCCATCCCCCGTGGGTGAGCGCTTCCTCGCGGCCGGATCTGCCTGCATACTACCTGGTTCCTGGGCTGGTGCCTTGGTTTCATCGGCGGAGGGCTCATGAGGTGGCGCGGGTTGTTCACACTTCCCCTCATCTTACTGATGGCCGTGGCCAGCGCGACGCACGGTCAGATCGAGAAGGGACGTCGCAGCGTTGCGCCCAAGGCACTGGTGTCCATATCTGCCTGTCCCGACTCATCGCGCAGGTTGCCGAAAGACCTTCCGTCCGCGTTCGATGCGGTCGTCATCGTTCGTGCCGGTTCCACCAGCAGCAGCGGTGTCATCATTTCCGCGGACGGCTACGCGGTCACGACCGCGCACGTTGTCTCGGGCTTGAACGAAGTCCCGGTGTTCCTCCACTCAGGCGATCGGCTCTCGGCGCGCGTCGTGTCGGTTGATACAGCGCAGGACGTCGCACTCGTCAGGTTGCCAGGGAGCGGACACGCCTGCTTGCCGGTGGCCCGAAAGGCGACGCCGCCCGCTGGCACCCCGGTCTATGCCATCGGCGCAGCGGCGGGGGGAGATAGTGCCTACTCCGTGACTTCGTGCATTATCAGCTCGTTCCGGCCCTTGAGTGGGTACTCGTACTTGCAAACCGACGCCATCTTGAAGCCGGGCACCGGTGGGGGTCCGATACTCACGCGCGACGGATGGGTCATCGCTGTGGTCAGCTGGAACCTTGCGGCAGTGGGGTTTGACGGTCTCGCTTTCGGCGTTCCTGTCGATGCAGTGTCGAGGCGACTCCTGTTGGACTGGAGATGACAATCTTCCGCCGTACCGATTGCGCGGCATGATCGCCGCCCCGCACCTCACGCCCCGTGGAGGGTGAAATGAAACGCCCCATGCTGCTCGTCGCCGCATCGCTCGTTGTCCCCTGTGTGGCGCCCGCGCAAGACGTGTTTCCCGACGTCGAATACATCCAAGGAAAGACCGGCCAGCCCGAGAAGATCAAGGGGCAGCTCATGATCAGTCCGACGGGAATCGCGTTCCTCACCCGCGAGGGGACGAACGTCTTCACGATCCCGATCGGTACGGTGAAGGAGGTCACAAACTCGCTCCAGACCGACCCCGGCAGCTTCGGTCGCAAGATGATGCTCGGCGCGTTCGCATCCAAGCGCGAGGAGTTCGTGTACGTCACCACCGAGACTCCCGAGCATGCCGAAGTCATCACGCTCAAATGCCACAAGAAGAACACATCCCCCGACATCATGGCGAAGATCAAGTTCTACATGGGCAAGGCCCAGCGGCAGCCGGGCGACAGCCAAAAGCCTAGCTGAGCTTGACGGGGGCGAGGTCTCCCCTATCTTGGGGGCGCGCCGCGCCCCCAACTTCAGCTTGAAGGACCCGAACCCATGGCTTCGGCACGCTTGCGTCTCCGACTGCTTGCCCTCGCATGCCTGTGTGGGCTTGCCACCACTCCCCTCGCCGCCCAGGGCTATCGCTTCGCCAATATCCCGTGGGGCTCGAACGGCACCACCATCAAGCAGCTGCTGTCCGACCAGGGCCTAAACTTCGTCGAGGTCGATACCGACGGCGACTACAAGTTCAAGGGCACGCTCACCGGGTACGAGGCGGTCGTCTGGGGCCTCATGTCCAACAGCGGCGTCGCCAAGTTCAGCATCACGCTCTTCACGCCCGACGAAAAGGCGCGCAAGGCGTTCGGTGAGATGAAGACCAATCTCTCCGGCAAGTACGGCGCGCCCTCCGAGGTGATCGAGAATTACGAAGCGCCTTACCGCGCCGGCGACGGGCGCGAGGAGCAGGCGATCCGCGAGGACAAGGGCCACCTCATGGTGCTGTGGCGCCAACCGGTCGGGTCGGACACGAGCTACCTCGGCTTGCAGGTGACCGACAAGCTGAACCTGTTCGTCGCGTACGAAGGCCCGCGCTGGAGCAGCGAGCTGGATCGGCGCCGCGCCAAACAGAGCAAGAACAGCCCGTTCTAACCGCGGTCGCGCGTTGCAGATTGCGTCGAGGCGGTCTCGCTTTGTGGCGATTGGCCGCGCAGCTTTAGCGCGAACGCCAACCGGAGAACCATGATGAGGACGATCGCTCTCGCGGCCCTGCTCGCAGTGACGCTTGGTGCCGGCCGCGCCCAAGCCCAAGTGGCCGCCGCTCCCGCCGCGGCGCCCAAAGTGAAAATCACCGCGCCGGCGCCGAACGCGGTCGTGACGGGGACGAGCGTGCACGTGACGCTCGCGGCGACGGGCATCGAAATCGCCCCGGCCGCCGAACACAAGCCCGGAACCGCGCACCACCACCTGTTCCTCGACACCGACGTGAGCGCTGGCGACATGCCGATCCCGGCGGGCGCGAAGGGGATCTGGCATCTCGGCAAGGGCCAAACGGAGTTCACGTTGGACAGCGTGACGGCGGGACCACACCGTCTCATCGCCGTGCTCGCCGACCCGAACCACGTGCCCCTGAAGCCCATGGTGGCGGACACCGTCCGCTTCACCGTCAAGGCGCCGTGAGCCCCTTCCACACCACCGCGCGGATATCCCGCGATCGCTCCTCCGCGAATCGCTGCGCCGCCTGGAGGTGCTCCTCGTAGTCTCGGCGCCACGCCGCGGGCATGTTCGACCGGAAGTAGACCGCCGTCATCACGGCGCCGAGGGCCTTGCTCGCGGCGCCGTGCCCCACCTCCGTCACGTCTCCCAGGAAGCACGTCGAGCTCCCCGTATCCATCACGTTCGCCACCCGGCACTCGAAGTGCGCGAAGCAGTCGTCCAGCACCGGGGCGCCGAGGCGACCGAGGTGGTGCGGCACGCCGGCCAGCTTGTCCTGCGCGCGGCCGCTCGCGAACCCGAGCCGGTGCACCAGCTCGAGCTGGTCTTCGCGCAGCAGATGCAGCACGAAGCGTCCCGTCTCGAAGATCATGTCGTGGCTGAAGTTGAACTTGTGCACGTAGACGGAGAGCCGCGGGATCGTGGGGACGATCGAGGCGCGCACGGCGCTGTCCAGGATCATGCCGTTGCGCTTGCCCCCGCGCTCGCTCGTGACCGCCACGATCGGTGACGTGAGATTGCGGAGCAGCTGATAGATCGCGTCTGGTCCCATGTGTTAATTATATGACATGGCTGCATTGTTCGACCGCTTCCGCGCCCATCTCGAGGCCACCCGGCTGTTTCGGGAGCCCGGCGTCGCGCTCGTCGCCGTTTCCGGCGGTGCCGATTCAGTGGCCCTGCTCGACCTGCTGCACGGCGTGGCGGGCGCTTTCGGGCTCTCGCTCGTGGTGGCGCACGCGGATCACGGAATCCGGGCGGACAGTCGGACGGTCGGACGGGCGGTCAGAGCGCTGGCGGAGCGGTACGACGTCCCTTTCGAGCTGGGTGAACTTGCGCTGGGTCCGGACGCGACCGAGACCGTCGCGCGGCGGGCGCGATACGCCTGGCTCCGGGACGTGCAGCGGCGTCGCAGTGCCCGCTATCTCGTCACCGCCCATCACCGGGACGACCAGGCAGAGACGGTGCTGCTACGCGTGCTCTCGGGCAGCGGCCTCTCCGGTCTCGCCGGGATCCCGATGCGGAGCCGCGGCGGTCTGGTGCGGCCGCTGCTGCCGTTCACGCGGGACCAGCTCGCGGCGCACGTAGTCGAACGCGGGCTCCCGGTGCACGATGATCCCGCCAACCGCGATCCGCGCCACCTGCGCTCCTGGCTGCGCGGCAGCCTGCTCCCGGTGCTCGAGGAGCGGGTGGGTGATGTCCGCGAAAAGCTGCTGCGACTGGGCCGTCACGCCGGCGTCGAGCGCCGCGCCTGGAATCGCGTGCTCGATCTGCTTCCCGATCTCTCGCTGCGCGTGGCTCGCGACGGCCAGGGCTTCGACGTTGCTCGGGCTGTCCTCGCCCGCTATGATGACGCATTGGCCGGAGTGTTGCTCGGCGCGGCGGCCCGGCGCGTGGGATTGGTGCTGGGACCGGTGCACGCACGCCGCCTCGCGACGTTCGCCGGCCAGGCGTCGGGGCGACGCATGGACCTGCCCGGCGGCTGGGTCGCCGAGATCGCGTTCGATCGCCTGCGGGTGTCGAGCGGTGTCCCGCGCGAGCAGCCGCCGGTTGACGCCCGAGACGAACGGGGCGAGGCGGTGTTCGGCGAGTTCCTGGTGCGCTGGGAGCCGGCTGCCGCGCCGCACACGCTCGAGCGTGCCGGGTGGACGACGTGGCTGACCGGCGGGGCCTGGCAGCTCCGGCCGTACCAGCAGGGAGACCGGCTGCTGCCGCTCGGCGGAGTGGGACGCCGGCCGGTGCGCCGGCTGTTGATGGAGGCACAAGTGCCGCGCGGGCACCGGGGCCGCTATCCCGTCGTGGCGCGCGGCGAAACCATTCTCTGGGTGCCCGGCGTGTGCCGCAGCGCGGCCGACCTGCCCTCGCCCGGAACCCCGGCGGTCCGGTTGGATGTTACCGAGTACGGCGAGCCTAAAGCAGACCGGCGGGCGTGAGCTCGCCGGCATCGCGTTCGACGAAGCGACGATCGCCGCACGGGTGCGCGCCCTGGGCCGCGACATCACAGCGGCCTATCCGACGGGCGAGCTGCTCGTGCTGGGCCTGCTGAAGGGGAGTTTCATCTTCCTGAGCGACCTGGTGCGGCGGATCGAGCGGCCGCTCCAGGTCGATTTTCTTGTGGCGGCAAGCTACGGCGCGGATACAGTTTCAAGTCGTGCCGTGCGGCTGCTTTACGACCCCGAGACGGAGCTCGGGGGTAAGCACATCCTGTTGGTCGAGGATATCGTTGATACGGGAAAGACCCTCAACCGGCTGGTGGTCCTTTTGCGCCAGCGCAATCCAGGGAGTCTCAACATCTGCGCCTTGTTGCATAAGCACGTAGCCGAGCATCTGGAGCTGGAGCCCAAGTTCCTCGGGTTCGACGCCCCCCCCAGCTTTCTCGTGGGGTACGGCTTGGATCACGCCGAGAACTTCCGGCACCTTCCTTATATTGCGAGTCTAGCCTAATGGCCAACCGGGTCCCGCCCCCACGGGAGTTCAACTGGGGTCGCACGCTGCGGACGCTCTCGTTCTGGGCGCTGCTGATCGTCGGGTCGATCGCGCTGGTGCAGTTCGCGTCGAGCCGGCGGCAGGACGCGGTGGACATCTCCTACACCCAGTTCACTGAGGAGCTGGAGAGCGGGAACGTCCAGGCGGTCGAGGTCACCGAGCGCGTGCAGTTGCGCGGCGACTTCAAGGCCGCGGTGACCATCGGCCACCGTACCGCCGAGCACTTCACGACGCTGCTGCCGTTCGAGTCGACCGATACGTGGACCGCCACGCTGCGCCAGCGCGGCGTGAACGTCAGCGCGAAAGAAGAGAAGCAGTCGTTCGGCGTCTTCCTGTTCAGCTTCCTGCCGTACCTGTTCATCCTCGGGCTCATCATCTTCATGCTGCGCCAGATGCAGCAGGGCGGCAACCGCGCCTTCGCCTTCGGCAAGTCCAAGGCGAAGCTGCTCTCGGGTGACACGCCCAAGGTGACCTTCGCCGACGTCGCCGGATGCGACGAGGCGAAGCAGGAGCTGGAGGAGATCATCGATTTCCTCAAGGACCCGCAGAAGTTCCAGCGCCTGGGCGGCCGGCTACCCAAGGGCGCGCTGCTCGTCGGGCCCCCGGGGACCGGGAAGACTCTGCTCGCCAAGGCCGTGGCGGGCGAGGCGGGCCGCCCGTTCTTCTCGATGTCGGGCTCGGATTTCGTGGAGATGTTCGTCGGTGTGGGCGCCTCGCGGGTGCGCGATCTGTTCGAGCAGGGTAAGGCGCACGCGCCCTGCATCATCTTCATCGACGAGATCGACGCGGTCGGGCGGCACCGCGGCGCCGGGCTGGGAGGCGGGCACGACGAGCGCGAGCAGACGCTGAACCAGCTGCTCGTCGAGATGGACGGGTTCGAATCGAACGACGGCGTCATCCTGCTGGCGGCCACCAACCGCCCGGACATCCTCGATCCCGCGCTGCTCCGGCCGGGACGCTTTGACCGCCAGATCGTCGTGGACATGCCGGACGTGAAGGGCCGCGAGCAGATCCTCCGGGTGCACACCCGCAAGATCCCGCTGGCGGCGGGCGTGAATCTGGAGCAGATCGCGAAGGGCACTCCCGGGCTCTCGGGGGCCGAGCTGTCGAACATCGTCAACGAGGCCGCGCTGCTCGCGGCGCGGCGCAACAAGCCGGCCGTGGCGATGGTGGATCTCGACGATGCGAAGGACAAGGTGATGCTCGGCCTCGAGCGGAAGAGCATGGTCCTTTCGGAAGAAGAGCGGAAGCTCACCGCGTACCACGAGGCGGGGCACGCCCTCGTCAGCCTCAAGGTCCCGGGCTTGGACCCCGTCCACAAGGTGACGATCGTGCCGCGTGGACGCGCCCTGGGCCTCACCTTCTCGCTCCCCGAGGAAGACCGGCACAACTACACCAAGCAGTACATCCTGGGCCGGCTGGCCATGGCGTACGGCGGCCGCGTCGCCGAGGAGCTGGTGTTCGGGCCCGACAAGGTGACGACGGGGGCGGCGCAGGACATCCAGCAGGCGACCGAGATGGCGCGTCGCATGGTGACGCAGTTCGGGATGAGCGATGCCGTGGGGCCGATCGCCGTGGGCGATCGCGAAGCGGAGATCTTCCTGGGACGCGAGATCGTGCAGCGGCGCGAGATCTCCGAGCGGACCGCCGAGCTCGTGGATACCGAGCTGAAGCGGGTGCTGGGCGCGGCGTACGAGCGCGCGCGCGAGATCCTCGTCGAGCACCGCGCCACGCTCGATCGCGTCGCCGCGGCCCTGCTCGAGCGCGAGACGCTCGACCGGGAGGAGATCGAGATGGTCGTCGCCGGGAAAACGCTGCCGCCGCTCCCGCCCGCCGCGCCCGTGACGCCCACGCCCGCCGGCGCCCCGCCGTCGGTTGGGAAGGCCCCGGCCCGCGGTCCCATCCTGGGGGGCCCGCCGCCCGAGCCTGCCGGAGCCTGAGCAGTTGTCCACCGTTCCTGACCTCGGAAAACTACGCATCGATCGTGACCAGCCGGCGCCCGCCGTGCGGCGGGCGTTTCGGCGTGTCGCCTGGTTTGCAGGCGTGGCCCTCGTGCTGTTGGGCGGGCTCGCCGCATGGCTCAAGCGGGGCTCCGCGGTGCCGGTGGACGTCGTCGCCGCGTCGCTGGGCGGTGGCGGCGGGGCAGGCGGACCGGTCGGTGTGGTGGCGAACGGCTACGTCGTGGCGCGCACCAAGGCCGCCGTGTCGGCGAAGATTCCCGGGCGGCTCGCGTCGCTCGAGGTGAGCGAGGGATCGGTGGTACGGAAGGGTGACGTGATCGCCCGGCTCGACAACGCGGATTACGAGGCGGCGGCGGCGCAGGCGGAGGCCCAGGTCGCGACCGCGCGAGCAACCCTGGTGGAGCTCGAGGCCGACCGCGACGAGCTGCAGCGCGAGTTCGTGCGCACGCGCGACCTGCGCGCCCAGAACCCGAACCTCGTCTCGGCGCAGGACGCCGAGGCGGCGGACAGCCGGGCGCGCCAGGGCGAGGCGCGGGTGCAGGCGCAGCGCGCCCGCGTGGACGCCGCTGCCGCGGGCCTGCGCTTCGCCCAGGCGAATCTCGAGAACACGTACGTGCGCGCTCCCTTCTCGGGGACCGTGCTCCGTAAAGAGGCGGAGGTCGGCGAAGTCGTGGCGCCCTCGGTGGGCGGCGGGCTCACGCGCGGCGCGGTGGTGACCATGGCCGACCTCGGTACGCTCGAGGTCGAAGTGGACGTGAACGAGGCATACATTGCGCGGGTGCGCGGCGGCCAGCGCGCGCGCATCACGCTCGACGCTTACCCGGACACGGGCTTCGCCGGCAACGTGCGCCAGGTCGTCCCCACGGCCGACCGCCAGCGCGCCACGGTGCAGGTGAAGGTCGCGATCCTCGATCGCGACCCGCGCATCCTCCCGGAGATGGGCGCCAAGGTGGAGTTTCTCGAGGATGCGGCGCGGGCTGGCGCCGCCCCCGCGCCACGGCGCATCATGGTCCCCGCGGCGGCCGTGCGGTCCGAGAACGGCGCCTCCGTCGTGTGGATCGTGCGGAACGACCGCGTGGAACGGCGCGAGGTTGACGCGGGTCCCGTGAGTGGTAATTTGCGCGACATTCGGTCGGGGCTTTCGGGCGGCGAGCTCCTGCTCGTCGGCGGGCTCGAGAACCCGCGGGAAGGGCAGCGCGTTCGCACCCGCACCCCCTGACCATCCACCTTTATCGCCGGCCGGCTCCAACATGGCACTCGTCGAGATTCGCAACGTCCATAAGTCGTTTCAGCGCGACACCCAGGCCATCGAGGTGTTCGAGGACCTGACGCTCGACTTCGCGGAGCGGAGCTTCACCGCGTTGATGGGGCCGTCGGGGAGCGGTAAGTCCACATTGCTCAACCTCGTCGCCGGGCTCGACCGGCCGACGCGCGGCACCATCGTCGTGGCGGGAGCGACGGTGAGCGCGATGAGCCCGAGCGCGCTCGCGGCGTGGCGCGCTCGACACATCGGCTTCGTGTTTCAGTCGTACAACCTGCTCCCGGTGCTCACGGCGTTCCAGAACGTCGAGCTGCCGCTGCTCCTGACCCGCCTCTCCCGCAAGGAGCGGGACGAGCGCGTGCGGGTGGCGCTCGGCGTGGTGGGGCTCGAGGATCGGCTGCAGCACTATCCGCGGCAGCTCTCGGGCGGCCAGGAGCAGCGCGTCGCCATCGCGCGCGCCATCGTCTCCGATCCCACGCTCATCCTGCTCGATGAGCCGACGGGACAGCTGGACAAGAAGTCGGCCGAGGAGGTCCTGGGGCTGCTGCAACGCCTCAACGGGGAGTTTCACAAGACGATCATCATGGTTACGCACGACGCGCACGCGGCCGAGAAGGCGCGGCAGGTGCTGCACCTCGAGAAGGGTGTGCTGGCCGCGTGAGACTGCTGCCGCTGGTGCTCGCGAACCTGCGCCGTCACCGGCTACGCACGGTGCTCACCATGTTGGGCGTCGCGCTCGCCATGTTCCTGTTCGCGTCGCTCCGCTCGGTGGTGACGACCCTGAATGCCGGGGCGGAGGTCGCGAGCGCGTCGCGCATGGGCGTACAGAACGCCACCGCGATCGTCTTCCCCTTGCCGATGAGCTACCGGGAGCGCCTCACCGCCGTGCCGGGCGTGGCGGCCGTCACGTGGCTCAACTGGTTCGGCGGATCGTATGGCGACGGCAAGCTCTTCTTCGCGCAGTTCGCCGTCGATCCCGAGACCTACCTGCCGATGTATCCCGAGATCAGCGTTCCGCCGGAGCAGAAGGAGGCGTTCGTGCACGAGCGGACGGCCGCCCTGGTCGGCAAGGGGTTGATCGAGAAGCTGGGGTGGCGCCTGGGCCAGGACGTGACCATCCGCGGCGGCATCTTCCCGGGCGATTGGACGTTCACGATCCGCGGGGTGTACACGCCCACGGTGCGCGCCATCGACGATCGCTCGTTCATCTTCCACTACGATTACCTGTACGAGCACACCGACCATCGCGCCACGCCGGGGTGGTTCGTGTTGCGGCTCTCGGATCCGTCGCTCGCGGCCACGGTGGCGCAGACTGTCGATGATATGTTCCGTAACTCGACCGCTCCCACCAAGACGATGACCGAGAAGGCGTTCAACCAGAGCTTTGTGACGATGTGGGGGAACGTGCAGTTCCTGATGAACTCGATCGGGATGGCCGTCGTGTTCGCGATCCTGATGGTGACGGCCAACGCGATGATGATGACGGCGCGCGAGCGGACGGGCGAGGTGGCGGTGCTCAAGACCATCGGGTTCAGCGATGGGACGCTGTTCGGGCTCGTGATGGCCGAGGCGGGCGTGGTCACGCTGGTGGGCGCCGCGCTCGGCCTCGGGGGCGCGAAGCTGCTGTACGCGGGGACCGCGTTCAACGGCTTCGGATTCCTCCCCGGCTTCGACGTGACGCCGGGGACGCTCGCCATCGGCGTGGGCATCACGCTGCTGCTCGCGGCCGCGAGCGGCATCGTCCCCGCGCTGCGGGCGGCGCGCCTGTCGATCGTGCAGGCCCTGCGGCACGTCGAATGAAGATCCCCTTCGCCTACAACGCGCGCAGCATCGTGCAGCGGCCCGTCTCGACGGCGATGACCGCGCTGGGTGTGGCGCTCGTCGTGGCGGTGTTCATCGCCATGCTCGCGCTCGCCAACGGGTTCCGGGCGGCGCTCGTGAAGACGGGCTCCCCCGACAACGTCATCGTGCTGCGGCGCGGCGCCCAGAGTGAAATGGAGAGCGGCGTGTCGCGCGAGGACGCGCGGCTCATCGCCACGGACCCGCGCATCGCGGTGGGCGCCGACGGGCACCCGCTCATCAGCCCCGAAGTCAATGTCGTGGTGAATATTCCCCGCGCCGTCGGCGAGGGCGTCAACAACGTGGTCGCCCGGGGCGTCAACGACCAGGCCTTCCCCGTGCGCAACATCCACATGGTGGCGGGGCGGCGGTTCGAGTCGGGGAAAAGCGAAATCATCATCGGGAATAAGATCGTCCCGCGCTTCGCGCATACGGGCATCGGCGACACCATCCGGTTCGCCGGCCGGGCCTGGGCGGTCGTGGGGCACTTCGAGGCGGGCGGCTCGGCGCTCGAGTCCGAGATCTGGGGCGAGAACGAGCAATTCATGCCCGTGTTCCGGGGCGAGGTGTTCCAGTCGGTGATCTTCCGGATGCGCGACCCCGCCACCTTTGACGACGTGAAGCGCGCGCTCGAGGGCGAGCAGCGCCTCCAGGTGCAGGTCCAGCGTGAGTCCGCGTTCTACGCAGGGCAGGCGACCATGCTCACCACGGTGCTCACCGCGCTCGGCATCATGATCACGAGCGTGATGGCGGTCGGGGCGGTGTTCGGTGCGATCAACACGATGTACGCGGCGGTCTCGTCCCGCACCCCCGAGATCGCCGTGCTGCTCACGCTCGGCTTCCCACCCCGCAGCGTGCTGGCGTCGTTCCTCGTCGAGTCGGCGGCGATCGCGTTGCTGGGCGGCGTGGTCGGCGGTCTGCTGGCGCTCCCTATCAACGGGATCGTAACCAGCACCACCAACTGGGCCTCCTTCAGCGAGGTGGCGTTCGCGTTTCGCATCACTCCCGGCCTGCTCGCGGCCGGTGCGATCTTCGCGGTCGTGATGGGGCTCGTCGGCGGGTTCTTCCCCGCGTGGCGGGCCGCGCGGTTGCAGGTCGTTCAAGCGCTGCGCTAGGGACGAGGGCCCGTGAAGCTGACGGCCCTCCCCGCCCATACCCCCGAGGCGGTGCGCGCGGCGCTCGTCGCCCGTGGCTGGGACGCGGCCCCGGCATGGTTCGCAGCGACTGGCGTGCAATTCCTCATCGTGCTGCTCGAAGACATCTCCGAAGCGGAGCGCGAGGCCTTGGTGCACTGGAGCGCCCGCTCCGGCGCCGACGTGCTGACCGGCCAGGGGTGGGCGCTCGTAGGCGCCGCCGCCAGCCGGCTCGCACCGCTCGCGCGCCCCGACCGCGTGCCCGCCGGGCTCGAGGGCCTGAGCCCGGAGCTGGCGCGCTTCCTCACGGCGTATGCCGAGCCGCCGCGCGTCTGGCGGATCGCCGGCGCCGAGATCGCGCTCGACCGGCCGGTGTTGATCGGCATCCTCAACGTCACACCCGACTCCTTTTCCGACGGTGCCCGGTTCAGCGACGTTGAGCGAGCGATACCGCACGCGGAGAAGCTGAAAGCCGACGGCTGTCAGCTGATCGATGTCGGCGGCGAGTCGACCCGCCCGGGCGCGGCCCCGGTGGCGGTTGCGGAGGAGCGCGAGCGCGTCGTTCCGGTGGTGGAGCAGCTGGTGCGGCGCGGGCTGGGGCCGGTGTCGGTGGACACGCGCAAGAGCGAGGTCGTGGCCGCCTGTGTCGCCGCCGGCGCGGCGGTGGTGAACGACGTCTCCGCCGGCGCCTTCGATGCGGAGCTGATGCCCGTCGCCGCGCGCGCGGGGGTGGGCGTCATCCTGATGCACATGCGCGGCACGCCGGCGACGATGGACGGGCTCGCGATGTACCGGCACGTGGCGGCGGAGGTGGCCGGGGAGCTGCGGCTGGCCGCGGAGCGGGCCGAGGCGGCCGGCGTGGGGCGGGAGGGGATCGTCCTGGACCCGGGGTTCGGGTTCGCCAAGACCCCGGAGCAGAACTTCCGGCTGCTCGATGAACTGGCGGCGGTGGTTCGCTTGGGCTATCCTGTAGCGGTCGGTCCGTCGCGCAAGCGATTTCTGGGACAGGCCAGCGGACGTCCGGTGGACGACCGCGATCGTGCGACGGCCGTGGCGTGCGCGCTCGCATGGGAGCGGGGGGCGCGCCTCTTCCGGGTCCACGACGTCGCCCTCGCGCGCGAGGCATTGATGGTGGCCAGCGCCACGACGAGCCCAACGTGAGCTTCGAATCCTACCGGTTCCTGATCCCGCGGTTCTGGCCGGACGTGGTCGAGATCCTGCTCGTCGCGTTCGTGATCTACCGTTTCCTGCTGTTCCTCGTGGGGACGCGGGCGATGCAGATCGTGGTGGGCGTGATGATCCTCTCGGTCGCCTACTTCGTCGCCCTGTTCGCCAAGTTCCAGATGATCAGCTTCCTCCTGAGCGTGGTGTTCACCTACGGGGCGTTCGCGGCCGTCGTGGTGTTCCAGCCCGAGCTGCGCAACGCGCTCGCGCGCCTCGGTCAGTCGCGCTTCATGCGCCGCTTTTCACAGAGCGACCGGCAGTCGGTGGCCGAGGAGATCGCGGAAGCGATGGACCGCCTGTCGCGCGCCAGCACGGGGGCGATCATCGCGGTGGAGGGCGACATCGGGCTCGAGGAGTTCATCTCGTCGGGCGTGCCGATGGACGCACGGGTCTCGGCCGACCTGCTGACCACGATCTTCACCCCTTATTCGCCCCTGCACGACGGCGCGGTGCTGATCCGCGGCGAGCGGATCATCGGCGCGGGATGCGTGCTGCCGCTCACCCAGTTCAAGGTGACCGACAAGTCGCTCGGCACGCGGCACCGCGCCGCGCTCGGCCTCTCCGAGGAAACCGACGCGACCGTCCTTGTGGTCTCGGAGGAGACGTCCACCATCTCGATCGCGAGCCACGGACTGCTGCATCGCGCCCTGACGCCCCAGCAGGTGCGCGACCTCCTCTCCGGGGCGATCTCGCACCTCGAAGGCGGCGAACGGCTTATCGCCGCTACCGGGTAAGGGTTCACCCCGCGAGCATTGTCCCGCCCGGACCCCCGGGCTAACTTTTTTCGCTTATGGATTTTAGGGCCCTGCCCGAGCGGCTGGCCCATGTGCGCGCGGGACTCGCGCGGCATCAGGCGGCCGGCGGATGGACCCATCCGGTGACGCTCGTGGCCGTGACGAAGGGGTTCGGGCTCGACGCGGTGGAGGCGGCGCTGGCGGCCGGCCTCACCGACCTGGGCGAGAACCGTGTGCAGGAAGCGCTCGACAAGATCGATACGCCCGCCGGCGCGCGCGCCACGTGGCACATGATCGGCCACCTGCAGCGCAACAAGGCGAAGCAAGTGCCCGGCCGGTTCGCGCTGGTGCACTCGGTCGATTCCGCCGCGCTTGCCGCCGAGCTGGCGCGGCGGGCGGGGGAGCGCGGCGTGAAACAACGGGTGCTGCTCCAGGTGAATGTGGCGCGCGAGCCTCAGAAGAGTGGCTGCACGCCGGAGGAGGCGCCGGCGCTGGCGCGGGCGGTCGCGGGGTTGCCGCCCCTGGCGCTCGAAGGGCTCATGACGGTGGCGCCGCTCACGGACGACGTCGCGGTGCAGCGCCACACGTTCAAGAGTTTGCGCGTCCTGCGGGACGCCTTGAAGGAGGAAGGACTATGGCTACCGGAGCTCTCGATGGGGATGTCCGACGACTACGGGCCGGCGCTCGAAGAGGGAGCGACGATGCTCCGCTTGGGGACCGCCCTGTTCGGTCCGAGGGCGGCGTGAGTGAAGACGCGTTCCATCTCACCCCGCTCGACATCCGCAAGCAGGAGTTCCGCAAGGCGCTGCGCGGCTACGAGGCGGTCAGCGTGGAGGATTTCCGCATGCGGGTCGCCGACGAGCTGGAGCGCATCCTGCGCGACCGCTCGGTGCTGGAGGAGCGGCTCGCCGCGCTCACCGACCAGTTGAGCGCGTTCCGCGAGCGCGAGCGCGCCATGAACGAAGCGCTCGTGGCGGCGCAGCAGCTGCGCCAGGATACGCGGGCGGCGGCCGAGCGGGAAGCGCAGGTGATCGTGCGGGAAGCGGAGGCCGAGGCGCGCCGCATCGCCGAGGAGGCGCGGACCGCGGAGACCGACGTGCGCCGTCAGCTGGCGGAGACCGAGCGGCAGTTCCAGGCGTACCTCGGCGGCTTCCGCGCGCTGCTCGAGCGCCAGATGGCCGAGCTCCGGGCGCTGGACGGTCAGCGCGGGGAATGATCGCGGAGGCGGTGGCCGCCGTGCGGGCGGCCACGACGCTGGTTCCCGAGGTGGCGGTCATACTGGGCACCGGACTGGGCGGCCTCGCCGAAGAGATCGACGTCGCAACGCGCATCCCCTACGGGGAGATTCCCGGCTTCCCCCTGTCCACGGTCGAGAGCCACGCGGGCCGGCTGCTGCTCGGCACGCTGGCCGGTCGCCGCGTCGCGGCGATGCAGGGCCGCTTCCACCGCTACGAGGGCTACTCGCTCCAGCAGATCGCCTTCCCCGTGCGCGTGCTGCACGCGCTGGGCGCGCGGCTGCTGGTCGTCTCGAACGCCTGCGGCGGGATGCACCCGCTGTGGCGCCCCGGCGACCTGATGCTCATCGCCGATCACATCAACCTGCTGGGCGACAACCCGCTCGTCGGCCCGAACGACGACCGCCTGGGCCCGCGCTTCCCAGACATGTCCGAGCCCTACGACGGCGCGCTGCGCGCGCTGGCACGCGCCGTCGCCCTGGACCTGAGGATTCTGCTGCGCGAGGGCGTGTATGTCGCCGTGACCGGACCGAATCTGGAGACGCGCGCCGAGTACCGCATGCTGCGCGCGCTCGGCGCCGACGTGGTGGGGATGAGCACGGTGCCCGAGGTGATCGCCGCCGTGCACGCAGGGATGCGCGTGCTCGGCGTCTCGATCATCACCGATCTGTGCCTCCCCGATTCCCTCGAGCCCACGACCGTGGAGCGCATCATCGCGGTGGCCCGGGAAGCGGAGCCCCGGCTCACGGCCCTGATCTCCGGCGTGCTGGAGCGCCTGGGCTGATGCCGTATCCACGCGTCGATCCCGCCCTCTCGGCGGACGCCTTGGAGAAGCAGCTGCTCGCGACCTGGAAGCACGAGCGGTTGTTCGAGAGCACGCAGGAGGCCGCGCGCTACGGGCCGCCCTTCGTCTTCTTCGAGGGCCCGCCCACGGCGAACGGCCGGCCCGGGATCCATCACGTGTTCGCGCGCACGATCAAGGACCTCGTGTGCCGCTATCAGACGATGCTGGGCCACGGTGTCACGCGCATCGCCGGGTGGGACACGCACGGGCTCCCCGTCGAGATCGAGGTCGAGCGGGCGCTTGGGATCAACGGCAAGAAGCAGATCGAGGCGTACGGCGTCGAGAAGTTCAACCGGTTGTGCCGCGAGAGCGTCTTCACCTACAAGACCGACTGGGAGGCTCTCTCCGAGCGGGTCGCCTACTGGCTCGACTACGAGCACCCCTACATCACCTACAGCAACGACTACATCGAGACGGTGTGGTGGCTGCTCAAGCGGATGCACGAGAAGGCGCTGCTGTACAAGGGATACAAGGTGCTGCCGTACTGCCCGCGCTGCGGCACGGCGCTCTCGTCGCACGAGCTGGCGTTGGGCTACGAGACGGTGCAGACGAACTCGGTGTACGTGACCTTCCCCTCAGAAGGGGATGCCCGGCGCCAGTTTCTGATCTGGACCACGACGCCGTGGACCCTGCTGTCGAACGTGGCGGTCGCCGTGCATCCCGATCTCGAGTACGGCGAATACGAGGTGGCCGGCACGCGCTACGTCGTGGCGACGGCGCGGGCGGGCGACGTGCACGTCGGCGGCAAGCCGCTCTCCGCCGCTCCGCAGGTCGCGGGCTATCGCGGGCGCGACCTGGTGGGCCAGCGCTACGTGCGCCCGCTCGAGTTGGTCCCTCTGCCGCAGGAGGGCCAGCGCGCGGTGATCATCGCGGCGACCTTCGTGTCGGCCGATGAGGGCACGGGGCTCGTCCACATGGCCCCGGCGTTCGGCGCCGACGACTATCAGGCCGCCCGGCAGTACGGGCTCGCCTTCGTGAACCCCGTCGCCGCCGACGGCACGTTCCAAGGCACCCGCTGGGAGGAGCTGAACGGGCGGCTCGTCACGGACAAGGAGACGAACCGGCTGATCATCGACCGGCTGAAGCACGAGGGCCGCTGGGTGGAGACGCGCCCGCACGAGCACAGCTATCCGTTCTGCTGGCGCTGCGATTCCGCGCTCATCTACTACGCACGCAACTCGTGGTTCGTGCGCACCACGGCGCTCAAGGCGCGGCTGCTCGAGGTGAACGCCCACGTCGCCTGGCACCCGCCGGAAGTGGGGAGCGGGCGCTTCGGGGGATGGCTTGAGAACAACGTCGATTGGGCGCTGTCGCGCGACCGGTACTGGGGGACGCCGCTCAACGTGTGGGAGTGCGATCGCGACATCGAGCACCGCGAGGTGCTCGGCTCCTACGCGGAGCTCGCCGAGCGGTGGGGGGGGAACGACGGGCGGGCGCTGCCCGCGGACTTCGATCCGCACCGGCCGTACATCGACGGCTACGCGTGGAAGTGCGCGCAGTGCGGCGGCACCATGCGGCGCACCTCCGAGGTCATCGACGCCTGGTTCGACTCGGGGGCGATGCCCTACGCCCAGTGGCACTACCCGTTCGCCCACCAGGCCGACTTCAAGGCCCATTTCCCCGCGGACTTCATCTGCGAAGGGGTGGACCAGACGCGCGGCTGGTTCTACTCGCTGCTCGCCATCGGCGTCGCGACGTTCGACTCGATCGTCTACAAGAACGTGATCGTGAACGAGCTGGTGCTCGACGCCCAGGGGCAGAAGATGTCGAAGAGCCGCGGCAACGTGGTGAACCCGTGGCAGGTGATCGAGGAGCACGGGGCCGACGCGGTGCGCCTGTACCTCGTGGGCCAAAGCCAGGTGTGGCTACCCAAGCGGTTCGACCAGGGGCAGATCCCGAAGGTCGTGGGCGGGTTCCTCAATACGCTGCGCAACGCCTACGACTTTTTCGCCCAGTACGCCGAGGACTGGCGGCCGCCCGCCGAGGCGCAGGCGACCCCATTTGAGAAGCGGCCCCTCGCCGACCGCTGGCTGCTCGCCCGGCTCGACGAAGTCGTGTCGAGCGTGCGGCAGGCGTGGTCGGACTACGACGTCACCGCGGGCACCCGCGCGATCATGGACTTCGTGGGCGAGGACGTGTCGCGCTGGTACGTGCGGCGCAACCGGCCGCGTTTCTGGGCCCCGGATCGCGCCACGGACCCGCTCGCGCTCGAGACCCTGCACGAGGCGCTCGTCGCCTCGGCCCGGCTGCTCGCGCCCGCCGCCCCCTTCGTCGCCGACTGGCTGCACCGGGCACTCACCGGAACATCCGTGCACCTGGCGTCGTTTCCGGCCGACAGAGGGAGGCGGGCGCCCGAGCTGCTCGTGGCCATGGCGGCGGTGCGGAAGCTGGCGTCGCTCGGCCGCGCGGCGCGCGAAGCACGCGACCTGCCGGTGCGGCAGCCGGTCGCGAAGATCCAGGTGGCCGTTCCCGCGGCGGTGAAGGGCCCGCTCTTCCGCGACCTGTTAGATATCCTGGCTGCCGAAGTGAACGCCAAGGACTATGAAGTGGTGGCTTCGGACCACGACCTCGTAACCCTGCGGGGCAAGGCCAATTTCCGCGCCCTGGGCAAGCGCTACGGCAAGGATACCCCCCGGGCGGCGGCCGCCGTGTCGGGGCTCACAGCGGAACAGCTCCTCGTGCTAGAACATGGTGGGCCCGTGCGGGGGGGGGGGTACGAGTTCCTCCCCGAGGACGTGACGATCACGCGCGAGGTGACGAGCGATTGGGTCGTGCAGGCGGATGGGCCCTACGTGGTGGCCCTCGATCCCCGCCTCACGCCCGACCTGGTGCAGGAGGGGCTGGCGCGCGAAGTGGTGAACCGGGTGCAGCGGCTCCGCAAGGAAGCGGGTTACGAGTTCACCACGCGGATCGAGCTGAGCGTGACGGGTGCGGAGGACGTCGTATCCGCCGCCGCCGCGTTTCAGGGCTTCATCGAGGGGGAGACGCTCGCGCGCAAGACGCTGCTCGGCAGCGGGCTCCAAGGCGCGGACCTCACCCGAGAGGTGGACATCGACGGGCGTCGCGTGACGATCGCGCTGCGGCGCCATGACGGACGAAAGGGCGGAACCCGATAATGCCGACGAAATCGAAAACCAAAGGCCTGAACAAAAAGCAGCTCGGTCATCTCGAGAAACGCCTGATGGAAGAGCGCGCCCGCGTGATGAAGGAGCTGGGCTATTACGGGGAGTCGTTCAACTCGAGCCTCCAGGCCTCGGACGGCGACCTGTCGAGCTACTCGTTCCACATGGCCGACCAGGGCACCGACGCCATGGAGCGCGAGAAGGCGTTTCTCTTCGCCTCGCAGGAGGGGCGGTACCTCTGGCACGTGAACCAGGCGCTGCGGCGGCTGTACCAGGCGCCCGAGAAGTTCGGCAAGTGCGAGCAGTGCGGGGAGGAGATCAGCTTCGAGCGCCTGGACGCGCTGCCGCACGCGCGCCTGTGCATCCGCTGCAAGGCGAAGGAGGAAGATGGCAAGCGCCGCTGATCGCCGCCTGTTCTGGGGGACGGCGGCCGCGATCGTCGTGGCCGACGTCGTCACCAAGCTGCTGGCCGAGGCGCTGCTCGCGCGCCACCTGCCGGTGAGCGTGATCGGCGACTACGTGCAGCTCCGCCTCGTGTACAATCAGTGCGCCGCGTTCGGGCTGTGCCTGGGCGAGTACTCGCGCTGGATCTTCTTCGGCCTGGCGCTCGCCGCGCTCGTCGTGCTCGGGTCCATGGTGCGCGCCGCGCGCCCCGGCGACCGCTTCCGCCTGCTCGCGCTCTCGCTCGTGTGCGCGGGCGCGCTCGGGAACGTGATCGACCGCCTCCGCAGCTCGCTCGGCGTGGTGGACTTCGTGGACGTCGGGGTAGGCGCGTTGCGCTGGCCCACCTTCAACGTCGCCGATTCCGCCATCACCGTGGGGGCGATCACCCTCGCCGTGTCCCTGTGGCTCGAAGGCCGGGAGCAGGAGCGCGCCAAGGAGGCCCGGGCGGCGGAGCCGTGAGCGGCGCGGCGGCGGAGGGAACGGTCATCACGTTCTGCGTGGCCGTACCCGAGACCGAGCGCCTCGACCGCTTCCTCGCCGAGCAGCTGTCCCTGTCCCGCACGGTCGCCGCACGGCTCATCGCCGACAAGCGCGTCTCGGTCGCAGGCAACCCGCTGCGGGCGTCGGCCCTACTGGCCCGCGGCGCCATCGTCGCCGTCGCCTTCCCCCCTCCGCTGTCCGAGCCGCGCCGCTACGCGCCGGCCCAGCGCGACCTGACCTTCGTGTTCGAAGACGAGCACATCGCCGTGCTCGAGAAGCCCGCGGGGCTCGTGGTGCATCCGGGGCCCGGCCATTGGGACGACTCGCTCGTCAACGTGCTGGTCGGCCGCGGGACCCCGCTGTCCGAGGGATCGGACGAGGGGAAGGGGGAAGGGGGAAGGGAAGGGCGTCCCGGGATCGTGCATCGGCTGGACCGCGACACGTCGGGACTGCTGCTGATCGCGAAGACCGATGCCGCGCACCGCCGGCTGGCGCGCGCGATCGAGCAGCGCCGCGTGGAGCGGCGTTACGCCGCGCTCGCCTGGGGGCATCTGGCCAACAGCCCGGTGACGATCGAGGCGCCCATCACGCGCAACCCCAACGACCGGCAACGCATGACCGTGCTCGCGGGCGGGCGGCACGCCGTCACGTACGCCGAAGTGCTGGCGCGCTTCGCGCACGTCGATCTGCTGCGCCTGCGACTCGGCACGGGCCGCACGCACCAGATCCGCGTGCACCTGGCGCACGTGGGGCATCCGATCGTGGGCGACCGGGAATACGCCTTCGGCGGCAGCCGGCGCGTGACGCCGTCGCTGCGCTTGCCGGCAGAGCAGATCGAAGCGCTCGCGCCGCGCCAGCTGTTGCACGCGGCCGAGCTGCGGTTCGAACATCCGGTGACCGGGGTGCCGCTCGTGTTGCGCTCCGAATGGCCCGCCGATTTGCTCCCGGCGCTCGCGCGTGCGGCGGACGACGCGAACTTGCTTGCTCAAGGCAACCCCTTGCAGTATTTTGGCTTCTTCGCCTCGGATGAGTGACGGCGGGACAGTCCGGCTCCTCGTATTCCGGGTGGGCGCTCTGGCCTGCGCGGCCGAGGCGGCGACGGTGCGCGAGATCCTGCCGCGATTCGAACCGACCCGGATTCCCGGCGCGCCCGCGCTGGTGGCGGGCCTGGTCAATGTGCGCGGCAGCCTGGTGACGGTGGTGGACGGGTGGCGGGCCCTGGGCCAACCGGCCCCTCCTGGCGGGCCGCGGGACGGCACGACCGTCCTGCTCGAGCTCGGCGGCGGACGCAAGGTCATCGGCTTCACGGTGGACGAAGTGATCGACCTCCTCTCGGTGAGCGGGGAGACGCTGGAGCAGCGGCAGGCGCTGCCCGGCATCGACCCCACGCTTGTGCGTGCGGTCGGCCGCCGTGCCGGCCAGCTCTTCGTGGTTCTCGATACCGACGCGCTGCTAACCCCGATTTTTGCTTCCTAGGGAGGGTGTGTGAGCCACACTGTCCTCGTCTGCGACGACGCCATCTTCATGCGGACGATGATCACCGATATCCTCGCGCAGGCGGGGTTCGAGGTCGTGGGCGAGGCGGAGACCGGGCACCAGGCGGTCGAGCGCTACAAACAGCTGAAGCCGGACCTCGTGACGATGGACATCGTGATGCCCGACATGGGCGGGATCGACGCCGTGCGCGAGATTGTGAAGCACGATCCCGACGCGAAGATCCTGATGTGCAGCGCGATGGGGCAGCAGGCGCTGGTGGTGGAGGCGATCCAGGCGGGCGCGAAGGATTTCGTGGTCAAGCCGTTCCAGCCGTCGCGCGTGCTCGAAGCCGTGCAGCGGGTGCTCGGCTAGCGCGCCATGGACCTGTCGCAGTACGCCGAGCTGTTCCTGGCCGAATCCCGCGAGCACCTGAGCGCTTGCAACCAGCTGCTGCTCGAGTGGGAGCGCAATCCGGCGGCGCGGGAGCCCGTGGCCGGCCTGTTCCGCGCCGTGCACACGATCAAAGGGATGGCCGCCACCATGGGGTACGCGCGGGTGGCGGACATCGCCCATCGCGCCGAGAGCGTGCTCGACGCGCTGCGCCGCGGCTCGAGCGCGGTGACGGACGAGCTGGTGCAGCTGCTGTTCCGCACGGTGGACGCGCTCGAGAAGGCCGTGGAGCTGTCGGTGACGGGGCGCGAGCGCGAGCTGGACGTGGCCGCGCTGCTGGCGGAGCTGGAGGGCGTGGGAACGCGGCTCGCGCCCGGTGCGGCGCGCCCGTCGGCGCCCGTCCCGGCACCCGCGGTGCCCGAGGTGGAGCGGGAGGGGCGCGCCGAGGGAACCGGCCGCCTGGTGCAGGTGACGCTGCGGGCGGAGGCGGCGCTAAAGGGCGGACGCGCGCTCGTAGCGCTCCGCAAGGCGCAGGCGCTCGGGGCGGTCCACGCCGTGTCGCCGCCGCTTGCGGCGTTCGAGGCGGAGGACTTCGACGGGCGGTTCGCGTTTCGGCTCGAGTCCGGCGCCGCCGCCGCGGCGGTGGTCGCCGCGATCCAGAGTGCGGGCGACGTGGAGCACGTCGCCGTGGCGGAGGCGGAGGGCGCCGGGCCGCAGCTCGAGGCGGGGGCGGCGGCGGGGGAAGGCGGCCGCACCCGCCACCTGCGCGTGGAGCTGCGCCGGCTCGACTCGCTCATGGACCTGATCGGCGAGCTGGTGATCGCCCGCGGCCGGTTGAACGAGCTGGCGGCGCGCGCGCGGGATCCGGCGATCGACGACATCGCGATCCACGTGTCGCGGCTCTCGACCGACCTTCAGGCTGAGATCATCCAGGCACGGATGACGCCGGTGTGGCAGGTGTTCGACCGGTTTCCCCGCCTGGTGCGGGACAGCGCGCGCCAGCTCGGCAAGCAGGTCGCGTTGCGGGTGGAGGGGAAGGAGATCGAGCTGGACCGCACCATCCTGGACGAGCTGGGCGATCCGCTCATGCATCTGCTGCGGAATGCCGTAGATCACGGCATCGAGCCGCCGGCCGAGCGGCGCAAGGCGGGGAAGAAGCCCGAAGGGGAGATCGTGCTGTCCGCGGTGCGCGAGCGCGCCAGCGTGATGATCACGATCGCGGACGACGGCCGCGGGATCGACCGCGCCGACGTGCTGGCGCGGGCGCAGCGGGACGGGTTCGTGGACGCGCACGCCGAGGCGCTGTCCGACGACCAGCTGCTGCGCGTGCTGGCGCGGCCCGGGTTCACCACCGCCGAGGCGGTGACGAGCGTGTCGGGCCGCGGCGTTGGGATCGACGTGGCGATGACGCGCCTGCGGGCGCTCGGCGGCACGCTCGAGGTGCGGACCGAGCCGGGGAAGGGCACGAGCTTCGTGCTGCGGCTGCCGGTGACGCTCGCCATCGTGCGCGCCCTGATCGCGAGCGTGGGCCGGGAGCGCTATGCGCTGCCGCTGACCTACGTCACCGAGACGGTGGAGCTGGGCGTGGCGCCCACGACGGCGGTGGAGGGTCGCGAGGCGATCGTGCTGCGCAACCGTGTGGTGCCGCTCGTGCACTTGCGGAGCTTGCTCGGGGCGGGGGAGGGCGCGGCACCGCCGCGCCGGCCCATCATCGTGATCGAGATGGGCGAGCGCCGCGCCGGCGTGGTGGTGGACGGGATGCTGGGCCAGCAGGAGATCGTGGTGAAGAGCTTCGACGCGCCCCAGGGAACCCTGCCGCTGTTCAGCGGCGCAACGATCATGGGCGACGGAGTCCCCGCGTTGATTCTCGACGCCGGCGGGCTCCTCTAAGGGAGGGGGAGGACATGCAGGACGTGCGGGACTTGAAGGCGCTGCAGATCGACGCCTTGCGCGAGGTGGCCAACATCGGCGCGGGGCACGCGGCCACCGCCCTCTCGCAGATGACCAACCGCCGCATCATGATCAGCGTCCCCCAGATCAACATCGCGCGGCTGGAGGAGGTCCCCGATCTGCTCGGCAGCGCGCAGGACGTCGTGGCTGCCGTGCTGATGCACATGCTCGGCGACCTGACCGGGCGCACCCTGCTTTTGTTCCCCGAGGCCGTGGGCCGGCGGCTGTGCGACATGCTGCTGCGCCGCCCCTTGGGCACCACCAGCACCTACGAAACGCTGGAGCAGTCGTGCCTCAAGGAAGCCGGCAACATCCTCTCGGGCGCCTACATGAACGCGCTCTCCGATTTCATGGGGATGCTGTTGCTCCCCTCGGTGCCCAGCCTCGTCGTGGATCTGTCGGCCGCGGTGCTCACGACCGCCTACCTCAATTTCGGGCATGACCGCGATTTCGTGTTTTGCGTCGAGACAGAGTTCCACATCGACGCGGAAGAGGGGCTCCGGGGCCACTTCCTGCTGCTCCCCGATCTGGCGTCCCTCAAGGCCATTTTTGACGCCATCCGCTTGACCTGAGCCGTGACGGCGCCGGCGCTCTCCGAACGCGACCTCGCCGCGCTCCGATCCTTCGCCCGCCGGATCGACCCTTCGGACGGCGGGGCCCACAACAATCTCGGCGTGCTGTACTACCGCAAGGGGCTGGTCGCGGAGGCGATCGCCGAGTTCACGCGCGCGCTCGAGCTCGACCCCAAGATGCAGATCGCGCAGCGCAACCTCGAGATCGCGCACCACGACACCGGCTACTACGACCGCCGCGTCGCCGACCTGCAGGAGCGGCTGCGCCAGGGGCCCGACGATCGCGACGCGCGGTGGGAGCTGGGCCGGGCGTACGCCACCCTGGGCCAGCACGAAGCAGCCGCCGGTGAGTTCGAGGAGCTGCTGGCGCGACGCCACGACGACGTCGCCGCCATCATCCAGCTCGGGCTCGCCGAAAAGAGCCGTGGGCGCGTGGAGGTCGCCACCGACTGGTTCCTGCGCGCCTGCGAGCTCGAGCCGTCGAGCAGCGTGGTGCAGTTCTACCTCGCGGAGGCGTACTACAGCCGCGGCCTGAACGCCGACGCGCTGGCGGCGCTGGAGCGCGCCGTCGCGCTCAACCCCGACAATGCCAACGCCCATTACCTGATGGCGTTCGTGCTGGGCGACCTGGGCCGGCACCAGGACGCCCGCATGGCGTCCAAGCGCGCGATCGAGCTGAACCCGCCGCTGGCGCGCGCCCAGACCAACCTCTCGCTCGAGCGCTACGACGCCGAGCGCAAGGCCCGCGAGGAGCGCCAGCGGCAGACCCCCGAGCCGGGGATCGTCCTCGGGAACGAGCTGGCGCACTACAACCTCGGGCTCGCTTTCCGCCAGAAGGGCTACTACAACGAGGCGCTGCGCGAGTACCGGCTGGCGCTGGAGCGCGGCGAGGACCGGCGCCTCACGCTCCAGGCGATGGGGGAGGTGCATCTCCTCAAGCATGATTTCGACGCGGCGCTGGAGCTGTACGAGACGCTGCTGCGCGACGTGCCGGACTCCCCCAAGCTGTGGAACGAGCGCGGGGTGGTCTTGCATCAGGCGGGCCGCGCCGCGGACGCGCTCGCCTCGTACCGCCAGGCGGCGGAGGTGGACCCCAAGTACGCCCTCGCCTGGAACAACCTCGGTGTCGTGCTCGCCCACCAGGGCGAAACGGAGCAGGCGATCGACGCGTTCCGCACGGCGCTGCAGCTCCAGGGGACGTTCACGCCGGCGCGCCTGAACCTCGCCCTGCTGCTGTTTCAGCTGCGGCGGTTCCAGCTGTCGCTCGAGGCGTATCGCCAGGTGCTCGCCGCGGAGCCCGGGTCGGGGGCGGCGTGGAACGGCGTGGGCATCGTCCTGGTCGAGCTGAAGCGCTTCGCCGACGCGCGCAACGCGTTCGCCCGGGCGGTGGAAGCGGAACCCGATCACGCGGGTGCGCACTACAACCTGAGCTTCACGCTCTCGAATCTGGGCGACTTCGACGGCGCGCTGCGCGCGACGAAGCGCGCGCTCGAGCTCGATCCGTACTACGTGTCCCAGAAGTTCGCGCTCACGATCGACCTGCAGTTCGAGACCGGGACGATCGGCATCACGCCCGAGATTTCCGCCGACGTGAGCGCCGAAACGATCGGCGAGAATTTCTCGTTCGATCAGCGGCTGGTGGACAACATCTTCCAGGAGCTCGCCCCGCCGCCGTCCGCGGCGCCCGCGGCGGCGAAACCGTCGCGCGACGATCCGCTCGCGCTGGCGCGCGATTACGTGAGCAAGGGGCTGATGGAGATGGCCGCGGCGGAGGCGGCGCGGGCGGTGCAGCGCGGCGCCGACCGGGCCGACGCCGCCGTCCTGCTGGGCGGCATCTTCGCGCGCCGCGGCCTGCATGGCGAGGCGCTGGAGCGCTTCCGCGAGGCCCGCGCCGCCGACGCCGCCCGGCCCGACGCCTTGCTCGGCGAAGTGAAGGCGCTGCTCGCGCTGGGGCGGGCCGAGGAAGCCCGCGGCCTCGCCGAGCAGCTCGTCGCCCTCACGCCCGACGACGTGGACGCCCTCATCTCGGTGGCGAAAGGGCGTGCCGCAGGGGGCGACGCCGCGGGCGCGCTCACCGCCCTGCAGCACGCGCAGACCCGCGCCCCCGCCCGCGCGGATTTGCGGAAGCTGCAGGGCGACGTGGCCCTCACCGTGGGGGACCGCTCCGGCGCGCTCGCCGCTTACCGGGCCGCCCTGGACCTCGATCCGGGCTACGTGCAGGTGTGGCTCGACCTCGGCCGCCTGCACGAAGAGAAGGAAGACTGGCGCGACGCGGAGCAGGCCTACGAGCGGGCGCTCGAGGCCCTGCCGACGTTCTACGAGGCCGCCCTCGCGCTCGCTGATCTGCTGCGCTCGACCGGGCGGCTGCGCCAGGCGATCACCCGCCTCGCGGAGCTGCTCGAGCAGGACCCCTACGACCTGAAAGCGCTGCTGCTCCTGGGGCGCGCTTTGCTCGAAGACAAGCGTTTCGAGGCGGGCGTCGAGGCGTTCCGGCGCGTGCTCAAGTTCGACCCCGAGCAGGTCGAGGCGCTGTTCCAGCTCGGCGTCGCGTTTGCGCACCTGCACCGCTACGTCGAAGCGGTGGAGGCATGGGAGAAGGTCACGCGGTTCGATCCCGGCAGCCCGTTCGCGCAGCGCGCCCGCGTGCATGCGCGCACCGCCATGGACCTGCAGCACATCTTCGACTCGGACGCGGCCTGAGCCATGGCGATCGAAGGCCCGCTCCGCGAGCTCGGCATCCACGACGTCTTCCAGCTGCTCGACCTGAGCCGCAAGACCGGGGTGCTGCGCGTCACGTCCGAGCTGCGCCATAACGCGGGGACGATCTACTTCCAGGACGGCACGATCATCTTCGCGGAGATCCGCAGCAACCCCCACCCGCTCGGCGCGCTGCTGCTCCGCACCGGGAAGATCAGCGAGGTGGACCTGGAGCGCGCGCGCGACATGCAGACGCGCCAGCACGACCCGCGCCGGCTGGGCGAGATCCTGGTGGGGCTCGGCGCGCTGTCGCACCGCGAGATGGAGCGCCAGGTCCGCTTCCAGATCGAGGAGGTTGTCTTCGAAGTCATGAGCTGGCGTGAGGGGTTCTTCTCGTTCAGCGAGGAGACCGTCAGCGGCCTGCCGAGCGGGGTGACGGTGCAGATCTCCACCGAAGCGCTGCTGATGGAGGGCGCGCGCCGCATCGACGAATGGTCCCGCATCGAGAAGCGGGTCCCGCACGTAGGCGTCGTGCCGCAGCTCGCCCCGGCGCCCGACGGCGGCGAGGGGGAGGGGGCGCTCGATCTGCTGCCGCCCGAATGGGAGGTGCTCGCGCTCATCGACGGCAGCCGCGACGTGCGCGCCATCGCGGGGGAGCTGGGGCGCTCGGACTTCGAGGTGGCGAAGACGCTGTTCGGTCTCGAGAGCGCGGGCGTCGTGGTGCTGGCGGACCCGGGGTCGGTGCGGGGCGAGCGCGCCAGCACGGCGGCCGAGCTGGCCGAGCTGGTGGCGCGGGCGGAAGACGCGCTGGCGCGGCGCGACCTGGAGCAGGCGCGCGCCACCGCCGAGCAGGCGGCCGCCCAGTATCCGCACGATCCGTCGGTGCACCTGCTGCTCGGCCGCATCCACCTCGCGGCGGCGCGCTCGGCTGAGGCCGTGGACGAGCTGCGGCGCGCGCTGCGACTCGACCCACTGCTCGTCGCAGCGCACCGCATCCTGGGACACGCTCTGGCCGGGGCCGGGCGTTTCGCCGAGGCGGTGCAGGAGTGGGACCAGTGGGAGCGGCTCGCGGCGCATTCCGACTCGGAAGCTGCGCGCGTGGAGGAAGTGCGGCGGGCCAAGGCCGCGGCGCAGACGCTCGGCCAGACGGCAGCGGGGAGCCATGGCTGACGACGTCAAGACGCTCTCCGCCCAGCTCGCGCAGGACCCCGCGAGCCTCGTCTTCCTGCGGCTGGGCGAGCTGCTGCGCCAGCGCGGCCAGCTCGACGCGGCGCACCGCGTGGCGCTGAGCGGGCTCGAGCGGCATCCCCACCTCGCCGACGCGCACGACCTGTACGCCCGCGTTCTGGCCGACAAGCGCGATTACGAGCGCGCCTTCGACGAGTGGGACATGACGCTGCGGATCGCCCCCGGGCACGTGGGCGCGCTCAAGGGGCTCGCTTTCCTCTATTTCAAGGTCGGCGACGTGGCGCAGGCGCGCGCGCACCTGGAGGCGGCGCAGCGCGCCTCGCCGGACGACGCGGGGCTGGCGCAGGCCGTCGCCCTCATCCAGGGTGGGGACGCCGCGGCGGCGGCGAGGGGGCTCGGCCTCGAGCGGCCGGCGCAGCCCGCGGCCTCCGCGCCGGCGGCCGCCGCACCTGCCATGGAGGAGGCCCGCGTGTTCGCCGGCCTCGAAGGGGCGCAGGAGGGGCTGCTGTTGCTCGACGCCGCGGGCCGCGTGCTCGGGGGAGCGCTGCGGGACCCGGATGGCAAGGACGTGACCGAGCCGGTGGCGGCGTATCTTGCGGGCGTCTCGCAGGAGGCGGCGCGCACCGCCAAGCTGCTCGGCCTGGGCGCGTGGACCGGCCTGTCCGCCGAAGGCCGCCTCGGCCACGTGCACCTGGCGCAGCCCAGCCCGGAGGCCCTGCTCCTCGTCGTGCGGGACCGCAGCGTGCCAATGGGACGCCTCGCCATCATCGCGCAGCGCGCGGCGCAGGCGGCGCAGCGCTGGCTGGAGCGACAGGCATGAGCGCCGGCGGCTTCGAGCGCGCGCTCGATCTCGTGACGCGGGTGCGCGGCGTGCGGGGCGCCATGCTCGTGTCGGCGGCGGACGGCCTCGTGGTCGCCGACCAGCTGATGGAGGGGATCAAGGGCACGGCGGTCGCGGCCCTCGCCGGCAGCCTCGCGATGCGGCTGGGCCGGGCGATGAGCGCCGCCGGCGTGGGCGACGGCGTGTTCTGGCATCTCCAGTGCGCGGCGGGGGCGCTCCTCGTGGTCCCCGCCGCCTCGGGCATCCTCGTGGTGGCCGTGGCGGAGGCGGACGTGAACGTGGGGCTGGTGCGCCTGGAGCTGCTGCGGGCGGCCGAGGCCGTGGGATGACGACACGCGCGGTCGAGGTCTGGACGCTCGAGCCGCTCAAGCGGTTCGTGGGGGAGGCGGGCGCCCGGCTCGTGCTGCTGATGACCTCCGCCGGGCAGGTGATGGCCCAGCACGGCTTCTCCCGGGCTGTGGACGTCATGTCGGCGGCGGCACTGGGCACAGCGATCATGGCGTCCACGAGCGAGATCGCCCGCCAGATGCACCAGCCGCCGTTCGCGGCGCTCACTCACCAGGGCGAGCGGCACGGCATCTTCCTCGCCGCGCTCACCAGCAACCGGGGCACGATCGTGGCGCTCGTCGTCTACGACCTCGACGTTTCGTCGGTCGGGCTGGTGCAGTTATTCTTTGAGCAACTCGCAGCCGAGCTGCGGGCGGCGAGCCCGAAGGAAGGCGTTCCCAAACAGGTGCTGGCGGCGGACTTCGAGCGGGAATTGAGCGACAGCCTGAACACGCTGTTCGGGAGATAGCGCCTTGCCCCTGGTGAACTTCACGACGCGCGAGATCACGTGCAAGATCGTCTACTACGGGCCGGGGCGCTCGGGGAAGACGACCAACCTGCACTACGTCTACGCCCGCGTGCCGGAGGCGCGACGCGGCCGCATGGTGTCGCTCGCGACCCAGACCGACCGCACGCTGTTCTTCGACTTCCTGCCCATCGACCTGGGACAGATCTCGGGCTTCGCGACGCGCTTCCAGCTGTACACGGTTCCCGGGCAGGTGTACTACAACGCCACACGCCGGCTCGTACTCCAGGGCGCGGACGGCGTGGTGTTCGTGGGGGACAGTCAGGCCCGGCAGCTCGACGAGAATATCGAAAGCCTTCAGAATCTCCAGAGCAACCTGCTCGAGCTGGGGATCGACGTCCGCACGCTGCCCGTGGTCCTGCAGTACAACAAGCAGGACTTGCCGCGCGAGCTGATCCTCGATCCGGCCGAGCTGGACGACGCGCTCAACTTCCGCGGGGTGCCGAGCTTCGCGGCCGACGCGCTGCACGGGCGGGGTGTGTTCGAAACGCTCAAGGCGATCTCGGAGCTCGTGCTCAAGCGTCTCGCCGCCGGGAGCGTCGCGTGACCGCGACGCTCAATCCCAAGTTCTCCTTCGAGACGTTCGTCGTGGGCGCGGCCAACCGCCTGGCGGTGACGGCGGGGCGCGCGGTGGTCGAGAACCCCGGGACCGCCTACAACCCGCTCTTCATTTACAGTGGCTCGGGACTCGGCAAGACGCACCTGCTCATGGCCCTGGGCCAGGGCGCGAAGAAGCTGTCGCCCACGCTCAACATCGAGTACCTCACCCTGGACGAGTACGTGGAGGCGTTCCACGCCGCGGTCGCGGCGGGCCAGGGCGACGCGTTCCGGCGGCGCTTTCAAAATGTGGACATGCTGCTGGTGGACGACGTGCAGTTCCTCACCAACCGCAAGGAGATGCAGGCGGAGCTGCTGCGCCTGACCGAGGCGCTCCAGGCGGCGGGGCACCAGATCGTGCTGACGAGCGACCGGCCGCCACCCGAGATCGCGGACCTGGACGAACGGCTCATCTCGCGCTTCTCGGGCGGCCTGGTGGTGGATATCGGGACGCCGGACTACGAGACGCGCGTGGCCATCCTGCGGCGCAAGGCGGAGGAGCGCGGGGCCAAGTTCCAACCCGGTGTCCTGGAGACGGTGGCGGGCGCCGAGTTCCAGAACGTGCGCGAGCTGATGGGGGCGCTGAACCGGCTCGTCGCGTATCAGGCGGTGAACGACGGTCCGCTCAACGCGGAGGGCGCCAAACGGCTGCTCGGACTCGCGGACGCGCAGGCAGCGCCGGCGACGCCCGCCGCAGGAGGGGGAGGCGGCGACGAGTTTGGCGCGTTCCTGCACGACGTCACGGTCACCGTGGGGAAAGCGGTCGAAGCGTGGCGTGCGCGCGTGGGAGAAGCGGTGCTGCGCTGGGAGGGCGAGGGGTACCGCACGCGGCGCCTCGAGGCGCTGCTCGAGCAGGAAGCGCCCGCTGGTGTGGACGAGGTGATCGCCAAGTTCGCAGCCGACGTGGAGCGGCTCAAGGCGCTCGAAGCCGAAGTGGCGGCGCTCGACCCGCAGGCCGCCGGGCAAAGTCTCTTCCGCGACCCCGATCGGCTCGCAGAGGCCGAGGGCGCGGCAGAAAGCGTGCGGGCCGGCGCGGCTCCGCCGCCGGGACCCTCGGCTGCCTTCCCGCTCGACGCGTACGCCGTCGGTCCCTCGAACGACGTGGCGGTGAGCGCCCTGAGGGCCGCGATCAAGCAGCCGGGCAAGCGCTACAACCCGCTGGTGCTCATCGGCAAGAGCGGTCTCGGCAAGACCCACTTGCTGAACGCCATCGGGCTCGAGCTCGCCAAAGGGCGGAAGGCGATCGTGGCGTGCCTCTCGACCCAGGCGTTCATCGACGAGCTGATCGCGGCGATCGAGGGCGACCGGGTGGAGTGGTGGCGGGCGCGCTACCGGCG
>WNGP01000621.1_pt1 | contig 33987 bp, 27 predicted proteins | sample 5407671 | NCBI WGS metagenome assembly WNGP01 (sample SAMN13153381, study PRJNA577476) | soil metagenome | isolation source: 40 cm soil or saprolite under Garry oak tree replicate 2 | place: USA:California | collected 2016-06-15 | reverse complement strand
GGTGTCGAATTCGAGAAAGGCCAGGTTCGGCAACTGCTGCGCCGCCTGCGCCCACTGGAGACACTCCTCGTCAGGAAGCAAGGAGAGATGGCGCCAGCGAGTGCGCAGCTGTGCAACCGAAGCTTCAAGCGTTTCAAAGGATTGCTCGAGGGTGCTGCGCCGGGTACGATGGCTGGCAAGATCAGCAAGTCCTTGCACAGGCCCCGCTGCCTCTTCAGCTTCGAGCACCTCCTCGATGAATTGGACTATCTGGAGAAATGGGGTCATTGTCATAAGTGATCCTTTCAACACATGATGAACACGCGCGCGTCCGAAATGCGAGATCTAGACGCTCTTGAGACAAGAGGTAGCTTTGACTGCCGAGTATGCATCGGCATGACGAGGTATGGAGAGGCGAGTAGGGGAGCAGACGAGCGTGATTACCGGGGCCTGGTTGCACACATCAGTCCCACGGTGATCTCCGGGGTTTCGATCGCCGCCAGCACATCAACAATGCACCTCGGTGTATTGAAGGGGATGAGCCCTTATTTGCACCTCCTTTCTGACCTCAAACTCGACCACGGAACGGGAAATGAACCCGGCACCGCAGGAGGTGATCATGAGAGACGTTCCGGTACGTGTAGAGCAAAAAAGCGCCTGGAACCTAAGATCCTGGGCGCTGAGGAGTATGTGCTCATAGAATGGGCGAGCGTGCGGTGGCGGATTGCAGAAACAGCCGTGAATAGCCCCTCCGGTGTCTCGTCATCCTCAGTTCGAGTCGCGGAGATCACCCCATTGAAGGTGTTGCTGAGCCACCTACCTTCGGAGTTTTGCACCATGATGAGGGCCTGGATCTTCTGAAGGGTGAAGCACCGACGTTCCCGTCGCGAGAAACTGCCGAACCGGTGGGCATCGAACGCTCCCAAGGAGCCGAAGGTGAGTCCACACCCGCTCCAACGATTGTTTCCCATGAAGTTCCTCTGGAGGATGCGCTTGCTAAAACGAGTCGATCTTGCGGCCGCTCTTGAAAAGCCGACCGCGGACAATCTGAGGGTCCTTTTTGAGATGATCCCATTCAGGTGGGGGACCCTCTTTCTTCTTTCGCCAGCACAGGATGTGGCACAACAGATGTTCTCCCTGCCTCGTGTACTGCACACGGTAGCTAGAAGCGAGTTCCCCTGGTTTCTTGTTTCGTGGCATCGCTCCCCTCCTAGCGCATGAGGCGAAAGCCTTCATGGTGCGAGTTGAGCGGGGCGTGACGGCGTTTCATTTCATCAGGAGTTGGTGGACGCTCTCGCGAGCCTTTGGGAGCGGGATAGAACAGCACGTCGATGGGAGTGCCAGCAGGATCCACTGGCACATACGCTGGCTTTTTTGGTGGCCGTGGCTTTCGCCGCCCCCGTTTTGTGAGAGCATTTCTCATGCTTCGTGAGCTCCTTTGGCGGCGACCAAGCTCTGCTCTGGTTGGAGCTTTCACCTCCAGCCAGAGATAGTGCCGCAGTGTGGAAAAGATGTGCGCAACAGATGGAAAACAAGACCTTGGCTTGCAGGGATTCATGAGTCCAGGGGCGCGACAACCTCCAAGATGACCCTCCAAGAGTGACTGAAGAGGAGGACTCTCTCAGAACAGCTCATATCACGTCACATGCGTGATGGAGGGATAGACCGGTGCCTTCCCATGGTCAATGAGCGCGGTGAGCCAGCCAAGGACAAAGCCGACGCGATAGGCATAGTCGATGGTCGGACACCCTATGAGGTGATAGAAGGCGTTGAGATCCTCGTGGTCATGACGAGCGAGATTGTCACGCAGCAGGGCAATAACCTCATCGAGGGTGAATGGACAGACAGGCACATGCTCCTGGGAGAAGGTTTGCCCAGACATGTAGCCGGTGGCGAAATCACCATGCGTGTGATAAGAAGGGTGACGGATCTTCTGGACGGTATCCAGCAAGATATGGATGTGGGTCACATCAGCGGTGTGACGGATTGCCGGAGCCAGGATCACCTCCGAGATGGATTGTGCCAGGGAGAGCGTGAAGGAGGGACTGAGCATCAACAAACCACCTTTCATGAAGAAACAGTCAGGACAACGCATGAAACGTTTAGGCAGCCAGAGCCGCCGCAACAGGATCGCCAACAGTGAGTTGCCAAACCACAGCCTGTTGCTTGTCATCCCAAACAGGAAGGGCATTCACACACCGTTGGCGGCTGTGTCGGTGCCAGCGTTGGAGGGAGGAAATCGTGGCGCACTGGGTCCTGATAGCATCGGAGTGCACCGGTCCGTGCGCCCAATAGAGCTGGGTCATGAGCGTGTCGATGATGATCTGCAAGAACGCCTGCTGCATGCGGAAAGCACCAATGGGCCTGCATACCTTGCTCTGATTGGTGTCTTTGAGGGTGTCCATCTGCACCGGACCGATCGCCTCTTGAAGTTCGGCGCTGCTGACTTCAACCACCGCGAGTGGCTCAAGTGGCAGGACTGGTGAAGGGACACGTTCAGGGGTTGACGCTGACTCCACGCGCGGCAATGGCCGTACTTCGCGCGCATGAGAAACCATCATGGTGAGGATACGCAGAGGGCTTTTGCCTTGCACGCGCACATCATAGGGGAGCGCATAGTAGAGGTGCTCTTCCGTGAGGATGACCCGCTGGGTGTTGGCAAAATCGGGGGTTGCAGCAACGTCAGCCCAGTAGAGGCCATCGCCACATGTCCGCAACACCTGTGCGTAGCAGAGCACACGGTGGGAGATCCCATTAACCAGGCTGATTTGCTCACGCAAACTGGGCAGTTCTTCGCCTGTATCGGGATCAGTCAGCGGGTCATCTGACAGAACGTTGTCCGGCAGGACACAGACGCCCTGGTGCCCAAAGCGATCAAAGAAGGTGTGTTGTCCCATGGCAAGCTCTCCTTGCACGCGCAGGTGCAACGTCCGAGCCGCCATGCTATAATGAAGGCGACTCAGACTGAACGGGCATGTGTGCTGAACACGTTTTCCAGGCTGGATCAACACACATGCAGACGCGACTGAGTCATGAGAGATGCCAGAAAGTTGCCGCTTTCCGGCATCTCTTCACATCCATCCACAATGCACTACAAAACCGTCTTCCTCTCGAACCGCTTGGAGTTGCCGCTCCAAACAGTTCACATTGCAATTATGGCGCACTTCTTAGGGCAGGTCTACACCTCGTTTAGCCCTATCGTACCCCTCCTACAATAGCCCTTTCTTAGCCCTTGTTGTCTACTCTGACTATCTTAGACCGTCTTTTACGAGCCAAATCTGTACATTGTTATAAGGAACTGCACGATTATCTTGACGAGAATATAACCGATGCTGTATGATCTTATCGAGTGCTGTACGAAGGAGTTTGAACTGATGCCGATTGACATTAACAATGAAACATACTACACAGTGAACGAGGCACTTGCTTACCTTGGTATAGCAAGAGATACGCTTTATCGCCGAATCGACGAAGGAAAACTGCAAAAGTATCGACATGGAGCAAAAAACCGCGTGTATTTTCGCTTGACTGATCTAAAAGCGCTCAAAGAGCTACATCCTGCTGATGGAAACCAGGAAAAATTGGATAAAGAGGACCTGAATACAGGCGATTAGGGGCTTACGGTACTGAAACTTGCTAGGTCAGAAAAGTTCATGTATCTTCACAGGGTAAATACGCGTTCAGTCCATCATAGTGCGTCCCCTTGCATGAGTATGGAGTTACTATGAACCCAACACACTCCAAAACGCCAAATACCCACCTGTGTCATGAACGTGAGACACGCGGTTGGTCGCAGGAAGACCTGGCAGAAAAAGTAGGGACTTCTCAGAAAGTTGTCTCTCGTTGGGAACGTGGCGAAAGTACTCCAGTTCCCTATTATCGCCAAAAGCTCTGCAACCTCTTTGGAAGGGACGCTGCGGAACTCGGATTTCTTGATGAGCAATCCAGTGAGGATCATCCCCTAGAAGAAAGCGCTACAAACGATGCGATCGTCAACGGTACCATGCATCTCTCGCTATTCGATCTGGGAGTGACAGATAAACTTGAGAGCGCTGAAAGTATGATTGATCTGGCTTGGGAAACCTGGTTTGCTTCTCGCCCTCGCCAAGCTGCTCGCTCGGTGATCAAGATACTACCAGGGATGGAGAAAATCGCTTATTCGCCTTACCCGCCCGGTCTTACGTTGCGAGCTAAAAAACTTGCTTCTCGAGCACATGGCTTGTTAGGGAGCGTTTGTTTGGACGCATCGCAAAATGACTCCGCTCTTTTTCATTATATGCAGGCCCATCGATTTGCTGAGGAAATACATGATCTCGACCTAGCTACGACCTACCTCTGCCTTATAGGTGATGTGTTGAGGCGGCAGAATGATCAGTCTGGAGCATTGAACCATATGGAACATGCAAGAGATGTAGCCTCTCATGCTTCAAACGCTACGCGAGGCCATATTCTTCAATTGCTGGCCTACACCTATGGCGACACTGGACAAGAGGCGGCATTCGAACGCACCATTTCAGAAGCGACTGACCTACTGGCATTTTCTGGCGAGGGAATAGACACCGTGCAAAAGGAGTATATCCCATTTGAAATTTATGAGATCCGGGGGAAAATCAATCGTGATTTGGGTAAGCCGCTCGACGCCCTCCTCTACCTGGACCTTGCAGAAAAATCACTCACCTCAGCAGATTCAATGACTCCTCGCTGGCACGCACTCTTGGAAATTAGCAGAGCTCAGACGTATTGTGATGCAGGCGACATCGCTAAAGGGATCGAACTGGCTTGTAAAGGCTTTATCATGGCGTACCAATGTCGTTCACTCCACCAAATGAATCGGGTACGAAAACTTTTGAGGAAGTTGGAGAAAGGTCCTTTCCGAAACCATCCAAGGGTGCAGGACCTGAAAAACCTCCTCTATGAAACGTACATGCATATGGATTAAGAAGCAAACTTAGAGTACAGGTTCTCTCTCCTGCTTTCTCACCATCGACTGCATATGTCTCGGGCAAAGAGCGATGCTCTTGTAGCGCCAATAGGCTGTGTTTGAACAACGCTGGCCGGGAGATCCTTCCACCTCACACCGGCAGGCATCGATTTCTTGCATCCCCAGAGCGTCATAGTAATACGAAGTAAACAACTGGCGGAGAGCCTCACGAAGAAGTCTGATGTGATTGTAGGCCAGATCAGGAAGGCTATGCATATTTTCTACGGCGTGCCATTGCACATGGGCAGCATCATCGCCTGCCTCAATGCTGGCTTCTGGACTCAAAGGCTCTGATAGGACGTAGAGCAAGCAAACATACTTTCCGCGCGGGTCTTCAAAATCCTCGTAGGTTTGTACTTGTTTGAACAAATGCAGAGGGATATCGAGGCCTGTTTCCTCCTTCACTTCACGCTGAGCAGCAGCTTCTAACGATGAGTCATCTGTATTTAAGTGGCCGCCAGGAAGTGCCCACATGCCTTGATAGGGCTGTTTATTTCGTTGGATCAGTATTACTTCCCATCCAGAGCCAGAGGGGGAAAGACGTGGAATAACCACATCCACTGTGACGAGGACACCTGCCGCTTGATCTGACATAAGAAACTCCTTTAGTGACTACACCCAATGGAGTTTCTATTATACCATTATCCAAAGCGGAAACGCATACGCGAAGAATCACCATTGGTCTCCAGACAGCGAAAATTTGGGGGGGTATGCTGATAGAGAGGGACAGCATACTCATTCGCAAAGATGGCCCTGCTTGTTAAAAGCAGGTTTGTGCTACACTGAGTACTAACAGCACTCTTATCGGGCATATGGCGTGTTCACCGCCATGACTTGTCGTGATCAACAGGAGGGAGCAATGGCACAGCAAGATGGGAGGCTCGAGTACGGGCCGGGGGAGTCTGTTACCTTGCGTGGGCTTCCCCTTCATGAGAGTGATCCCCTGGATATCCTGGTTGGAAAAACCTGGGTAACAGGGTATATCCAATGACAACTGGTACTGCGATGCCTGGTCGATCCCTCTCTATGCTGGTCGCGAGGCACGCTTTCATTTAGAACTGGTCCCTCAGGACCAGGGGGACGAAGAGGATCTTATGCTGGCTTCATCACGTGAATTGGGTGAACTCTATGAGGAGGAGTTCGAGGATGAGCAGTGGGATTGTCAGGCCGCATCTTGCTCTTGCTCACGAGATACCCGCCTTGCTTGTCGAGAGCAAGAAGAGCACTCTGGGGCCGGTGATCGTGAATCGGGAGAAGACGCGCATCGCCTTCCAAGCGCGGATGAGTTTCGCAGCTGTCACGCTGAAACGGCAGCGGATTGATGGGCATGTCGTCCTGGCCAGGCGACTGGCATCACCCAGGTTTCGACGGATTGAGACCATCTCTCCTCGCAATCATGACCATACCTTTCGACTGATTTCCCTGGATGATCTCAACGAGGAGGTGATTACGTGGCTTGCAGAAGCATATCAGGTGGGAGAGCAGTGTCACTTGTAGAGACAGCGTCTGAAGGAGCAACAAGATATGGATAACATCGAAGCCCTTGTCGAGGCACTGCATACCCTGTACGCTCGTGTTGAGACCCTTCGAGGCATGGAAGGGGTCGAATTGCTTTTGCCAGGAAGAATCGAGAACTATCACAAGATCCTTGATGACGCCTATGCGGCCTACGAGTTACTGGAGGTCACCATTGATGCGTTGGGGCAGGATCTGGAGAAGCACCGAACCCGTCTCGACAAAGACATCGAGCTGTATGGCCCTTGAAAAAGTAACGTAGAACAACAACACGTATTTTGCTAAGACCGCCTTCCCCCAAAAAGACCACGTATGGTACCTGTTTCAAGTGAATCGAGAGGAAAAGTTTCGTATAAGCACATTAGTCGGGTAATACCAACTGGCACCTCGCCGAGGCTGAGTACAGTGTGGTGATCGACCGACTGCTTGAGCAGATCTTTCCGTTTGTCGCCGACTTGAAGATAAAATTGAAAGGATTGGTGATGCAACGGAACAAACGCATGTACTTCAACCTCATTCTCGATCTGTTCCTCCCCTCCCTGTTACCTTCTGGGCAAGAGATCGAGGAAATCGGTCATACCATGGAGAGCCAGAGAGCTGATGATAGCTTTCGCCTGTTGTTGCGTTTCTTTCGCTCCTTGCTGTAAAGCGTACATAAGGATGGGTCGCACAGCCTTTTCCCATACGGACGTCGTCCACATCATTGTATCACCTTTGATGAGAAGCTCCAGACATCTCACAACCAATGCGGGATATTGCTCAACGAGCCCTGCCAACCGCTCAACTGCAGCATAACTCATGTCAATATGTCCAACCCGAGAAATAACAGCTTCAAGCTGATACATTCCCCATTCAGGAGGACAGATAGCTGTCCGGAACCACCAGCCAAATGCCGCCAGTTCATGTACATATACGGTTATCCATGGAGCAGACTGAGCTTCTGAGAGCCGCCACTCCCATAATCGTTGGGATCGCTCGATGATCTCAGAAGGAGTCTCTTCTCCTGTATGATGGAAAGCCCGACCGATAAAGGCAAGCACCTGCTCCCGCAAGACGTCAGGCGCCTTTGTAAAGAAGCGTGTCAGTAAACTGTCAGGAGAAGCAAGCGAGAGCAACCCACTCCAATAAAACCGAATCAAATGCTCACCAAGCTGGTAGTCAGGGTTTTCTACAATTGACTTGCTCAGCTCAGTTGTATTCAGTCGCTCAATAGCGTCTACATATTCCTCACGTAGGAGCGTCAATACATTGTTATAGGGCTCACAGAAGACAATATAGGTATTCCATGTCACAATGCGTAGCGCTTGCTGATCAGGCTCGCGTGGGAAGAGATGCAACAGGTGTTCAGCAGTCCATTGTGCGTCAAGGGTAACGAGGTGAGTGAGGTGCTGTCCATACACCGAACGCACTGCTAGAGAAGCATCTACCTTTGGATCGAGATGATGCTCAAGGACAGCTCGGACTTCAGGTATCGTGCTGAAGTCCCAAGCGCCATCCCTGCTGTCTTCCTGTTCTGCCAGCCGTCGCAGCCACCACGCATACTGTACAACCGCATGCAGCGCTGTTCCGTGAATGCTATTGATGGCGCGTGTCGCGTATTCCATAATTGGGTCGTCTTCATCTGCCTCGTCTTCATGCGCCAGGTCGGGGTCCTCTGCGAGGGGCTTGAGCACATTCCATACCCTGGAGCGAAGCGGGGCAGGAAGAACGGGAGGTTGCGCCTCTGTAGCGCTCAGGAGCAGATTCGCAACCATCTGGCTCGCCCATGCCCATGCAGGATCATATGTTGTGGCGGCGCCATCCTCCGCGAGAGCATAGCGCTGCGCGATGACTCACTGGCATAGGTCTAAGATGCGCTGCCAATCAAAGGGGCGATGGTCTCGTGTGGCCTGGGTGAAGCCTTGCACAACTGCGCTGACATAGACGGGATCGTATCCCTGAAACCGGTCGGCGTGTTCGGCAAAGCGCACTGGGTTCTCACTCACCACGGCTGTCAGCAGTCGTCCCAATCCCTCACGTGAGGGGCTCATGAAATCTGCCGAGGGTTTCCAGTCTTTCAGATAGGAGAGGAGCTGGTCGATGCTCATACGACGCAATTCTTCTAGCGAAAACACACTGGTGGGGCCTACCCATGTCGCAAGGGAGAAGTCTGTGTCTTCAGGTTCGATTGGGCCCACCTCGGCTACCAGCGCATCGTAGCGCGTCTTTCAGGCACCTTTCAGCTCATCACTTATTTGACCAAACCAATCACGGCGCCAGACGTTTGCATAGCGCTGCACCAGTTCATCGTCTGGCTGCGCATGGTAGATCCGATCATGCTGCTCCCGGTAGTACTGGAGATCTGGCCCTGCCTCTATCCATTGCAGCAGCCGTTCCTGCTCGGTGTCAGCCAGCACAGAGAAGCCTGCGTCTGCGAGCAATCCATACTCATGACGCACGTCGCCATCATCAAACAACGTCCGGTCCATGAGATAGCGCTTCACGATTTCGGGCCTGTCCTGAGGAAAGCGACTCAGCAAGTAGAGCGCAAAACGTCGGAACATTCGCCCAGGATGTTCCTCAAAGAGTGACACCATGCTCTCCACTGAGACTAATTGCTCTCGTACCGCTTGTTCTGCCGCCTGGCGTACAGTCGCAACCAGCAGATTCAACGACTCGTGCATCCCTGCCGGAAATCTGCTTGTGGCATCAATCGTACGCTGCCAGGACCGCGTACTCGCTTCTTGCGCCTCTTTTTTCGGGTGTTCTTTCTGCGCTTCCTGGACGTCTCTGTATCGGAAGTAGCGCTCATAGATGGCTGCTTCGAGGAGTCGGCAGAGCATGGAAAGTGTTTGCACAGCAGAACATTTGAGCAGGAGCGGGACATTGGTGCTAAGTATTTTCTCGTATTCCCACCGCTCGGAGAGTGACGCTCTGCGTCCAAGAACAGTATAGCAGGTTTCTAACAGCAGAGCAGCAGATTCGCTCTCCTTCCCCTGCGCGAGGTGGGTGATGAAATCGCCGATCTGTGTAAACTCGACGGTGCGCACGAGCGGATCCTGCACCCACTTTTGGATTGCCCGGACAAGTGTTGTCGCCAGAGATGCAGGAAGTGCCTGCGCGATCTGGAGAATGGTATGCCGGACAAAAGGATTGTCGGTATCAGCAACCTCATGCAGAATGGTGAGAACGGTAGGTTGTGCCGACTCGACAGTTGCCATACGCAGTAGGTACGGTGCTGGCGGCCAGGCAGAAAAAACAGGTCTGTCGAGATCTTCATCCCATTCTCTTGATGGAGGAGGGGTAAAGAATCCTTCTTGATGCAGAGGCTCCAACCAGCCAGAACTCTGCAGCCGCTCAAAGAAGTAACGGTGCGTTGCGTCGTTGTGAGGCACGTTATTTTTCAAGGTTGAGAGGTCTTTTTTTCTCTTGCTTGGACGCTCCTTCTTGAGCAGGCCGTCAAGGAGGGCAAAAACGTGTGTCGACTGCCGCTCAAATGCAGCGAGAACGGCATCGAAGACATCCTCGAATGCGCTCACAACTGCCTCGAATGAAGAATCAACTCCTCGGGGGAGCGATAAATCTTCTCGATGAGCCATTGCTGCGAGCCCATTGGAGGCTTTATTTCTCGCCGCAGTCTCTTTCCACTTTTCATGCACGCTCTCTTCGAGCCCCAACGATTGCGTGATCGCCTCAATCTGCTTCGCGTGGGCCTCTGGACGATTTTTGCATGTGGTGCAGGCTTCTGGTGGTGTGTAGTTGTAAGGCAACAGGACGCGGCGTACCGCACTCTCGACTTCTCGCAGAAGGTGAGCTACGAGATGCGTCGTGCTTTTCAAATGTTGTGGCGGCATCATCAAGATGCATGCTTCTCTGTAAAAAGTAGCCGGACCCGGTCCAAGAAGCCGCAGGTTTGTATACAAACGTTTTTGCTGGGGGGTTTGAAAGCGAAATGGTTCTTTTAAAGACTGCGAGGTTGTATTGTGATTCAGAGACTATTCTACCTTCCCAATAGGCCTGTCAGTGCGAAACTGACGTTATCTCGACCCGCTTTTTGGAGAGACCAGAGGATAAACAACGTATCTTCTCGGTGCCCTTTTTCTACGTCGTTTACCACTTATCTCTACATTGCTCGTGCATGCCGGCACCATATTTTGAGTACCTTAGTAACATTTTATACTTCTATTCTCACCGTTTCAACTTCATCGGTTTCACGATCTCTGAAAGAAAGCTCCGTCACGTGAAACTCCTGCTCGTTCATAATGTGCAGTTGCACCAGCACCCGCAAACGCAACTCTATAGCGAGGCGCAATAGCATGCGGGCATCCTCCTTCTCCATTATGCCAGATGGGAAGATCAGCTTAGTGAGGCCTGAGAAGGTGCGGTTGATGCTGCGCTGATCGCGAGCGCTCCACTGGCCGAGGGGAGATTCAAACCATTGTTCCCACAATGTCCCATAACTGCCGATGTTGCGCAGTTCCCGGTGGAAAATCTCGCTGGTATAGTCGAGGATGAAGCCGACATGCGGCGTAAACATATTCGGGGTAAGCTTTGGCAGTTCCCAGCCTGGGAGGTAAGCTGCCCAGCGGTCGTGGAAGGCCAGGTCGTCGCTGATGGCAGGAGGTAGCGGCTTAAACAGATGCTCGGCAAGCATCCCTTCACGCGGGTCAAATTCGATGTTGCCATTGAAGACAAAGCCGGCATCGCCTACCACGGTAATCGTGCCTCGGTTAATCTGGCCGCTCTCCATGTAGTTCTTGTACAGGTTCTTGTCATCGTCGGCATTGAAGCTGCTGCCTGCTATTTCGTCGAAACCCACCACGTCCCGCTGTTTGATCAAGCCTGGTTGGGGTGGATTCATATTGCTCACAAAAAGCTTGGGGATGGTGACGGCACCTCCGGCCAGAAGGGTACCGTAGGGGCTGAACTCGGTGAAGCAGAAGGATTTCCCCGTCTGGCGCGGGCCCAGCTCAATCATATGGTAGTTGCTCTCCACCAGGGGAATCATGCGCACCAGGTAGAGCAGCTTGATGCGCTGTGTGATCTTGGGATGGGTTGGCTCATAGCCCATGGTGCGAATCAGCACATCGATCCACTGGTCGCGGGTGAACTTTTCTCGCCCGGTGCGATACTCTTCCAGGTCAACATGACTGACCTGAATGGGGTCTAAGCGCGAGATCACGAACGGATAGGTCTTGCCCCGATAGCGAATGTCATCATCATAGTGGAGCGCGATCCTACTCCATACCCCGGCCAGGAGCAGGCGCTCATATTTGGCAATGATCTGCGGAGAAATATTGACGTGGTGAATGTTGGCCGTCATCAGGTGTGCCCAGTACACACCCTCCTTCAGACTTTGATCAAGTTCAACCTTCACCATATCGATGAGCCGGCGCGGCGAGTGTTCGCGGATATCCGCCTTGATCTTCTCGGTTTCATCGCCACGAGGAATGTACTTGGCAATCTCTTCATGCACAAAGCGCAAGCCTTCACGCACTTCGGCATCATCGAACAGGTTGGCGCAATACTTGCCAAGCATAAACTCGATCACGTAGGATGGCGCTTTGCTCGTCCCGCGAATCTCCTGGGCGAGATCCTTGCGAATCACCAAACCCGGAAAGGTGGCGAAGAGTAAGTGATCGAGTTCGTCTGCCACAAAGGGTGCTTTCGCTATGGTCATGGGTCTCCTTCTCCTGATCGTATCGTCCCGCTTATTGTATCATCTCCTTACCAATTCTCTAAGGGGACCATCAGAGTGGTATGTTCAGTCGCAATGGCTTCATCGGTCCGCACGTCTCGCACTTCAATGAGAAGCTGCGTCCCTCGTTCCGCCTGCACGTCCTCAAGCGGTTGAAGTGTTACTGCTACCTCCTCCTGATCAGGGGTGATGATCTTTGGCTCGGAACGGAAAAGAATCGTCTTTTGCCGTGCATCGAGGAACCTCACCTCCACCTGGCGCGGGATGGTATCTTCAATAAACATCCCTTCGCGTTCGATTTCCAGTATGATCTTTGGGCGCAGACTGAGTATTTGCTCGATCGGTTGAATCCTGACGTTGACAGGGCTGGCCTTCTGCGGCCACTCAATTTTGACACAAGGGATGATCCACTCTTGCAGCGACGCTCCTCCGTGAAAGTAGCCCAGTCCTCCATAGGCGCGGAAACAGGCTGCTCCACTGGGAACGGCAATACGCCATTTTCCACCAGGAGCAAACCCTTGCGGTCCGCTCAGTTTGACCTGCTCTGGATAGGCTAACGCTCGTCGCGAGCTATAGGCTGGCCCGGCGACGGGCGGCGGGACATGGCGTTCCTCGCTCCCAGGCCAGTGAATGAAACCGTGATCAGTGACGACCAGCACGCGCAGCCAGCCTCTATCACGGAGATGTTCAATCGCGGTGAGATAGCGCTGCATCACCTGGTCGCTACCCATTGCCTCCAACTCCTCATCGTGACCGAGCTTGTCAATCAAGTCATCGAAGACCACGAGTCGGCTCCGCTTCGCTTGTGGCGATGGCACATTGCCGTGTTGCACGTCTGCCATTGTCAGAAGAGCGTCAGCTGCTACTTTTCCCTGCGTTCTGAGCCACTCGCGACGCTGTTCAGCGATACTCAAATTCGCGGAATGCCCCGCCTGGCGGAGCTGCCACTTGCCATCGACAATATCCGCTTGCAGGTCTTTTTCAGGAAGAGGCAAGGCCATGCCCATGCCCAGCGCGGTAATGGTTGGCAGTGCGGTGCGGGCAGCAGAGATGATGGCGCGGTCAGCCCCTTCGCGTTTGTTGAGTTGTGATGCCAGCGTCATACCCAGGTCGTAGCGTAGCGCATCGGCGATAATGAGAGCAGTAGCGCGTTTTGATTGTTTGAGGAGTTCCGCTACCCAGGCTCCAGCGCTCTGAAGGTCAGGGACGGGACGACCTGTGGCCGTCCAGACTTCCGACCACAAGATCATGTAATCTTCCCAACGCGCCCTGTATGCCTGACGAAGCGGCGTAATGGTACTGAGCAGTTCTGGCGTAGGTTTGTTCAGGTTACGCAAGAGTTCCTCGCCAGCTTTATCGATGCGCCACCCGACCTTTATATACCAGGCGATGGCTTCGCCAGGATTAGCCCAGGCTTTGAGCGGCGAAGCATCGAGCAGCATCTGTACAGCAGCGCCCAGACGTGCTAGCTCTCCCCAGGGAATGGCCTGGTGGTGAGAGTGGCTATCCTTGTAGCTCCAGAACCCTTGCGCATGACGTTGCAGATCATCATTGAGCGAGGCGAGCGCTTCGAGCAGTTCTCTCCCGCTCTGTTGCGCCAGGCTCGCGCACGTATTGGCAAAAATGGCGCGTTCCGCGGCATAGGAGAGAAATGGACCACCTTTGATGGTCGCCTTGCCCATATCGTTGCCTAAGGCTGCGATACGGTCTGCTTCCAGGATCGCCTCGTGCAATCCCTTGCTCAGGCGCAAGCTGTCCAGCCAGCTTTCGAGCAGGTGAAGCGCAAACACCCGCTTCTCCGGTGCAATCAGATAGGTGTGCCTTTCACCTACAGCATCCGGTGCAACCTGGAAGGCCTGAGTAACAAGCAACCAGACTAAGGCATAGGTGCGCCAGCGCGCTACGTTCTGTTCGTCATATGCCAGTAGTCCTGCCTGCTCAATGGTCATGTCCAGGACCATGCGATCATCTGGATCAGGGGAAGCGCCAGTAGCAAGCACATCCAAAAGCAGGACGGGATTCGGCTGCAAGCCACCTCCGCCCCATTCAGCAGGGTCCTGCTTGAAGTATTGCCGCGCCAGAACTGCCACCTCGTCATCACCCGTCCTGACGCTTTGCGGTCGCCAGCCCCATGCGAGCAACTGCTCGCGCAATGAGCGATCGTAGATACATTCAGAGAGCAAGGCCTGCGCCCACAGCCAGCCCAGGTGATCAGACGACGTGATGACATGCAGCACAAAGGATTCTTTGGCATCCATGCGCTCCTGTAAAGCACGACGACTTCCAGGGCTGCCAATCTCACCTGCGGTCTGCTCCGTTACCGATACCAGGATAAAGCCTTGCGTGCCATCTAATTCGGCTGCACGTTGTAGTAGCGATCCCCAATCGCCGCGGGGATCACACCAGACCATCCAGGAACCTGCATACCTATCGAGGACATTATGTACAAGCCTGGAAATATGCTGTTGGAGCGTCGTCATAACTCAACCTCTTCCGCTCGTCTGCCCTGTAGCGTCTGGCGTTTCTGTTCCAGCTTGATCTGCTCAGCAACGCGCTCTGGCTCACGCTCAGTCCAGCGTGGGCTTTCAGGCACCCGCTCATCCATCCAGCCGCAGCGTGGGAGCTTGCCATCGCGCACCCAACGCCGCTCATCTGCGCGCCAGCGAGCGCGATCGGCCAGTGCTTTCTTTGCGTCGGCGGGTTTGAGCACATCGCTGGCCAGCACACCTGCAAGCTGTAGCGGTGCGATATTAACTCGCACACCATCGTTGCTATCTACGTGCCATGCCTGCTCGTTGCGCAAGAGTTCGTCTCGGTTGGCGGGAGCTAAATAGCCATCACCACTCCAACGGTCAAGCGGTTCCAGGGTCATGAACTTCTCTAGCTCGGGGCAGGCAAATCCTTGCTCCTCAATAAAACGCAGCTTCTCAACAAAGGCTTCTAGTTCCTGGATGCGTTCGTTTGCTAACACAGATATCGTCTCATTCTTAAAGAGATAGGCATCTTCCATCTTCTGGCGTTCGGCCCGCAACAATGGCTCGACATACTGCGTGCGAATGCGTGCCAGCGCATCGCCAGAGCAAGCATGATAGTAAAGGAGGCATTCAAACGCTGGGCCTCGTTGTGACCAGCCACGTTTCTTCTGTCCATTGTTAACGGGGATACTCGCCAGATGCCAGGCTATTGGACGATACTTAAATTGGGATATATGCCGCGAGAAGAACTTTCGCTGTAGCCATTCTTCCAGGCTCAGCCCTGTTAGCTCCGTCAACAGTGCTTCGGTCTGTTGTACGCCTAGCTCTCCCTCCTCAGTTCGCAGCTGTGCGCGCACTTGCTCCACTAACGTTGCCTCACTTGTTCCCGCTACGAGTGGAATAATGCCGTCGCTAGAAGCCCATGAAGGTACTAGTTCATCTGCCTCCAACTGCTTTGGCCAGCGATGGCCTAATAGTCGCAAGATCAAGACACTGAGGCGATCTTCCAGCAATCGCAACTCCTCTGGCTTACAACGTGCCCCCTCTGCCTTTAGCTCCTCCAACAGCCAGTAGATACTGATGGGGTGAAGCTGCATCTTGACGCTGAGTTCTTCAAGGAAGGTTTCGGTAGGAATTGGAATGTGCGCGCCTAACGCAATCTCTTCCTCGCTTTCATAACCTTCAGTCAGTTTGTCAGTTTCCTCTTGTTCCACGTTTTTTGCTCCTGATCCTGCTTCGAAGAGATTTTGTAGATTGGCTTTGATACGAGCAAGCTCTTTGTCACCCGGATTGATCCGCTTATGCGTCGTAAGATAATCTAACAGCTCTTGTGGTAGCGGAGGCAAATCGAGATTAACAGGTAAAGGGGGTAGAGTATCGTAACCTGAAACGAGAGGATACCAACCCGAGAGGATTCCTGTTTCATCAATAACAGTACTACTTTCAAGATCATTGATTCCAAATGCACCGAAAACTACCTTCTCTAACATTGCCTCAAAAGTAAGAAGAGTAGGCCATGGATCAAATTCTAGTACCTTACCTACCTGAAAATCGAGTTCTTTGATGGTGACTTCTGTTACAAGAGATTTAAGAATTTTGCAGGTTTTTGCAAGGAGATTCAAATTACTGAGTGCGTTTTGGGGTATTGGAATATTTTCAACATAACCCGTTCTGAAATGAAGGGCAGAAGGAGATGTAGTGCGAAGTATGTATGATGAAAACCGGCTATTCAGGAGGCCAAGAAGTAGCCATTTATTATCAGTTTCAAGAAAAGGAAAGATGCCGGGCCCGCTATCACTAAAAACGCAATTTGAATTCAAAATTCTAGTGGACAGAGCACCTTGTGCGAAATCGGTAAAAGTTAGACCTTCAGAAAAGTAACGGTATTCGCTAGGAATTATCGAACGAGACAACTTTAGCCTTGCACCATTATAAGACCAGTCAACAACTGTCTCAATAAGTCCATCCCATTTTCGATAACCGCCACCATGGGCGTAAGGAATCCATAGATGCTGCTGTTTATATAAGTCTACTTCATGAAATCTACGAACAAAGCGAAGTAATTCAGAACATCCAATTCCACGGCGTACATCTGCCACATCTCGAACTTTGGAGAAACTTACTAGTATCTTTAAGATATTCGGCGGTACCCAATACACGATTGGTGTATCTATAATATCAAGCAGTGAAGAATTGGTTACTCTTAAAACGTTTTCTGACCCTTTCAATCTAAGTCTAGCGTCTTTCTCTAATGCATTCGCTAAACCTACCAAACGAAATGCTGAAATCGCGTGTTCCTTACTTGGGGAGCAATTAGAAAGCGTAAACATCACACTTTGTACAACTTCGCCACTGATCTCTTCAAAAGCATTTGAACCTAGGTGTGCTAATATCTCGATACTTGTCTCGCGCAAGAGGCCCATAAACTTTCTTTTTTTGGGATCCTTTACTGCACTTTCTTCTGACAATGCTCGCAGGTCGATATAGCTTTTGAAAAACATCCAACTTTGCTGAGTCACCATCGCAACTCTACCAACTGGGCGACACAACTCAATACATCGTAAAATAAAAGCAGCATACAGGTCGCGCTTACCCGATAGAAAGTACTTCTCAACATACTTTTTTAGCGGCACATCCATATTCTTGCTGCCCATATATGGCGGATTCGTCACCACCACAGCATATCGACGGTCAAGTAATTGCAGGAGGCGCACACCTTGCTCGGCTTCCCGCCCAAAAAGAGCAGCGCTTACATCATCAGTGTTGCCTGCCTCAGATTTAAAGCTGTCTGCAACCCTATCCAGCAGCATCTGCCTTAGTCCCACAGGGTCGTGGTTCGCCATTGCTGTGATGGTGCGACGAAGTTCTGCCTCTTCCGGGTCGAAATCCATGCGGATGGTATGCGGGCGTTGCAGTTCAGCGATAGCGTTATCGAGGTATTCTTTGGGACGGATGAGACTTCCAAGGATATCAGCCTGTTCCAATCCTGAGAAAATGCCCTCTAGTAGGGGCTTAAGCGGCATATCCTGCGGATGGCGGAGCAGGTGACGTTGCAGTACACCCTCATTGAGGTTCGTGGGTGTTGTTGCCAGGTTCATCGCTGGCGGGGTATAGCTGCCTGGACCCGGTTTGCGCTCTTTTCTCCGCTCGTCGCGTACCAGTTCCCAGGCACGCAGGTAGAGCGTCATGGCGGAGAGTTGAGCAGCGCGCGGGTCGAGATCGATACCATGCAGGTGATGGCTCAAGATGCGGTCGGCAATTTCAGTGGCAGAGAGGGTATGGAAGTGTTCCCGGTACATGGCAACGAACATATCAAAGGCTTCGCGCAGGAAGTGGCCGCTGCCCATACAGGGATCAAGCACGGTGAGGCTAGCGAGAGTGAGTGTTGTTGAGGCATCGAGTCTATCTGGTTTGACGTAGTATTCCCACATTGCGGGTAAGGCGCTATCCGGGTAGATTTCATGGTAGCTGCGTCCCAGGCTGTTCTGAAGCAGCCACTTGACCATGTAGGGTTCGGTGAAAAGTTCGGTCGCGGCTGCGATCTCAGAGCGGGTAGCAGCTTTGCCGCCCCTGCCAAGTTTGGCGTAGATGTGTGCTTTGGCCTCTTCCTGGTAGAACTGGTAGGCCCAGCCGATCGCGTCTGGATCCGCGAAGGTGGCATCCGATTCGGCGAGGGTAAAGCCTGGCATAGATCCGCCAACGAGTGCCATGCAGCGTAGCAACGCGGGTGTGCTGGGACGGAGTGCGGTTACCGGGTCATCCAGGGCGAAAAGGCCAGGGAGTGACCTAGCCTGAGCTTGGCAGGCATCCTCAAGCACTGCCCAGCGTCCTCCATCCGCACCGGCTGCGCGTCCCGGGTCGCTCTGGCGCAGGATGAAGAGAGCTTCGGGAAGACTATCGTAATCGGGATTCGTGCGCAGCGTTTCGTCGATCAGTCCACGCGTCTCCGTGGCACGAAGCGCGAGCAGGCGGTTGATCCACGAATAGGCGGCGCGTTCGATGATCTCCATACGGGTACTGGCACGCTGCGCTTGAGCAACAAGTTCAAGTTGAGCGGCGCCAATGCGGTGTGCCAGTCGTTCTTTGGACGATGCATTTGCCAGCGCGTCCAGTGGAGTGATCGTGCCATCGGGAGCAATACCAAGCCGCTCTAGTTCGCGATCAAGGTCGCCGCGTAGAACGGTGCCATCGGCTGCAACGGTACCAACAAGGATATGGCGTAGTTCGGTCACCAGGATACGCATGAGATCTTTGTGACGCTTTTGCATGTGGCTGTCTTTCTAGGATTTCCAGGCCGAAGCTTCATCCTGTGGATTACTCGATAACGACAATCTTCTGTTGCTCTAATTCAGGCGCAATACATGTGCGCAGCTTCCCGAGCATCTGTTCCAGGTCATCCTGTGAGTTAAGGCGTGCAGTTCCAAGCAGGTCTTGCCAGCGCAAGTGAATCTCCTGCGATGGCTGGAGGGGATCTTTTGGCTGATAGCGCGCGCGCATTTCCTGCACTTTCCTTTGCAGGTTCATCTGGACAGTGCCGAGCACGATGTTTAGATTGCGTGCTTCGCTAAAGCCTGGATTGGGTTGTTCTATGCGCTCCTTGACGCTTTGCAGGTCTGCCGCGAGTACGGCGATCTCGGCATCTGCCTGTTCAGCGGGGACACCTGCAGCCTGTACACGCTCCTTCAAATGCGCCTGCATCTCTGTGAAGTTCGTGCGTGCTTCCTGCTGCCAGACGGCAATCTGGTTGGTAACTGCCTGTTGCGCGGCATGATAGGTGTTCATCAGTTCATTCCAGCGAGCGGCTTCGGTCACGCTGCGTTCGTTAGTGACGGCACGCCAATCCGAGATAAAGCGCCGTAGTTCGGGGAGATCCACCTCAGCGTTGACCATTGAGCTGAAAAAGTCCCGCACCGCCAGAAAATCATTACCATGCTCGCGCTGGAACATGACAAGGTCGTGTAACTTCTGCGCATATAGGAGCAGCGTCTCCCACTGCTCCTGGAAGTGTGGCAGACGTACCGACGGCGTCGCGCTGTCCAGTAACTCGCTCACCAGGCTACTGCCTGACTCGAAGGCGAGAGGCAACGGACAGCGGGCGGTGGTCGCCCAGCTTTTCACCTGTTGGGCTTGCCTGACCAGTTCCGTCAGTTGCTCTCCCAGGACAGTATTCAAGGTCGCGGGAACCAACGCTGGTTTGACGCCGAAAATCGTCTCCATATCCCCACGAATGGCCTGCAGTTGCTGCATGCCTAAATCAGTGCGTATGCCCTGGATACGCAACGTCTTGAAGCTCTGCTCCTTCGTGAGGTATTGTTGGGCTTCCATGCTATGGGGATCGGTGATGGGACGTCCATTGACGATCAAACGGCAGGCCGAGGCGCGCAGCAAGAGTGCCAGTCCAACTTTGATGCAGTTGCCATCCCAGCCAAATGGGGGACGCTCGAACTTGCCGCGCAGTTGATCGGCAGGGATGGCTGCCTGGTCATCGCTGGCCTGGGGCAGGCTTCCACGGAGCGTACTGATCAGCGCATGGCTATCATTCAATGTGCCATCATTTTTGTACACGCCCAGATTCTTCAGATCAGTATTGGTCGTATTGCCGCCCAGCGCGGCCTTGACCGCCGCCTCTTCATTGAAGATACGATAGGTCACCTCGGAAAAACGGGAGTAGATGTTGGGAAGGATCTGGCTGAGCGCACTGCGCACAGCATCACCGGCACCTTCCCCCTCCAGCAGTTGATAGGGGGAGCCGCGGAAGAAGATGGTACTACCGCGCACGGCCTGCGTTAGCAGACGACGGACCTCATTTTTGTAGCTCGGCAGGTCAACCTGCCTGGCCTGTTGCGCCACCTCTGCCTCGGCGCTATTTGCCTGGCCGGCTCGCACCTGGTTGGCGACCTCTTCAGTTGCCAGTGCGAGTGACAGCGCTCGCCTCAAGCCCTTGGTTTCAGCCAGACGAAAGAAGACATTCTCAGGGTCCTGCTGCGAACGGTGTTTCATAGCGGTGTCATCAGCAACCTGTGGATCAAGGGCCCGTTGAAATGGGCTGTAGACGTGGATGGTGACCGGTACCGAGGGATTGCGTACGACACGCTCATCAATTTCCAGCCTGAGCCGTATTTCACGACCGGCGAGAGAGACCTGGTCAAAACGCAGCGCATCCTCACCGTGATATTCCTGCAGCTTCTGGCTTAACTCATAGGTCTGGTTCAAGAGCTCTTCCTGGCGTGAGCGTACCTTGTCCTGGAAGCTCCGCTGCTGCGTGTTCAGGAAAATAAAGGCTTCTCCAACCTGCTTGGCATATCCGGCTGTAACGAGTCGCTCTAACTCCTCTTTGACCTGCACACGTAGCGTCGCGAGGGTGGTATCGAGCGAGGTGACCAGGGCACGTGTGACATTTTCAAGCGTACAGGGGATGTGAGGAACCTGGCCAAGTAAGTACAGGGCACGAGCTACCTGCGTTGTGAAAGGGGTCGCGTCAGGAACAGTACTGATGATGCGGTTGATATCGGTCCTGGTTTCAATCGGTGCATCGCTGGCAAGCTGATCGTAGAGGTCCGCCAGGCAGAGGATGCGACCCACGGGACGTTCCAGCAGTCCCGGTGTATCGATAATCCCTCCCTGTACGACGCCAATCATGGTACGGTTCGAGCCGGTGAGGGCCTCGTCGCGCCCGGTCGCCTGGGCAATGCCTTTCACCACAGTGGGAATAACCGCTACGGTCCAGGGCAGATAGGGATAGAAGCGCGCGAAGTTCTCGGCAACCGGTGCGGGGAAGACACGTTGCGCCTGTTGGAGCGACCCCAGGTCGGTAATCTCGCCGCTTCTCTGGGCAAAACGCTGGGTCAGGTCGATACGCGCGGGCTGTGTTTTGCGTAAGAGGCGTTCTTCGACGACCTGGTTGATATCTTCATTACTGAGTTTGCATTGAAGGGCGAAGCGCTGGCTAATCTTCGCATATTGTTCCTGCTGGACGTTTTGTTGAAGTGCCTGGACATCACCGTGCGCCGTGACCGCCATCCAGATACGGCTATCACCCGCCTGGGCAGCCGTCTCGACCAACGCCTGCACCTGCATGATACGCTCGTTCGCGTTGCCACTGGCGATCCACTGGCCAAGTTCGTCCAGCTGCAACAGCACTTTATGCCGGCGTCCCGCGCTATCCCTGGCAACACACCAGCGTTTGAGCCGATCAATGAGCATCTCAGGCGTAATCCCACTCTGCACCGCGCTCATGACCGCTCGTCCGACAGCCTCAGATCCGTTGAAGTGTTCTGGCAGGACGGTAGCTGCGGCCTGATAGAGCACATCATTGTAGAAATCGGGATCGTTCGCGACGTCGCTCCACTCCATTCCACTCAGTTCACTCGCCACGCGATGGAACTCCGTACTCAGTCCTCGGATGTCTAACTGATATTCTACTGCCCAGGCAAGCGGCCAATTATGCGTATAGCCGTGTTCTCTGGCAAATAGTTTGAAGACGATCAGTGCCAGCGGGTCATTGCTGCTTGCTAATTGTGCATGGAGATTCCCACCGATGACCGAGGTCGAGAGTTTGCGCTGGCATATGGCGAGATAGCGCTCCAGGTCAGCGCGTTCCTCGCTGTGACCTGGCAAACGACTGAGAAAGAGCTGGTGTACTGGCTGGCCCAGCAGTTCACCGCCTTCCAGCAGCACGCCCAGTTCCTTCATCAGCAACGACTTGCCTGAGCCGAAAAAACCACTGATCCAGATCCCAATCCCCTGTTCGTCATCACGGTCAAAGGCATCACTATACGCTTCGAGCATACGATGGAGATAAGTTTCCCATTGCGGGGTGACGACCAGGTTCTGCAACTCGCCAAGCAGGATGGCAGGATTGCGGTCAGCTACTTTGACCACCGGTTCAATGCGCTCTTGAATAGTCGTGGCAAAGGTTTCACGTATCAGCATCACATTTCCTCTCCCCGGTAAAAATCGAAACGGAGCCGCTCTTGCCCTAAAAACAGGTAGCGGCGGCTGGTTTGTGGTGGACGGATGCCAGGTATCAGCAGCACAATAGGCACAATGGTATTGGTTCTGGGGTTGCGCGGTTCCTGTTCAGCCAGAAACTCCATCAGTGCCGTAGGATTGCCTACTGGGTGAAGCGCTGCCAATCCGCGCAGCACGACCACCGGACTTCCCCCCTGTGGTGCCGTTTCCTCCAACCTGGTGGTGATTTCACGACTGACTGCACGTGCCCATACCCGCATCATGGCCTCGGTCACACTGCCCTGCTTAAGAGGGTCATTTAGCAGTTGTTGGCGGCGTTCCTCCTGCCCGGCAAGGCTGTTGATCGTCAGCGGTAAGAGGTCGACATGATGAAAGAAGAGCGTCGTATCGTTGCGTAACTGTTCATCGATCATGCGCTGCACCGTTCGTTCTTGTTCTGGTGAATAGACAAAGTAGACGTAGGGCCGTCCACTGCTATGACCGATCCCATCATAAGCGGTTCGCAGACGATACATGAGCACATCAAGTCTCTGTTGGAGTTCATCACTCATACCATACGCTCCTGAAAGTGAAACGTATCGATAGCTTTTTGGGCGCGTGCTGCATCCCAGAGCCAGATCTGCCAATCTGGATGATAGGCTATTTGCTCCGGCGGAATACCTTCTGCCTGGAGCAGGCGTATCAGGTGCTGTACGACAACTGGAGGCACAATCGGCTCAACAATCTGCTTGGTTGCCGTGCCTCGAAGAAGGCCAAAATCACGCAAGGTCGTGAGCACATTGCCGGATAGCTTTTCCCTCGTTGAGTGACTCCATCCATCCACCTCGTGATGGGTCGATTGTACTTCATCAAGGAAACGCTGTATATCAGCCCGGATAAGTTCGCGTTCACCGGCAAACCAGTGGGGGACAACGACTTGCTGGATGATGTCGTAGAAGAGGGTATCCTGCCGGGCAGTGTGCAAGAGCAAAGCCGCCTGCAGTTCAGCCTGGTGGCTATCCTGTGCGAAGGTGATCAGATCATCTAGCACCCATGCTGGAGGATGCCATCGCGTGAGCCGTATCTGCACAATCTCGACGATAGTCACACGGGTTGCACGTGAGCGTTGGGGAAGGCCACCGTTCACAAGCGCCTGCCGCGTCTCCTCGATATCACGTACACGAGCGAAGTCGAGAAGAAACCGCCTGGTCTCTTCGATTAAGCTAGTTTTAGAAGCCAGCCTGAGTAAATAGGAACCAGTAGCCCTCCAACTGGTTGTTTCTTTTGACGTGGGCATTGTACATTTCCCCATCCACAACACAAATAACAAATATATTGTAGTTTATGATGAGCCCCATTATACAGAGTGTTGTAATATCATGCAACTAGAGATTTAGAGGCAGTTAGCAATCCAACTGTGGCGAATGCATCAAGGGAGAGGATAATATAGTAGATCTACAGGATCATCGTGGCTATTCATCCCCGTAGTAGCGCAAAATGGTGTGTGCATATACTCTGTCATTAAGCGTAAACTCGCAACGTCTACCCATTCATTGGCATCACGTATGCCGTTGCAGGTAACACTCTAGCATGTGATTCTCCCATTTCTGTTAAATCTCAATCCTAAAATATCTCCTTGTGTTACAATCTGATTGAAATAAGCTTAGCCTTGATAGTATCAGAAGGTATTTCAAAGAGGCTCACCATGATTGCAGAAATCTTAGCCAACGTACTGGGAGGCATTCTCAGTGAAATGCTTGGCATGGTGCTCAAGCAGCCGATTAGATCGGTGTTTGATGAGCAGAAAATGCGTCGTGCACTTATTGATGCGGTGAATCGTGCTGAAGCAACTTTCGCTCGCGAATACTATGCTATTGATCCCGAGCTAACAAACACGTTGATCGCTCAGACTCGTTTCGCCGATGTACCAAGTGTTCAGGCTGCTTTGAAGGACATGCTGACCCAACCGTTTCATGATCCCGTTCACACTGTGATAGTACTCCAGCGCTCTTTTTATGATGTCCTTCCGGAGAGGGCAGATCGCGCGCGAGTTGATCGAGCCGTGACTGCCTTCTTGCACTATTTGGGTCAAGAGGTACTCTACATTCCGCAGCTGCAGCATCTCTACGCTCTGGCATTCCAGAAAGTCAGCGCTGAAAGCAGCACCGCCATTGTTGCTAACACAGCAGCCCTGGTAGAGAGTATGCGCGATCTGCGCGGCGATATCAAGCAACTCCCAGCCACCCTGAGCCTTTCTACTCTCCCCAATCTCTCTGTGCAAACAACTGAGCATCCGCAACCTTGGCACAATTTGCCGCAGCGTCCCTACACTCACTTTGTAGGACGTGAGGCAGAATTGCACAAGCTCATGCAGCTCATGATGCCGTATCCACGAAGCCGCCACTTTTTAGTTACGCTCGATGGTATTGGAGGAGTGGGTAAGAGCGCGCTTGCTCTCGAACTGACCTACCGCTATCGTGATAGTTATAGTACATTGTCCCCCCAGGAGCGTTTTGAGGCCATCGTTTGGATATCTGCGAAACGTACCGTACTCACGGCGGGAGGCATACAGCAGCGTCAGCAAACCTTTAATACGCTCACTGGCCTCTATCGTGAAATAGCAATTGTAATGGAACTGCCCTCAATCATGCAGGTTGATCCGGATCAACGACGTGCTTCGGTGGAGCATGCATTGACAAGTAAACGCACACTGCTGATTGTAGATAATTTGGAGACAGTGGACGACGAGGAGGTACTCACCTTCCTGCATGAACTGCCAGACCCCACGAAAGCAATCGTGACGACGCGCCATCGCATTGATATTGCCTACGCCATCCGGCTTACCGGTATGCCCCATACCGATGCTCTTGCCTTGATCGAACTGGAGGCACAACACAAGAACGTAGAGTTACCGGTAGACTCAGCGGAAGACCTCTACCGACGAACCGGAGGTATCCCATTAGCAATCGTCTGGAGTATTTCCTTAATGAGTTTGGGGTATGGAGTAGAGTCGGTCTTGCGTCGCCTGGGGAGTGGCCATAGCGACATTGCACGTTTCTGTTTTGCCGAAAGTGTCGCCCATATTCAAGGACGGGACTCCTATCGCTTGCTGCTGGCTCTGGCTTTCTTCGACTCAAGTGTGAGTCGAAAAATGTTGGGTGAAGTTGCTGGGTTGGGTGACGACGAGATTGGACGAGACGACTCTCTCGCAGAGTTGCTCCAGCTTTCGCTTATCAATCAAGAAGGGGACCGCTTTACGTTGTTACCGCTGACGCGCTCATTTGTCCTGGACGAACTAACACATCAACCAGAACTCGAGCGGGTGCTACATGAACAATGCATCAATTATTTCATCGAATTCGCGCGACCTTATTCTGGTTGGCATTGGCTTCGGCACGAACTACGACGAGTCCGGCAAGAAGGTGCGCATCTCGTTACACTCGCAACCTGGTGCCAGGAGGTAGGACGTTTCGATGTGCTGCTGAAAATTATTCCTGCTTTGGGATTTTATTACGATATGATGGGTCAATGGACAGATATGCTGATTATAGCAAAAATCGCTTTAGAGTATGCCCAACTCACAGGTAACCTTGAGTGCATCGTTTTTACAGAAGCACACAATTTGAGTTGGGTATTGAGCCAACAAGGACACCATGAAGAAACAGAGCAATACCTCGCTGATGCACTCAATATCGCCAGGCAGATGGAAGATATCGCATGGCAATGCGAAATACTGGTCAATTATTCACAAGCATTGCGCCGCTATAACGCTTTTGACCAAGCGTTTGAGCGCTGTCAACAAGCGCTTGATCTTTCAGCGCAGTTAACCGGCACACAACAGATGTATGTGCGAGCCACCATTGCATATGAGTTGGGAAAATACTATCGTGACCTTGAGCACTGGCCAGAAGCTAAGTCTCATTTTATCGCTGCCCGAGACGTGTTTCGATATGATGAGGCTGACCCTGTTTTTAATACGGAACTTGCCTGGGGTGTGTTGAGCAATCTTGGTTTTATTGAACATTAGTTTGGACATTTGGACGTTGCCGAACAAATGTATCTCCAATCCTTGGAATTTTTCAGAGAGCTCGGTAGCAGAGGGAATATGGCTACATTATTAGTTCGATTGGCGACGCTTGAAGAGCAGCGTGGCAATAATGCTGCATCACTACAATACGCTCGTGAGGCCTTTGATTGGAGTCGGAGGTTAGGTCTGGTGCAGGAGCAAGCACAGGCAAAGGGTCTCCTTCTACGATTGGCAAATGTGCCAAAAATATCTGATAATGAGTGACAATTGCTAAACCCAGGTTTATCACCAATCCCCCAAGGGATGGTGATAAACTTCCTTTTGTTGGGTCTAACAAAGTCGTACCAATCAAGTTGTGAATGCATTTTAGATGTCGCCACATCTCCAGTGAAAATAGGAGAGCTAATTGATAGATCGGCAAGGCATCCGAAAGCTCACCCATTAACTCTGTCTTCCTGAGGCCAGCGGCAGGGAGCCGAATGATCTCCTTGCTGCCTTCGGATTGAAAGATCACCACCATGGCGTCATGATCAAAGCGAGTGGCCACAATGTGCTGGGTGAATGACTTTCCAAGGTTAAAGCGATAGCCGCCTAAGTCAAAGAAGCTATTGCTGCGAACGCTGCTGAACCTTCTACCCTATGCGAGATAGACGCACACCATCTCGAGAGTGAGTAACTACTCTTCCTATTCAGGCCCAAAGTGGCACGAAGTTGACATAGGTTTGACACAATGTGCATTGTCTTAAAATTGGCAAGTAAAAAGAAGGTAGAGTGATGACGCATGAGAAAAAACGTAAACAGTACTGACGGTCTCCTTTTAGAGAATCAAGTTGCGATAATTACTGGTGCAGCTAAAGGAATTGGTAGAGGGATAGCTATTGAAATGGCAAGAGAAGGTGCCTATGTAGTTATAGCAGATATTGATGAAGAGGGCTCTAAGACGACCAGGAAACTGGTGGAGGAGTTTGGAAGGGATGCCTTTATTTTGCCTACTGACGTCAGCAATGAGGAACACAATAACCGGCTGGTGGATGACACGCTTAAGCAATTTGGCAAAATCGATATTCTAGTGAATAATGCTGGCATTAACATAGGAGGAAGCTTCCTTGAAATTACGAGGGAAGCTGCAATGAGTGTCTTGAAAACCAATTTGTTAGGGCCATTTTTTCTCACACAACAAGTTGCAAGGGAGATGGTGAGGCGTAAAACAGGTGGATGTATTCTTTTTACCTCTTCAATTCATGGACAGATCCCGCATTTGCATCCTGCCTATACTGTATCAAAAGCCGCTCTTGATATGTTTGTTCGTGATACTGCTCTGGAGTTAGCGGAATACGGTATTCGAGTAAATGCAGTTGCCCCAGGAGCAATTGCGATGCGTGAAGAGATGGACAGAATATTTCCACTTGTACCACTAGGTAGTAGAGGTACTCCAACAGATATTGCGAATGCGATGGTATTTCTTGCGTCAGTGCGAGCAGGCTACATTACTGGACAAACTATTGTGGTGGATGGTGGTCTTTCGCTGGCCCATAGACACTATTGGGCTAAAAAAGGCTTGCTTCATTGAAAGAGATTGATGAGTACAATAAGGCTGTTCAACTATTCGATCCATCAATCTATGAAAGAAAACTTACGGGAATATCCGAAGTTTAAAATGACTGCCGTCTTGTATATCTCTTGCTACGCTTACATTATCTACTTACACCGAGTCTTGTAATTTTTGTAAAATCGCGTTGGCTTCTGCTAGTTTCGCGGTCATACCTAGCCGCTCAAAAAGATTACAGCTGTCCTCTGCAGCCTGAAGTGCATGTTGTAACCGACCCGTATCTGCATAAATCCGAGCGAGACTGAGTTGATTGCGGGCAATAAGATGGCGGTCATTCCAAGAAGTAGCCATATCGAGACTCTGTATCAAAGGTGCTTCTGCAATAGTGGTATTACCCAGCTCGATCAGAGTTGTCCCCCGGCGATACAAAGTCCAGGCCAGTGCCCGTGACCAGTTAAGTTCTCTGCACCATTGTTCACGTCGATCAAGCCACTCCAAGGCTTTATCGAACTGACCTCTTTTAGACTCAAATACGGAGAGTCGATAAGCAGCAAGAATCCTCAATTCCAAATCATTCAGCCGCTCCCCAATTTCAAGTACCTTAACCGCCAACTGTTCCGCTTCTTGCAAATCCCCATTTTCATAGAGAATATCAGAAAGGGTGTCGCTAAGCCGTCCCAGCTCTTTATCATCCTTGTATCGAAGAGCAATGGCTTCTGCATTCTCTAAGCATGCTTTCAACGTTTTATCGTACTGTCCCTGTACCCAGAGTAACCTTCCGAGGCGACTCAACAATCGTCCCTTACCCTGTTCACTTTGCAGCGATTTAGTAGCTTGCAGCCCGGCCCCCAACATTTCTCTTAGCTCGCCAAACAGCCCTACGAGATAGGGGTAGAACCACGTGTTCTCAACGAGTTGGAGCAGCAACTCCCATTGCTCATGCTTTTGACACCAGCGAATGGCATTCAATAGATGAGGATATTCGAGACCAATTGTCTGGGCTCTTTCAACATGCAGATCAAGATCCATAGCATAGTTCTGAGTAAATTCCACCGACCAATTCAGCCATCTTTCTGTCAAAGTCTTACCGAAGTCTGCTTTCTCAAGTTCAGTTCCTAGATATTCCTGCACCATTGGCAGTATCCAAAATCGGTCGTCCTCATCTCGATTGAGCAGAGAAAGCCGTTGCAGGAGAGTCAATCCATCGTCCCGCTCGTCCAGAGATAAGTCGGCGATGTTACCAAGAGTCTCTCTTAAAATGCCAGCTTCTTGATCAAACAGCGAACAAGTTAAAAGGATTTTCCAGGCATTGAGATTACGCTTCTGAACGATAACTATCTGTCCTTTGACACAGTATTCAGGCAAATCCCCGGTGGCTTTCCCCAACCACCGTATTACCTGTTCAAATGTTTCTCCACTATCCATTCGCGCCGCGCTGAGTTTAATAGGTAGGGGTAGTCCAGCGGTACGTATAAATAATCGCTGGAGTTGCGCAGTGTTCAGTTCTACACCACGTGCTTTTGACTCCTCGGTAATCATCTTTTCCGCCTCTTCAGGAGATAATCCCGTCAATTTCAGCACAGCCGTTGATTCTACCCACTCCCGCGAGGTGATGAGACATTTGGTGGAAACTGGCAAATGATTAAGGAAAGTTCGAACCCGGTCATCGGTCACACTCTCCAGGTTATCTAGGATCAGCAAGGTACGTTGCGCACCTAGTGCTTTTTGCACGAGTACATCTTGATTCTCTGGGAGAGCCCGTGTGATATCTTCCCGCTCCAGAGTTTGGGCAATTGCAGTATAAATGTCTTCGAGGGTATGAAAGATTAGCCCAGAAAGTGCAGATTTCCCTTTACCATCGATAGTAAGCACCTCTTCTTTAGCAGTAATCCAAATAATCGCCTCGAATCGTTCCTCAGGTGGCAATTCATTGTAGCGGGTATGGTACTCGTGGGCGATAGCCAAAGCCAATGCACTTTTACCTACTCCACCAATACCCGTGATCATCATTTGCCATACTTTGGCTTTCGACCTCAAACGTCGGCGCAACCAGTTCAGCTCTTTCCGGCGGCCAATGAAGCGTGTGTATTCAGGTTGGAAGAGGTTATGGTAGGGACGTGCACTTGGCAAGATAGGTTGAAGTTGCGGTGCAGCCAGTAAGCGCTGTTCGAGAAGCGTTGCCAACTGAAGAAGTGCGTGTCGCACTTCAGTGTTCAATTGAGTCGTCGCCTCTAATTGAGCTTCTAACAGTGCCACCTGTCGCTGCGCCACGTCAATCCCGATTTTCTGAAACTGTAGACTGTAAATCTCACGTATTTCTCTAACACCTGGCAGCGTCCAAAGTTCTTCCAAGACGCCGCCTAGGAGGAAGGTGACGGCCTTATCCACTCTTTCACGGTTAACCCGTTTGGGAAGCACGTCCGCAAAATGCTGAACAATGATTTCGCGTTCTTGCACATTCCATGAGCCAGGTTGATGCAGCATTGTCATTAGCGCCTGTCGCACATAATGAGATTGCCAAAAGGTGCCATCTGAAATAATTGCCTCGACTAAGTCTTCATCTTGAATTACATATTCGGTAGCAAAGCGCTTTACGCCACGCTGCATGGCTTGATCGAAGGCATTGTAAAATGCAGCCTGAGAAGATAGTTGTCTGATAATTTTGGCGATCTTGTCCCCTCCCTTCACATTTTCAGCCAGGCAAGCTACTGAATTCACTACACCATCTCGGAGTCTTTGCTTAAGGTCATCAGGAAGGTTTAAGATGTCCATGCTGTTGTCCCTATAGCTGTTTAGTTCAACGGTATGAGAAGTGCCAGTGCGTAAATCACTACCTCTTGTTAAATACAATTCATGAGCTTATCGTGAGTTACTGTATCCCAGTATAAAGATGCTTTCCTCTATTCAAAGTATCGTGGCAGCGAGTTGTCAGGGATATTGACCGAAATGAAGTTTCATTATGCCCTCCACTGGCCTGTTATACTGCCTCTAATCTTCGTGATAAACTCCGATCATTATGATTTGTAAAAAGCCTGCTGTGTGAATTGAAATGTATAATCGCCGCTATAGGGTTTTATTATAGAAACGTACTTCACAAAGGTCGATGAGATTATCATACAATATGGTTAGAAAGTGTTACAAGTTGACTTGGTAGTTTATTTCTCATTTGTCTTGAAGTTGATGAAAGCACTAGAATCGAGGGTAGAACGTCATCCAAGGTTGAAACTCAACTTTTAGATGCTCCACCTATCAATAGGATACCTTTGTCAAGATAAATGCTTTTCTCACTACTACATATACAAAGATATAATTACGCTTTGTGCTAGTGAAGTTTCCTACACGGCAAGACTAGCAAGATGCAATGGAGGTCTGCCAAGAGCGAGATTGACCATCATCCCCATACTATGTGCAGTCACCTTGGCAGCAATTCTGGGCATCACTCCCCATGTGCTTTTGGCGTAATGTTTGGACAAGTGCAATTGCTCTTGCACGTGCGCATTGATCGTTTCGCAGATCAGGCGGAAGCGATTGAGCTGCTTTTGCACCTGCTTAGAACGTGTGGGCTGTTGGTTCACCTTGGCAGGGGCAAGCAGTTCCAGAGAGCGATACTGCTGAAGATAGCGCTGGAGTGCAGCGTCATTGTAGGCTCCGTCTCCAAGCAGGCGCTTCAGATGGTGCGGAAACGAGTCAAGGAGTTCCACCACTGGCTGGTTGTCGTAGCTGTTGGCTGGAGTCAACACAGAACCCATGATGACTCCCGTCAGACTCACGACACTGTGCAATTTGCAGCCAAAGTACTTCATGGCTTTGCTGCTACAGACCCCATACTTGGCAGTGCCAACGAAGTCACTGGCTTGTTTTGCCCGTTTGTACCCCACAGAGGGCACAGGAGTTGAATCAATCGCAGCCGTCTCTTCAAGCTGTAGAGTATCGAGCACGATCTGCAAGCTGATCCGCACTGCCAGGATCACTGACCAGAGGTCACGCTTTCTCCGGTTGTACCGACTGCGCTCGTTCAATCCCGGGAAATAGCGACGTAACTGCTCCTGATGGAGGCGGGAAAAGTAATCTTCTAACGGTTCGCCTATGAGCTCCTGATAAAGAGCGAGGGTGACCAACCCGCTGTCAGAGAGGCTTGGTGCTGGACTTGGCCGGTCCAAGGTCTGTTAGATCATCGGTGATCCTTTCATTGCATCGTCCACTCTGGTAAAAATGGTGGTGAGAACTGTGGCTTTGTCAAGCATCTGTAGTGCGCTCCTTGTTTGTGTTGTTTACACACTGAAGCGTACTACAGTTCTCTTTCCCTGTCAGCAACGAGCACAAAGCGTACATGGTTGCCGATGGAGAGATTCGCTCTGTTCATCATACTTCTGTACCAGGAAGATACACGTTGCATCACGAATTACCTCTCTTCCAAGCGTGCCACTGCCGCAGCCAAGTCGGTCTCACTGGCTTTCGTATAGATGCGCGTCGTATCAAGACTGTGATGCCCCAAAAGATCAGCGACATCGCTTAGTGGCGTGCCCGCTGCAATGAGCGCGCGAGCAAACGAGTGACGAAGCGTATGAGGAGTGACATCATCCAACCCCGCTCTGCGCCCATACTTCACCACGACATCATAGATGGCATGAGCCGATAATGGCTCACCACGTTGACCCACCAACAACGATTGATCTTCACTTGAAGGACGACATTGAAGGTACTCTCGAATGGCCGCACGTGCCTCGGCATTGAGGGGAACCCGCCTGGACTTATTGCCCTTGCCCCGCCGCACATGCACAAGACCTGAACGTTCACCTACAGTGAGATCACTCAACACTAAGGCAGCCAATTCTCCAGCACGCAACCCCGTGTGGTAGAGGAGCAGAACAATACAGCGATCGCGAACGCCCTGATTTCCTTTCGCCTGCTCGACGCTCCGCTGGAGGCGATGCCATTGCTTACGATCCAACGATTTGGGGCCATGGTCAGTGGTTTCAACATTGCGAATCCGTTCGGTTGGCTGGCTCTCGGTCCATCCATTCTCCTTCGTCCAGGAAAAGAAACGGCGTAGTGCAGCCAAGCGCCGATTGATTGTCGCTGGAGCAATAGGAGGTATTTGCCCCTGTAGGTGCTCGCGATAGTCACGAATATCGATTGCAGTGACTGTATCGAGATTGTTCTCCTGAAAAGCCTGAGTGTACCAGGTGATAAAATGTGACACATCAGAAAGATACGCACTCGTTGTGTTCCTGCTGGTATCTTCCGCATAGAGATACTGTTTGAACGCTTTGAGCAGTGCGAATCGGTCATGCTTATTGATTTCGGACATGGCAAAAAGCCTCCCTAGTATGTATGAGGTAATGAGACAACGGTTGCTGAAGAGTGTTGTGAAAGCGAACAGAGCAGGAGGAAATGCAAGGAGCAAGATTATCTGGTGTGTTTTTTGGCCGTTAGCGGTCTCGTTTTACGCGGGTATGAGCGTGAAGGAAAGGAGAAAAGGGGGGAAACTGCGGACAGAATGCCGATTCTCTGAGGTCTTGTGATCTTCTTCATCAGTACATCCTATCAACTTTCGCTGAGCTTCCATAAACTGTCAAAAGAACTGTCTACAATCTCTTCTCATAGAGAGAGGTGTGTCCACGAGGAAGATGAGCTATGATGAGAGGCTATTTCGGCATATGATTGAGCAGAAGCCCTCCATTGATGGGCTAGAGGAGTATGTTCGGCACTTCCTATCTATCTTCGTCCATGGTCCTCTATGCCACGCTCAAAAAGCTCCTTGAACCTCTACAGAAACCTACCAACATCTGCTGTTGTCTACCGATTTTGCTGTCAATGAAGATTGACTACAGG
>WNGP01001075.1_pt1 | contig 34068 bp, 26 predicted proteins | sample 5407671 | NCBI WGS metagenome assembly WNGP01 (sample SAMN13153381, study PRJNA577476) | soil metagenome | isolation source: 40 cm soil or saprolite under Garry oak tree replicate 2 | place: USA:California | collected 2016-06-15 | reverse complement strand
CAGCTATGGTAAGAAATAGGTAATCGGCGGCTTTCGAAATCATTGCACCTCGCGCACTGAGATTGTGCCACGCCGCTGCGTCGATACTAAGGCCCGCTCCAAACGACTTCTTCTATCGAAAAAGCATAGCAAAAAACGAAGCATTTCGCTGCCCGGGGCTTTGGTCTGGCTGAAACATCGGGTAAGATCAATTTTGAATGATTTATGAAACATTGACTCCGTTGTGGGTTTCTTCACCCCTGGATGCACAACGGCAATCCATCGGGGACCCCGCGCACATGGCTTCAACCGCCGTGCTCGCACGTTCGAAAGGCAATGCAAGGGGCGAAGCAGAGACGGTATGAAAGATTCTCCGGGCCTGCACTTGAAAACTTACGGCCTTATTTTTTTCATCGTTTTATTTGCACCGCTCGGCAACGTCCTGCTCAGCAAGGGTATGAAGGGTGTTGGCTCCGCCAAAAACTGGGTGCCGGGCGATATTTTTCATATTCTTGCCAGCATCATCACTTCAGGCTACATCTGGCTCGGGATCGCCTGCTTGCTTACGTTCTTTGTCGCCTACATGCTCGTTCTCACTTGGGCGGACTACAGCTACGTTCAGCCCGCCTCCTCGTTTTCCTACGCCGTAGTGGCCATGCTGGGATATTTCCTTTTGGGAGAAGACGTGCCTCCGCTACGCTGGATCGGCATATTTGTGATTTGCGTCGGGGTTTTTATTGTCGGGCATACGCATCCGCGAACCACGGAGCAGGCGTAAACGTGCTGGAGTTTTTATTCCTGTTTATCATTGTTGCGGCAGGCACCGGCGGGGAGCTGTGTGTTTCCCGCGCAATGAAGGTGGTCGGCGAAGTTCACGACTTCCGGCCGGCCGCGCTGGTTCGTTTTGTTTTTCGCGCGATGCGCGTGGGTTGGATGTGGATTGGTATCGCGATGATGACGCTGGCCTTCTTCTCGCTTTTGGCGATGCTCTCCATCGAAAACGTGAGCTTCGTTGTTCCCGTGACCGCCCTGAGCTACGCGGCCGGCGCCTTAGGCGCCATGTTGTTCTTGCACGAACGCATCAGCCCGCAGCGCTGGCTCGGAGTTGCGATCGTTTGTGCCGGAGTAACTCTCGTCTGGCTCAGCAGGCGCTAGATCACGAGTTCAGCTTCCCATCTTTACGGCTTCTCCGGGTCCACCTGCGTCGCCTTTCCGATCTTGATGGTTGAACCGAACCGCTTGTAGTTTGAGTATCGGACCGACACCCGAATATGCACATCAGGACCAGTCTTGAAGTGCAGCGTGTCATCGGATCGAGTGTAGGTCGGGAACCAGAAGCGGCCTTCGATATTCTCTCGAAAGGTTTCAAACAAGGGATAGGCACTGTCTTGTTTTTTCTTCATCAAACCTGTGCCCTTTCCGCGGGTCTTGACAATCTGCAGGTCCCGGTCTTCCACCCAAATGCGTCCCTGAAAGTAGCGCTGGTTTTTTTCCAGCTTTTTTGGCTCGATGTCAAAAACATAGGTGCCCAGCTCGTCGACCCGTTCCCGGCCAATATACTTGACGTCATACTTTGGCAATTCGTCTGGCGTCAGCACGAGCGGCCACACCTTTTCGATGTCGTCAAAATCTTGCTGCTCCATAGTGATGCGCTGGATCGTCGACGCCGGCGCTTCGATAACTTTTTCATAGCGCTTCCCCGCCGGGGTAAATAGGATGTCGCTGGTCATGCGATATTCGCCGTCCACCTGGCCGTCCTCATCGATCGTCTGAAACACGAAGAATTGCGTGTAGGTGTAATTTTCGCGCTCCTTGCGGTACTCCTCCTCGTGCTCGGTGAATTTCTGGACGATTTGCTCCACCGGCAGCGCCGGCGGCTCATTGGTGATATGAGAGAACGTCTCTTGCCGAGCAGCATTTGTCTTCGCTGGGTCTCCAGGCGCGCTGGAAGGAGCAACCGTGCCAGGGGGCGGCGGAGGCAACGGCCCTCGTCGCTGCGCGGCCATGGGCAACGCGAGCGCACCATACGCAACCATCAAGAGCGCTCTGACTCCCATCTTCTTGCGTTCCTTCACTGCCATCCCGGAAATGAATCCACCCATTCTCACTGCGCACCTCATGCTCATCCAGCCTCTACTGTACTTGAAGATTCGATGCATCGAACACGTGTTTCGTAGCCCGCACCTGCCTACATTCCTACCTTCATGGCTCGACGAACCAGAGCATGTCCCTAGTCCTTCCGAGGTCTGGCGCGCACTAACTGCGCTCTTCGAATTCCGTGTCTGGCTCGGGCAGCTTGTCGCCTTCTTTGGCTACCCAAACGTACAAGGTCGGCAGCAAGAAGATGCTCAACAGAAGAGTCCCAACCAGTCCTCCGACGATCACGATGGCGAACGGCCGCTGCGAGTCCGACCCGATGCCGCGCGAGACCGCCGCTGGCAGCAAGCCGAGCGTGGCAACAAGCATGGTCATCATGCTGGGCCGAAGCCGGAGGACCGCTCCGTCGATAGCCGCGGCCTCAATCGTGTGACCCCGCACGCGAAGCTGATTGATGTATTCCAGCATGATGACGCCGGTTTGCACCGAAACACCGAAAAGCGCCAAGAAGCCCACGCCCGAAGAGACGCTGCTGGTCGTTAAGAATACTCAGGCTACGCCGGCTTGCCATCCGTGCCGCGAAGTTTTACCTTGACCGCCGACGTCTCGCAGCTTATTGCTGCCTTTTGCTGCCTCGCGGAATTCGCAAGTCCTTTGGAAAGAATGAGAAAGCTGGTAGGGGCGGTGGGAATCGAAAACAATACCGAACGGAATTTCAAGGACTTAGAAAGAATGCTGGGGAACGCTAAGGCAACAACCCAGCGCGCTCCACGCGACCCAGTTCTTATTTAATTTATTGTAAAAAAAAACTTAATAAGCCACCTGTGATGCTCATAGCGCAGGCAGGACGGGTGTGCTCCGAAACGCCAGACCTGAGAGCAGGGCCGCCGCGTACAAGCCGAGCGCCAACAGGTAGAGAAAGTGGAAGCCGAAATACATCGAGTTGTATTCGAGGATGCCGCCGCACATCGCGCCCATGAGATTCATTGACATGACACTCGAGATCCGGGACTCGGCGGAGAGAAGCGTCGAGAAGACAATGCCGGAGAAAAATAGCGGGCAGGTGAGCACGACCGCGGTTCCGATTCTCCCGGCGGTTGTCGAGGACAAGCCCCCCGAAGTCGCGACCCACCAGCCAACAGCCAGACTCACAAACAACAGGAAATAAATAAAGAAAGTACCGCTTACGCGGAGGCGCTGAACGATCCCATTCGCCAGAAAGGCCATGACTAGAATACTCACAATAGCAATTGCGATAACCTGCCAGGTGTTGCCGAATGTGAGGCCCATTTCCGTGATTGCCTTGGTCTCTACGAGCATGAACCCGGCGCCCAGAAAAAAGAAAGGAAGATGTGAGAACTTGGGTCGTTCGCGGAAGAAGCTCGCATACAGTACAAATGTGAGCAGCAGGATCAATCCGAGTACCACCAGATAGGAGACTGGATAGACTCGGCGCGGCATGTACAGAAATGGCCAGTCGTCGGTAGACAGATCCACCTTGATGGCTGAGTTCCTATAGAATTCAGGTCGTTCAGCAACGCGGGCTTCCCGGAGCACCACCCGCGGGATCGACAAGTCCCCATTCTTGGATTGCATGAAAACCTGGGCGCCGTCGTATGAGGGAAAGAAGCAGAGCGGTTCTTTTCCGTCGAAGGCTTGCTTCATCATCTGGTAGATTTTGGTCCCGAGAGCATCGTTCAGGACGCTGAATGAGAGCGACAGTACGCCGTTCGGTTTCAACCGCGACCTTGCTTCGCGCAGCCCTTCGACGGTGTACACAAACGAATCCAATCGAACGCTGGAAGCTTGACTCAGCAGGGTGTGAGAATCAAGTAGCCCGTATACGATCAAGTCGTAATGACTCTGCGTGGTGCGAAGGAAGGAACGAGCGTCGTTCACGATTGGCCGCACGCGAGGATCGTCGTATGGTCTCTCCGGATGATTGGTCTTGCCGGCAAGCAGGATCGCAGGATCGATCTCTATCGCGTCCACGTGTTGGGCGCCAGAACGCAAAGCGGCCGCCACATCATTTCCACTGCCTGCGCCAACCACGGCCACTTCGCTTGCACTTGGACGAACCCGGTATGGAAAATCATAGTAATCACGCGTCACCCGGAGCGACGGATCGGAACTCGCCTCGACGGCGGCACTAGATAAGTTATGTACTCGCTGGTAATAGTGCCCCGCCGCTCGGATGAGCATAAGTCCGTTTGGACCGTAACCGATGTCAAGCGACTGGTAAGGAGAATAGATCTTATTCCAGAGGGGATTCACGGGCCAGGCAAGCGTCATCAGGGCCACCAATGCAATGCCCATACCTAGAAAAAGAGTTCTCGGCTCTGGCACGAAAAAGAAAAGCAATATCACAAAGCACAGCCCGAACCACACCGCAGGCGGCGCCCACAGAAAGCTAACGAAAAACATCAGTAAAACACCAGCCAGGCTGCCCAAGAGGTTGAACCCATATGCCGAAAGGTGGCTCTTACGTTCCATCAGCTTTCCACAGAGCTGGCCGACCGGCACAAAAGCAAGCGCTGTCAAAAGGAAGACAACCGTAAGAAGTAAATAAACTACTCCAATCTGGTCCACTGTGGCCGTCAAGCCCATATTGAGCTGTTCGCGAAACGGAATTGCCTCAAGGCTGTAGGGCCGGTTCGGCAACCCCCACCGGAGAGCGATCAGGAGGCCGAACTGCCAGGTAAGGAGTGGAAGAGTCAAAATCAGCGGTATCCCCTCTTTACTGCGTGACAGAGCATAACCGAGTCCAAGACCTGCAAAGCAAGCAAGAAGCCCGTAGTTTTTGTAAAACGCAAAGAATTCAAAGATGCTTCCTTGCCAGCGAATGACCGCTAACTCCAAGAACAGGCTGAGCGCAGCCGACGCGGCGATGGCGATCGAGAGCGAGCGGTCGGGAATGGTTTCCAGGAACGCGGCTTGGTCCAGCGATTCCTTCAAGACGTGAGGTTCGAGCCTCAGCAGCAGCAAATACAAGCCAACAATTGCCGCAAGAGCGGGAACCCCATAGAGGCCCACCTTGAGATAAAATTCACCGGGAGAAGGTATCACCGCACCGCTAGATGGGCTCGCTAGGTACGCCAGGGGCGGCAGAAACACGCTTCCGAGAAACGCTAGAACAATAAAACGTCGGAACGAAGGAAGCAGTCGCGGGATTTCTGCCTCATCGCTATTTCCTCGATCCAAGCCAGGAATGCGTTCTTGAATAGGAGTGACATTCACGACGGAACTATTTACATCGGTAATCATAGACCGATGATGTCACAAGGCCGGAAACAGCGCGATCTGATTTGAAGGGGGATGTTCCACATTGACATTTCCTCGGATCATGCTTCGGTGCGGTCACTTGTGATGGTCATGGCCGCGATGCCATTGAAGGCTACGGTACTGGTGCTCTGCGCAGAACCGAAGCCTGAACCCGCACTCTTCACAAAAAAGTGAAAGGCTGCGGCATCGAGCCAGAAATGGTGACCGGTGCGTTATAGGCGCCGACCGGGGAAATCCGAGTTATCGGGGCTGCCTCTCGATCACATTGAATTGCGCGCCGCTACTTGCCTGCTGAATCGAGGCGCGCGAGCTGTCCAAGCTTAATTTCCATGGCTGGTGGCCTCAGGAGTTAACAGACTCAACAACACCATCCGCGCGTGAGTCTGTCCAAAACTCTTCAACGTGTATAGTTTGTTTGAGCTATATGGACCTCAAGCGATGGATAACTCCTGACCGCGCGGTGTGGTTAGGGTCAATGCTGGCGTTAGCCGCGTATTGCCGCGATCTTCGATACGACTTTATTCTGGATGATGAAGTGCTCATTCTCCTGAACGGGACGATTGCTTCCTGGCATAACTGGAAGCTCCTCTTTCTCACGGATATCATGGAATCATCCCACAGCGTGATCATCAACGCGATTCATTACCGTCCCGTGTACATGATGTGGTTGATGATGAACAGCCAGCTCTTCGGGAAGATCACACCCTGGTGGCATCTAACGTCCCTGCTCTTACACCTGGTGGTGACATTGCTGGTTTATTGCCTGGGTGCCGCAGTGCTGAGAGAGAAATGGCCGGCTGCTTTGGGCGCTCTGTTCTTTGCGTTGCATCCTATCCACGTCGAATCGGTCGCTTACATATCCGCTTCCGCGGACCTACTGGTTGCTTGTTTTGCGCTCGCCTCACTGCTTGCTTACCATCGCTTCCGCCAGGAGGACCGGCACTTCGGCTGGCTTATCGTGTCGTTGATTGCCAGTGCGCTGGCGATGTTTTCCAAGGAAAATGGCCTGATGGTTCCCTGGCTCGTTGTCGCATACGAGGTTTTTCAGGGTAGCCCGGAGAATACCTTTCTCAGTTATAGACGATTCCTCTGGTCGGTTCCCTACTTCGGGCTGGTTGGGGCTTATTTAGCTGTCAGGACTTTCTTATTTGGTCTTAACCTAGGGCCTGGACCTGACATTCAGGGCATTAGCCGGCTTGCTGCCTTCCTGAAGGCGCCCCTTGTGTTGCTCCTGTACTTCCGAAATTTTCTTTGGCCATTGCACTTGAGCTTCTACTATCCCGTCGAATGGACCTCGCGGTGGACTGCGGTGAAAAGCTGCGCGTTTGTTCTTGTCCTTCTGGCCGTATGGATTCTATGGAGGCGGCAGCGAAACCGGCCAGCCGTTCGATTGCTATTGATTTGGACGGCAATTTTATTCCTGACTCCGGTCTCGGGAGTTTCCATATTCCGGAATGGAGACTGGGTTCACGATCGGCATATGTACGTAGTGTCCATTCCGTTTTGCCTCCTGGCCGCAACCTTGCTGACCCATTCAGGAATTACACTTCGGGGCTCTCTTTTTGCGGGGTCATTCGTTTCTCTGACCTTGCTCCTACTAACTGTCGGTTCCGTGCCTCGCTTCGAAGACTCCAATTCTATTTACCCTAGCGCACTTCGAGAAGCGCCTGACAATTGGATTGCACACCACTTTTATGCAATTGCGTTGGGGAATCAGAGAAGACACGAGGAATCCTTACGTGAACACCGTCTGGCTTTGCAACTCGCGCCGAAATCACCCATGACTCACGAAGCCTACGCAGCAGCCCTCCTTGAAGTTGGGAGGGATGACGAGGCCATGACGGAATTTCGGAGTGCGTTGATCCTCCTCCCGAAACAGCCGCGCTTTCGGGCGTTAATCTTATATGAGCTGGCAGACCTGGAAGTGAAAAACGGAAACTATGCACAGGCCATTGAACGTCTGCGCGAAGCAGTGAACCTTGATTCTCAAGCCATGAACTATCATCTTTTATTGGCACGAGCATTAGCTCACGAAGGGCACGCGCAGGAGGCTGAAGAAGAGATACGCAAAGAGACTGCCCTTCGGGAACGAACGCTTCATCAATCCGCCAAACCATTGTTTGTCTTGTAGCAAGGTTTTACGCGGTGTTTGGCAGTCATGACCTTTATCGCGCGGTATGAAGGCTGTCGAGGTCCAGATTCAGTTCCAAAACATTTACGCGGGGTTCGCCAAGAAATCCGAGGTCGCGGCCCTTCCTATGTCTCTCGACAAGCGCGCGCACGACTTCTTCTTTCATGCCACGCGAATGGGCAACGCGAGGAATCTGGAATTCAGCAGCCGCAGGGGAGATGTCCGGGTCCAGGCCGGAGCCCGAGGTTGTCACCAAGTCGACGGGGATCGGAGCAGTTGAATTCTCCTCCCGAAGTCTTTTCACGTCGCCATTCACGCGCTCAATCAAATGCTTGTTCGTGGGTCCTAGATACGAGCCGCCACTGGACGTTGGATCATATCCGGTTCCTGCCGAAGACGGCCGCGAGTGAAAATAACCAGGTCCGGTGAACGCCTGTCCGATGATTCTCGACCCCATGAGCTTTCCACTCTTCTCGATGAGTTGCCCGTTCGCGCGGTCATGAAAGAATACCTGTGCCAGTCCGGTGATTCCGAGTGGGTAAATGAGGCCAAACATGACTGTCGTCACCAGGGTGAACCACATGGCAATGAAGAGATTGTTTTTCATGAAAGCCTCTCAGACGAATCGGAGATACGTCAGCAACGCATCGATGAGCTTGATTCCAATGAAGGGAGCAATGACCCCGCCGAGACCATAAATCAGCAAATTGCGCCGAAGCAGCGCTGCCGCTCCCACCGGCCGATACCGCACGCCTCGAAGGGCCAACGGGATCAGAACGACGATAATCAGTGCATTGAAGATTACGGCCGATAGAATGGCCGATTGTGGCGTAGCAAGGCGCATCACGTTGAGGACATTCAATTGCGGAAATGCCCCCGCAAACATTGCAGGAATAATCGCGAAGTACTTGGCCACGTCGTTCGCGACCGAAAACGTGGTCAGAGCGCCGCGAGTAATTAGGAGTTGCTTGCCTATCTCAACGATTTCGATGAGTTTCGTCGGATTGGAATCGAGATCGACCATGTTTCCAGCCTCTTTGGCGGCTTGCGTTCCGGTATTCATGGCCACTCCCACATCGGCTTGAGCAAGTGCCGGAGCGTCGTTGGTGCCATCGCCGGTCATAGCCACCAGCTTCCCCTTCGCCTGCTCCCGCTTAATAAGCGTCATCTTGTCTTCGGGCTTGGCTTCAGCAAGGAAATCGTCGACTCCCGCTTGGCGAGCAATCGCGGCTGCGGTCAGCGGATTGTCACCCGTGATCATCATGGTGCGAATCCCCATGGCACGAAGATGGTCGAAACGCTCTTTCATGCCGCCCTTAACGATATCTGTAAGCGCGATCGCGCCCAACACGCGACCGTTCTCTGCGACCAGTAGAGGCGTTCCGCCCGCATTCGAAATGTCGCGAACACAAACTTGCAGTTCGGCAGGGATGCCGTGACCGCGGTTTTCGCACAAGCGGGTAATTGCCTCCAGTGCTCCCTTGCGGACTTCGCGGCCGTCAAGGTCGACGCCTGACATCCTGGTTTGGGCTGAGAATGGGACGAAACTTGCGGCGTAGGAAGAAAGGTCGCGACCACGAAGGTTGTACCGCTCCTTCGCGAGCACGACGATGGATCGGCCTTCCGGAGTTTCGTCCGCCAGCGAAGAAAGCTGCGCGGCATCGGCAAGATGATGCTCTTCGACGCCGGGCGCCGGAAAGAATTGCGTGGCGGCCCGGTTTCCTAGGGTAATCGTTCCCGTCTTGTCCAGCAACAGCACATCCACGTCGCCCGACGCTTCGACAGCACGCCCGGACATGGCCATGACGTTCCGCTGAATCATGCGGTCCATGCCGGCAATGCCGATAGCGGACAGAAGACCTCCAATGGTCGTGGGAATCAGACAAACGAGAAGTGAGACCAAGACGAAGATGCTCTGTGGTGCACCAGAATAAATAGCAAATGGCTGAAGCGTCGCGACTGCCAACAAGAAGATAATGGTCAGCCCGGCCAACAGAATGTTGAGGGCAATTTCGTTCGGAGTTTTTTGACGCGAGGCTCCCTCAACAAGCTTGATCATCCGGTCCAGAAAGGTTTCGCCGGGATTCGAGGTAATACGAACTTTGATCTCGTCGGAGAGAACACGCGTTCCGCCGGTAACTGCCGAACGATCTCCACCCGACTCCCGGATGACTGGCGCAGACTCGCCGGTGATTGCCGATTCATCTACGGAAGCCACACCTTCGATCACCTCGCCATCGCCGGGCATGAAGTCTCCGGCTGCCACAACTACGATGTCCCCTGAGCGCAATTTCGAGCTGGGTACGTTCTCGATGGTGTTATCGCACGTCAGCAGGTGAGCTTGAGTCTCAGCCCGTGATTTGCGCAGGGTATCTGCTTGTGCCTTGCCCCGTCCTTCGGCCATGGCTTCCGCGAAGTTCGCGAAAAGAACCGTGAACCACAGCCAAAGTGTGATCTGCAAACCGAAGCTAATCTGTCCTGCGTGATGAAAGGCGTTCCACACAAGCTGCACCGTCGTCAATACCGCACCCACCTCGACCACGAACATCACGGGGTTCTTGACCATCGTGCGGGGGGCCAGCTTGCGAAATGAGTCGGTTACTGCACGAGTGAGAATCTTCGTGTCAGCGAGGGACTGTTTTCTAACTTGGGCGACTGGATCCATGGGAACCTCAGAAGGACTTTCCTGCCGACATCAGCAGGTGTTCGAGAATCGGGCCCAGACTGAGAGCCGGAAAGAATGTGAGCGCACTCACAATCAGAATGGTCGAAACGAGCAAGACTGTGAACAGCGCGCCAGTTACGGGGAACGTCCCGGCAGACGCAGGAGCGATCTTTTTCTTCGCCAGGTTCCCGGCGATAGCAAGTATGGGGATATGCATGAAGAAGCGGCCCAGCAACATGGCTACCGCTCCGCTGGTGTTGTACCACGTCGTGTTGCCGTTCAGGCCGCCGAAGGCGGAGCCATTGTTGCCTACCATCGAGGTATAAGCGTAGAGGACCTGGGAAAGCCCGTGCGGCCCTGAATTGGAGATGCTGGAGGTGCCAAATGGCTGCACCACGGAAACCGCAGAGAAGCCGAGGATCACAAACGTCATAATGAGGATCGAAAGCATGGCCATTTTTACGTCGTAGGATTCGATTTTTTTTCCCAGGTACTCGGGCGTTCGCCCGACCATCAGCCCCGCGATGAAGACCGCGAGGATCACGAAGACGACCACGCCATAGAGTCCGGAACCGACGCCGCCAAAGACGACCTCCCCAAGCATGATGTTGATCATCGGAACCATGCCGCCAAGAGGAGTGAACGAATCATGCTGGCTGTTGACCGCACCGCAACTCGTGTCGGAGGTCATCGTGGCGAACAGCGCGGAGTTCGCGATTCCGAAGCGGACTTCTTTGCCTTCCATGTTGCCCCCGGGTTGCAGGGCGCTGGCCCGTTGGTCCACGCCCGCCAACATCGGGTTCCCCTTGGCCTCGGCCCAATAGGCCGTCGTCACGCCCATCAGAAACAGCACCACCATTGCCGCCCACACTGCCCAGCCGTGCCGGGGCGAGCCGGTCATGCGGCCCAGCGTGTAGGTGAGGCCTGAGGAGATCGCGAAGATCAACACCATCTCGAAGAAGTTCGAAAATGGAGTGGGATTCTCGAAAGGGTGCGCGCTGTTGGCGCCGAAAAATCCGCCGCCGTTGGTGCCCAATTCCTTGATCACTTCCTGCGACGCGACCGGCCCTTGGGCGATCACTTGCTGGTGCACAACTTGCGCCGAGGTCTTTCCGTCCGCGCCAGTCACCTGGACTGTCTGCGATTCGGCAAGCGCAACCGTTGTATACGGCTTCAGGTTCTGGACGACTCCCTGCGACACGAGCATCAGCGAGCCGACCAGACAGAGGGGTAGTAAAACCCAGAGCATGCAGCGTGTCATGTCGACCCAGAAATTACCGAGCTTGTCGGTTTCCTTGCGTGCAAGGCCGCGAATGATCACGAGTGCCAGCACAATACCGGTCGCCGCCGAAGTGAAGTTGTGATACGCCAGTCCGGCCATCTGCGTGAAATAACTCATGGCCGATTCGCCGCTATAGTTCTGCCAGTTCGTATTAGTCGTAAAAGACGCGGCGGTGTTGAAGGCCAGCGCTGGCGGCACGTTGACCATCTTCTGCGGATTGAAGGGGAGCCACTGCTGAGTGCGCTGGATCAGATAGAGGAGCGCCATGGAAACTCCACCGAACAACAGCATGGCGACGGTGTATTCCGTCCAACGCATGTCATGCCGTTCGTCCACGCCGGTTAGGCGATAGACGAGTTTCTCGATCGGCCGCAAGACCGGATCCAGAGACGTTTTTTCCCGGTTGAATACCATCGTTATGAAGATGCCGAGAGGCTTGGTGACCGCAAGAATCACTGCAAGCACAAGAAGGATTTGAAACCAGCCATTTGCAGTCATGGTCAGAACCTCTCCGCCTTCAGCAGCGCATACAGCAAGTAACCACAGAGAAGCACGCAAACGCCCAGCAATATCGCGTCGGCTGCGTTCATACAGTCGCTCCTATCTCAGCCTTTCGCAGCCACGGACATACAGGATGGCGACAGCTACAAAAAGCACAGTTGCGGCAAGAAAAACGGCGTCGAGCATATGGCTCCTCTTCCTCGCTTGAGCTGCGTCCGAGATCCGCTCAAACCGTCGAGCACAGCGAAATCAAAACCGCAGGATTGCGTCGACGGCAAACATACTTGACTTCGGGACCAGTCGAGTTCAATTCGTTGAACCGGTTTGTGACTCCTACCGTCCAACTTTCGTAGGTCGCTGCTAAACCTCTCCGTTCGCCTTTATTGTCGACCAGAATGTGCAACAGACCGGGAACCACACTTCCGCAAGACACTCCGACCGGCATAAACGACACAAGTCTATTCAGCGCGACAATGCGCACGATTCTCTCCTATCTTTTCTTGACCAGGCTCAACGATCTCGTGATCCTTTCGTACGCAATCCGCTAGCACTCATTGCACCCGGGCCAGCGACCCCACGACCCTTCTGTCATTCTCGGGAGACCTGGCGCGACTGGACCACAATCCGATGATGTCTTTCGTCAACCCTCCGGGAACCAGCGATGTGTAGGTATTTCCTCTCACGCGTCTCACCAACATCGTTATCCATTCCGGTGCGAGTTGTCGTCTTGCGCTTCCTGTCTCGCGTCCATTGAAACGGGACGCAAACTTAGAAGACATATGCAAGGAAACAAATCCTTGCCAAGACAGTGAGCGTCGCGGCCCACCCGGGGCATACGATTTAACTCGTTTGTCGGAGTTCAACGCACTTACCGAACGGAATCGTCCTCACAATCAGGGACACTGTACCGAATGCCTGGTGAGAAAGTCCTGAGAGCTTCATAAAGATTCTATAAGTGCCGGCTGAAGCGCGGTGCGATCGGCAGGCCAGATGTTGAACGCGATTGAGCCAGCCCAGTGATCAGCCGACGCAATAATCACCACTATCGAGGGCGCGGCTGGCACCGCCATAGTTGGTTAAATCCGCGCTGAAAACGCTGCTAACCTGATAATCTGTTGGGGAGATGGCGCTGCGGAAAAGCTTCCAAACGTTAGCGCGGACGAACTCGTCACCATTCAAGAGGCCGCGGGAACTATAGGCAAACAGAAGTTTCGATAGCTGCTCGCGGTTATTTAGCTGGCTCGCGATATCTGCCTTGCCATCGTCGCCGGTCATGTGGTAAACGTTTACCCGCAAAAATGTATTCGCGCCACCGTTTCACTTGCGAGGAGAATACATACATGTTTTCCGTCGACCGACGCAGTTTCTTGCATCAAGCTGCGAATGCAGGCGTTGCCTGGGGTGCGAGTTCTCTACTTGGTGGAGCTCTTCTCCGGGCTCAAACTTCGCCGCTGAGCGCCAACGACGTCGCCCGCGTTTACGCGGACTCGCGTCGCGTTACAGCCCCGCTCGACCGCAATCTTTTTGGCTCCTTTCTCGAGCACTTGGGCCGTGCCATCTACGAGGGCGTTTACGATCCCGGTTCGAAGCTATCGGACACCAATGGGTTTCGCAAAGATGTCATCGGTGAAATCCGCCAGATGGGAGTTCCCATCGTTCGTTATCCCGGGGGCAATTTTGTCTCGGGCTACAATTGGCTCGACGGTGTGGGTCCCCGGGAGAGCCGTCCCCGTGTGCTTGACAAGGCCTGGAATGCGATCAACACCAATCAGTTCGGCACCAATGAATTCATGGCGTGGTGCAAGGCTGCCGGCACTGAGCCCTTGATGGGCCTCAATCTTGGGACGGGAACTCCTGAAGAGGCAGCCGCTCTGGTCGAATATTGCAACCTGGATCAGGGAACAAAATGGAGCGATCTCCGCCGCAAGCACGGCTTCGCCGAACCTTATAAGGTGAAGCGCTGGTGTCTGGGTAACGAGATGGACGGCCCTTGGCAAATAGGCCACATGACGGCGACTGAGTATGGTTTGAAGGCTCAGGACGCCGCCAGGCAGATGCGCTACGTTGATCCTTCCCTTCAATTAATTGCTTGCGGATCAAGCGGCCCGTTCATGCCCACCTATCTTGAGTGGGACCGCGAAGTTTTGGAACAATGCTACGATTACGTCGACGGTCTTTCCCTACATCGCTATTTCACCAATGCTCCCGCGGACACCGGCGGCGATAGTTCAAAGTTCCTCGCGATGAACCTCAGCATGGAACAGCAAATCGCAGAGACCGTCGCAGTTTGTGACCTTGTGCGTGGACATAAGCGGTCACCAAAACAATTGTGGTTATCTTTTGACGAATGGAACGTATGGTATAGAGCCCGGAGCGGCGATTACACGAACGGGCATCACCAGGAAGCGCCTCACTTGCTTGAGGAGGTCTACAATCTGGAGGATGCTTTGCTCGTGGGTGGCCTGCTCAACTCCCTTCTGCGCAACGCGAACCGCGTCAAGGTGGCGTGCCTGGCCCAATTGATCAATGTCATCGCGCCGATCATGACCAACGCAAACGGCTTGCTCCGTCAGACGATCTACTATCCGTACAGCTGGGCGCTTCAATATGCTCGCGGTTCTGTGCTTAATATTCTCGCGCAGTCACCCACGTACGAAGTTGCGAAAATGGGTCAAGTTCCGTACCTGGATGTAGCCGGCACCATCGACCCCGGGGACGGAAAAGTTGCGATTTTCGTTCTGAATCGTGACCTTTCGAAGCCACATGTCGTGGAAATTGATTGGCAAGACAAGACGCCGGGCCGGGTGCTGGTCTCTAGTGTTCTGAGCGGAACTGATTTGAAAGCTTTCAATAGCTTCGAAGCGCCCAAACACGTCGCGCCGCAAGCGTTTGATAAGCCCTCGACGACCGGCGGGCGAACCAAGTTCGAAGTGCCCGCACGCTCGTACACCGTGATTCAGTGGTCGGCTTGATCCGGGCTGTACTGACTGACCGCAAAAAACAAACGCAGCAGTTCTTCAAGTTGACGCAGTAAACGTATACCCAAGTCGTGTGTGCTAGAATATAATCCGTAAGCGTCTAGTCCAGGTTAATACTCAACTACTGTTATGGATCTCCGTGAGATAGCTCGAAGGGCAAAAGTTTCCACTGCCACCGTTTCCAGAGCGATTAACCACGTGTCTACGGTCAATCCTCAACTGGCCAAGCGTGTTTGGAAGGTCGTAGACGAACTCGGGTATTTCCCCAATACCCAGGCGCGGGCCTTGGTGTCCGGAAGAAGCCGCATTTTGGGCCTGATCGTATCCGAGATTACCAACCCGTTTTTCCCGGAAATTGTTCAGACCTTTGAACATCTCGCCGTGGAGAACAATTACGAGATTCTTCTTACCTCCACCGTGAACGACCCGAAGAGAATGGAGCAGTCGGTGCGGCGTATGATCGAACGCCGTGTCGAGGGCGTGGCGATCTTGACCTTTGGCATGGAGGAGTCTTTGCTTGAGCATCTTCGGTTCCGAAAGGTACCCTTGGTCTTCGTGGACGTCGGACCCGGTGCTCCCGGCATTGTCAACATCCGGATTAACTACCTGAACGGCATTCGCCAGGCGGTACAACACCTGGCTGCTCTGCGGCATACCCGTATCGCGTTCGTTGCCGGGCCACCACGGCTGAAATCCGCGCTGGCGAGGACGGAAGCTTTCAAGACTTCCATGGCGGAAATCGGCCTGCTCCCGGAAGTTATTGTGACGGGGGACCATACGATGGAGGGCGGCATGCGCGCGCTGGTCGAACTTCTCGGCGCGCGCGATCAACCCACTGCTGTTGTGTGCTCCAATGATATGACGGCCATTGGAGTCATGCGCGAAGCGTATGATCACGGAATTACGATTCCCACCGACCTGTCAATCGTTGGATTCGACGATATCCGGCTAGCGCAATTCATGACTCCGCCGCTGACAACGGTGCAAATGTCGCAGAAAGAGCTGGCCCAGATTGCGTTCCGGGCATTGCTAGATGAAGTCGGCCGGGAATCGCGGTCCACTCAGAAAAGCGAGTACGAACTGATTACCAGTCTTATCCTTAGGCGTTCAACGGCTATGGCCCGCCTCTTGAACGATGCACACCGGGAACAATAATTGTACCTTTCCCACGCGCCCAGCGTTGAGGGCAAACTCTGGTGGAATCGAGGACGGACTAGTCGTCGTCGCTGAGCTTGAACAACAAGATACCGAGCCGCGTCGCATCGTTCTCAAATTGCCAGACCCGGCGAACTAAACGCGGCTCAGCCGAGGTGAGAAACAGGAGGCGCACATGGATTGCCAAACTTCACCGCGAGCTATTTCTGCGAAGCAGCAGGATTGCCGCCTTCCAAGGCCGCGTGCGGCCAGTCGCTGGTCCAATCGATCGTCGAGATATGCAGGCGCGGCTTTCCGGTTTTGCCGTTGTATGCGTGGAACACGATAATGTCGCGACCAGGTTCCTGCAATATGGATTCACCGCCGGGACCCACCCAGCGTTCATTGCCCACCAGCAATGGCGTGCCTCCGCCTTCCACCATCGGCTTGCCGCTGGCGTCTAAGTAAGGCCCCTTAACGCTGCGGGAACGGCCGACCATCGTCTTGTAGTTGCTCTTCACACCGCGGCAGCACAGATCGAAAGAGACGAATAAATAGTAGTACTCGTTGTGCCGGACAATGAAAGGAGCTTCGATCGCCTGCCAATCGTCGGGCAAGCCGGGACGTGGCGCGGGGAGATTTTCAGGACGTACGCGCTTCGCCAGCGAATATAGCTTCGTATCTTTTGTGGACAGTTTGCCGGTTTGCGGGTCGATTCGCCGCATTTTAATCCCGCCCCAGAAACTGCCGAAACTCATCCACACGCTGCCATCCGAATCGATCACAATGTTCGGGTCGATCGCATTGAAGTCATCTTCCTCACGCGAACGAAAAACCAGGCCCTCGTCCGCCCACTTGTAATCCGCACTGCCAGGATCCAAGGTCTTGTTTGTCACCAAGGCTATGCCGGAAGTGTTCTTTCCGAATATGGAAAATGTGTAGTAAAGGTGATACTTTCCATTGAAGTAGGATTCGTCCGGCGCCCAAAGGTCCTGCGTTTTCGGACTCTCCTTCTGAATCCACTCGGGTATACCCTGAAAGACGAAGCCGCAACGCCTCCAGTGCAGTAGATCTTTCGAACAGCGGATCGGAATCTGCCCCGGAGAGTTTTTTTCTGTGACCGTCCCGAAGAGATACCAGGTGTTGTCCTCTTTTACGATCGAGGGATCGTGAACGCCGCCCACGTCTCCGTCCACGCCAAGCAAAGCGGGAGAATGGCGAGGGTTGTCCTGACCTCTGGAATCCCCACACAACCAAATCAATAGCGTGACTACACCTATCGCTCTAAGGCCGGCCCGTCTATTCACGTCTTCCCTCTTCGCCGTTGCTTATCTCGCAGGTTGCAACTATGACGGGTAGCCGCCAGGCGTCCAAACCAGGCCCATTGCAGGCCGCTCCCCGCAGGCCGAGGGCAAACGATGCTGGCTGCCGGTTACAAACCAGGCTTCCAGACTCGAAAGATCAATCATTCTTCAGCCTCGACTCTGCTTGAGCGCTTGCGGCGAAACTTGAACGCGGTGCTTCGCACAGGTCGCACACTTCCCTCAGGAAAGCTCGTCCTACACTGGACCTCGAAGGGGGCCATTGTTCGATGTGAGGCGACCGCTTCCGAGATTAGCTGAAACTCCTGCGACCGCTTACTTTGAAGGCGTGGCAAGGACCTCTCGTGAACAGCGGCGGGGCTGCAGCGCCTCCGCCGCTGGCACTGCGTTCTCTGGCAACTTTGAAAGCTACCCCGGGACTCTGCCCAAGATCTCCGGGTTGCGCTAGGGCCATCCCATCACTCCTGGGGGACTACCGCTCGGGGTGTGTGAACGCTGGTCCCTCATGTTGTTGGTCGAACCCAGACTAGAACGTAATCTTCCCGCCTATCTGCCACCATCTGGGAAGCGTCTGGGCGGTTGCCTGCCCAAAGTTCCCAGCGGCCAGATCACGTTGGATGCTCTGAAGATTGGCATGGTTGAACAGGTTGTAGAACTCAAACCGGAACTGAAAATTGACCTTCTCTACGATGCGTGTGTTTTTGTAGACAGTCAAATCTGACTGCACAAAAGGCGGATTGCGGAATCCACCAGTCTTCTCGTTGCCGTTTGTACCCTTAGTGGGCACAGTGAACTGCCCAGGCGCGAAGACGCCGCTGAGATAAGCGCTCCGCGAGGTTGCCTGCTGGTAACTGGAGGCGTCCGGATAGCTGAAATTATCTGCGTTGGCAAGGTAGTCTCCACTCGTGGGGTTTAGGGGACCAGGTACGGCATCTTTACCCGCGACATAGTTTGCCTCCGTGAATACGGCCGAGGTAAAGACCGTGAAAGGATAACCAGTCTGGTAAATGCTCGTTCCACTAAATCCCCACCCTCCTGTTAACTTGCCCACTGCCCCCACGCTACTATTTAGGCCGGGTAATTCATAGTTGAAGCTCAGAGAGAAACGGTTGGGAGTATCCCAGGGCGAGGGCCCATAGAACTGGCGAGGGTTAATCGCGGTCGGATAATTGGCGGCGTCATCTTTGGACGAAGAACGCGTGTAGGAAACATCAAAGAATCCACGCTTAATGCGCCCTCTGAAGTCAAAGGTTACGCCCTGATAGTTGCTCACGCGATTGTTCTGGGTATAGTTGATCTTGCCAAAACTCGAATTGAGTCGCGTCGGAGCGGAGCCTGCGGGCTTTCCTACTAGGTCACCCGGCAAGGCATTAATGTCAACACCGTAGGAAACCAGACCTCCCGCGTTACCATTCCCAACGAGGTTGGAGTCATGAGATCCGCTGTAAAGGACGCTGGCAACAAAGTGGCTGCCGATTCTGTGCTCAAGCGTGGCCGCATGAGTGTACGCGGTGGGGGACACTACGTTCGGGTCGATTCCCCCAATCGTCAGACCTGCACCCGTAATTCCACCTGCGGCGTTCAGACAGGGAGCTGTGGGACACAAGGCTGTGCCAGCGAGCGCAGGATAATTGAACCCGAACGGAGGTTTGCTACCGGTACCTTGGACGAAAACTGGCCGGTTGCCCGGCGCATTTGCCTCGAAAAAGGTAGGTTGAATTAAGCCCGGCGGATTGCCACGGAATTCTTCTTGAATATTGGCTGGCGTCAGCCAATTGGAATACATGCCGAATCCGCCCCGCAGCACCCAGTCACCCTTTCCGTTGATGTCCCACGCAGCGCCGATACGCGGATTGTAGGCCTTAGGTGAGTGAGCCAGCGCGTTGTTGGTTGGTTTGGCAATGCCGCTTGCTACTTGCTGCTGAATGGTTGAACCTGTTCCAAGGTAAAAGTTGCCGAAGACCGTAGCGGCAGCCCGTGAATAAGGGTTCCCCTGATCGTCGAAACGGAAGCCCAGCGTCAAGGTCAAATTGCGCCTAGCTTTCCATGTGTCCTGGGCAAAGAGGCCCCATGTTTTGGAAGCCGCATTCCATTCCCACAGTTTCTGCTGACCGGCGATGGGGTCGTACATCACTCCGCTCTCGGTGTGGGGAGCATCCTGCGCCAGCTTCAACAAATTATCGAATTGGAGTTTTGGCATGGACCATGGTCCCTGGAACGGCTCGACGTCGTCTCCAAACCAGCCTTCGTAGCCGATCTTCAAAACGTGCGCTCCACGGACGTGGGTAAGAACGTCGCGCCAGTGATAGTTGTGCTGGATAAAATCGCCCTGAGCGAAACCCAGGCCGTAAAAACCGCCGAAACCATTTAGGTCGGTTAGTCCGGTTACGCCAACTGAGGGTATGGTAAAATCACCAGTTTGGGCCTGAACGCCCTCGATACGGTTCTGGGCAAATATAACTTCATTAATCGTAGTGGGATTGAGTGTGTGCGTCCAGTTCACCTGCAGGGCTCGTTCCCAGCTGTGGTTTAGTGACGAGAATTGGGGAACTGGCGCCGGACCGCCCGTCTCGAGAGTTGTCCGGAAAAAGCTGCCATAGATCCGGTCGTTCTTAAAATACTTGTCGACACGAATGAAGTATTGGGTGCCATGGCGGAGGTTACTGGAATTGAAGACGCTCGTATCGATCATTGCCGTAGCGCAGGGCAGGTTGTTTGTATCGGCGGTTCCGCATGTGCCAGGGAAAATTGTGTTCGCTGTCGTGGGTGCACCGTTGGCAGTCAATCCCGTGGCCGCATAGGTATTCAGAATTTTGGTACCGAAGGTGTTGGGATAGTTCAGCTTGGCCCATGCCTCGAATTGGGGATCTGGGGAAAGGATTTGCCGCCCCCCAGTGGAAGCGGACGAGCGCAGCGGCTCAACTGCGAAGAAGAAAAAAAACTGGTGGTGAGGGATGATCGGACCTCCGATGGTCCCTGAGAAGTTGTTGCTGTGGAAGGGCGCATAAGGTTTTCCCCTTGTGAATTCCGTCCCCGCAAACATTTTCTGGTAATTAAAATAGTCGCTTGCCAGACCGTGAAATTCATCCGAACCAGACTTTGTCGTCACTGCGAATTGGACGGAGCTCGAGTGGCCATAGTCAACAGCAAACGTGTTGACCTGATTGCTTGCCTCTTGAACGACGTCGGGGTTGGGCGTGAGATTTAGTACTCCCTGCCGAATGCTGCTGGTGACGTCAAGCCCATCAACGATCCACATATTCGAAACTGTGCCTTGACCATTAGCACTGACATCAACGGCCGTCTCCGTAGAGAAGTTGTCTACTCCTGATCCCGGGGTGCCCGAAGCCACCCCCGGACCGCCTGCGAGTCCCAGTCCAGAGACGCCGGGGGCCACGCTGACCAGCGAAAGCATGTTGCGGCCTGCCAGCGGCATGGTCGACAACTCCTGGGTTTCGAGCGTCTGTTGATTTCGCGTCTCCGCGGTGTTGACTAGCGGAGCTTCACCGGTGACGGTCACCGCTTCGGTCGCCGTGCCAAGCTTCAGCGAAATGGGCACGTTCAGGTTTTGATTCGTCTCAAGAGTGACAGTCGCCTCAGCCCTACCAAAACCTGCAGCCTCAACGGTAATTTTGTACGAACCAGGAGCGAGACTCAGAAACCGATAGCTTCCCGAAGCGTCGGTAGTCGTTGTCGCCGAAACCTTGGTGACAACGTTTACCAAGTCAACCTTCGCCTGCGCAACTGCTGCGCTGCTCGGATCTGAGACAGTGCCCTGAATATTGCCTGTGAACTGAGCCCAGGTGGAATTGGCCATCACCAATACAACGAACAACACCCGGATAGACCATAAGACAAATGATCTAGCTTGCATTCGCATCCTCCCCAAAAAGCCGAGCGCCAAAGTCTACGAGCTCTTTCAGAGTAAACGTTTTCTCGAATGCCCGGCTTTATATCTCTGCGCGAATGGGTGTGTCAAGCATTTTCTATTCTCCTGATGAAGTTTTTTGATGAATGCAGAGGGAAGACGTGTCCTAGCTGACTGCGCCTGTTCGGCTACGTTTTGGACCAGCCTCGGTTCGGCACCCGCCCCGCCCCCTCCCTCAAGGTGATTAGTTGATTGGCTGGGAGGTGCTTAAAGTTTTCGTGAAGCCCGTTGGGCCAATACACATCCAGGTCGGCCGAAGTAAGGCCTCCGAGACCGAAATGCAACCGGGGATCGTTGCAGGAGTAGAAACTGGATTGGCTCAGGACGGTTTGCGCCTGGGTTTTCCCTCCGTAATGGGCGAGCACCCGGGCTCCGATAGCGCTGCGGTTTGATTTAACACCCTCCAGTTTCACTTTGATCCAATTCTGTTTGCCGCTGAGGTCGTTGCGCAGCAGAGACGGGGGCTCGTTCAAGTTGACAATCAGCACGTCGATATCACCGTCATTGTCGAAGTCGCCGAAAGCACATCCGCGGCTGCAGTGCGCGTCTGCCACCCCGGGACCAGCCACCTCAATCAGTTCTTCGAAGGTGTGATTGCCGAGATTGCGAAACACGGCGCGTGGCGTCTTGTTCGCAGTAACAAAAAACAAATCCGGATGGCCGTCGTTATCGAGATCCACAATTCCAGCGCCCCAGCAGACGTAGCGCGTTTCCACCCCAACACGCGATGTCCGGGTTACATCGTCGAAATTCCCCTTACCGTCATTGCGATAAAGAACGTTGGCATCGTCGGCGAAATGCGTCTTAAAGAGATCAAGATGTCCGTCAAGGTCATAATCGCCGATTCCCACCCCCATTCCTGCCTGCTCCGTGCCGTCGTCGCTGAGGGCCACGCCCCGCAATACTCCCTCTTCGCGAAACGTTCCGTCACGATTGTTCATGAAGAGCAAACTGGGAGTAGAGTCGCAAGCAACATAAATGTCTGGCCATCCGTCTTCGTCGAGATCCGCCGCCACCACCGTCATACCGTAGCTTTGTGTAGCCTGCGCGATGCCTGCCGGCCGGCTGACGTCGGTGAACGTTCCATCGCCATTGTTCCTGTACAGCGAATGCCTTCCTGTTGGCAGTCCGCGCGGTCCACATTCCACGGGAATGCCTTTCCAATTGCAATTGGTGTTTTCTCCCGGAACTGGCGCATGTTCGATGGAGAAACGGACGTAGTTGGAGACAAACAGATCAAGGTTCCCGTCACGGTTGTAATCCAGGAAGCTACATCCGGCTCCCCATCTCGGTTGCTCGTTCAAAAGGCCTGCGGCTTTGGTCACATCGCTGAAAGTTCCGTCGCCATTGTTGCGATAGAGGACATTTTGTCCGTAGTAGGTGCAAAAGATATCTTCAAAGCCGTCGTTGTTGTAGTCTCCGATGCAAACCGCGGAAGCCCAATCGGCCGCTCGCAGGCCAGCCTTTTCCGTGACATCAGTGAATGTCCCGTCACGATTGTTCTTATAGAGCCGGTTGGACGCGTCGACAGGCGCACCTTCCAGCCGTGTCCCCGAGAGCAAGAAAATATCCATCCAGCCGTCATTGTCATAATCAAGGAAAGCACAGCCGCAGCCGGTGGCCTCCAGGATGTACTTCTTGCTCTCGACACCTCCATAGATCACCGGCGCGTGCAGCCCTGCGGCAGACGCCACATCGACAAAGTGTGCGTTGAAAGGCCTCCCGGAAGGGGCCTGCCTGGGCAGGGGCTTCGCGGTATGGGTCGAAACACCTTGCGCAAGCAGTCGTTCGGCAGTCATGGAGATCGCTGATCCGAGCGAGAGTCGCACAAACGTACGCCGCGTAAAGGTCATTCCGAAACAGTTTCCTCAGTTGCTGATCTGACGCAATTTTTCAATTATTGCCGCGACCCCAGCACGAGTAAAGGTTTTGGCGAAAATTCGGTGGACGCGTAGGAGAGCTCCTCCGAACTACGGCTGCACTGGCGGCCTGGGAGGAGTGTCCTCTTCAATCAGTTTGTAGCGGTAACGTTCCCTTTCTTCTTTTGTAGCTTGTTCGCGAAGTTGCGCGAGCCGCTTCAGCAAATCGGGAATCTCGGCCTTCTGCCCGGTTTTCCGTAACGCCTGAATCAAGCGATACAATGCGGTTTGATCCTTGGGATCACTGCTTAGAGCTTTCCTGCATTGGTCAACCGCTTCTTGGTACTGTCCGGTTTGCATGTACAGTTTCGCCAGCACACCTCGAGCCGCGCCAAGTGTGGGCTGCAAAGTGACCGCCTTCTTCGCCGAGCGCATCGCAAGTTCAAACTCAGGCGCGCCCGGATCAGCACCTTTTTGCGAGAGGACATCCGCTTGCAGGTAGAGCAGCAGGGCATCGTTCGGTTTCCGCGCTAATTTTGACTGAATCGAGGCCAGCGCGTGATCGAGATCGTTCGCCTGCACGGCCGCCAGCCCCTGGGCGGCTGAGCTCAGAGACTGGTTGGGATCCAATTCGTACGCTTTCTCAAAGTCAGCCTCCGCTTTGTCATACTGAGCCAACTGCACGTACAGGACGCCTCGTGCCACGTAGAGCTCTCCGGCATTAGGCTGCATCACCATCCCTTCAGTAATTACGTCAATGCCAACTTGAAACGATTCGTGGGCAAAGGAAATATTTGCGAAATCCAGATAAAGACTGACATTCCGAGGGTCAAGCAGCAGGGCTTGCCGAAGCGTGCTCACTGCTTGTGGCGTGTCGCCGGAGTCCTCGTAGGCATTCGAGGCGAGCTCCAGGGTGTCCGCACGGGGATTGCTGGCTTCCAGCAGCGGCCCCAACGTGGCAAGGGCGTCTTGAGGCTTGTGAACCGTAAGCTGTACGGATGCTAGGAGTTGGCGTTCCTGTCGGTCGTCAGGGTGAAGAGCCACCGCCCTCTGAAAAACTGTCACCGCGTCATCAAGTCGTTTGAGCTTCACGAGGCAGGTGGCGTAGGCATGCAGAGCATCGAGTTGAGAGTCGAGAAGCTCGCCAGCCTTCTCGAAATGAGGGGTCGCTGTGCCGCAGTTTCCTTGCCGATACTCCAACACGGCCAGCATGGCATGGCCGGTTGGATCGCCGGGACGCAATTGCAGCAAACGATTGAGCAGCGGCACAGCATCACGGTTGCCCGCTTCGTACTCGATTTGAGCTGCACCTGCGAGCGCCGCAATGCTGTTCGGCAAAATCTTCAGCGCTTGTTGGAAGGCCGCCAGAGCTCCTTTGCTGTCTCCCTTGCTGGCAAAGGCGATGCCTTGCAGAGTCCATAGCTGAGCATTGTTCGGCGACTCTCGCAATGCGGATCGGCTCAGCTCCACCGCCTTGTCGAATTCTCTGGCACGCAACGCCGAGCTTATGGGCTCGATTTGGTTTTCGTGGGTTTGGGAAAAGGCCACGGAATGACAGGCCAACAGGACAATCGTGAGACCAAGTTTCCTGAATAGAACCATCACAGATACCGGCAGACGTAGAAACTCTGCAGCCACAGGATACTTCATATAGGAAAACGAATACAGGTAGTGTTTGACGCCGTCCTTCGGTCGCGCTATACATAGGTGCGTTGAGCAAACGATTGCTGAGAATCCTTGCGCAGCAGATTGGCTTGCTGCACATCTCTCAAGCATTTCAGGAATGACGGCCCATCGGACAGTTCAGGAGATTTCGCCATGAAAACCAGGTCCAGGCGGCAGTTCCTAAAATCGGCGGCTTCAACTGCGGGCGTATTAGCGATGCGTTCCATTCCTGCATGGGCACAGACAACGCCGAAAGGGCCCATCGTCCCCCCACTTTCGGTCTTCGGATACTCAAATGTGCAGCTCCTGGACGGGCCCTTCCGTCTGCAGTTCGAGCAGAACCATGAACTGTTCCTTCATCTCAACGAGGATGGGTTGCTCAAACCGTTTCGCCAGCGTCAGGGGATGCCGGCTCCCGGCCCCGACCTGGGTGGCTGGTATGACAATGCGGACGACTTTAACGAGGAGAATAACTTTCACGGGTTCATTGCCGGACATACGTTCGGTCAATACCTTTCCGGGTTGGCGCGAGCCTATGCTGTGACGAGATCGAAGCCGACACAGGAAAAAGTTCGCCGCTTGGTGCGCGCCTTTGCTGAGACCGTAGAGCCCACCGGGAAGTTCTATGTTGACTACCGGTTGCCAGGCTACACATTCGACAAGACCTGCTGTGGTCTCATCGACGCTCATGAATTTGCAGCGGATCCTATTGCCCTCGATGTGCTCAAGCGAAGTACCGACGCCGTTTTGCGCCATCTGCCCGAGAAGGCACTAAGCCGGGCCGAGCAGGAAGCCCGGCCACATAAGACCATGGCCTACACGTGGGATGAAACGTATACGCTGCCGGAAAACCTCTTCCTCGCATATCAACGGAGCGGTGACAAGCGCTATCGTGATTTGGCGGTGCGCTTCATCTATCACGAGTACTACGACGCGCTGGCAGAAAACCACAATGCCCTTCCCGGCAAGCACGCGTACAGTCACGTCAACACATTAAGTTCGGCGATGCAGGCTTATTTGATGTTGGGTAATGAAAAATATCTCCGCGCTGCTGCGAACGGACTGCGTATGGTGCAGGAACAGAGCTACGCAACGGGAGGATGGGGACCGAACGAAGCATTTGTTGAACCGGGCAAGGGCCTGCTTGCCGCAAGCCTGGGCACGACCCGCTCCAGCTTCGAGACTCCGTGTGGCGCATACGGGCAGTTCAAGATCACGCGGTACTTGCTAAGGGTGACGCGCGACTCCCGTTACGGTGACAGCATGGAACAGGTGCTGTACAACACGGTCGCCGGCGCCAAACCGATTCTTGCTGACGGCACCAGCTTCTACTATTCAGATTACAACAGTGAGGGTGCCAAGAAAGCCTATTACAAAGACAAATGGCCCTGCTGTTCCGGCACTTTCCCGCAGTTGACGGCCGACTATGGCATCAGCTCATACTACCCCGGCAAAGACGGCATCTACGTCAACCTCTTCGTTCCTTCTCGAGTCACTTGGATGCGGAACGGCACGCGTTGCACTCTCACGCAGCAAACCACCTATCCCACATCCAACGCGACGCAGCTTCAGCTGGATATGGCGCGTCCTGAGAACTTCACGGTCTATCTACGAATTCCCGCCTGGACGGACTCCAAAACGCGGATTTCCGTCAACGGTAAACGCGCGGTAGGTGACATTGTCCCGGGAAAATTCTTTGCGTTGCCACGAACCTGGAAAAATGGAGATCGGGTGGAGTTTGAAATTGGAATGCCGCTTCGCCTGCAAGCAGTGGACGCGCAGAACGCGAGTACGGTGGCACTGGTCCGCGGGCCGCTTGCCCTCTTTGGCGTTGGTAATCTGCCCGCAAAGTTTACTCGTGCACAGCTTCTCGCCGCTGCGGCTGCATCCCAATCTTCAGAAGACTGGCTGGTAGAGACCGATGCCGGGAGTGTGGCATTTCGTCCTTTCGCGGCAATCCGTGATGAATCGTATCGCCTATATCAGAACGTACCGGTCGAAATCACCGACCCGGGCCGCGATTGACCTTGACGCGAGCCGCCTTCGGAGACTTTCGTCGGGCCGTTGCAGCCAATTCCACTTGGTTCGCTGCATCGGTCCGGGCGGAAGAGTGGAATTGCTTGCGATTACCTGCTAGGGCTCGAATACCTCAGAGCGGTTTGCTTGAAGCGCCGCATAGTTAAAACAGTGGAGAATTCTAGAAAACGTTCTCTGCTATGCATGGCGTGGACTCCCTCGAAGGAGAACCGTATGACTATGGCAAAAGACATGTCGCGAAGGCGGTTTGTGAACTCAGCGATCTCGAGCGCCGCTATTTCATGCATGCCGATCAAAGGGCTCTTTGCCGGCTATGCGGAGAGCGTACGGACCGCGGACGCACTTCGACAGCAAACTGGATCGGTTCTGCCCGACAGCGCTGCTTGGAAAGACCAAGGTGTCGAGAACCTTCAGAAATCGCCGTACGCCAAGCTGCACAATGTGCCAGTGCGCGCTGTCACGATCGGTAGCGGTTTTTGGGGCCGCCGGCGCGACACTAATGTCACGAAAAGCATTCCCAGTATGCACGACCTGCTCGAGTCTAACGGCCGCATGATTAATTTCCGGCGACTGGCTGATAAGAGCAAGGGTGATCAGCGAGGGCCCGTTTTTTCTGACTCCGACATTTATAAATGGACCGAGGCGGTGGGGTTCGCGCTGCAATCGGGCGACCGTCCAGAGATGCGATCGATGTCTGAAAAATTCATCGATGATGTTGTCGCTGTGCAGGAACCCAGCGGCTACCTTAACACCTATTACGTCGATGATCGCGTATCGCAGCGCATGCTGACCCAAACGCAGACGACCGGTCATGAACTCTACAACCTTGGGCACATGCTGCAGGGCGCTATCGCCTACTATCGGGGCACCGGCGACCGCAAGATGTTGGATGCTGGTATCCGCTTCGTCAATAACTTTCTCCTGCCGGATTACGGTCCCGCGCCCAAGAAGCCGATTGTTTCCGGGCACCCGGAGATTGAGATGGGCCTGATCGAGCTGTATCGCATGACCGGTGACAAGCGGCAACTTGATCTCGCAGCCTACATCCTCCAGGGAGACGATCGCCTGCAACTGCCAAAGCCAAGAACAATCTACATGTTCAGCGGGACGCCATTTACATCGCGAACCAAGCTTGAGGGACACGCTGTCCGTGCCATGTATGCTTGCTGCGGCGCGACGGACTACTATATAGAAACGGGCGATCCCGCCTATTGGAAAACACTCAACACGCTGTGGAACGACATGACAGGAAGCAAGATGTACGTTACCGGAGGAGTTGGCTCGCGCGCGGCTGGCGAAGCCTTCGGCGATGCCTACGAACTGCCGAACTATCGGGCCTACGGGGAAAGCTGTGCTGCCATCGGCAACATGATGTGGAACTGGCGAATGCTTGCGGCCACCGGAGACGCGAAGTTCACCGATGTGATCGAAAGGGCGCTGTATAACGGTATCAATTCTGGGATGTCGCTTGACGGTACGCTCTACTGTTATCGAAACCCACTGGCATTCGATCCCTCCAACGGGGACAAGATTAGAAACCCGTGGTACGACACGACTTGCTGCCCACCAAACCTTGAACGCACCTTCGCTTCGCTGCCGGGCTATTTCTACAGCACGAGCAGCGATGGAATTTATCTGCATCTTTACGATAATTCCGAGCTCGATTGGCACCTGGAAAATGGCACGGACCTGAAGGTCACGCAGAAGACCAATTATCCTTGGGACGGCAGCGTGGAAATTGCTGTCGTCCCGGCGGCGGCTTCGCATTTCACTTTCTATCTGCGCATTCCAGGGTGGGCCGAGCGCACGCAAGTTTCCGTGAACGGGAAGGCGCTCACGGGCGCGAAGCCCGGTGGATATCTGCCGATTCAGCGCCGTTGGTCGCCGGGGGACGCGATTCGTTTGCAAATGGAAATGACCCCGCAAATGATCCAAGCAAATCCTCGTCTCGTCGACGACACGGGACGCGTTGCCATCCAGCGCGGCCCTCTCGTTTACTGCATGGAAGAACTCGACCAGCCGAATGGAGTGGCGCTTACCGATGTGGCTGTGGATTTGGGCCAGAAGGCGGGCGCACTGTTCCACAGCGAGCTCAGGAGCGATTTGCTCGGCGGCGTGCATGTGCTGCGTCACATGGGCGCGGTTTACGACAAAACAAGCTCGAGTGACGCTCTCTACTCTCGCTACAAGGGGGAGCCGGCAAAGACTCGGCGGGTTCCGCTGACCTTCATTCCCTACTACGCGTGGGCAAATCGGCAAGCGACTCCGATGCAAGTTTGGACTCCAGTGCTAAAATCTTCGGCGCTAAACGCATGATCATTTCATCAGATGGGAGCCGGCAACGGAGTCACCTGCGCTACTCAGAAGGATCGAAATTGCTGCTTGGCGAATTGCTGTCCTGGTGTGGTCCTCTGTCGCCACCAACTATCTAGCCCGTCAAGCACTTCCTGTTGCGATATAAGCGATTGCTAAAGACATCCCCGACAGATATTGCAGGGTTGGGACGCAGCCTGCGCGAGGTTCCTGCTGGAGAGTAAGGGTATCACCGGCGGTGCCAAATCTACGCGTTGCCGGCGCTGATGCTGAGATCCAGGTTGCTTCTGTTAGCGCTCACACCGTGCGGTTGACCGTTCTCCCGATCAACGAAGGCAAAAAAGGCTAGGCCGGATCGGCTGGCATACGTTCCGACACTATGCCGACCTCCTGACTATGCCGGGCGAATCATGCCGGCTATTCCGGGCCCGGAATAGCCGGTATAGTCATTCAACGTTGCTTCATGCGCTTGGTGTCGATCTCAAAGTGCAGCAGGAACTCTTGCACGGGGATTAGCGAAGGATAATGGGATGACAAAGTACTGCTGGCACGGTAATTTTGGCATATGGAAACCGGAGATGTGAAATTGCCGTCGTCACTGCTGCGGGCCACAAATTTGGAGGAAAGCAACCTCTCCGAAGAAGCCGCTCGATTGCTGGCGCTCGAACTTTATCGCGAGGATAAGGTCTCGCTGGGACGCGCTGCTGAGCTTTGCCACATGCCACTGGCGGCTTTCATGGATTTCGCCGCGAAGCACGGTGTCGCCGCGCTGCGATACAGCTTTGAAGACCTGGAAGAAGAACGCCAGTCCGCGGACCGTCTTAAAGCGTGACTGTCGTATCCGTTTCGTCGCCGCTTCTGACTAAGCTTGCCTGCTTTTAATCTACACAACCGGCGAACAGCAGCCAGAAACTATTCGGTTTCTACGCGAACGTCAGTGAACTTTCGAAAGTCCTGATCGAAAGAGGCTACCGGCATGTTTTCGGTCGCCGCAGTCGCGGCGATCAGGCAGTCCACGAAATGGACCTTTGTTTTTCGATAGCGATCCAAAGCGTCCAGGTGAATCGCCGCATCAATTTCAACACCCGGGCTGGAAATGAGTCTGCCGAGCGCTGAGGCGATATCTCCACGCGGGTGCTCGTAGAAAGACTCCAACACAAACACGCACTCGGCCAGAACAGCTGGCAACACCACAATTACTACGTCGCCGCGGTCGCAGGCATCGAACAGCTTTCCAGCTGCCTTGGCATGCTTTTCATGGTCCTGCACTAGATAGCGAACAATCAGATTGGTGTCGACAAGCCTTCGTTTGCTCACCGGGCGCCGTCACGACCACGGACGGCCTTCGCTGCGGCCTCGCGGATTTGCGCGAAGGACATCCCCTTGCCCTTTTTGCTGGCGAGCACGCCCTTGAGTGATTGCGTGCCCAGATGCACGCGAATGGTGGCGTGGTCACCTTCCACCAAGTACTCTAGCTTGTCACCCGGCTTGATTCGCAACGCTTTCCTAATCTTCCCCGGAATGGTCGTTTGTCCCTTGCTCGTTACCGTGGAATGCGGCATGGTGAGATCCTTACTCTTATGATGATTCCTTACCGGTTTAATTATCCCTTACTTCTTGGTAGTTGGCAAGGCCAACCACTCGTTTCGTTGCACAAACTGACCAAGTCCGAAGGCCTCCAGATTCTGGGCGGCGTCGGTCCGCTTGAAGCCTTTTACGCCAGAGGCTATCTGTCTGACCTTCGCACTTGCTTTAGGCAATTGCTGACCCACAACGTTTACATCGATCAACACCTGCTCGACTGTCGCCTGCGAGCTTTGGGACTTCACCACTCTAAACTGTGCGCCCTGCAAAGGTTAGAGCATAATCGACGCGGAACAGAACAGTAACAACCTTTCGCAAAACGTGCGCAACTAACATAACAATTGGTGTTGGTGCGCATTCCACCCAGGAGGGTGGGGGCAATGCGAACACACATCCTGCGAGTGGTTGTTCTGCTGTCTGCTTTCTCTTTTCCATTTTTCGTCCAAGGCCAAACACGCGACGCCATGCCCTCCGTCGCGAAGCTGGCGCGCGCCTTGCCTTGAAAGAAAAAATTTCCGTCTTCTCCATCGATCTGTCGGCAAACGTTCCCAAAACTATTTCCGCTACGTTCGACGCCAGAATTCTGGCTAAGGACAATGTCTCTGGCAGCCGGTGACGTCGTCAGAACACCGGCCAACGACATCCACCAAATTGGCTTTGAGCCTCCTGATCGGTACCTTGTTGTCTGACGTGGTGGCTATGTCATCTCCCTCGTAAGTGCCCTTGTCACACTTATGCAGACACCTGATTTTGTCGCCATTGGGAGCGCTTATGATTTTCCTCAGGAGGAGGTGGATGACCTCGTGCCCCGTGGCGCACACTCCGACTTTCCTGCCAGAGCGCACAAGGTCATGAATGATCTCAGAGCCCGACGTTGTTTTTCCCGAGCCCGGGGGACCCTGTATGGGCAAGCTAGAGGCTCCAAAGCCCGGACGATTGGGCTAGCCTCCGCTGCGAACTCCTCGGGCCATTTGCCGATTCATCATGAGTTCAAGGGGACTGTAAGATTCCATCCAAATTGCCCTTCATAAAGTCGGGGAGCTCGAAAGACTTCTAGAGGCCAAAAACCTCCATTACATTGAAGTCATTTCCTACAGATAAGATTCCCTCTTTTTTACCCGCGATGTCGTTCGTAACTAGTTACTACCGCCACTGGTTGTCTCAGCACAATGTCGCTATGATGGTCGATATTGGCTCTCAAAAGCCCTGTAGATCGAATTGCTTAGGTGGATGAAGCGATGGATGCGGATTCTCTCCGAATCGGTCGGGATCGGTTGTTGCGTGTCTTTCGGTTCCTCGAAGCGCTGAACCAGCACCGCAATCCTGTCGCACGGCAAATTCGCGAACAACTCTGGACCCTCTGGGCCGACAACCTTCCTGACCATCCGGCGATTCAACTTGGACGTCCGCACGTCGAAAACGAGGCAAAGGAAACCGTCGCAGGAAAAGAGCAGGAGGAAGAATCCTTCATTCTCAAAGTCTCACGACCGAAACTGACTCGCCCCCCAGACCCAGGATCGGAACTCAAGGCCTGGCTTGAATCGGGCTGGGACGATCCGTTCAAAAATCCGTCCGTTCGAAATTCGAGAAATGAAGCCGGCCCCGAAGGAAAGACCATACTCGTAAAGTTCGGCGACGATCCCAATCGCGTTTCAAACTGGAATCAGTGGAATGCAAAACACGAAGAGTGGTCTCGGAATGAACGACCTGCCCGATTGGCGATGAAGGTCTTTGAGGACTTCTACCAGCTTTACGGACGGGTCGAACGAGAAGGTGAACGCGTTGAGCTTGTCCTAGGCGACGGACTCCTTTCGTGGCGGCGCCCTGAAGGCGGCGTATTCCATCCGGTGCTACTTCAGCGATTGCAATTGACCTTTGATCCCGCCATTCCCCGTTTCACCATCGCCGAGACCGAACGCCCTACCGAACTTTACTCGGCACTATTTCAGTCCATGACCGACGTAGACGGGCGCGCCATCGGTAGGTCCATGGAAGAGCTGGAACACGGCAACTATCAGCCTATGGGGGATGACTCCACGTCCGGCTTTCTCAAAAAACTCGTGATTCAGCTCTCGTCCCGCGGCGAATTCGTAGAGGCCAGCGCGCTCGACGGAGAGAAAGAGGACCCTCGTATTGCCCGACGCCCCGTTTTCTTCCTGCGTGCCCGGACTCTCGGGTTCGCTGCCTGCATCGAGGGCATTCTCCAGGACGTCCGGGAACACGAAGAGCTGTCGTGGCCCTTGCTCAACATCGTCGGAATCGAAACTCCCAAAGAAGCCATTATGGACGCGGCAGAGCCCGAAAGCCCGTCTCCAACCGCATCGGAATCAGCCGATGTCCTGCTCAGCAAAGAAGCAAACCCCGAACAAATTCGCATTGCTCAACAAACCGATTCCTCAGCAGGAACACTTGTGCAGGGCCCGCCAGGGACGGGGAAAACTCACACCATCGGCAATCTCATAGGCCATCTGCTCGCCAGCGGCAAGAGTGTTTTAGTAACAAGCCACACGACCAAGGCATTGCGCATGGTCCGATCCCAAGTTGTCGCAAAGCTTCGTTCGCTTTGTGTCAGCGTTCTTGAGAATGACCTGGATAGCCGCAAGCAAATGGAAAGCGCGGTCGGAACTATCGCAGAACGACTCTCAAAAGTTGATGCAAGATCGCTCGCCGCGGAAGGCGATCGTCTCTCACGTTTTAGGACGGAGCTTCTCGGGAAGCTGTCCGACTTTCGCAATAGGCTCGTGGAAGCCCGGGCCGATGAATACCGTGATGTCGTCATTGGCGGTAAAACTTGGGCGCCGTCCGACGCTGCCCGTTTCGTAGCAAAAGAACAGACAACACACGGCTGGATTCCCGAGCCTGTCGCCCTCGGAGTCGGCTTACCCGTGCCCCAGAGTCAAATTCTCGAGTTGTATGCCACGAACGAATCCCTAAAGCCCGATATCGAACAGGAACTTTCGAATGACTTGCCCGATCCGCGCCACCTTCCCACGTTGAGCGAATTTGAAGAATTGGTATCCACACGCGAAAAACTCGCCACTACGGATCGAAGTCTTCGGGAAGAACTCTGGGACATGGGGCCATCCAAAGCGACCCCTGAATCTCTTTCCGCAATCGCCCACAAGCTCGCAAAGGCGGTGGAACCCCTAAGCGGCGAAGAATTCTTGTGCGTCAGTGTTTGCTGATGGCGAGAAAGTGCTCGGCAGTGGTAGGGGCATTTCCGTTTACCTTTGCCGATTGGACCAGCTTCTTCCATGTGGCGTGCGTCAAGTAGGTAAAGAAGTTGAGCGCGTTCCCTTCCCGAAGATGTG
>WNGP01000386.1_pt1 | contig 34107 bp, 46 predicted proteins | sample 5407671 | NCBI WGS metagenome assembly WNGP01 (sample SAMN13153381, study PRJNA577476) | soil metagenome | isolation source: 40 cm soil or saprolite under Garry oak tree replicate 2 | place: USA:California | collected 2016-06-15 | reverse complement strand
TCACACCACAGTGTTGGTAATGGATTATCTCGGAAGGCTCTAGGTTTGTGCGACTTAGAGCCTTTTTCATTTTGTAAGCATATAGATTTTGAGCATTTTGGTCTAGATACAACCTTATGAAAGTTAACATTCAAGAAGAGTTTTTTTCTGCATTATTTACTTGCGTCATGATTATATCGGGACAAAGGTTTTTTCTTGGTGAGAACCCTTACGCAGATGAAAATTATATTGTCTTTTTTGTTTTCATGCTTACATTCTTGCGCATTATGAGAAAAAGGATATGGGGAGACTAGCTCCCCACCCGTCTATTATTTTCTAAATAGAGACTTAATTGCGTTATATCTTTGTTTTGCATCACATGCTTTTTTTTCAGAAACTGCTATATAGGCCCCAACACCTGCACCCCCAACAATTCCCGAAAGAGCACCAGTCACGGCACCTGGTGGGCCCGCCGTCATACCTCCTCCAATCGCACCAGCTCCAGCACCGGTGGTGATTGATTGGAATATGATCTTTGAATCAAGCCTACAAGCGGGTGCCGTAGGAACAACCATTGGTGACACGGTTGATACGGGTATCCTAACCGGTGCAATTGTTGATACTGGTACTCTAAAGATTAATGGCTTAGGATGTGATGGCATTGGTGAGGCGCCAGGCAAACTATAAGTAAACGTCATTCCTGGTCTTCCAGAATTTGCTCTATACACTTTGATTCTCCTGTTGACTAAATGGATATATACACATATAATAATATTTTTATATGTAGATATATTATGCCAAAGTTTATCTCAGTTTTAAATGATAAGGGTGGGGTTGGTAAGACTACCATCTCTACTAATCTTGCACATGGGTTGGTTTTAAGGGGTTATAAGACGCTTTTAGCCGATTCCGATCCAAGACGTTCTGCTAGAGATTGGCATGCATTAAATAATGCCACCATCGTGGATTGTATTGGTGTAGATACAGATACATTAGCAGCTGATGTGACAGCTATTGGCCGCATGTATGATGTGGTTGTGATTGATGGGCCGGCTAATATATCGAAACTATCTGCTGCGGCTATTAGGGTAAGTGATGCGATTTTAATACCGGTTCAGCCTAGTCCTTATGATGTCTTTGCTACGGCCGACATCGTAGAGCTTATAAGGGCTAGGCAGTCTGTAGCAGAAGGAAAACCGCAAGCTTGTTTTATATTGAGCAGGGTGATTAAGAATACGCTGCTAAGTCGAGAGGTTCACGATCCTTTGAAGGAGTATGGGTTTCCTGTCCTGCATGGTAAGACGAGCCAGAGCGTTTTATATCCCACTTCTGCCTCTAAGGGGGAGAGTATATTTAGTCATGGCGAAAATGCTGTTGCGCATGAGTTTAATACTCTGATTGAAGAGATTGTGACCAAATATATAAATAGGTAGATATATGGATATTAAAGATGTTCCTCAAGAGTTTATTGATGAAGTGAATAAGATGACAGCTGAGATTATTGATAAATATTTTGTAGGTAATAGCATCCAGATTGCCTCTTCTGTTGCCAGCAGTCTTTTGTTGAATAGCCTTTTTCAGCTTTCTCTGGAGGATAGGGTTGTTTCTGCTCAAGATGTGGTGAACATCTTTACTAAAGCTTTAAGTGGCTGGAGAGAAGAGTTAGATGCTAAAGAGTAAAAGAGATAACAATGCAAAGTAGGAAGAAGTTTGTAAAAAGTAAAAAGCGTTTTTTATCCAGCGGTTCTGGGACTTTAAGTATTAGGTTCGATCCAAAATTAAGATATCAAGTTGAACTTGCTGCTAGGGTTGAATACCAAAACTTATCAAGCTTTATTGAAGATGCTATTAGAGAAAGACTCAAAAAAGTAAAAATTAATCCTTTTGATGAAAGTAATGATACGGTTTTTAATTGTATAGAGCAGCTATGGGATGTGGATATTCCTGATCGCATTATTAAGTTAGCAAATTTATTTCCTCATCTATTAGATCATGAGGAGCAAAAGATTTGGAAATATATTAGAGAAAACTTTTTATATTCAACCGGGGATAAAATAAAGATTGACTTGATAAGAAAGGACTGGAAGGAAATAATTAAAAGAACGGTCGGAGCAGAGACAGGGGGGAAAGATAATGCTAAAGACTAAGAAGGGCAATATAGCAGCCTCTGCAAAGAAAGAAGTATTAAAAGAAAATGAGTTCAAGGGTTTCTACGTGAAACTTCCTGCTGAGTCTTATTGGAAGCTGCAAAAACATTTGAACGATCTTAGGATCAGCAAGCTTGATTGGTTGATGGCGGTTGTGAGGGAAATAGAATGAAAATAGACTTTACTCCAACAATAAAAGATGCTTTAGAGCAAGCTTTGAATAAGATAAGTAAACAGAATAAGACAGTAAATTATTATCCGATTGCACATTGGCCCCATCCTTGGCCGCCTGCAGGAGGGTTTCGCCATTTAATTTTCAATGCAAAAAAGAATGGGTTTGATAAGGTAATAAAGAGAGTTGGTCGAAGAATCCTTATTGATGAAGCAGCATTTTTTGAATGGGTAAAAAACAGGTAACAACTAGTCCTTCCATGCCTCACACATATATCCATAATCAGCTTTCCCTATAGCCATCATCATTCTATTATGATATTTATCAAAGATTATTCCCATTCTATCGTGAAAATATGAAAGCTGATCATCATTACCAATTCCAAACTGATTCAGTATCTCTTGAATGATGTCTCCACGCTTTTTAAATACATCTCGCATAACTGACATTAGCTCTTTTTTTACGTTATCTGTTTTAAGAAGCCCTTCAAATGCTCTGTCTTTCATATATCTTAAGACTTGCGGCTGAAGATGTTCTGCATATTTAGAAAGCTCTTCAACAACAAATCTTTCATCTAGCTTGATTGTGTTCTGAATCTCAGATAAGGACTTTAATATAAACCCTGATATCGTTCTGTGGACAACCTCCGAGTAAGTCCTATCCAACATGAAGTCAACAACTTTCTTTTCCGTCTTGTCCATCAACTGTTCTCCATATGAAACACCCTGTGTATCATCAGCCACGCAACAAAAATTATATTAATAGACAAAATAATAGAAAACCATTCTGGGAAAATTTGCACAGATAATCTAATAAGAAAAAGTGATATATCTATAATTACAAGAATAAGAAGAGGCTTTTTAATGCCTGTAAATATCTTCATCATTTTATTGCCTCATATTTCCTGTCAGACTCTTGTCGTTTATAACCATCCATAGCCTTGTCCCAAAGCTCCTCTTCATCACAGAAAAAAATCGCTTGAGATCCACAATCTATTGCGTGCTCTTCCAAGAATTCTTTATTCTTATAATTATTCCATATTTCCCCATGATGCTCCATCTTCTCATAAAGAGGATATGCAGCAATCTTTTTACACCACTTACAACATAAATAAAACTTAGTCATATATCTCTATTGTCTAAATTATCTAATATGTGCTCAATAGTATCCAGCTTGTCATGGATAAGTTTAAGGCTACTTTCTAAAACCTTTAATCTTTTTTCTATATCCATAGATTCCAAAGCCCTTAATCTTCCTTCTGCCCACAGCTCAGATATAACAGGATTATGGCTTGTATATTCTATAAAATCTAATTTATCCGATTTAACCATACCCTCTAAGCTTTCAAGCTTATCAAATATCTTTTCAAAGTTAGCTATCGTCTGATAATCATCACTCATTTTGATATCTCCTCTAATGCTAATCTCCTCATAAGAGCGCTTACACTAATGTCTTTACTAAAAGCATGTTTCTTAAGCCTCTCATATTCTCTCTTTGTCATCAAACATGTAACGGGCCTGTTTCTAACATCTTTATTCATTTATTATGTCCTTGACAAATCTATTAGGTTTTAATATTATATTAACTTATATTATAAGTCAATGGTGGTGTATGAATAAGTCAGATGATATTTCTCAGCTTGCTTTAGCTCTGTCAAAGCTACAGGGTGAAATTAAAGATGCTTACAAAGATAGAAAAGGTTATGGCTATCAATATGCTGATTTATCTAGCGTATTGGATATAATAAGGCCACTATCTAGCAAGTATAGATTGTCGATCACTCAACTTCCTGGCGCAGTTGGAGAAAAGGTTTCGCTTGAGACAGTGTTAATGCATGAGTCTGGGCAGTGGATTAGTTCTATAATTGAAATGCCAGTACAGGTTGGCAAGGGAATGAGTATGGCTCAAGCCACGGGCGCCGTATTAACCTATGCCAGGAGATATGCTCTAGCCGCTATTTTTGGAATAGCCCAGACGGATAATGATGCTGCCATATCTGAACCTTCTGTTTCGATTGTGAAGTCCAATCTTTTCCAATCTTTTACATCTCTTATAAAAGAGATGAACGTTCCTGATGATGTGGTTTGCAAATGGCTGGATAAAGCTGGCGTATCTTCTGCAGAAGAACTGCCAGAGAATGTTTTAGAAAAGCTTATATCTATCATGAATACTAAAAAATCATTAGAGGGTAAAGATAATGTTTGATTTTGATACCACATCCGAAGAACCGAACAAAAAGGCGCCCTTAAGAGAAGGGGTTGCATCCTTTAAAGTTTTATCTGCAGATGACAAAGACAAGTCTGGCCATACTTTGGTTTCTAGAGCAGGTAATCAGATGATGAAAGTATTGTTCTCTGTTACCGACTCTCTTGATAATAATGGATTGGTATCTGACTATTTCCTGGCTCATCAGGGATGGAAAGTGGCCAAGCTTTTGTCTGCTGTTGGAAGAGGCGACTGGTTTAAGTCAGGAAGGTTAATTCCGTCTAATTTGAAGGGATTGACTGGGCAATGTATTCTTAAGAAAGAAACGGCTCCTGAATATCCGGATACTATTAAGATAGCTTCTTACATTGAGATGGAGCAGGCTGTACAAGAATCTAGTCCGGAGCCATTTTTTGGTGATGATGATATTCCTTTTTAGGAGAAATTATGATTGAGTCGCAACAGGAATTGGTTGATTGGTTGGATGATATCGCCAAGGAGCTTGAGAAAAAGCAAGAATGGAACCTTGCTAAGAGGGTTGAGGTTATCAAAAATCTTTTTGAGTTTGAGGATAATTTAGAGTTTGAAATGGAGGTCAAAGATGCTAAAGTGCAGCGAGAATGATTATCATAAGATAACGCCCATTTATTGGGATAAGAGCGAAAGAAAGGATGTTGCTAAAAATTTCTTATGCCAGTATTGTTTTAGGATCTTCTCATTAGAGGAAATATCTGACAGGCATTCTAGGATGTGTCAACTTGAAAAGGAAATGGCAGATTAGAACCCTGATTGATATTTTACTGGTTGTGAGATGTCAGGGCGGGTGAATTCTTGTCTCCACACAACCGCTAAATATCTTAGACAATCTGAAGCATGTGAGCACCAATTATGAAGGGGTTTAGATTTGAATACTTTGTTTTCCTCATCGTACTCTCTGCGATATTCTCGGAGGGCATCTATTAATGGCTGACAATAAGAACCGTGTATCCGAATTGATGGAAACAATGCTCGGACTGCTTGAATGCCATTGTCGATACCAACGTCGGGCACTCGAAGGAAGTGAATCCCTACTTCGTGTGCTAAGGACAACGATGAACGAGCTGAAGAGCCCCACTCCCGCTTTGATATATCGTGAGGAGCAAAGTGATGTTTGTAACGAAACCCAAACCTTTGAGCCACCTCATCTAATTGGTGTTTAAAATAATCAACCCCTTTATCGGTTTTCTCAATAAAATAAACGATGTTTATATAATCCCCTTCCTGTTGAAAGAATATTATACATGTAGGATCGCTTACTCCAAGGTCCCAACTGGTAAATACGGGCAAGCGATTGTTTATTTCAAATGGATTCAGGCGACCTTCATATTCCGCCTGCTCTATCTCTGCTGTAAAATAAGCCCCCTGTACTCCCACATTGAAATCCAAATACCATTCTTGCCTTATTATTTCCTCAGACATGCCCTTTTTTCGCTCTATATCTATCTGAGCCTCTGTTATTACAGGTGTTCCATCAAGTTTTTTAGTATCCTTTATGGTATGCTTACGAACAAACCAAGAAGGATCGTTTAATGCATTTAGATAAAGATGATACGCATGATTCTTGCCGCGAGGCGTGGATTGCGCGATTAGAAAGCCTCCATTCTCTACCAGGATTGGGGATAGATATTGAAACGCTAAGGGACTGTGCAGCGCGAACTCTGACATCACTATCCCTATTGGATTCGTTCCCATTAACGCATTGTAATTATTGCTGCCGCCCAATTGAATTATCGAACCATTCATCAGCTGAATAGACATCTCAGTATTATTAACTTTATAAATTATTTCTTTTGGGATCATCTCTATAAAAGGGGTGCCATCTCCTATTATCCCCCGCCATATAACCTTACGAGCCTGCGTATGTAGAGGTAGAAGATATAGATAAGTGCCCACACGCTCACAGGCTGCCCCCCATAAAACATTCCAACATAACAAGTCTTTTCCAGCTCTTCTGTGACAAAAGAAAAGAAAGTTCTTAATCTTCTTTTCAAAGAATGCATGAAGAAACTCGGTCTGATAATGCCGAGGTGAAAAAGTAGGATATTTTAATATCTGTATATTTATATATCCTTTTTCTGGGCGTCACCCTCTTCAGCCTCTATCTCATCGATAATTTTATCCACTGAACCGGACGGTAAGTGAAGTTCTTGCTCAATAACCGATTCAGCTATATTCTCGATGACATTGTTTTTGCCATAAGCAACGATAGAGATAACACCCACTATAATAGCTACTATGATTATAGCGATGGTATATACCCACTTGTATGCCATTAAGGCCAGAAAGATTCTTTTCATTTTTTCTTATTTTTTTCTTTCATTTCAGCTTTCTTTTTTAACATTTCCTTTCCTTCATCGATTTCTTTCTTATACTTTTCTTTTTTGCTTGGTGCTTTCATCTTTTGTCTCCTTGTTTAAAAACCTAAAATAATTCCTAATGAAATCTTCCTTTACGGCTCTACCTTTTTCAGTATTCCAAAACTTCTTGTAATACTCCCATAAGGCATCAATATCAGACGTTGATGGCAACGCAGCTGTTGCTCTCAAATAAAATATTCTAGCCATTGCTGTTGAATAGAATAAATTAAATACTAGCATGCTTGATAGTGGTTTTGTGCTCATCTGACAGGTTGTCATCAATCGATGGGTAACTTCTGAATGATTGGGCATAAACTTGGTCCAGATATCATCATGGGTAACGGGCTCCATTTGATAAATACCTAAAGCGGGTCCATGATCTTCTTTTAAATAAGTTCCGCCTAAACTCTCATGAGCTGCGGTTGCTATTAGAAGCTCTTCTGCAACGGGCGAATCTAGTTTAAGACCCACAAGAACCGGTCTTATTATACATTCCCTTAATTGCTGATGGTCTATCATACTTCGTGCCTCTAATATATTCCGATAAAATAATCCGTGCTTCAAACCAATCATACACCACTTCAACTCTGTATCCAGCATCTTTGAGTTTGTCATGCATATTTTTTTGGATTTGTGTAACCACGCCACCCTTAGATTTAAACTCAATAAAGAGACCGTGGCATCCATTAGATGGAATAGCAACCTGAATATCAGGAACCCCGCTCTTAACACCCATTCGCTTAAAGGCTATAGCTTCCCGAATATTACGCTTTCCGCCATTAGGCGTATGCCAAACCAGACTCGATATGTTCGGGTTTAGATTTACCCAGTTCATAAAAGCCTCTTGATGTGAGGCTTCTAATCTTTTTGCCATTAAATTAAATTAACGGTGGTTACGTTACCGCCAGCATTCGTGGCTACATAAATAAGATGATAGCCTGGGTCATTACTGACTACCCAGATTAAATCACCAACTTTTAAGTATCCGCTAGCACCATTGAAATAGTTAGCGGCAACCGTTTGAGCTGTAGAATTATTGGCAGCTGCAGCACTTGCATTAAATGTCCACATTTCAATGGCTATGCCTGAAGCTGAACCCGTTGCTGCATTATAAGTTCTTTCAAATTGATTCTGAGATAATTCGATTTTTGCTAAATAATCTAATGAAAACGCCATGACTAATGTCCTCCTTTGTGTTCGCCTTTTGGATATGCCTTCCTTGGTTGAGCCGGAACTTCTTTCCTAGGATTCTTTCCTTCAGGAAATTTAAAGTTTAACTTATGATTACTATCTCCTATAACCCCTTTTGCTTCTCTAGGGTTAACGGATGAGCCAACATAATCATTAAACTCAGTTCTCATGGTATGCTCAATCAATCTATCTTTTGCATGAGTGCTCTGATGCATTCTGGCACCCGTTCCTGGCATGACAGAACTCCCTTTGTTCATATCTATTGCAAATTCACTGGTATATTGCATATCTTTAGCGAACTGAGGCTCTTGACAGTCATGATATGAATTTGCACCCTTGTTCTTTAAAGCCATATTATCCTCCGATATGACCGCTATTGGGTCTTTGCCTATGAAGCTTAATATGCTCATCGCCTAAGTTATTAGGTTGAGCAGTCATATAAGATTTAGGAAATCTTACGAAGTCCTTCGTCTTATATTTTTGTTCAAGCATGTTGTCATAAGCTTCTACAATGCTATGTCCTTCTTTTCTCATTTAAATCTCCTTTTTGGGGTGTCCAGCCCAGTAGAATGGATTTTCTTTATGTGCGCCCGCTCTATCTAAGGCTTTGCTATAGATGTTAAGAGTGGGGGGCGCATGGTTTTTAGCATTATTTCCTACTTCCATATCTGAACCAAGACTCTTTCTGAGCATTGGACTATCAGACATGCTACTAGGATGAACCATATGATTTTTCACTTCACCAAATGGTTGCTTTTGGTTAACCAAATCTGATTTCATTTCTTGTCTCCTTTCTTTGGAATTTTAGCTCCAGAACGGCGAGCCTCACTTAAGGCGATTGCTACACTCTGTTTTTGCGATTTTCCATGTTCCATCTCGGTCTTTATATTGGATGAAATGGTTTTTTTTGAACTACCTTTTTTCAGCGGCATATAATCTCCTTAAGTTAAATCAATATCTGCTGCCCAATGAATACCCATTCTAGAACCGACAACTGTCCCCGCATTTCCAGTATAAGACATTGCAAACTGTTTCTCATTTGCATTTATAACGGTTGTAACTGTTACATCTCCGGGCGCCGTCTCATCTCTGATCTGAGCATTTGCAGCTGCAGGATTGTAGGTAGTAACAGCGGGGGTTGCTCTCATAGATCGCGGAAAGCTAATGCTGGGAGCAGTGCTTGGATTTGCACCCGCCGTTCCTGCTAAAAATATTGTTTCACCGCTCAGCGCCCCTACGTTCTGGGCAGGAGCCGTTCCATAGCCAAATGTTTTAAAATAAAAGTATTGGCATTCAATTAATTCTTGAGCAAATGGCTTTCTTTCATATGGCGTTTGATTTGGGCTTATCTCTAATTGAACATCTGTAACATCAAAGTAATCATTAGCACCCGCAACCCCTACTGGAGTGTAGTTAAATGCAACCGCTAACTGAGTAATGTTGGCAGCTAATGGAGCGCTTGTTACCCTAAATTCAGTTAAAGCTGCCGTCAAGGTTACTACTGGACCTGCTACAATTGCAGATCCGGTAAATCCCGTTGTAAAAGCAGATACATCATTTACTCCGGTCCCGGTATAGACTTGAGCTGTTAACGCGCTTCCCGCAGATGAAAAATTAGCGCCTGCCCTGGCCTTAAATGATAAGGTGACCCTATTTCCTGCTGCTCCTATACACATGTTTCGAGTAAGAGTTGTTCCGCAACCTGTTGCATTAACCCCAGCATTGGCTGCATCTCTTTGATACCTTAAAAGATAAGAACCGCTTGTAGCACCCGCTACTTGAGTTACAGTAATTGAAACCCCAGCCCCTGATATTGCTTGCCATCTATCCGCTGTATATCCATTACCTATCCCAATAGCAAAAACAGCAGATCCACCTGCACCACGCTGACAAATCTGAAAATCACCATTAATAATTCGATTTTTACCAGGTATAGTGGCTACTCTTTGCTGACCTGCACCATCTGTAGTAATGGCATCACCAAGACTACCATCAACCGTTGGGGTGCTATAAATAGAGCTCGCTAAGTTTCCTGCGGTATTGGTAAAATATGCAATCTTGTTGGCTACTGTAGGCAACGTTATGGTACCGCCTCCTCCAGTAAAACTCGTCACTGCTACAATGGCTGTATTGGCATTATTCTTCATCCAAACGCAGTTAGGTGGCAACACAGGCAAATAAGTATCTACCCCTGCACTTAAGGGACCTATATTCTGATTAATAGCATCATTGGTATTATAATGAGGAGCTATAACCCTCTCAAACATAGTATTTGTTTGAGCCATCATTACGGTTCTGTCAAAATCTGTATTAAATTGGGTTGCCGACCATTGACCGCCATCTAGATAATTCACTAGTCTATTTTCGGGCATATTTCTAATAATGGTAATAATATCGCCTGCTGTCGCTCCCACATTAAGGGTTATGGTTCCTCCAACTGCTGGTGCTACATTGTTGGTTACCGTATAATTCGCTACATAAATGAGTAATTGTGTTGAATCATTAGCTATAGTGGTTGCAGCTCTTTGAAATACTATTAAATCTGTATTGGCATAAATAGGAAAAGGATAGGGAAAGACAGTTTGTCCGCCTGCTGCTACTAGTTGTATCCTTGGGTTTATATCTTGTAAGACAATATCTGCCATTTTGCTCTCCTTTGCATAATTAGTTTAGCATCTTATTCGGAAACTGTTCCTCTTTTTTGCGGCAAACTTAAGGTATCTACCCACTGATTTGTTAATTTCCTTAGATAAAAAGCATTCATAAAGGGAATCAGCCTAATCAGTTTCTTAACATCACTCTCTGTCATTTGTCCAGAGATGGCTGAGTTTACTAAATCCATGCCCATTTGCCCCAGCCCACCGAGCGGTCCTAATACCATCTCTGAAAAGCTTTTCTTTTTGTATCTATGTGGAGCAAAAGGCAAGTCGAATGCAGCTAATAATCTGGCTGGTACATCACCATATATTCCAAGCACACCAGAGTTGAAGAAAGCTTCTTTGAACAAAGTGTCTGGGTTCATGTCTACTTCTTGACCAGCTGCCAATTGCCTCATTGGCCCAACCATGGATGCTGCAGACATCATTAGCAGCATACTCACTACCTTTTCAGCATCTGGCCTTTGCAGTAGAGGTAGAAGATAATTAGATGTTGCCCCAAAACTCCAGGACATAAATTGAGTCATGGAAGCTATGACTGGGTTTCTCATTGAGAATGGTAAGTCAAGCATATTTGGCTTGCTAATTACCATGTCTACTTCTTTACTCAAAGCAGATCTAAATGCTTGGGATGCGTCAAAATCTTTCCATTTTCTGAAGTTGTTAGTATATGAGCCATCTATTCTCTCACCAATTCCAGGTGTGTTAAACTCATTCATTATTCTTTTGCCCCACTTATCAGGGTCAAGTCTTATCTCTCCTAGATATTCTATTTCTTTTTGAGTAAGTTTCTTTCCGGCAGTATATTTTTCCATTAATCTAAGTATTTTAGCCTGAGCAATATTCGCCGCCACACTCTTATTAAAATCCGTTAATTGATTGACCAAAAACAAGTTTCCAGATATCTTTGCAGCATTAGATAATACCTTTTCAGGAACAGTTTTATCAGGATAATAACCGCCATCTCCCCATATTCTATCCATATGATTGCCAAGGGCGGTTTCAACTGCAATACCCGCATCTGCGAAGTCTTGCTTTCTTAAGGTTTTATTGTTTATTAAATACTTTAAGGTCGGAATTAGTCCATCTTTAACATATGTCCATGGACCTGCCTTGAATATAGGCGCAAAAGTTTCCGGGAGGGCTACCAATAACACAGCCCCCCTCATTGTTGATGCCGCTAAATCTCTTTGAGACTTCAATACTCTAGATAAAGTTGTGCTTCTGTCCGTGTAATTACCCCAAAACACACTATTTGAATCATTTATATCAGACAATGTTTTCTCAAAACTTTTATCTATTTTTCTAATTGCATCATCCCTTTCCTTTGTTTTTGGCGTATCTACAAGTCTTTCTGTTGGTGTATATTCTGGTAAAGCAGCTTGCTCTGGAGACATTCCTTTTTTTACATTTTCATCTATTGCTTTAGCTCTTTCAGCTTCTGGAATAACTTCTATTCTTTTTAAGACTGACTGTCTTTTAGCTTCTTTTTCAGAGATTAATTTTGCAATAAATTCTTCTTTACCATTTTCAGCACTTATTCCATATTTAGAAAAGAAGTCATGAAGCCCAAGTTTTCTTGAAGAGAACCCTGTGTAAACAGAAAGCACCTTTTCTAAGTCATTAACTAAGAACTTCTCAAAACCAAACCCAACATCTGGAAGCATCACAGTTCTTTCTTTTAATGGGTTAACTCCTCCCCTTTCATATGCTCCAAATGCTTCAGCCATTACTTGCTCATCTTTCTGAAGCATAAGGCTTGTATGATAACTTTTGGCTACCTTATACCACTCAGTTTCTGGAATATGAGTAGATAGCCATGGCTTTTTTTCTTGGTCTATTAGATGATATTTTATTTCTCCAGGCTTATTGGAGGGATAGGTTGTATAAAACAAACCTTCATTAACCTCTCCTCTAGCCATCTTATCGTTTAACGCTTGTTTTTCTCTCTTTATGGCTTCTTTCGCGGCTCTCTTTTCAGAAGATGTTTTAGCTGACTTTAGCGCTTCCTCTGCCTCTCTTAAAGGTTTAACCAACTCTTTGTATTGCACTTCTTGAGCCAAGTCTAGGTTTGATCTTCCTTCTGTATATAAAGGTTTTATCTCACCACTATCTATCTTGGATTGAATGTCGCCTCTTATAGACTCTTCTTGCGAGGTAAGCTCTTTCAGTCTGGATTCTAAAGATTTTAGTGTCTCTGGATTAGACTTAGAAGCTTTAATATCTTCCTTAAGACTATTGATAGAAGCTTGATGTATTTTTAACGGAGCTTCTAGGTTGAACAGCTCTTCATTTCTATGCTTAAGAAAACTTGTTACACAGTCAATGAACTCATTTTCATTAACGGATAGAGTATCTCTATCCCATATTCTTGTGAAATAACTTTCGGCTGTCTTAGGTTTTATTCCAGGCTTTAGGATGTTTCTATCCGTAAATTGATTATAAATTTTATCCATTAACTCAACGCGTGTATGTAATGCTATTTGTTGAGCAAGTGGATTGTCGGACTTTTCTCCAGAGCGTAATGCATTACAAGCCTCTTCGGATACTTTATCCCATGGGTTTGTTTTCTCAAAGTGGCTTCTTATGTCTTTTAGTGGGCCTTTCATGTCTAAACTGTCGTAATACATGTTCCTAGCATCATTGAGAACGCTATCTTTTAATGACATCCACGTTATAAGCTTTCTTTCAGCGGATGTTTCTGGAATAATTCCCTGTTTAATTCCGTTTGTAATATAAGAGTTATCGAATACTCCTAGTGCCCACTCACGAGCCGCTTGATAATCGGAAGTTAAAAGTCTTGAGTTAGGAGAAAATTTAGTAGCTAATTTAAAGAATGCATTTTCTCCAAAATCTGCTATTCCTTCATTGACTACATGTTGTAAATCTTTTACAGCAGCTGCACCGACACTAGAGCCTGGATTTGCTTCAGCCTTATAATCTTTGAATGTTCCATCTGGATTTAAATCAGCCTTGAAGCTTATATCTTCATCTATTGCATTCAATATCTTGGTTTGCTTAGATATAGTGCGCGCATCTCCTAAAGATTTTATTCCACCAGATAAAACAGAGCCGACAACAGCGCCTGTTAAAGTGTTCCAGATCCAATCCTGTTTGTCTTTGGTTTCTTGAGATGCAACTATTACAGCCTCTGATAATCCTGTCGCTAAAGCCATTTGAGGAGCCGCTTTTATAGTATTCTTTATGAACCCAGCTCCAAGCTTTGCATATTTTAACTGTCCATATACGGGAAGCAAATTAATTGGATCTATAGCGCCCGCCACAAGACTGCCTGCTAATCGTCCAACAAAGCCACCTCTACCTATTCTTTGGTCTAAATCTATCTGCTCACCTATCCTAGTTTGAATAATCTGTAGCTCTTTTGGAGTATTAGCTTTTGCTAATTCTGGCCAATATTGTTTTGGGATCCCAACAATGGATTGCTCATTTAAAGCTTTCCAGTCGTCTGGGACATCTTCGTCTCCGGGAGCAGGAGCCGCCAAATTCTTGTCATTGATATAATTTATTGCTGTATATACACTATTTTCTCGTTTAAATATATTTTTTACTGTTTCTGTAAATCCTATAGATGGTTTTTCTTCAAAGATAGGTTGGACTTGCTGGAATCCAATTGGAGTTTCATCTGGGAGTACAACATGATCTAACCTGGCCATTTAAACCTTCCTTGCTCATCAACAAACCCAGATAACACGCCATATTTATAAAAATGATTCATTCTTACTCTTCTTTTAGTTTCGTCTATTTTACCAAGAGCCGCCTCCTCATTAATTCTATCTATTTCTTTCTTTATCTGTTCAGGCGTCATATTTGCTGTATTATTAATAGCTTCAACATTAGGCTGGAACCTTAATGCAACTCTAGGGTTAGTTGGATCTGAAAGCATGGTTCTATTATCACCAATTTGCATTTCTAAGAAATAATTAGGTGTAATTCCTCCATCCTCTGGGAGACCTGATTTCTGATCTGAAGACATCATCAAATACCCTTTGTCGGTATCTGTTACTTTTCCATTAGCACCGGAATGTCTAGTTATTCCAACTCTCTTCTCAGAGTATATAGGAAACAGCAATCTATCTTTCTCGGTTACCTCGCCTTTCTGAACATTAACAATTCCACGATAAAAAGCTTTCATTAGATCATCTTGATTTTCTATCAAAGATTCTTTGTCGATTGTGTAATAAACAGAAGATAATCCTTGATCGAAGGCTTCTTTTCCCTGCTGGAAGTCATATGCAGCTTTTTCAATCATTTGGTTTCTAATAAAGGGTGTTCCGTCGCTACCATAAATATTAAACAAATCAGGAGCTAAATACATAACCTCTTTAAAGCCATTTATATCAGTTTCTTTATATGTTCTTCTTATGTTTCTAGAGGTTAGTTCATTTGCTGTATTCCAGTCACCTGTTGACATGAAGTTAGCTTGATGCTGCGCCTTAAAAACTTCACCAAAGCCAGGGGGAAGTCTTGAGCCAGAGCTGAAATCACATAAGTTAGTAGCGAAATTAGTAAGATTTTTAAAGTCTTTAAGATTATTACTTCCTGCTTGAGCACCAGTTAACTTGTCATAGCGATTAGATCTCTCAATCATCTTGTTATCATCAAGCTCTAGTATAGCTTGTTGAGCCTGCAAATTAGCTTCTAACTCTTGTGTGCCACCTTGTTTCAAATTCTTAGCTAACACTGCTATTTTGTCAGCATCATTATCTATCTTAGCCATTGACACAGGATTGTTTTCAGATAGCTTGTTATAAGAAGCTATTGCTTCTGATGCGACTCTTGGATCTTTAGATTTAATACCAGATGATAACTTATCACTCAAAGAAGTAATCGGAGCTTTAATGCCTTCTGCTAATTGAGCTTGTGCTGTTAATGGCATGGCATTAACATCTATGCCTAGATTTTTTGCACCTACACCCAATATTTTTTGGAATACTGTATTTACTTGATCATTAGAATATTTAGACATCTGAACTGCATCATCAAGAACCGGGGTCATTTCAGCTGATAATGCAGCTTCTTTATTTATTTTTGTTTGTTGAGTTGCAATACTACTATTTAATTTTGCAGCATAACGAGGACCCATTGTTTCAGCAGCATTGTTAACATCTTCTGGCGATAATGTTCCGAGCGTTCTCTTTGCTTCAGCATTGGTATAATTTATGTATCTTTGACCCTCTAGCGCGCCCTGATAGTTAGAATTAAAATTTTGTAGGTTTCCAATAACCCTATCTTGTTGAACCCTATTTAATCCTTTTAAAAAGACATGATTATCAGGATTCTTTCTGATATCGGCCATTAATTCTGGCTTTTCACCTTCTGGAGTATTTAAGTATTGATACTGACCCATACTCTCTTGATAGAGCTCTGTTTCGCTTTTAATTGCGTTCTCTAGAGTCTGAGAATCCCATCCTTTGTCAGCAGCTACCATTGAGATTTGTTTTATTCTTTGATCAAAGAATTCTTTTCCGGCATCAAATTTTCCATCTCTATTAGCTGATATCATGTTCTCGCTAGTAGAAACTGCCTGAGATGCCATTTGTTTATCAAGATATCTTCTATTAGCTTCTTCTACTTTATGACTTAATTTAGAAAATCCATCTTCGTAAACGTCTTCTAGGTAACGCTTAAGAACTGTTTTATTCGACACATCAGAATTAGAAATAATGTCATTAATAGTATCTTTTGAACTTTTTTCATATTTATCTAGAGATAAACCTGTTGGGTTCGGATCCTTTGCGACTTCATCAAACATCTTCCTTATGGCTTGAGTTCCTCTATACTGAAGAACCTGGCCTTCTTCTTCTTTATAAGCCTTGTTGAATTCTTGATCTGCTTTAGTAAAAGAAGGCCATAAACTTCTTCCTGGATTTTGAGCAGCATCTATACCTCTTTCCTGAGCAGCTTGATTAGAAGCATTCTGTGCCAACTGAGAACCGAAATTTGCTAACGCTTCATATGCTCCTCCTATAGCTGCAAATGGTGCTGCTATTGATGGCAAATGTGGAGGCTGAATAGAACTTTGCTCTGTCGCCGGCTTAATTACTTCTTTTTTTTCATACTCAGGAAAATCTCTAGCCATGTTTAAGCTCCCCCAAATGGATTCTCACCAAAGGCGTTAAAGCTAAACATATTCATGCCCTTCATCATGAGGTTAGCTCCACTTTGAGCCTTTCTGGCAGTTCGACCCATCTTAATACCCGACATCTTGCTAATCGATTCTAAATTAAAATTACTTTGTTGAAGCTTTAATAGAGACTTTCCGCTCTTAATCTTATTTTCCGCAAAGAGTTTAGATAGGTTTCTTGCCCTTTCATCTGCGCCAAATGCATTTAAGCTCTTATTCGTAATAGCGCCCGCAGAACCAACCCCTGGCATCTGGCCTCTAGCTGAGAAGATAGCCCGTTGGGTTGCCATCACCTCCCTTAATCTTTCCGTATCAAACAGAGCTTGCTGAGAGAACGCTAATTGCTCTTCTTGCATTCTGGTATCCAGCTGTCTCTGAGCATTCTCGAATTGTAAATTTGCTGATTGCATTTGATGCTGAACCCCTAAGATATCCAGCTTTTCACCAATGCGAGCAAATTTCTCAGCCCTTCTTTCGGCATACATGCTCATGCCGATCCCAGCAGCTTGTGCAGCTAAAAGCATAAATGGCAGCATTAAATCTCCAAGATATATGATACAGCCATAATCGTCATAGGAAGCGGTAACGATTGCTGTATGCTTAAATCAAACTCAAATCCATTCCATCCTTCCATCAAAGGTACCTCAAATACACCTGTTTGGGGAATTGGAACCTGACCAAAGATAATATTTTGTATCTCAAGCTCAGGAACCGTTATACCCTGACAAGTAATGCCAAGCGTGTTATATACGTGTAAGTATAGATTACGTATATGCTTGGGCTTATAAAGCAACCCAAATGTCTGCGGAACCGTTACAGGCAAAGGCGTGAGTGTAGATACAAATTGTATCCCAACAGTTGCTGTAGTTACATTTCTCTCTAATGTAAGCTGCCCACCCACCACAACTTGATTCTGCAATATAAAGTCATCACCAATTATCCAGACATATTGACCATTCAGATGAGCTAGCCCTGTTAAAGTATTGGTTGGTGCAGAAAATGTAAACTTAGTGGCTGAATCCAACGGAACGGTAAAGTCTAATTCTTCAATAAATAGTTGTGGTTGTATCAACCATCTGACCACATTTGAATTAACGCCAGCATTCACAATGGCTATTCGATTAACATCATTTGTAGCGTCAGATTGGGTTAAATATACTCTAAAGTTATTGGCATCCGTTGCAACCGCCCAGAAATAAGCCGTTGTGGTTATCTGAGGAACAGTGGTTGGCAGTACACCTGTCGTGGTAAAGGTAACCATCGTGGGTGTTCCCACAACCATTAAATGAGCAACCGATTGCAAGGTGGCATTCGCTGCATTAAACCCAGAGATGGCTGTTGGCGCTTGATTAACGGGCATTTGTCTTTGTACCGTAAACCAGCACCTATTGTTGCCTGTTTGGACTCTGTAGATTAATCCATCTGTTTGATTGAAAGTAACGCCATTCCATTGTTGCTGAACGGTATTGGAAAGTGTTATAGCGGATACTTCTTGCTCTAATAGGGTCTGTAAGATTGCTAAAGTTCCATCACGATTCACAAATAGGGCGTAGAATCCATCGGTAAAGTCTGGAACAGCAAGTGCTGCCATATCGACAGGGTGGTCTATTAAGATGCTTGAAGGTACACTCTTGTTATTGGTTACATAGCTACTTTGAGTGATTTCCCATAACATAACGATAACATTATTGCCTGATATGTCTGTAAAAAGTATTTGATTATCTATATAAACGGGCTGAATAATGGATGATCCGAACTTATTTTGCTCAGTTAGAGTAAAGTTTTTAGGAGTTAATGGTATTTCATTGGTAACAGGTGTGGAAAAGGTTCCTGTATTGGTGTGGAATATTAGAGAGCGACAGGAGGTTATAGATCTAATAAAGCTGATGCTACCTGCTGCAGGATACCAAGATATAGCATTATCATCGAATTGTTCCGAGTCGTCGAAGTTATAAACATCATTAACAACAGATAACCATATTCCATTAGGAAGCGAAGCATTTCCGGCAAATACAAGCCTATTCTGGAACATACTAACAGTTCTAGGCCACCCTCTATTATTAGACCAAGCAGGCTCTCCAAGGAAAGATAAGTCTCCTCTAATGGGGTTCAAATTCGGAAAATCAGCTATCGTAAAGCCCGTCATCTGAACGTTGCTGGTAAATCCCGTCAAGCGCATTATTCCGCCATGACCAGAATATAAACCTCCTACCATAGCAGGCGTAAAGATGGCACCGCTTGCCGTTAAAGTTATATTTCCACTAACAGCACTGGGCGTAAAAGTAAATCCAGCAGCAAAATACCCACCATCATAATCATAGGCAGGCTGGAACTTAAATGCGATATTAGTAATTGCCCAAGTATTCTGAACAATCACATTACTAACACCAACTCCTGCACCCGTTACCAAATAGAAATTAACATCCGCTAATGCATCGGCTGATGTAGAATATACGCGTATAGAATTAGCTGTAATCGGTCTAATAAAATAAGTTCTATTCACATAAATCTGAGGATTTGTTACGGGCAAATTACCAGCGGTTGTAAAGGTTGCTGGATATACTGTACCTACCGTTAGTGCATTTGTGATATTAATTCTATTATTAACTAAGTCTACACCTGTAATAATATTGGCTGCATTTGCACTTCGAACAAGTTGTTGCGGATTAAAGTTTGAGCTAACAATAATGACTCTATTTTCTACTTGAGCAAACCTTAATAATGGTATGTCTTCTTGATTATATTGTGTGACAACGGTTGCGAGCTTAATGTTCTCTAAATAAATATCAATACTGGTTGCTGTCCAGGACAAAAGATAAACGGAATTATCGTCGTATAAAAGCGTGGATAATTCGCTAAAGGCCGGATTGGCAGGATTTCCTGTAACTGTATCAACATAGTTAAGCCCAAACCTTCGTTGAACTCCTCCTTGAGGAATGACCAAACAGTTTCGGATTTGTTTAGCAGATTTATAATATTGCTGCCAATCGGCTCGAGCTTGAGTTCTTGGATCGAGCTCTCCTTGAGAGAAACACATTTGGTCATAATATGCTTCAGGCATTAACCGCTCGCAAACGTGCTGATATAGCGACGTGATAGGATTGGTTGAGATTGTAATGGCGTTTGCGGTCTATTCTGTGCATCTGCAGCCAAGGCTATACCTAATTGCCCCATTCTCTTAGGCTCTAGTATTTGATAATATCCAATGTTTTGCGCGCTTGATAAAGATAAATAACACGCCAATTCATAGATAAAATAAAGAGTAAAGTAGGATGGTAGAGTCTGAACCAATGGTGCAAAGATGTACTCAATAAATAATGGGCTGAACTGATTATTAAAGTTTGAATACATAAGATGGTTCTCATACATCTCATAATCATAATTATGAGGCCACAAATGTACCAACTTTAAATAATCTGGAGGTAATTGATAAGCAAAGGTCCAATATCCACCAATTGGCGCTGGTAATACTTGCGATAACATTTGAATGCGTGTCGCAAACCGCCAAAATCCAGTTGATAGGACGCTAGGGAGAAGCATGTCAAATGCTTGATCTGCAGCCGTCACAATATCGCTCTGATTCAAAAGATTCTGAATCGGCTTCTTGCCCATGAGCGTTAACGACTGAGAGATTATTTGAACCTTCGTTAAAGGCATATCCTCTCCTTGCGCCCTAAGTCATGACTATGCTGTTGCTACAATTCTGGCTCTTGTAGAAACAAGAAGAGTTGCATTCGTTCCAGCTGTGAAAGCCGCAGTATCATTTGACAAAAATAACCCCTGGTTTGCCATTAACGCAACAGCAACAGGCGCTATGGTTACCGGAACCAAAGTAAATGTGCTTGAAGCTGTTAAACCGTCAAAGGTTGCTCCAGCAAGTGTAGCTGTAGCAAGAGTACCACCACCATGAACAGTATTAGAATACTGAACAGCGATTGCGCCACCGCCAGCAAATTGAACACCAGCATAAACCAAAGAGAATCCTACTTGGTCTATAACGTACATCTTATTAGCGCCCGGTGCTGGCAAAAGCTGGAAAGGAGCGCCATACATTGCATCTACTTGTACGGCAGTCATTGTCAAGGTATTTTGAACTGCACCACCAACGGCTGTAAGTGTAATAACGCCCGCTGTGTTGGTTACTCTATAAACCACAGCAAACGCATCAGCTGTAGAATACACATTAATATAATCACCCGTGGTTAAGTCAAAAGCAACCGTATTAAAATAACCAGAAACCCCAACAACGGCTTGTGTGTCAGCGGTTACATAATTGTATTGTCTAAAACAACCAGCTAAAGCACCACTTGCAAGTGTTTCGAAAGGTTCATTTGCTGAAGTAGAAGCTCTACACCAGGTTTGAATTGTAAATGCCATTTAAATTTCTCCTTTAAATTACGCGCGTAAAATCTAAGTAAATTCCCAAACAATGATTAATCCTGAACCACCATTACCGCCAGCAACGTTAACAGCATTTCCAGTTTCGGAACCACCGCTTCCTCCGCCACCCGAATTAGCGGTAGCATTAGTTCCGGCTCCGTTGCCAATAACTTGATTAGCGCCTCCACCATATACTGAATTGCCGCCGGCACCACCTATGGTATAAGAAGGGCCCGATAACCCAACTGCCATTACGCCGGGGCCACCTGAAAAATTTATATCTCCACCTGAAGAGGTGCCTCCAGTACCTCCGGCAGCAAGCGCTCCAGTTGTGGTTCCAGCATTGTTATTGCCACCACCACCACCACCTGCCGACATAGTTCCACCGCTAAAGGTGGTTGCAGTTCCAGCGCTGCCAGGATTGCTACCTGCAGCTCCGCCTGCTCCAGCAGCACCAACAGTATAAGTATAACTAGCTGCAGCACTGGTTATCCATCTTCGGCAATACCCACCGGCGCCACCACCACCACCGCCAGTAAAAGTAGTTGCGCCTCCGGCAACTCCAGCACCGCCGCCGCCACCACCCACGCACTCAACAAGCAAGTTGGTTACTCCAGCTGGAGTGGTATATGTAGCTCCCGTCCCTGTTGTTAACACTTGAAAACTTTTCAAAAACCCAGTGGTTGCTGTAGTGGCTAAAGTTCCTGAGGTAGGTAAAGTAACGTTTGTTATGCCTGTGGTTGTCAAGGTAAGCGCATTTGCGGGAGTAGTAGTCAAATTTGCCCCGAGAGTAATAGTACTTCCAGTATTTGCGACACCTGTCCCTCCCAACGCACCCGTAACTACCGTAAACCCAGCCGCTAATGAGCCAACGGTTAAAGCTCCCACTGTAGTTTGCGTAGTGCTTCCGATATCATTTGCGCTATTTGTAGTCATTATTTACTCCTAAGTCTTTGAGCTCTCAGTCCACACCACATAAGCAATAACGCTCAACCCACCCGGTAAAGCGGCTCCTTTAAAATTCCAAGCCAATACTTCAGATGCGCTTAAAAGAGCGATAGGTTGTCCATATGCGGTTACAAAGTCTACCTCTATCCCTATTAAACCAGCGCTCACTGTCGTTATAACAGGAGAGCTTACCCATCCTCCCCACGCATAACCCACTAAAACGCCTGCTCCTGTTGGGTTTACCGTATATTGTAAAACTGAAGCTGTAGCGACTGGATTATTGGAATCGTAAGTTACAATCCCAGGAGCAGCTGATGTTCCTCCGGTATTAGCGCTTGAACGCTTTGCGATGAAGAAAGCATTCACACCATCTGCACCTTGGGTAGTACTGATTCCCATTTTCTGCACATACACATTTGAAGTTGCAGAACCTGTGATACTAAATATATCGACAGGAGTAGCGCCTGGTGTGAACGCAGTTGAAACTGCAGAATAAGTAAACTGTTGCTGTTGTATATTCATTAAGCCACCGTTATTACGCCAGAACTCGATAGTACTGTAAATGTTGTATTTGCAACCGTGCAAACAAGTTTAATAGTATTGTATCGATTCGTTGAAGCTAAAGAACCTGCCACCGTAGTTGGCGTTCCATTAAGATTAGCAGTTTGTCCTGCATTCATGCGAACCAACCAACCTCCAGCACCCTGTCCTGCAACTTCAAATAAATCACCAAAAGCAGCGGTCGCTGGCATATTTAATGTTGTAAGGCCGGCATTATTGGCACTATAGGAAGTATTAGCAGCGAGTGTAACGGGAGTTGATGTTTGATCAATCCATGTACCAACTGCATTATTTACCCAAGATTGAACACCAGCTGTCGTAGAGCTTAAGACTTGCCCGTTAGCCGTAGGTAATGCCAATGGAGTCGTATATGTCTGACTTGATACGACAGCGGCAGATTGCCATGCTGTATAAAAAGTGCCAGCACCATTCCAAAGCTTTATCGAACCTGCAGCTCCAGTAGTTGAAGGAAGCACCGCAAAACCGCCAGTCGCACCTTTTCCAACTATCGCGACATCAATAACAGCATCGGTACCTTTAGCTTGTAAAGAAGGTTGTAAGGCAGCATTTGCAGCATTCGTTGCGCTACTAATGACCGATAGATAGTCAACAGCAACAGCAGGCGATGTATCTACTTGAAATCCACGAAGGGCACCAGCTGAGAAGTCTAAAACTCCGCCAGCAGATGACCACATTCCTGTACCAAGTGTTCCGGTAAAGCTATAAGAGGGTGTAGCGGCAGCGCCTACATTATTAATAACTGCGCCCGTAGACTTTGGAACTAACCTTATTCCGATTACAGGATCTGTTCCAGCGGCTGTAATAGTCGGACCATTACCAGTTGCCGAAGCGGCTATTGCTAAATAGTTAACCGATAAAGCCGGAGAGGCTGAAACCTGAAGGCCTCTAAAAGCATTAGTTGAGAAATCTAAAGTATTAGCTCCAGATCTCCACATACCAACATCGGTATCGTTTGTAAATGTGTAACTTGGTAAAGCAATCGTTCCGTCAGCATTAGCAATAGAATTAACAAGTGTTAAATCACCCGTATCGCTTTCAAGAATCACACCATTCTGAATGAGCTTTCCAGTTGCTCCATCAAATCTTACCAATGCATTATCAGTCGCTGCGGCAGGACCTGTCACATCTCCAAGTCCAACATTCTGTCCAATGGTGACTGTCGCTGCATTCTTATCAACCGTTAATACTTCCCACCACTCAGATAAATCTGAAGCTGAAATCCATATTAAATCATTAACTGATAACCTATCTGAGACAGGCGCAAAGTAATTAGCTGCCGAAATAGTGGCAGCTGTTTCTGTAGCAGATTGATATGAATAAATGGCAGGGGCACCTATTACGGTGCCATCCTGTAATGTTATCTGGTTATTACCTGAAGATGTCAGGTTACTCCAGTTCGATGCATTAAAAGGCATGCCAAATCCTCCGTTTTAAATTAAGGATTTACGGATTCATCAGCTTGTACAAGGATAATACCTCGTGGATCCACAGCAACCGCACCTGCAAAGAATAATCCATTAACAAACCAGGAGGTTTCTCTTGGTAAATAGTTAATTTCAGTTCTCATATCTTGCCCAATACCCATACCCATAGACATATAATGCCAAGCAAAACAGTTACGGATATTAGCGAGGATTGGAAGACCGCCTTCAGTCATATCTGGAATGATACGAACATTGACGCTTAATAGGTCTTTATACTGCAATGTTCCATCTACAACGGTATCATTGCTGGTATAGAAACGATTAGTGATGTGATCATCTGCCAATAAAGCTCTTAAGTTATTACCAGACATTGCCATGAAACGTTCTGATAAAGGCACAGCATTTTGTTCAAATACTTGCACCACGTTTCTGAGCTTGGCGTAAGTCATATTGGTACCAGCTGGAAGAATGGTCGTACCACCAGCAGCTACAGCACCCAAGCCCAGAGCATCAATAATGATTTGGTCACTTCGACGACCGATCGCCATGGCTACAACCATAGCTAACTCCCTCTTGGAGTCAAAGTTAACAGTTAAATCTTGGATTTCATCGACCGCAGTACCAGCAGCGTACTTAAGTAACGTAGCAGTAAGAGCTACGAAACCTGGATCTTGAATTGCGATAGTATTTGAATAAGCAACTTGGTTAGCAATAACCTGCCCTACTCGTCTGAATTGGACACTAGCGCCGATAACATCAGTACGAATACGAATAGTATCTCGTAATATGAATCCTCTTGAACGATATTCTGCCTTGCAATATGTTCAAATAAGTTCGCTACTCTTATCCCGTCTTTCGACAGCTTGTAGTTACCTACAAGTTCAGACTATATCTTAATCCCTGTGGGATCCTGTGCGCTTCCACTCGCTTGAGTGTACGGCTTTCGCCTAGTCGTTGAACCTTCCCTTTCGGGCTTGGCTGCTGATTGTCCTTCATTTTTGAGTGGGATGTCCCAGCAATTCACACAGTTTTCTAATATCAATTACTTGATATAGTGGCCTAGTTAACCAATGCATCGAATTCTGTTTGTTGAACATTAGTGAGTGATAAAGCCATGTCGGGCCTCCTGAAAACATAAAAACTAATCCGTTAATTTCAATGTTCTTGCCTTTCCGGGCCAGGAGACTCGGGTAGCCGTTAGGGGCCGAGGCTAGTGGGTAGCAGTAAGTCTTGAACTTGCTATCAGATTAGCAGCGCTTGTGACTTAACGCAAGTTCCATGTGGAACATTAAGGCCATATGATTTGTGCAATCTTATAAGAAACATATATCCAGCCTAAAAATGTATCCAAGCATATATTAAAAAATCCATTATCTAAGTGCCACGAAAGCCCTAGAGCAAAAAGAGATCCTGTGCTGGATGCGGCCAACACTAATCTTTCCATTCGGGCCAAAGACTATCCAGACCATTAGATAACATTTCATTTGTTCCGTACAAATAAGCTAGATAATCGGCATCTATATTGGTTCTTTCTAAAATTGGTATATTTAAAATGCCGCTTATAGTATCAGAATTTCTTTTATATATTTTTTTGGCTAATTTAAAAAAATCTAATCGCTCTTTTTCATCCATCATCCAACCGCCTGCTCAAACTTACTAGAAATCTCAGCTCTATACCTAGCATCTTTCTTATACTTGTCATAGTTCTGAATCATTTCTGCTTCTACATCACCTTTTGTCAAGGGCTTAAATGCAGCAGCTGCATCATCACTGGTTGGTAGAACTGTAGATTGATGATGCTGATATTGTCTAAGCTCATCCAAGAATTCTATTACGTCAGCTCTAGTTCCAATCTTTCCAATTGTTTCAAGAGACTTGTCTGAGAGATTGTTAGACGCCCAGTTCTGTATAGTTTCGATACGCTTAGCACCATCTGGTCCAAGCTTTGCGATCTCTTCATCGAGATTAGGTAATCGAGAACGATCGTATTCCACGAATGTTTTGATTGTTCTTGAAAAAGCATCCTGAGAAAGTCTATTTTCTCTTGCATAGTTTAAGAAATCCTTAAGATGATCGTTATTTAAATCTAATATATCTTTGTATTCACCAAAATCATAAGATTCTGGTGCTCCTGTTTGAGCGCCTAAGGCCTTGCGAACCTCTTTATAAGCTTTAGCTTGCTCAGCTAGATTGGAAAACTTGTCATCTAAATAATCAGGGCGAGAGCCTTGTCCAGGTATTCCTTCTGCTAGATACCAAGATGGAGTATCTTTTGCGTGATCTGAAGCTCTGTCTATTTGATCTGTCATGCTGCATCCTTATCCTAATTCACCATTAATCCTACGCCTGTGTATATCACCCTGTGTCCAAAGCCCCCTAAAGGCTTCTTTAAATCCCTCATAATAAAGCGCCAATTCGTTCGCATTCTTATCAGCTGGAGAGAATAAGGCTCTTAAGAGATATCTCTCTTTTATCAGATCGTATAAGTTTTTACCATCCTTAAACATGTGAAAAGTCTCAAAGCATAATCTTTGAAACTCTATCATTTCATCTTTAACTTGTTGCTGTTGTTTCCTTTGATTCTCGAAAGGATCTAAAACTCTTAAAAATGGATTATCGGATATATCATGATGGCTGCTCACCCATGGCTCCTTGCTCTAACAACATCTGATCTAACTGCATATTCTCCGCCTGCTCAGAATAGAACTTCTGCATCTCAGCTTGAGTATTCAGCGCCGTCACATCTACCGCCATCTTAGAAGCTAACCATGCAGGAAACTTGACAGGATTTAAGTTTACAAGCGCAGCTTCTGGTCCTTGGGTATTCTGCAACACAGAATAGAATTGCATAAAGTTCTCAACATCCTGCATACCTTGAGCTGCCACAAGAGGAGATTTATAATTAATCTGAATCTCTTTGCCATTGATAACAAGCTTACCAATAAGCCCTTTCTTTTGAAGAATATAAATAACGCGATTAATCAATCTAGATAAGAACTCTTGTTGTAGGCGAGTAAATGCAGGCCCAATTTGTTCCGAAAGATTCCTTTGCCTTAAGGCAAGCTCTGTTGCAGTCTTTTGTGGTCCCTCGATGGGCCCAAGGGGGTCAGCATATAATAACTTGTTAATCTGCATTCGTAAATCATTGGCTGTCAACTGCATGAAATTAGGATTAGCTGAGTCAGGGAATGGCTGAATAGGCCATTGTCCATTACTATTCGGGCTTACAGGTATAACCGTGTTGGGCTCTATCTTAAAGGTCCATGGATTAAATACGCCATCAGAATAAGCCATAAAAGGCTTGGATACATTAAAGTTAGCAGCAGCGAGCTCGAGACGAGCAAGCTCATTAAGAGAAAGAATGCTAGGGAGAGCATTAATGACAGGACCGCGCCCATAAACTTCATTATTCACCTTTGACCATCTAAAAGTAATCCAAGGGCTAGAGTCTAACCTCTCTTCAATTAAAAGCTCATCTTCATACATTAATATATAAATATATGGCTTCTTTTCATTACGAACATAAATCGTTCCTTCAACCAGATTCTTAACAGAAGCATTTGGATCTTCTCTCAGAAGCTGCTTCATAATGGGAGTCAGAACTGCTCTTGGCCAAAGCTGTTGGATATCTGAGATTCTGATTTCATCCCACCAGCGATAACAGCTGTCTAGAAGTCCCGTATGATTTTCTTCAATAGCCAATCGAGCAGAAGGCACACTGTAAAACAGGAGTGGGCTGTCATCATCGCCTTCATTGCAAATGAGAGCTGCGGTTCCAATAGCCAAATCGTAATAACACTCGTTAATAGCCAAATCGAAATTAGAATGGCGGATGTAATTGAAAATAGTATTCGTAACTTGCTGTAAAAAGTGTTGTGCATTCTCTTTCTCTTCTTCTGGGATATCCGTTCCGGGCTCCAATATGGCCCATGTCTGCTGAGGCGGCGTTAACGAACCCTGTAATTTAGATACAAAGTTATCAACGGCAGCAACAGCTGTTGTATCATAAACTCTTGCGTTCTTTTGCGCACCCTGATATTGAGATGTCCAATAGAAAAGATTTCGATTAGGAACCGTATAGTGGTAACAAGCTTCCAATAATGATATCCAGAGATCGGCTTTTACTCTTGCATGCTTATAGCGGCGCCTATAATACTCCATCCCAATAAGCCTGCTATCCTTAGGCTGAAGAGTTCCTTTTCTATTCATTATCCTAACCTCGGGTTCAACACTCCACCACCTTGCTGAACATCTGCATCACCAAAAATTCCACCCCTTATTCTTCTTCTATTACTTCTAGCAATTCCTTCATTAATCTTGGCTTGAGCACCCTGCAGTTGTTTGTTGGTTCTTTCTTGCTCTGCTCTGACAAGCTTTTGTTGGTTCTCATACATTTGACGATTAGCAGCCCCTTCTTGCTGCTGAACTGCTTGGTTTTGTCTCATTAATTCTGCTTGCTGATTGGCAGCTTGCTTGGCTTGTTTTTCTGCTTTTTTTTGCTGCTTCCTACCAGAACCAAATAATCCTGCGCCTACACCTAGGGCTGCTGATGCCACTCCCATAATTTCACTCCTTGAATTCCTTTCTCTTTAAGCCATTCAGCTGAGCATGTGGTTAGTTTTTTATACAAACTATTTGCAAGAACGCACCCCAAAGAAATCCCAGCTATATACTGTACTATCGTAGCACAGGTCTGGAAAACAGGTCCTATCAACCTATTCTTCCTTGTAGGATAAACAGTCACCTCAAGAATGGTCCAGTCTTTCCAGTATTTAATTTCATCCTTATCGGGCGCCGTTCTCCATATGGTTGAGCATCCAATTAAGAGCGGCTCATAACCAATCACATATTCATCGCTTACATATTCAATTAAACAAACATGGGTAAAGCCTTTAAAATATTTAACCCACCAACCATCCGTCTTTCCGAACATGAAAAGATAGGTCTTTTTAACTTTAAACGGTATAAAGCACCCAGATGATGTCTTGCCGTGAATGGTCAATATCACTCTCCTTGTAAACAAATCGGATAGTCTTTTTCGGTTTAGCCTCTTCCATTAACTTTTGGACATCAGCTCTCAAGCTCATTGGGATCCTCTTTACAAATCTTGCATCCACAACTTAATATTAATTGAGCAAAATTCTCACAACGCTCAAGTTCATTAGATCATCTCTTACCATCCTTGCTCATCAAGTATTCAACGTTATTAGCTAACTCTGTCTTTTCATGAATGTTAGCACCAGTTAAAACAAAGTTAGCCAGAGTCATCGCTTCATTAGGGGCTAAATTTCCTTCTGATAACTCTTCTTTTATGCAATCATATTGAGCCGAAAATGTCTTAGCTTCTTTAAGGACAAGAATATCTGTCCTTTCAGATTCTTTTCCGAAATTCCTATCTAAGACCTCTTTTATAGCCATGATGTTGCCTTTTTGAGCTTGTGAGAGCAAAGATAGGATGATGCTATCCATTATGGTTTGGCTTTGAATTGAACCATTAGGCATTTTTACGGATATCTCTAAAGAAGAAAACTTAGCAAGCCTTTCTTTTAAAGAGAGAGATCCTATGGGCCTTCCTTTCGGATTTCCACTCTCTCCCTTTTTGTAGCTTTTTAAAGCCGCCCTGCTGTTTGGGTTGTTCCCCTTTCCCTTTATTTCTCCTTTTTTTGTCACTGCTATCTCACTGTATTAGTTAAGCAACTCCGCCTTAAGTTTAGTCAACTTTTCCCATCTTTGTATTATCACGTCGCAATAGTTAGGTGACAGTTCGATTCCAAGACACTTGCGCTTTGATTTTTCGCAAGCTATCAAAGTAGTTCCTGACCCTAAGAATGGGTCATAAACGTAATCACCGGGTTTTGAGTTATTCAGTATTGGCCTCAGCATGCATTCAATTGGTTTTTGAGTCCCATGCCCTACCGTTTCTTCTTTCTCTCCAGACTTCCCAAACGAATTATTATTTTCAATTTCCCATGTAGTTGATTGGTCCCTTTTACCATTATATGAATGTTCGCAATTTTGTTTAACGGCATACCAGCAAGGCTCATGTTGCCAGTGATAATCGCCACGACTTAAAGCAAAGTGATGCTTAACCCATATAATTTGAGATATCAACTTATATCCGCAATCAATTAAATTTTGAGCAAAAGTATGGGTATGAAGTGCAGAGTGCCAAACGTATGCCACATTTCCAGTAAACAATGAATATGATTCCGTCCAGTCTGCACGGTCATCATTCATTACAACGCCTTTTGCGGTATCCCCCACTCTTTTTCCGGCTTTTTCACGCCAATCTGGTTCATATTTAACGCCATAGGGAGGGTCCGTTACCATTAGATTTGGTGAAAAATTAAGTAGCAGCTTATCGACATCCAAGGGATTTGTGCTATCACCACAAACCAACCTATGTTCGCCCAACTTCCAAATATCACCAAGTTTCGTTATTGGCTCTTCAGGAACATCCGGAACGTCATTGTCACCTTCTTGGACTGGTATTTCATCTTCTTCAACCATAAACTGTAACCAATCTTCGGGCATGCCCCACCCAATAAGTTTATCTGGCTCGAAGTTGTTGGCTAGGATATCGAAGTCAAATTCGCCGTAAGGTAAGTTATCTCTAATATTGATTCTATCTAAGTCATCACCTTCTAAAAGTCTATCAGGAACCAGCACTTCTATTTCTGAGGTATCTTTATACCCCGCTTTCAATAAAGCTTTCTTTCTGGCGTGACCACCAATAATAGTTCCGTCTTTGTTTATTAATAGTCTTTGGTGATATCCATCCGTTTTTAAGCTATCTACTAGTTTATGAAATCGTTTCTTATCCATTTTTCGTGGATTTTTATCATAATCGCGAAGATCTTTTAATTTCCATAATTCACTCTTCCAGCCCACCGCCACTTCTTCTCCTTATGATTACTTCCTTTCTTAGTCGTTCAAATTCCTTTTTGAGGGACAGTTCAGTCAATCAGATTATCGTATATATATTTATATTTGGCAAGAGATATATCTGTATATTTAAATATTTATATATACATCTATTGATATATGTGATATAGTAGGTCTTTATAACAATGTTGGAGATTATAATTATGGATTTCTGGGAATTTGTGGGCGCATGTATGATTGTTAAGTATGTGGTGCCGTTTGGTATAATGATTCTTTGTGGGATATGGTGTCTCATTTTTGAGAGGTAAGATTTATGCAGTACAAAGATACTTTAAAATTATATGATGAACTTTTAGCTGGAGGTGCAACAGAGTCTTCAGCCAGAGCAAATGCCACTCAACTTGGTGCGTTTGGAGAATTCCTTGACGATTTTAAATCATCAAATGACAAATCATTCAGAGAAATAGAAAGCACGCTAACGGGAATCAAAAAAGACTTACTTTGGATGAGGATTATAGGTGCAGGCCTTATTCTTATATTCTCAGCAAATCTTTTTCATGTGGCTCGCTAAATAAAAACAAAGCCCCCGACCCAGCGGGGGCAAAAGATGACGTTCGAATGTTTACCGCTAATCTTTGAAGCATTTTAAGCTTAGAACACTAATCCCGGAGAGGCAAGTGACAGATATCGGATTTGCACCGAAGATAGGCCATCAGCGTCGCCTTATAGCCAGGTCACGCGCCTATAGTTGACATCCTCCTCTTCCTAAAAGAAAGTAGGATTCCTAGTTTTTCATAGGTTGGTTCGTGCTTCATTGTGGGTCCTGGGACGCCACTCCACGCGCGTTACTTCGGATCTGCCCGACCCTAGTCCAGTTAAGGAAAATGGAACTATGCCTTATATCCTCCAGCTGAAGCAATAGGTATTACGGCATGTTTGGTAAATAGCTCTGGCTCTCAGACTGTTCCCGAATGCCACTTCGCATACTGTCTCTGTCAATATTTAACCAACTTCTTTTCTTTATTGTCAGGCAATGCATCAAAAGCTCTTTTAACGCCCGTAGCGGTCTCTAAATCAAAAGATACCATCGTAGGATGCTTAACATGTGTTGTCTCCGCCACAGAGCTCTGAGGAGGCGTAGCGGGCACAAGCTTACAACAAAGGCAACGAAAGTAATTCAAGATAGACATATCAACACACCGTGTAATAAATTCCAACACCAAACAAAATCAATTGAACCACAATCCAATAATTCTCAATAAAATCTTGCATGGTGAACCTCCGTATAACAAATCGCAGAAACTCATCTCAATTATAACAGGGAATGAGCTGTTTGTTCTGGATAATGGTATAAGTTATTTACGATTCTTCCGTGTAATTTAATCCTTTTCTTTCACAAACAATTTCATAAAGTTTAAAAGCATATTCTTCGGCTTCAATTGTAATATTCTCGTCAATAAACTTTTTTGCATGCATCCAGTCACTTCTTTCACTAACATTTAAAACGCAGTAATTAAAGAACTCAACATATTTTACATATAGCCTTTGAACATGCGCTCCAATATCCATCTCAACCGAAAGATTTGACGCCATCAAATTTAATTCTTTATCCATTAAACTCTCCAAAAGACCAATCGTGATATATATAATTGGTGATTATACCATTAGCAACTTTATCACGCTATTTTTTCTCTATCCATCTTAATTTTTCTAAGAGCACCCATTAGATATTTTGCAGATGTTGTGCTGTTTAATCCGTATTTTGATTTACAGGCCCTCAGAGCGTTTATAATCTCAAACTGTTCCCAATCCTTGAGTATGGTCTCGATCGTTCTTTCAGAGAGGTTTAATACGCTTTTAAGCTCTAGATAAATATGCGTTGAATTGCTCATCTCTAAATCCTCTATTTTTAAAATAACAGCATCGCAGATTTGTTCTTTATGCCTGGACTTATCCACAGGCGGTTCCTGTTTGTTTGTAAAAGAAAGATTAGTATTTGTATCTAGAGACTTAGTATTTGTATACAAGGTTGGTTTTTCCCGACGTTCGGGTTTCACCGATGTTCGGGAAAAACCCACTTTCGGTGAAAGCCTTACAGGACGTGGATTTGAGGGCTTTTTGCTTTGATTCTCTAAGAAGAAAATTGGCTCCGATGCAAATATCCTTTTTCGGCCAACATAGGTTCCGCTGGGGCCCGGTATGGCAATCGTCTTAACATATCCAGCAACCCTTAACTCAGAAAACAAGTCTCTCAACTTATCTATCTTACACCCCATCCTCTCCATGATTGCCGAATCATGAAACACCCAGTCCTGAGGAAAGCTGATTAAATAAATTAAAAGGAATGCAGCGGAAGCAGAGACGTTTGCCTTCTGTATAAGAAAGTTTTTAACCATCGTGAAGTCTTTTTGATGAACGGAGGCGTGAGCTTCTGTGACAAATGACATCTTTTATCTCCCAAGGCAACTCTTAGCACATTAAGGGTTGACATAAGTTGTTTACCTTGAGATAATCACACCACAGTGTTGGTAATCACACCACAGTGTTGGTAATGGATTATCTCGGAAGGCTCTAGGTTTGTGCGACTTAGAGCCTTTTTCATTTTGTAAGCATATAGATTTTGAGCATTTTGGTCTAGATACAACCTTATGAAAGTTAACATTCAAGAAGAACTTTGTTACGCAATCTTTAATTGCATTCTTGTAATATCTGGGCAAAGATTTTTTTTCAGAGATCATCTTTATGCAGATGAAAATTACATTGTGTTCTTAATCTTTAGTCTTTTTTTTCTAAGAATAATTAAAAAAAGGATATGGGGAGACTAGCCCCCCACTCTTTTATCTTTTCCTGACGGACATATAAGAATCATATCTTGCCTTTGCTTTTTCTTTGGCTTCACATTCTTTTTTGTCATAGACTGCTTGCCCAGCACCCACAAGGGTCCCCCCAACAACTCCGGGAAGTATGCCGGCACCCGTCGGAACCATAGCGGCACC
>WNGP01000369.1_pt1 | contig 34405 bp, 28 predicted proteins | sample 5407671 | NCBI WGS metagenome assembly WNGP01 (sample SAMN13153381, study PRJNA577476) | soil metagenome | isolation source: 40 cm soil or saprolite under Garry oak tree replicate 2 | place: USA:California | collected 2016-06-15 | reverse complement strand
CGGGCGCTGCTCTCTGGAGCGCAGCGCAGCAGAGAGGTACTGCGCCTGATCGACGAGGCCTTCGCGGAGCTGGAGCAGATCGCGTCGGGTCTCGTGATCGTGCGCGAGCTGACCCCCCGGACGAGCGATTACCTGGTGGCGCGGGGGGAGCGCTTGAGCGCGCTGCTCGTGGCCGCCGGGCTCGAGGAGGCCGGCTGCCCCGTCGCCCTGCTCGATGCGCTCGATGTGATCAAGTCGGACGCGACTTTCGGCCACGCGTCGCCCAACCTCACGCTCACCGATCGCGCCGCGAAGAAGACGCTGGGCCCTCTGCTCGCACGTGGCGTGGTGGCGGTCATGCCCGGTTTCATGGGCGCGACACCGGACGGCCAGCTCGCCACGCTCGGCCGCGGGGGCTCGGACCTCACCGCCACGCTGCTCGGGCGCGCGCTCGGCGCGCGCGAAGTGTCCCTGTGGAAAGACGTACCGGGGATGCTCACCGCCGATCCCCGTGTGGTCCCGGACGCGCGCGTGATCCCGCAGCTCCACCAGCGCGAGGCGGCTGAGCTCGCCTATTACGGCGCCAAGGTGCTCCACCCCCGGGCCCTGATCCCCATCGGAGGACGCAGCCTCGCGATCCGCATCCGGCCGTTCGCCGATCCCGGCGCCCGGGGCACGGAGATCTCGCGCCGCCGCACACTGCGTACCCATCCCGTGAAAGCGCTGTCGGCGGTGACCGGGCAGGCGCTCATCACCGTCACCGGCAACGGCATGCTCGGCATCCCCGGGATCGCGGCCCGCACGTTCGCCGCGGTGCACCAGCAGGGGGTGTCGGTGTCGTTGATCAGTCAGGCGTCGTCCGAGCACTCGATCTGTTTCAGCGTCCCCGAGGCGAGCGCGGAGCGGGCGCGCACCGGTCTGCTGCAAGCGTTCCGGGACGAGATCGAGCGCCGCGAGATCGACGGCGTGGAGATCCAGCGCGGCGTCGCCACGTTCGCGGTCGTGGGTCTCGGTATGGCGGGCACGCCGGGGATCGCGGCGAAGATCTTCACGGCGCTCGCGTCCGGCGGGATCAATGTGATCGCGATCGCGCAGGGATCCTCGGAGCTGAATCTCTCGGTGGTGGTGGGGGCAAAGGAGGTCGTGCGTGCCCAGCGCCTGGTGCACGCCGCGTTCCAGCTCGACAAGCTCGGTGGCGGCGCGGTGACCCACGCGGAGCGCACCGACGTGGTGCTGCTCGGCTTCGGCCAGATCGGGCGGGTGCTGGCGGCGATGATCGCGAAACTCAAGCGGGTGCCCGTCGAGCTGAAAGTCGTGGGCCTGGTGGACCGCTCAGGGTACGTGTTCGACGCCGCCGGTCTCTCGCCCCGCCGTCTCGCCGCCCTGGCCGCGGGCAAGGGCAAAGGGGTCTCCCTCGCCAAGGCCGTCGGCGGGCGGCGCGGAACGGCGGACGAGGCGGTGGACTTCGTGGCGCGGCACGCCCTGTCGAATCCCGTGCTCGTGGATGTGACCGCCGACGACACGAGCGCCACGCTCAAGCGCGCGCTCACGGCGGGGATGCACCTCGTGCTCGCCAACAAGCGGCCGCTCACCGCGCATCGCAAGCTGTACGACGAGCTGACCGCGCTCGCCGCCGAGCGCGACCGGCGCTTGCTACACGAGACGACGGTGGGCGCGGGGCTCCCGATCATCGATACCTACTACAAGCTGGTGGAGTCGGGTGACCGCGTCTCGAAGATCGAGGGTTGCCCGTCCGGCACGCTCGGGTTCCTGTTTGGTGAGCTGGGCCGCGGGCGGCGCTTTTCCGAGGCGCTGCGGCGCGCCATCGCGAAGGGCTACCCCGAGCCCGATCCGCGCGACGATCTCTCGGGAACCGACGTCGCCCGCAAGGCGCTCATCCTCGGCCGGCTGCTCGGCTTTCCAGGCGAGATGGCGGACATCGAGATCGAGTCGCTCGTCCCCGAGCCCGCGAAGCGGCTGGCGCTGGAGGAGTTCCTGCGCCGGCTCGAGGAGTACGACGCGCCGTGGCAGAAGCGCGTGCAGGACGCGCGCGAGCACGGCGGCGTGCTGCGGTATCGTTGCACGGTCACGCCGCGGCGCATCCGCGTCGGCCTCGTCGTGGTGGACACGTCGAGCCCGCTCGCGTCGCTCAACGGCACCGACAACCAGTTCATCTTCACGACACGTCGCTACAAGGCGAATCCCCTCGTGATCACCGGTCCCGGCGCGGGGCCTGCGGTCACGGCGGGCGGCATCCTGAACGACGTCCTCAAGCTCGCCGCCATATGATCGGTATCGATCCCCGGGCGACCGTGCAGCGGTGCCCTGCCTGCGGCCACGAGCTGGCGGAGACCGACCCGCGGCAGCGCTGCCCGCAGTGCAGCGGGTTGCTCGAGATCCGGCATCCTGCGCCCGCGGCGACGGGTGCCGCGCTGCGAGCCCTGCTCGACGCGCGCTGTGGCAATCGGTCGGGCCCGTTTGTCTCGGGGGTCTGGCGGTTTCGCGAGCTGGTGCTGCCGGGTGCCGGCGAGGACGTGCTGAGCTATCCCGAGGGGAACACCCCCCTGCTCGCGCGTCCCTCCGTGGCGGCCTGGGTGGGGGCGACGGATCTGCTTCTCAAGCACGAGGGGCACAACCCGACGGGGTCGTTCAAGGATCGCGGCATGACAGTCGGCGTGACGCACGCGCGGCGGGTGCGCGCCACGGCGGTCGCCTGCGCGTCGACCGGTAACACGGGCGCCTCGCTCGCTGCCTACGCAGCGCTCGCCGGGATCCCAGCCCTCGTGCTCGTCCCCAAGGGCCGAGTCGCCCTGGGCAAGCTCACGCAGCTGCTCGCCTACGGCGCGCGCACGCTCGTCGTCCCCGGTGACTTCGATACCTGCCTCGACCTCGCCCTCAAGGCGAGCGAGCAGCTGGGTGTATATCTCCTCAACTCCATCAATCCGTTCCGGGTCGAGGGACAGAAGACCATCGTGCTGGAACTGCTCCAGCAGCTGCACTGGGAACCGCCCGACTGGATCCTCGTCCCCGCGGGCAACCTCGGCAACACGGCCGCATTCGGAAAGGCGCTACGGGAGGCCCATGAGTGGGGGTTGATCCGGAAGCTGCCGCGGCTCGCCGCTGTTCAGGCGGAGGGCGCGGCGCCGTTCGCGCGTAGCTTCGCCGAGGGGTTCGCCAGGCGGCACAAGGTCGAGGCCCACACCGTGGCGAGCGCGATCAGCATCGGCAATCCCGCCTCGTACGACCGGGCGGTCACGGCGATCCGGGAGACGAACGGCGTGGTCACCGCCGTGAGCGACGCCGAGATTCTTGAGGCCAAGGCTGTGGTAGACGCGTCGGGAGTGGGATGCGAGCCCGCGAGCGCGGCGAGCGTGGCTGGAGCCCGCCAGCTGGTCCGGAAGGGCGTGATCCGGCGCGATGAGCGGCTGGTGGCGGTGCTCACCGGGCACATCCTCAAGGACCCCGACGCCATCACGCGCTACCACGACGGCGCGACGCCCTTGCCCCCGCACGCGAACCCCCCGATCGAGATCGAGCCGCGCGTCGCTGAGATCGAGCGCGTGCTGCGCGCCTTAGGGTGAACGCCCTCGCACGACCGGGGAAGATCGTCGCGATCGGCCGCAACTACGTCGAGCATGCGGCCGAGCTGGGGAATCCAGTTCCCAAGCAGCCGTTGCTGTTCCTCAAGCCGCCATCATCGGTGATCGGTGACGGTGACGCGATAGTGCTGCCTCCGGAGTCAAAACAGGTCGAGCACGAGGGGGAGATCGGGGTCGTAATCGGGCGTCGGCTGCACCGGGCCAGCGAGGCGGAGGTGCGCGACGCGATCGCTGGGATCACGTGCGTCAACGATGTGACGGCGCGGGACTTACAGCGGAGCGATGAGCAATGGACTCGTGCCAAGGGGTTCGACACTTTCTGCCCCATCGGGCCCCGGCTCGTGCCGATCGACCCGGATCTGTTGCAGCAGCTCGAGCTGCGCTGTCGCGTGAACGGTACGGAGCGTCAGCACGGTCATGCGCGCGACATGGTGTTCGGAATCACGTCGCTTGTGTCATACGTGTCACAGGTCATGACGCTCGAGCCCGGTGACTTGATCGCCACCGGCACGCCGGCCGGAGTCGGACGTTTGCAACCGGGCGACATCGTCGAGGTCGAGATTCCGGAGGTCGGTGTCCTGAAAAACCGGGTCGTGGCCGCTAGCTGACCCTCCCAGGTTGGGGTTATTGTTCCAGAAGACGCGAACGCCCGGCGATTCGTCCCGAGCCCTGACAGATCGACGCGTGGCGTGCGCGCGACACGAGGCACCTTTGCTTGCTTCCGGGTACGGAAGCTGGACACCGACACGATTCACGACGGGGAGGGGCTCATGCATGCAGTGATTCGGCGCTACCGCGTACGGCTTGGAACGATGGAGCAGGCGGCGCGTCATGCCGAGAAGTGGTTCTTGCCGCTGGTCCGCAAGATTCCCGGGTTCATGTCCTACTATCTAGTGGCCGCGGAGGACGGTGTCCTCGCGGCGCTGGGGCTGTTCGAGACCGCGGCAGGAGCAGACGCGGCGGTCGCGCTGGCGAGCGATTGGTTCCGGGGTGAGTGGGGCTCGTTCCGGCCACTCCCGCCCGAAGTGATCGCAGGCGAGGTCGTGGCGCAGGCGGTGGCCACTAGCGGACGGATCGCCGAGCGGAGACGCCTTGGCGATCGACGCGGTGGTCTCGGGGCCGGCGACATCGGCCCTGACATCGGCCCCGCCATCGAGCGCCGCGGCGGGCTGGATCGGCGCGTCGGCGTCGAGCTGCAGGCGGTGGTGTAGCCGACGGCTCTCGCCCGTCGGCTGCTGCTCCGCGCGTCGCGGAGCAGGTGGCTTGCTGCGCAGCTCCGTAATCGCGCGTTCTTGCGCCGCGCGGTGCGGCGGTTTCTACCGGGAGAGGACCTCGCCGCCGCACTCGACGCGGCGGCCGAGTTCGCGCGGCTCGGACTCGGTAGCGTGCTCACCCAGCTGGGCGAGCAGGTAAAGAATGCCGCTGAGGCCGCCGCCGTCCGGGATCACTACCGCGGCGCCCTCGCTCAGCTGCGCGACCGCGCGCTTCCCACTCACATCTCCGTCAAGCTCACCCACCTCGGCCTCGAGGTGGACCGCGAAGGGGCTGCGCGCAATCTGCTCGACATCGCGCAGCGGGCCGACGAAACGGGCAGCTTCGTGTGGATCGACATGGAGGAGTCGCGTTACGTAGACGTCACGCTCGATTTATTTCGGCGTGCCTGCGCGGAACACGACAACGTCGGCGTGTGCCTGCAGGCCTACCTGCGTCGCACACCGGCCGACCTCGAGAGCCTGTTCCCGCTGCGTCCCGCGATTCGCCTGGTGAAAGGAGCGTACAACGAGCCCGCCTCAATCGCCTATCCCAAGAAGCAGGACGTGGACGCGAGCTACCTGGCGCTCGCGGCAGAGCTCGTGGAGCGTGCCGCGCTCGAGGAGGCGACGCCGGTGTTCGGGACGCACGACCGCTCACTGATTGCGGACATCGCATCCCGCGCCAAGGAGCGTGGGCTGGCTAAGGGGGCATACGAGATTCACATGCTGTATGGGATTCGGCCGGCGGAGCAGCGCGCGCTCGCGGCCGCGGGCACGGCGGTCCGGGTGTTGATCAGCTACGGGAGCGCGTGGTTCGCCTGGTACATGCGGCGGCTGGCGGAGCGGCCGGCGAATGTGTGGTTTGTCTTGAAGAATGTGGTGTGAAACCTACTCCTTCACGTACCCCTTCGCCACCAGCAACTCCGCGTTGAGTATCGCCGCCCCCGCTGCTCCGCGCATCGTGTTGTGGCTCAGGACCACGAACCGGTAATCGAGCACGCGATCGGGGAACAACCGCCCCACAGTCACGCTCATCCCGCCGCCCGCATCCCGGTCGAGCCTCGGCTGCGGACGGTCGGGCTCGTCGCGCACCACGATCGGGCGCTCGGGCGCGGTGTGAAGCTTGAGCTGTTGCGGCGCACCCGTGAAGCCGGCGAACGCCGCGCGCAGCGCGTTGACGTCAGCCTTGCGGCCGAGCTTTACCCGTACCGCCGCGAGGTGACCGTCCTGCACGTTCACACGGTGGCACTGCGCGCTGAGCGGGAACGGCGCCGGCTCGATCGAGCCGCCGCGCACCTCGCCCAGGATCTTCTGCGTCTCGCGCTCGATCTTTTCTTCCTCGCTGGCGATGAACGGCAAGACGTTGTCCGTAATGTCCATCGCCGGTACACCGGGGTAGCCGGCGCCGGAGATCGCCTGGAGCGTCGTCACCACGCACGCCTCGACGCCGAACCCCCGGTGCAGCGGCGCGAGCGCCAGCGCGATCCCGATCGCCGAGCAGTTGGGGTTCGTGACGATGAACCCCTTCTCTTTGCGGCCGTCGAGCATGGTGACATGGTCGGCGTTCACCTCGGGCACGAGCAGCGGCACACCAGCGTCCATCCGGTACGACGACGAATTGCTGATCACGGGGAAACCCGCCGCCGCGAAGCAGCCCTCGGCCTCCCGCGCCACTTCCCCCGGCAGGCTCGAGAAGATCACGTCGCAGTCGAGCGGCGGGCGCGGCGGCTGTACGGTGAGCCCCCGCACTCCCACGGGCATCTCGCCCGGTAGCCGCCACACGCACGCCTCGGCATAGGGCTTCCCCACCGAGCGGTCCGAGGCGGCGAGCGCCGTGACGGTGAACTGGGGATGCGCTTCGAGCATGTGCACGAAACGCTGGCCCACGGTCCCTGTGGCGCCGAGGATCCCCACGCGAATCTTCCGGCTCATACCGGCTGCTCCTGGCGTGGCTTCAATGGCGCCAGCGCCTCCCCGATGCGGCGCACGCCTTCCGTGAGCGCGCTCTCCTCGGCACAGAACGAGACGCGCAGGAAGTCGTCGGCCTCGGAGCCGAACGTCCCGCCCGGGACGGTGATCACGCCCCGCTGCAACAGGGTTTCCGCGACGTCGAGCGACCGCCCGTACGGGGCGACACCGACCATCGTGTAGAAGGCCCCGTCGGGCTCGACCGCCCGGAGACCGAGCCGGCCCCTGAGCAGCCCGAGCACGTGGTCGCGTCGCGCGCGAAAGGTGCGGCGCGCCGCCGCGCGCGCCGTCTCGGCCTCAGGAGTCCATGCGGCGAGCGCCGCCTTCTGCGAGATCGTGGAAGCGCACGTGGTGACGTACCCGTGCAGCACGACTGCGCTACGCACGACCTCCGCCGGCCCGCACAACCACCCGAGCCGCCACCCCGTCATGCTCATCGACTTGGACAGCCCGCTCACCACGACCGTATCGGGATAATGGTCCGCGATGGAAGGAGGGCGCGCGTCCCCGAAATACAGCTCGCGGTAGATCTCGTCGCTCACCACCAGGGCACCGTACCCCTCGAGCGCCGCAGCCATCGCCTCCAGGTCCGCCGCCGTGAGCGCCCGCCCGGTAGGGTTCGACGGGCTGATGCACACCACGACCTTGGTGCGCTTCGAGAGCCTGCGGCTGAAGTCGTCGATGTCGAGGCCGAAGTCCCGCGCCGCGGGCAGCTTGTAGAACACCGGCCGGCCCCCCGCCATGCGCACGATCGTGGGATACGCCACGAACCCGGGGTCCGGCAGCAGCACCTCGTCGCCCTCGTCTACGAGCGTGGTGAGCGCCAGGTACAGCGCCTCCTGCGACCCCGCGGTGATGATCACGCGGTCGGGTGCGGCGCCGAGCGACGCGTACTCGCCCGCGACCAGCTCGCGCAGGGCGACGAGCCCTGCGTGCGTGGTGTAGCCGTTGCGCTCGTCCTGGATCGCACGAATCGCCGCTTGGCGGACGACGTCCGGTGTGGGGAGATCAGGCTCGCCCAGCCCGAAGTTGATGCTCCCCGCGGGAGCGCGATCGAAGAACTGGCGGATCGCGCTCTTCTCGATGCCACGCAGTCGCCATGCGGGCTCGAAATTCTTCACCGCAGCGCCTCCTCGAGCAGCGTCGCCGCGTCGGTGCGCTCGTCGCGGTACTTGACGATCACCGGCGCGTACAGCGACAGACCCTCTGCCTCGGCGAGCTTGCCCTTCGCGGTGCGGGCCCCAGGCACCACGACCGCGCCCGCCGGAATCTCCAACACCCCCCCCGCAGGCCGCCGATGCACCTGTTCGCGCGCCAGGTCGTACACCGGCGTCGAGCCGGTGAGGATCGTCCCCGCCGCGAGGACGGCGCGCTCGCGCACGATCGTCCCCTCGTACACTCCGCAGTTCCCACCTACCAGCACGTCATCCTCGATGACGACGGGAACGGCGCCCACCGGCTCCAGCACACCGCCGATCTGCGCCGCCGCCGACAGATGCACTCGCCGCCCGATCTGGGCGCACGACCCGACGAGCGCGTGGCTGTCGATCAGCGTCCCCTCATCCACGTAGGCGCCCACATTCACGTACATCGGCGGCATACACACGACCCCGGGCGCGACGTAGGCGCCGTCGCGGATCGTCGAGCCCCCCGGCACGATGCGCACGCGGTCCGACAGCTTCGTGTCGCGCACCGGATAGGTGTCCTTGTCGAAGAACCGGAACGCGCCGTCGGCCGACATGTCCCGCAGCACACCCATGCGGAAACCGAGCAGGATGCCCTGCTTGACCCAGGTGTTGGCACGCCACGCTCCGTCCGGTCCCCGCTCCGCGGCGCGTACCTGGCCCGACGACAGCGCCGTCCGGAATTCCCCGAACAGCGCGCGCTCGGCGTCGCCGTAGGCGGTCCGGCTCGAGGCGGCGAGCGCCTCGATCCGGTCACGCAGCGACATGCGCAGGCCGCTGTAACGCTCCTAGCTCCTGGAGCACCTCCCGCAACCGAGACCGCGTCTTCTCCTGCACCGGCACGAGCGGCAGGCGCAGCTGCTCCTCGAGCAGCCCCATCAGCGCTAGCGCCGCCTTCACGGGACCGGGGTTCGACTCGATGAAGTTCGCTTCCATGAGGGGCAGCAGCCGGTAATGCAGCTCGCGGGCCTGCCCCCAGCTTCCCTGCAACGCAAACTCGGTCATCCGCGCCATCAAGTCCGGCACTTCGTTCGAGACGACCGAGATGATCCCTTCCGCGCCGAGCGCGATCAGGGGAAGTGTCACAGCGTCGTCTCCCGAGAGCACCTTGAACCCGTCGGGCCGCTCGCGCAGGATCGCCATGATCTGCGTGAGGTCGTTCGAAGCTTCCTTGACCCCTGCGATCGTCTCGACTTCTCGCGCGAGACAGAGGACCGTGGGCGCCTGGATGTTGGACGACGTGCGGCCAGGCACGTTGTAGAGCACGAGGGGCAGCCCGGCCACGCCGTCCGCTACCGCCTTGAAGTGCGCGATCAGCCCCGCCTGGGTCGGCTTATTGTAGTAGGGCGCGACCACGAGCACCCCGTCGACACCGGCCGCGCGCGCCGCCTTGGCGCGCTCGATCGTCACGGCGGTCGAGTTGCTCCCCACCCCTGCGAGCACGCGCGCCCGGCCCCGCCCCGTCTCCACCGTGATGCGCATGACGCGGACCTGCTCCTCGGGCGTCATGGTCATCGCTTCGCCCGTGGTCCCGCAGGGGACGAGCAGCTTCACCCCGCCCGCGATCTGGCGCTCGACGAGCGCGCGCATGCGTACCTCGTCTACTCGGCCGTCCGCAGCGAACGGCGTCACCAGCGCCGTTCCGCACCCCCGCACCCACTCCACACGCTGGGTCATGGCTTGCCTTGCCTTTCCGCCTCGAGGATCTCGTCCAGCACGTCCCCGAAGGCATACGCGCCGCGTTTTCCGGAGCCGGCGAGCCAGCGGGCGGCCGCGAGCGCCCCCGCCCCGAAGCTCTCACGGGACCGTGCGGTGTGGCTGACGATCACCTCGTCCGCCACGGAATCGAGTCCCACCCTGTGCACGCCGAGAATGTGGCCCGCCCGGGTGCTCGCCACGGGCGCCTCGCGCCCCAACCGCGCCGCGAGCAGCCGGCGCAGCTCCAGGGCGGTACCGGAGGGTGCGTCGCGCTTCTTGGAATGGTGCGCTTCCTCTATATAGGCGTCGTAGCCCATGCCCCGGAACAGCTCCCCGGCCCGGTCCACGACACGATAGAACAGGTTCACGCCGATCGAGAAGTTCGCGCCGTACACCATGGCGCCACCCCCCTGCTCCACCACGCGTCGCGCTTCGGCCTCCTGCGCCTGCCACGCCGTGGTCCCCTCGACGAGGGGCACTCCCGCCCGCACGCACGCCGTCACGTGCGAGAGCACGGCATCCGCGACCGTGAAGTCGATCGCCACGTCATGACCGCCGAGCGCCGCCGCCAACTCGTCGGGGCCGACGCGCGCGTCTCCGGAGGACAACACCACGCCGACTTCGTAGCCGGCGGCGCGCGCCTGCGCCACCACCACACGGCCCATCCGCCCGTTCCCGAGGAACGCCAGTCTCATCCCCGCACCTCCGCCGCCGCCGGCTCCGCCCGCAGGCTGCGCGCCAGCCGCACATACAGGTCCACGCCGCGCTCCAGCTCCGCCTTGGAGATCCGCTCCCCCGCCGTGTGCGCGTCGTGGATCGACCCGGGACCGATGAGCAACGGCGTGCCCCAGTTGGCGAGGTGCGGGACATCGGTCGTGAACCCCACGACGCACGTGTCGAACCCGGGCACCGCCGTGAGGCGCACGGGGGGCGTGGCGCTCAGGTACTCGACCTTGGCCCGGCCCGCCACAGCGCGCTCGAGCAGCTCGCGCACCGGCGCCGCGTCGGTCACGAGGCGGATGTGCAGCTCGGCGCGGGCGTCGGGGGCGATCACGTTCGCCCCGGCCCCGCCCCCGATGATGCCGATGTTGCAGGTGGTCTCACCGAACTCCGGCGCCGCCGGCCAGCGAATCGCCCGGACGTCGTCGAGCACGTCGAGCAGCGTGTGAATCGCCGAGCGGCCCCGCTCGGGATACGCCGAGTGCCCGCCCGTGCCCTCGGCGCGGAGCGCCATCCGGAGCGATCCCTTCGACCCGGTCGCGAGCTTGTTCTCGGTCGGCTCGCCCACGATGAGCCAGCGGCACTCCCGCGCGCCCGCGTGGCCGTTCGCCGCGCGCGCGCCGATGCTGCCTTTCTCCTCGTCCACCACGAACAGCAGCCCCAGCTCCTCGATCCCGGCGGCACGGAGCCGTCCCGCGGCGGCGAGCTGCGCGGCGATGATCCCCTTCGCGTCGCAGGCGCCCCGCCCGTACACGAATTCGTCGTCTTCCGAAGACGGGAAAAACGGCGGCACGGTGTCCAAGTGGGTGCAGAACACGATGCGGGGCGCGGCGCCGGTCGTCGCGTACAATCCCGGCCGGCCGGGCGCGGACGCGAGGAATTCGACGTTGTAGTCCAGCTCTTCGAGGTGCTCGGCGAGGAAGTGCGCCACCGCCTCTTCGTCCCCCGACACCGAAGCGATGTCGATCAGGCGCCGGGTGACCTCGACCGTCCAGCGGTCGGACGGGCTGACCGCGGGACGGGCCGACCGCGAGCGCTTCCCCCGAGGGACCTTCCGACGCTCCGCCTGCCCGACCACAGCCCCCTCGAGCAGCGCAGCGTGCAACCGCGTCACGGTCTCCCGCGCCTGGCCCTCCTCCACCACGAACGTGAGGTTCACCCGTGAAGCCCCCTGCGAGATGAGCGACACGTTGATGTCGCGAATCGTCTCGAACACGCGCGCTGCGATTCCGGGTGTGGTACGCAGACCCTCGCCCACCACGCAGATGATGGCGCGGCGCGGCTCCACCCGCACCTCCCCCAGGGCCTCCAATTCCTCGACAACGGCAGGCAGCGCCGCGCCGTCCTCGACCGTGAGCGAGAGGCTCACCTCCGACGTCGTCACCACGTCCACGGGCATGTGGTGGCGGTCGAACACCTCGAATAATGCCCGCAGAAACCCATAGGCGCCGAGCATCCGAGCCGAGGTGATCTGGAGAACGGTGATCCCGGACTTGTGCGCGATCGACTTGACCGTTCCCGGCCACAGCTCGGCCTCCGCCGCCACCACGGTCCCCGCGTCCTGCGGGGCGCGCGAGTTCACGATGCGCACCGGAATGCCGCGCACCAGGGCGGGCTGGATGCTCTTCGGGTGCAGCACCTTCGCCCCGAAATACGCTAGCTCGGAGGCTTCGGAATAGGAGAGGGTCGGGATGGTGTGCGCGTGCGGCACGAGCCGCGGATCGGCGGTGAGCACGCCGGACACGTCGGTCCAGATCTGGATCTCTTCAGCGTCGAGCGCCGCCCCCACGAGTGCCGCAGTGTAGTCCGAGCCGCCCCGTCCCAGCGTCGTGGTCACACCTCCCGCAGTCGCCCCGATGAACCCCCCCAGCACGGGGATGCGGGCCGCCGCGACGAGCGGTCCCAGCACGGCGCGAGTGCGGCGGTCGGTTTCGGGGAGATCGGGCTCGGCGCGGACGGCGGTGTCGTTAGTGACGATGCAGCGGCGCGCGTCCACCCAGCTTGCCGGAAGGCCGCGGGCGGCGAGCACCTGGGCGAGGAGCGATGAGGAGAGACGCTCGCCGTAGGAGACCACTTCGTCCCGGAGCTGAGGCGCCGCCGCACGGTCCCGCGAGACGCGCCCGAGCAGGCGATCGATCTCCGAGCGCGCCTCGTCGAGCTCCGTCTGGAAGCCCGTCGCCGCTCCCCGGTCGAGGAGACGTTGCGCGACCTCCCTGTGTCGCTCGAAATGGGGCGCGAGTCCGCTCGCGTTCGCGGCCTCTACGCTCGCGAGCAGCGCGTCGGTCACGCCGCTCAGTGCGGAGACGACCACTACCGGGTGCGCGCGTCGCTCAGCCCGGACGATCTCCGTCACGCGCTCGAAGGCGGCGGCGTCCTCAACTGAGGTGCCGCCGAACTTGAGCACCGTGCACGGCGTCGGCTCCGGAGTGGGAAGTCGTGTCACGTAACCTTGCCAGGCTTGTGTAAACTGCGCGTGTGAAACCTACGACTGAAACCGAAAGAAACCGCTAGTGGAGGGCACACACCCGCTTTCGGCGAGGCAGCATCTGGTCGCCGGGACGGGGCAGAGGAGGCATCCGAGTGAGCCGTTGCATGGATGGTCTCCCACCTTACGAGGCCCCGCCGAGGCTGTCAAGCGCCGGCGCCGTTGACACGACCACGGGGGGGTTGTAGCGTTCCCTGCGTGACTCGCCTGTGCGTGGCAACCGCCTGTTGTAAGCGCTGTCGGCTTATGTGTGCTCTCCCTCGGGAGCGGCACCGTGGCGGCGCACTGTCCGGAGGCGATCGGACCTGAAGTAGCTGAACCAGTGCAACGCAAATCGGGCCCGCTTCCCGCGATAGGAAGCGGGCCCGTTTCGTTGGGAGACCGGAGCATGGTGCAACTAGATGCTTAGCTCAGCCGATGTACGGGAACGGGCGGCCGCCCTGCGCGGCGGGGCGCCCGAGTCGATCCTCGCCTGGGCCATCGCGACCTTCCCAGAGCGCACCGCCCTGACGGTGAGCTTCGGGGGAGGCGGCGTCGTGCTCGCACACATGCTGAGCCGCATCGACCGGAGCATCCCCGTGCTGTTCCTCGATACCGGGTTCCACTTCCCCGAGACGCTGGCCTTCAAGGACGAGTTCGCCGAGCGCTACGGCCTGAACCTGGTCGAGCTGCACCCGGGGACGGATCCGGGCCCGCTGTACAAGACCGATCCCGACCGCTGCTGCTGGATCCGTAAGGTCGAGCCGTTGCAGCGCGCCCTCACAGGATTCGACGCCTGGATCAGCGCCGTGCGGAGCGACCAGGGCGAAGCCCGAGCCGCGGTGGACGTGCTCGAATACCATCAGGTGAACGGCCACGCCGTCGTGAAAGTCTTCCCGCTCGCGGGCTGGTCGCGCGAGGACGTGTGGAGCTACATCCGCGAGGAAGCGGTCCCCTACCATCCGCTGCTCGACCAGGGCTTCACCAGCATCGGATGCTGGCCGTGCACGCGCGCCACGCGGCCGGGCGAGCCGGAGCGGGCCGGCCGCTGGAGCGGCATGGGCAAGACCGAGTGTGGGTTGCACACGTTCACCGTGAAAGTATGAGGCGGCGTCCATGAGCTTCTACCCGGTATTCCTGAACCTCCAGGGCCGATCCAGCGTCGTCGTAGGCGGCGGCGCGGTGGCGGAGCAGAAGGTCGTGGGTCTGCTCGAGGCGGGGGCGCGCGTGACCGTCGTGAGCCCGGACCTCACGTGGAAGCTCGAGGACCTCGCGGCGACGGGGGCGATCGAGCTGCGGCGGCGCGCCTATCGACGGGGTGACCTGGACGGTGCCTTCATCGCGATCGCCGCAACCGACGACCGCAGCGCGAACGCGGACGTCTGGGCGGAAGCCGAACAGCGTGGCATCCTCTTGAACGCCGTGGACGACTTGCCACACTGCAGCTTCATCGCGCCGGCGGTGCATCGGGCGGGAGACATCGCCGTGGCGATCTCGACCGCCGGCAAGAGCCCCGCCCTCGCCGTCCGGCTGCGCGAGCAGATCCGCGCCCTGATCGGGCGGGAGCACGCGGAATTCCTCGATCTCCTGGGCGAGCTGCGACCCGCCGTCGCCGCTCGCGTCCCCGACCACAAGGTGCGCACCCGGCTCTGGTACCAGATCGTCGATTCGGACGCGGTCGAGTATGTGCGGCGGGGCGACCTGGCGGGCGCACGGCGCCGCATCGAGGAGCTCGTGGTCAACGCGGTGTCGGGACAGGCCTCGGAGGCGCCCCCTCGCGGCATGGTTTACCTCGTCGGTGCGGGACCGGGAGACCCGGGCCTCGTGACCGTGCGCGGGCTCGACGTACTGCGCAGCGCCGACGTAGTCGTGTACGACCGCCTGGTGAACCCTGCGCTCGTGGAGCGCGCGGCGCCGTGGGCCGAGCGGGTGTTCGTCGGCAAACGCGCCGAGGGACATTCGGTCGAGCAGGAGAAGACGAACGACTTCCTGATCGCGGCGGCGCGGCGGGGGCAGGTGGTCGTGCGGCTCAAGGGCGGCGACCCCTTCGTGTTCGGCCGCGGGGCCGAGGAGTGCGAGGCGCTCCAGGCCGCCGGCATCCCCTTCGAGGTCGTGCCCGGTATTACGTCGGCCATCGCGGCACCGGGGGCGGCGGGCATCCCCGTCACGCACCGTCGCTATGCCTCCGCGTTCGCCGTGGCGGCTGGGCACGAGTGTGCAGGGGAGTCGGACCTCGACTGGGGCGCGCTGGCGCGTATCCCCACGCTCGTGTTCTTGATGGGGCTGCGCGGCCTGCCACACATCGCCGCCCGGTTGCTCGCCCATGGCGTGCGGCCCGACACCCCCGCCGCCGTCATCGCAAGCGCCACGCTCCCCGAGCAGCGCGCCGTGACCGGCACGCTCGCCACGATCGAAGCCCTCGCGGCTCAGGCAGGGCTCGAATCCCCTGCCACACTCGTGGTAGGGGAGGTGGTGCGCGTGCCCGAGCGCCTCGCCGAGCTCGCTGCCGCGGGTCCGGCGGAAGTGCTCATCGAAGCCTAGAGGACGTGCACCAAATGACCGCGACCGATCGCGTCGTCCCCGCGCCTACGGCACCGCTCCCTGACTACATCGCGGCGGAGCTCGATCTCTACGAAGAAGAGATCAAGCAGTATCGCCGCGGCGAGATGGGGGAGGTGAAGATGCAGAAGATCCGCCTGCAATTCGGCACGTACGCCCAGCGTCAGGACGGCGTGCAGATGCAGCGCATCAAGATCCCGGGCGGGGTCCTCTCGGCGGATCAATTGGTCTGCCTCGCCGACGCCGCCGATCGTTTCGGGAGTGGCTTCCTGCATCTCACGACGCGTGAAGACGTGCAGATCTACTACCTAAAGCTCGAGGAAGCCCCGAACCTGCTCCGCTTCCTGGCAGGCGCGGGCATCACGACGCGCGAGGCGTGCGGCAACACCGTCCGCAACATCACCGCCTGCTATCGCTCGGGAACGTCGCCCACGGAGGTGTTCGACGTCGCCCCTTACGCGCACGCCCTGTTCCGCTACCTGGTCCGCAACGATCACAACCAGGTGATGGGTCGCAAGTTCAAGATCACCTTCGAGGGGTGCACGGAGGACCATTCGGCGGTGCGCCTGCACGACATCGGGTTCATCGCGCAGATCCGCTCCGACCAGGGCCGCGAGCGGCGCGGCTTCAAGATCCAGGTGGCGGGTGGGCTGGGGGGCGCGCCGATGCTGTCGCACGAGTACACCGACTTCCTCCCGGTCGAGGAGATGTACAACTTCGCGGCCGCCATCCTGCGGGTGTTCGACCGTTACGGCGAGCGGAAGTCGCGCATGAAGGCGCGCATGAAGTTCCTGGTGCAGGCGATGGGGTGGGAGCGGTTCCGCGCCGCGCTGGACGAAGAGCGGGGCCGCGTCGGCCCGATTCCGTTCCCCCCGGAGGATCTGCGCGAGGTGCACCAACCCGTCCTCGTCGCAGCGCCAGTGCTGGCCGGCCTGCGGTTGCGCGACCCGCGCGCCGAGGCAGCTGCGTACGTGCGGTGGCAGCGCGATTCCGTGCTCCCGCATAAGGTCCCCGGACTGCGGGGCGTGAACGTACGGCTGCGGCTCGGGGACATTCTGAGCGACCGCCTGCGCAGCCTCGCCGAAGTCGTGCGACGCTACTCGGCCGGCGAGGCGCGCATCTCGATCGAGCAAAACTTCTACCTGCCGTGGGTCCGCAAAGAGGATCTCCCGGACCTGTACGATGCGCTGCGCGCCATCGAGCTGGCGGACCCGGGGGCCGAGACCGTGGAGGACGTCACCACGTGCCCCGCCGCGGACACCTGCCGCCTCGGCATCGCGTCCGCGAAGGGCCTCGGCTCGGCGCTCTCGGCGGCGCTGGAAGGGGAGCTGGCCGAGTATGCGGAGCTCGCCCGCACCCTGCGGATCAAGATCTCCGGGTGTCCGAACGGCTGCGCCCAGCACGCCGTCGCCGACATCGGCTTCCACAGCGCGGCGATGACCGAGGAGAAGCGCACCGTGCCTTCGTACCTCCTGTTCGTGGGCGGCAGGCTCGGCCTCGACCGGGCGCAAGTCGGGAGCATCATCGGGAAGTATCCCGCGAAGAACGGCGTCAAGGTGCTCGAGACGTTGCTACGGCTGTACCGCGACGAGCGGCAAGAGAAGGAGGATTTCACGGCGTGCATGGAGCGGCTCGGCGAGCCCCGCCTCAAGGAAGCCCTCGAGCCGCTCCGCGCCGTGCCGACGTTCGAAGCCGACCCCTCCTTCTATCAGGACTGGGGACACGCCAACGAAAAGTTCGCGGTGCGCCAGGGCGTGAAAGGAGAGTGCGCGGGCACGACCATCGCGGAGAAGATCCCCTCGGTCGCGGATGCGAAGGAGGCGCTCGCGCAGGCGGAGGCGTATTTCGCCCACAAGGAATTCGCCGCCGCGATCTTCGCGGGCTACGAAGCCGCCGCCGCCGCGGCGCGGGTGCCGCTGTATCGCCGGCTGGTGGACCCGTTCACCCCCGAGCAGGTGCTGTGGGAGTTCGAGAACTTGTTCGTGCTGTCGGGCCAGACCAACGGCGCGTGGACCGAGCTGACGCGCGAGTTGGACGGCCTGAAGCGGGCGGAGCCCGGCGAAGCCGCCGCGCGCGCGATGCTCGATCGGGCGCGCGCGTTCAGTGAGTTCTGCGCCGGGTTCTGGGCGGAGCCGATCAAGTTCAAGGACGTGCCGGCCGCGCCGGCGACCGCGGAGTAACCCTTACTCGCACGACCCGGGGCGGGGTAGTATTCGCCTTGCCATGCCTCCCCATACCTTGTCCCCGAGTCGCTGCGCGCTCGTAACCGCCGCGCTCCTCGCGGCGCTGGTCCCCGCTGTGGCCGCCGCCCAGACCCACCCCAGTCCCAGCGTCGATCCTCGCGCCGCCGCCGCGGGCCCGCGTCCCATTCCGGGCCCCGTCTCCGAGTCGACGCCGTTCAGCCGTGCCATAACACGTGGCACGCGGACGCGGACCGGCATCCCCGGTCCGAAATACTGGGTCCAGCATCCGCACTACGCGATCCAGGCAACCCTCGATCCCGTGCGCACCCGGCTCACGGGCTCGGAGGCCGTCGTCTATCCGAATCACTCACCGGATTCGCTGCGGGTCATCGCGGTCTACCTGCGGCAGAACGTGTTCGCCCCCGGCGTGCCGCGTCGCGACCCCGTGCCGATCACTGGCGGCGTCACGCTCGGTCGAGTCGCAGTGAACGGCCGCCCCATGACACGTCAAGCCGCGGCACAGCCGGACCGGCCCCCCGAGCCAGGGCAGTACGGCGTGGATGGGACCGTCATGACGATGGCCCTCACACAACCGCTCCTCCCCCGCGACAGTCTGCGACTCGAGGTGACCTGGTCCTACACTCCGCCACCTGCCCCATCCGACGGTCGGGAGGGGCACGAAGGCAACGTCTACATGATGGGTTACTGGTATCCCCAGATCGCGGTCTACGACGACGTGGACGGCTGGGTGACCGATCCCTACCTGCTCGAGGCCGAGTTCTACATGGACCCCGCGGACTACGACGTCCGCGTCACCGTGCCGCACGGCTGGGCGGTCGGGGCGACCGGGACACTGCGCAATGCGGCCGCGATCCTGTCACCCGCGGCGCGCGACAGCCTCGCGGCCGCCCGCACGTCCGGGCGCGTCGTACGCGTGCTGACACCGGGCCAAGCGGCCGCCGCGTTCGTCGCGGGCGGCCCGAGCACCACGTGGCACTTCACCGCGCCCGACGTGCGGGACTTCGCGTGGGGGACAAGCGATCAGTACGCCTGGGACGCGACGCGGGCCCTGGTCCCCGACACCATAGCGATCAGTAGCTTCTTCCGGCTCTCTGCCCCGGCCGCCGCCTGGCGCCTGGGCGGAGCACGCTACACGCGGGACGCGGTGCAGCAGATGTCGGCCTATCTCTGGCCGTATCCCTATCCCCAGATGACGTCGATGGAAGGCGTGCTTTCGAGCGGTGGCATGGAGTACCCGATGCTCACGGTGATGCAGCCCTGGGCCGACACCCTGTCGCTCACCGGCGACTTGATGCACGAGACGGGACACATGTGGTTCCCGATGCAGGTTGGCTCGAACGAGACGCGCTACCCCTGGATGGACGAGGGCTTCACGCAGTTCGACGTCGCGCAGGGGATGCGCGTGCTGTACGGCGAGCCGCGCCACGGGGGGCGCCCCAACGACTCCGAAGCGGGACAGCGGGCGTCGTACCTGCGCGCGGCGCGCGCCGGCGAGGACACGCCCCTGATGCTCCCGGGCACGGGTGACGACTATCCCGAGACCCGCTACTTCGTGATGTATTACAACAAGACCGCGCAGGTGCTGGCGGCGCTACGCGCAGTCCTGGGAGCCGAGACATTCCACAAGGCGTTCGTCGAGTACGGGCGACGCTGGATCGATCGGCACCCGCAGCCGTACGACTTCTTCAACGCCATCACCGTTGCAGCGGGCCGAGACCTCTCATGGTTCTGGACGACTTGGTTCTACGAAGGTTGGCCCCTCGACCAGGCGCTCGACTCCGTGACCTCGATGGGCGACTCGGTCGCGATCACGATCGCGGACCGCGGGCTCGCGCCGATGCCCGTGCGGCTCGCGGTGACGCGGGCGGACGGGAGCGTGCAGCGGCTGGAGGTGCCCGTGGACGTCTGGCTCGGAGGCGCCCGCCGGGCGGTGGTGCGGGTCGCGGGTGCGCCTCGCGTCACGCACGTCGAGATCGATCCCGAGGCTCTCTTCCCGGACGTGGATCGGACCAATCAGGTCTGGCCTACGTCGAACGCGCCCTGAGCAGCGGCAGCTCGAGGCTGTCCCGCAGCGCCTGCCAGCTCGCTTCGAGGATGTTCTCCGAGCACCCCACCGTGCTCCAGCGCTCCGAGCCGCGCGCCGATTCGAGCACTACCCGCGGCTTGGCCGCGGTCCCCAGGTGCTCGTCCACGATCCGAACTTTGTAATCCACGAGGTGCACGTCGGTGAGCTCAGGGTAGTGCGGCAGCAGCCCTTTGCGGACGGCGCAGTCGAGCGCGTTCACGGGCCCCGCCCCCTCCGCGGCGGTGTGCACGACCTCCTCCCCGACGCGCAGCTTCACCGTCGCCTGAGCCTTCACGCCACTGCCGTTCTCTTCCACCAGCACGGTAAAGCCGAGTAACTCGAATGGCGCCTTGTAATCGGGGGCGGAGCGACGTACCAGCATCTCGAACGAGCCCTCCGCCGCCTCGAACTGAAAGCCCGCGTGCTCGAGCTCCTTGATGCGCTGCAGCAATCCCTGCTCGGGGACGCCGACTCGGAGCCCCAGCGCCTCGGCCCGCATCGTGATGTTGCGCCGGCCTGCCAGCTCGCTCACCACCACGCGCAGCTCGTTGCCCACGACCGCGGGATCGATGTGTTGATAGCTCTCCGCGAGCTTCGCAACGGCCGCGACGTGGATGCCACCCTTGTGCGCGAAGGCGCTCCTGCCGACGTACGGCTGGTGCGCGTCGGGGTTCAGGTTCGCAACCGCGGCCACGAAGTGCGAGACGTCGGTCAGCTGCCGCAGCTGCTCCGGCTCGAGCACCGTGTAGCCGAGCTTGCATTGCAGCGTCGCGATCAGGGGGATCAGGTCCATGTTGCCGCAGCGCTCGCCGTAGCCGTTGATCGTCCCCTGCACGTGCACGCAGCCGGCGCGCACGGCCGCGAGTGCGTTGGCGAGCGCGAGCCCGGAATCGTTGTGCGTGTGGATGCCAAGGGGCGTGCCGAGGCGGGCGCGGACCGCGAGCACCTGCTCGGCGACGACGTCGGGCAGCTCACCACCGTTCGTATCGCACAGCACGAGGTAATCGGCGCCCGCACCGGCGGCGGCCCGCAACGTGGCGTGCGCATACTCGAGATCGATGCGACAGGCGTCGAAGAAGTGCTCCGCGTCGTAGATCACTTCCCGGCCCAGCCGCTTGAAGTAGCCGACGCTGTCCTCGATCATGCGCAGGTTTTCGTCGCGACTGGTCTCGAGCACCCGCTCCACGTGCAGCACGGACGTCTTGCCGACGATGGTCACGACCGGCGTCTCCGCCTCGACCAGCGCCCGCAGGTTGGCATCGTCCTCCGCGCGCGTCCCGGCGCGGCGCGTCATCCCGAACGCCGCCACCTTCGCCCGCCTCAGCCCGGCCTGCGGGATACGACGGAAGAACTCGGCGTCCTTCGGATTCGAGCCCGGCCACCCGCCCTCGAGGTAATGGATCCCGAGCTCGTCCAGACGCCGGGCGATTTTCACCTTGTCCTCGACCGCAAGGGAAAGCCCCTCGCGCTGGGTCCCGTCACGCAGCGTCGTGTCGTACAGCACCAACTCCATTAGGTCACCTCAAGCAAAACGGCCTCTCGAGCAGTGAGAGGCCGCGTGGCACTGGCGAATCGGGATGCTCAGCCGAGCGTCAGCACGCCGCCTCTTGGAGGGCGCAGCTAATCGCGATCGCGCGAATCTGCGGGCGGACGCCGGCGTTCGGCATGGTCCGCGCATACTAACCCCGGGGGGCGACGCGTCAACCCCAAGTTGGGCCGTGACGCCGGGACCACCAAGGCGCAAACGTGCTCACGCGATCGTGTCATGATAGCACCAATCACGACTCGTTACTCGATATGTAAGCACGATGAAACGCATACTGTCTAGAGAAATGTGCACTTCTTGCACAAAACGCTTGACAGTATTGCGGCCCCAGGGTAAGATTCGGCCACACCCTGACCTCGAGGAGCAAGCAATGCCGCGCCTGATGAGTACGGTCCGCACGCTGACGCTGTTCTCGCTGGGCGCGCTCGCCGCGCCTCTGGTCGGGCAAGCTCCCTCGCCGCCCGCGCCTGACCCCGCCGCAGCGCCCGCGCCCCCACCCGGCTTCAAGCTCAGCGGCTACGCCGAGGCGTCCTATGTCTATTCCACTCAGCCGGTTGGCAACACGATCGTGGGCCGGTTGTACGATCGCTACTCGGATGCCTTCACGTTGAACGCCTGGAAACTGGCCGTGGATCGCCCGTTCAACGCGAAGAAGAGGGACGCCGGTGTGCACGCGGACCTGATAGTCGGTCAGAACTCGACGCTGCTGAGGTCGAGCGGCTTCGACCTCGGGACTGACGGCGACGTGACGCAGCTGTACGTCACACTGAACCTGCCGACCAAGAGCGGCAACGGCGTCCAGCTCAAGGCGGGCAAGTTCGTCACCATGATGGGGCTCGAGGTCATCGAAGACGTCGTCAACCCCAACTGGTCGGAGGGCCTTCAGTTCATCTACGTCGAGAACTTCACTGCCACGGGCGTCGAGCTGGACTTCAAGCCGTCGAGCGCCACGGACGTCGAGCTCCGAGTCGATAACGGTTGGGACCGGATCGTGGTCCCCGACGGCCACAAGTCGTTCATGGGGCGAGTGGGGATCGCGGCCAGCCCCAACACGTCGCTCGGCGTGGTCGCGTACGTGGGCGACCAGGAGCCGAGCATCAGCGCCGCCCGCTATGGGGTCGATGTGCTACTGAACCAGAAAGTCGGGAGCAAGACCTCGATCTGGGTGCAGGGAGACTGGGGCAAGGAGAAGGCCAACCCGAGCCTTCCCAACCCCGCGGCGGACGCGAGCTGGTGGGCGCTTGGCGGCTGGCTGGCCAGCGACCTCTCCCCCAAAGCGAACCTAGCGGTGCGCGCCGACTATCTCGACGACGCTCAGGGCTTCCGCACTTCAGGGATCTTCGGCTTCCCTGCCTCGGCGGGCGCGGCCCACAAGCTGTGGAGCCTCACAGGCACGCTGAACGTGAAGACCTGGCCGAACGTGCTGCTACGCCCCGAGGTGCGCTACGATCACTCGAACCTGACGCCCTTCAATGGGAAGAACGGTCAGGCGACCTTTGCGCTGAGCGTGGCGTATCAATACTGAGATGCGGGATGCGGGATGCGGGATGCGGGATGCGGGAACCGCGGTGCGCATCTCGCATCTCGCATCTCGGCCTCTAGTAGAGTCCTAAGTACCGCTCCAGCTCCCACTCGCTTACCCGGCCGATGTACTCCTGCCACTCGCGCTGCTTCGCCTCCACGAACCGCTCGTAGATGTGCTCGCCCAGCGCGGCGCGGACCACCTCGTCCTTCTCCAGATATTCGAGCGCTTCGTGGAGGTCGCGCGGCAGGTCGTCGATGCGGAAATGGCGCCGCTCGCGAAAGCTCATCTCGAAGATGTTCTTGTTCACCGGGTCGGGGGGCGTGATCTTCTGATCCAGTCCGTCGAGCCCCGCGGCGATCTGGACGGTGAGCGACAGATAGGGATCGGCCGAGGGATCGGGCATGCGGACTTCGCAGCGCGTTCCCACATCGCGGCGCTCCGGGATGCGGATCAGAGGTGAGCGGTTGCGCATCGACCAGGCGACGTGCACCGGCGCCTCGTATCCCGGCACCAGCCGCTTGTAGCTGTTGACCAGAGGATTGGTCACGGCGCAGAAGCCGCGCGCGTGCCGCAGCAAGCCCCCGATGTACTGGAGCGCCACGCTCGACAGCTCCCACTGCGCCTTGCGGTCGTAGAACGCGTTCTTCGCATCCCGGAACAGCGAGTGGCTCGTGTGCATCCCCGAGCCCGCCTGGCCGAAGATGGGCTGGGGCATGAATGTCGCGAGGTAGCCGTGACGGTACGCCACGTTCCGCACCACGAACTTGAAGGTCGCGAGATTGTCGGCCGTCTCGAGCGCCCCGGCGTAGCGGAAGTCGATCTCATGTTGCCCGGGAGCGACCTCGTGGTGCCCCCCCTCCACCTCGAATCCCATCGAGACGAGGTCCCGCACGATGACCCGCCGGATTTCCTCCGCCTTGTCCACCGGCGTCAGGTCGAAGTAGCCGCCGCCGTCGTGCGTCCGAGTGGTGGGCTTGCCCTCGGCGTCGAGCTGGAAGATGTAGAACTCCGCCTCGACGCCGACCATCACCTCGTAGCCCAGCGCCTCCGCCCGCGCGATCTGCCGCTTGAGCGTCAGGCGCGGGCTGCCGGCGAAGGGAGAGCCGTCCGGGTTGTAGATGTCGCACAGCAGCCGGCCCACCCGCCCGCCCTCGTCGTCGTAAGGCAGGATGCGGAACGTGTCGAGGTCCGGCCGCAGCACCATGTCCGACTCTTCGATCCGCACGAAGCCTTCGATCGCCGAGCCGTCGAAGCGGATATCCCCGCCGAGGGCCTTCTCGAACTGGCTCTCGGGCACCTCGACATTCTTGTTGACGCCCAGGATGTCGGTGAACTGCAGGCGCAGGAACGCCACTCCCTGCTCGCGGCAGAGACTCAGGATGTCCTTCTTGGTGGCTCCGGTCGTCTTTTCGATTGTGGCAGTCATTGGCTTGGGCGGTAGGAGGCGGTAAGAGGCGGTAAGGGGCGGTAGTTGCTACCGCCTCCGACCGCCTCCGACCGCCCCTGACCGCCTCCGTTCACACGTCGTAGTACAGGAAGAACTCGTACGGATGGGGCCGCAGCGCCACCGGGTCGATCTCCTTGGCCCGCTTGTAACCCAGCCACGTCTCGATGAGGTCGTTCGTGAACACGCCCCCCTCGAGCAGGAACGCGTGGTCCGCCTCGAGCGCGGCGAGCGATTCGCCGAGCGAGCCCGGGGTGTTCTTCACGTGCCTGCGCTCCTCCGGCTCGAGCTCGTAGAGATCGACGTCCATCGGCTTGGGCGGCTCGATCTTGTTCTTGACGCCGTCCAACCCCGCCATGAGCAGCGCGGCGAACGTGAGATAGGGATTGGCCGACGGATCGGGCGCCCGGAACTCGATGCGCTTGGCCTTCGGCGACTTGGAGTACACCGGGATGCGGCAGATCGCCGAGCGGTTGCGCTGCGAGTAGATCAGGTTGATCGGCGCCTCGTACCCCGGCACCAGGCGGCGGTAGCTGTTCGTCGTGGGCGCCGCGAAGGCGAGCAGCGCCGCCGCGTGCTTGATGAGCCCGCCGATGTACCAGCGCGCCGTGTCCGAGATCAGCCCGTACCCCTTGGCGTCGAAGAACAGTGGCTGGCCCTCGTTCCACAGGCTCTGGTGCACGTGCATCCCGGAGCCGTTGTCGCCGAACATCGGCTTCGGCATGAACGTCGCCGTGTAGCCGTGCTGGCGGCACACGTTCTTGACGATGTACTTGTACATCATCAGCTGATCGCCCATGCGGGTGAGAGTGTTGAACCGCATGTCGATCTCGGTCTGGCCCGCGGTGCCCACCTCGTGGTGATGCACTTCAACCTCGATCCCCGCCGAGATCATGGCGAGCATGATCTTGGAGCGCAGGTCCTGGAGCCGGTCGGTTGGCGGCACCGGGAAGTAGCCCTCCTTGTGACGCGGACGGTGGCTCAGGTTGGGCGTGCCGCCGTCCTGCCCGGAGTTCCAGATCCCTTCCTCGGAATCGATGAAGTAGTAGCCCTCGTGCGCGTTCTGGTCGAAGCGCGCCGAGTTGAAGATGTAGAACTCGGCCTCGGGGCCGAAGTACGCCGTGGTCGCGATGCCCGTCTTCCCGAGGTACTGCTCGGCCTTCTGGGCCACGTAGCGCGGATCGCGCGAATAGCGCGCGCCCGTCACCGGGTCCGACACGTCGCAGGTGAGCGACAGCGTCGATACCTCGAGACAGGGATCCACGAACGCGCTCGCCGGATCGGGGAAGAGCAGCATGTCGCTCTCGTTGATCGCCTGAAAGCCCCGGATGGACGACCCGTCGAACCCGATTCCCTCGGCGAAGAGGTCCTCTTTGAGCTCGCTGATCGGCGTCGAGAAGTGCTGCCACGTGCCCGGCAGGTCGGTGAAGCGCAGGTCCACGACCTGCACGCCCGCAGCGCGGGCGTTGCGAATCACGTCGGCCGGGCTGGCGCCTGCCTTGGCGTGTGATGTGGTTGGTTTTGCTGTGGCGGTCATAGAGAACGCATCCTCCGAGGCATCAGGTAGTAGGCCGGCGGGAACGTATCGTCACCGCGGCGTGGCGTCAAGAAAAACTCGTCGTCCGTGCGCCACACCGGGCCCGGGACGTCTTTCGTGGCGCTTCACGTGCAAAACGTTCTTCAAACCTTGCGTGTGGCGCGAAGTTCGCCGGGCACCCCCACTGGCCGAGGCTGCTGGGGAGCGTCGGACCGAGCCGGGCGCCCGGCCCGACTCGTGCTCAGCCATGGCTGCGCCTGGCGGTAGGCGGACCACATGAAGCGGTGGGGCGCCCCCATGACGGGAACGGGCACAACTCCCATCCCGTCGAGCACGGGCTCGGGCGCCGTGCGCCGGAAGCACCAGGTGAGCGCCGGCGGCGTGATCAACGCCGTGAGCACGACCATGATCACGACCGCGGAGTAGATCCCCTGACTCACCACCGGCTCACCGTGTAGCGTGAGCCCGAGACCCAGGTTGGCGAAGATCAATCCCACCTCGCCGCGAGGAATCATCCCGACGCCGATCGCGAGCTTGTTCAGCTGGGCGCCGAGTCCGCCGAGCGCGCAGGCCTGCTTGCCGAGGATCGCGGCGACGGTGAGCAATCCCGCGAGGCCCAGAATGTCGGGGTGCGCGAACGTTTCGAGCCGCACGCGCATACCCATCACCACGAAGAACACGGGCACCAGGAACGTCGCGATGGGCCGCACGAGATCCTGCAGGGAGCGGCCGCTGCGTCCGACTAGGTCCACATAATGCGCTTCCTCGAGCACGAGCCCCGCGGCGTACGCGCCCACGATGGGAGCGAGCCCGACAACCGAGGCCACGTATGCCAGGAGGAAACAGAGCACCAAGGCGGTGATGAGCAGGATCCCTTGGCCTTGGCCGCGCAGACGCCCCGCGAGTCCGAACAGCCGTGGCGACAATGCCCGCCCGACCACCAGCGCACCCACCAAGAACACCAGGGCTTTTCCGAACACGAAGGCCAGATCGATGTAGGAAACGCCCGTTCCCCGATCAGCGGTGCTGATGACACTGGTGATCCCGGCGAGGATGACGAGCCCCATGACGTCGTCGATGACGGCTGCGCCAAGAATCACCCGCGCCTCGGGCGATTGCGCCCGGCCCAGGTCGCTCAAGACGCGAGCGGTGATCCCGACGCTCGTGGCCGTGAGCGTGGCCCCGAGAAAGGCGTGCACGTAGGACGAGCTGTTCGGAAGGAAGAGCACACCGACTCCCCAGCCCAACACCCACGGTGTGACAACGCCGAGTGTGGCGACCGTGAAGGCTCGCCCCCCCACTTTCATGATGTCACCGACTGTGGACTCGAGGCCGACTTCGAACAGCAGCAGTACGGCGCCGAGCTTGGCCAGAACGTCGATGGTCGCATCCCCAGGAATGGAGCCGACCCAGGAGACGCCCACCAATTCGAGGTTGCCCAAGAAAATGCCGGCAAGCAGCTCGCCGAGCACCGCCGGTTGCCCCAGCCGTTCCGCGACTTCGCCCCCGAGCTTGGCGCCGACAAGGACGACCACGAGTGCCAGGATCACACGCGCGACGGGATCGATGGGCCCGGCGATCGGAGGAGCAATACCAGCGAGGACGACGGATAGCACGAGCATAGCTCCACCCACCTAGGCGGTTGGCAAACGGCGATCCAGCTGGATTAATGATATCCGGACTGTGCGTTACGCGCAAGAGACAGGAATCATCCGGCAGTAGCGTTCGCACAGCAAATGTAGACTGTTGACATTTTCGTGCATCTGGTGCACAATTCCGTGCACATCCACGAAGAATTAGTCGTCATGAACGGGAAAACCATCCTGATCGAGCTGTTGCTAGCCGGTTTCTTCGCCGTGGCCTGCCTCAAGGCTCGCGAGCCCGCGGGGCTGTTCCACATGCCGCCGCGGCTCGAGCGGCTGCGGCGTTCCCGCTGGCAGTGGTTCGCGATGGTGGCCTTCATGCTGGTGCTGCGCCTTCAGGAGCAATTGCCTTTGGCCATCGAGGCGATGGTGGCGCTCCAGCTCGTGTTGTTCCTCGCCCTGCCCGTCCGGGCGAACACCGTTACACCACGATGATCGCACGATCCGTCGAGGGTCGAGGAGGTGGTGCAGATGGCCGCAAATAGTGGACAAGGACGCAGCTTCGGGGTGCTGCTGGTGGGGTTGACCGTTGCCTGCGCCGGGCTCGCGAGCTGGTCGGGTGGGTTGGGTAAGCTGCTGACGTTGGTCGGCGTGGTGCTCATGGTGGTGAGTCTGGTGATGGCGTTGGGTATCAAGCATCTCGAGGGAAGAGTCGCGCAACGGCCCGGCGGCGAGGGGGCGAAGCTGTTCGGTGCACTCATCGCGCTGCTCGGGTGGATCGTAACCGTCCTCGGCGTTCCGCACGTGCCGAGCACCGGCGGTCGTATTCTGCTCGCCCTGGTAGGAATAGCCACCAGCCTGTTCGGGATCATCGTGGTCCTACCCGCGGCGTACAACAAGAACGCAATCTGGAAAACGTGATCACACCGCCTGCGGTTACGACCACGACGGCAAACCCGACGAATACTGGAGCGTACTCCATGAAACTGGCGCGAAGCTGTTTCGCGAGTCTCTTCCTGTGCACGCTTGCGATGACGGCGATCCCTGTCGTGGCGCACGCGCAGTCTGCGACGACCGCCGAGCTGAAAGACGCCGCCGGCAAGGCGCCGCCGGCCGCGGCGTTACAGGCGGGCGATCCGGGCGGCACGGTCACCGGCACGATCACCGATGTCCCCGTCTCGGACTCGAAGACTGGCCTCAGCATCGGCGATCTGGCCAACCTGGCGGGCCAGAACAAAATCGCCATCAACTTCGTGTGGACGCTGCTGTGCGGCTTCCTCGTGATGTTCATGCAGGCGGGGTTCGCCATGGTCGAGTCGGGCCTGTGCCGGGTCAAGAACTCGAACCACACCTACATGATGAACTTCTTCGTGTACGGCTGCGGTCTGCTGGCGTACTGGCTGATCGGGTTCGCGATTCAGATGGGCGGCGCGGCAGGCAATACCAACCTGGGCGGCTTGGCTCCCTTGACCGGCGAGCACACGATTTCCCTCTTCGGCAAGACGTGGGGGCTGTTCGGCGGGATCGGGATGTTCCTCAGCGGCCACTCATACGACGTCGGCGTGATGGTGATCTTCCTGTTCGAGATGGTGTTCATGGACACCGCGCTCACGATCGTGACCGGCGCCTGCGCGGAACGCTGGAAGTTCTTCACCTTCGCCGTTTCGTCGGTACTCATGGGCGCGTTCACCTATCCCTTGTACGGGAACTGGGCCTGGGGTGGCGGGTGGCTGGCCCAGCTCGGCACCAACCTGGGTCTGGGAAAAGGCTACTGCGACTTCGCCGGGTCGGGCGTCGTCCACGCCGTCGGTGGTATGACTGCGCTGGCGGTCGCGCTGATGATCGGTCCGCGCATCGGGAAGTTCAACCGCGACGGCTCGAGCAACATGATCATCGGGCACGACGTCTCGGCGGTGCTGATCGGCTGCTTCATCCTGGCGTTCGGGTGGTTCGGGTTCAACCCGGGCAGCACGCTCGGCGCCTCGACCAACGGCAACCTGCGCATCGGCTCGATCGCGGTCGACACGATGCTGGCGGGGTGCACGGGGACGTTTGGCGCAATCCTCTACATGTGGATCCTCAAGGGTAAGCCGGACGCCTCGATGAGCGTCAACGGCATGCTGGCGGGATTGGTGGCGATCACCGCACCGAGCGGCTTCGTCAGCGCCACCGGAGCAGCGATCATCGGACTCATCGCCGGCGTGCTGGTCTGTCTCAGCGTCGCCTTCATCGAGAACGTGATGAAGGTGGACGATCCCGTAGGCGCGATCTCGGTGCACGGTACCAACGGGCTCTGGGGTGTGCTCGCCGTCGGGCTGTTCGCGGACGGTACGAGCAACTACGGCGGAAGTTGGAACGGCGTCGCCGGCTCGGTGACCGGCCTCTTTTACGGTGACGCGAGTCAGCTCGCCGCGCAGCTCGTGGGCATCTCCACCCTGCTCGGCTTCGTCTTCACCTTCAGCTTCGCCTTGAACTACGTCCTCGAGCTCTTCCTCGGGCATCGCGTCTCGGTGGAAACGGAAGTGAAGGGCCTCGACATTCCGGAGATGGGCCAGCTCGGATACCCGGAGTTCGTGTTCGCACCGGAGCCCGACGTTCTCAGGCAGGCGCAACGGCAGTTCGCGGTAGCGTAGACGCGGTATCGGTGAGCCAACACGGGGCCACGAAAGGACCGACCTAGGCATGAACAACACGAGCGTGATTGAGCTTGCTCCGGGCGGCGTCACGCAAGCGTCGCGCGGACTCCTGTCTCGCATGTTCGCCGATCCCCACCTGCTCGAGCCGGAGGAGCGCCGGGACCTGGTGGGCCAGCTGCGGCAGGCGGTAGCGGAGTATCCGGAGATCGCGGAGCTGCGCGTTCTGCTGGGGATGGCGCTGTGCGTGAACCTCGAGGTACAGCCCGCGATCGAAGAGTTTCGCACCGCGGTCAGTCTCGCGCCGCAGAGTTTCATTGCCCACCTGAAGATGGGTGAGTTGTGGATGCGGTTGCGCGTGGTTGACAAAGCCGACGAGCACACGCGCCATGCCGGACTCCTGGCCCGCAATGCAGCGCAGTCCGAGCTGGCACGGCGGCAAGGCGCGTCGATCCGAACCATGCGGCGCGCAGGAATTGAGCGGGGTGGATACAAGAGTCCCTTGGCCGTCTTCGGACGGCTGCGCCGGCTGCTGGCGGTGCGCCCCAAGGTGGTCGCCTAGGGCACTCGAACCCCTTCCCTTCCCCTATCTGCCTCTCACGCAGCGACTTCCCAGCCAGCTCGAGACCCCTCTGCCGGCGCTCGATCCTCCAGCCCCCCACCGCCCATCCGGGCGTGGCGGCGCCGCTAACCGCGGCATAGGATAAAACGTAGGGGGAGGCCGGGGGCTACCCCGGCCTGGGTTTTGGGGTATGCTCTCCCTGCGTCTTGAAAGCATTGGGAGGGACAAGCGATGAAACGATCCAGTAGCGAGCTGATCGCTCACGGCATCATCGGCGGGGTCCTCGCGGGTCTTGTCGTAGCGCTGTGGTTCCTCATCCTCGACAGTATCGAAGGCGTCCCGTTCCGCACCCCCGCTGCGCTGGCGTACGCCTTGTACGTCGCCCCGATCATCGATCCGACGTTCCGGCTGGTGGCGACCTATACCGTGATCCATCTGGGGGTGTACGCCGCCCTCGGCGTGGGAGCGGCGTGGGTGATGTCCGTCCTGCATACGACGCCCCGCCTGCTGCTCGGCTTGTTCTTCGGCATCGTGGTGCAGGAGCTCGTTTTTTACACGGGCCTGTTCCTCGGCGGACTGCCCCCCTCGGAGGTGATCCCCTGGCAGCACGTGATCGGGGCGAACGTCCTCTCGGGGCTCGTCCTGATGAGTTACCTGCACCGCGCTGAGCACGTGGCGGCGCCGCTCGGTCTGGCCGCCCTCAAGGCGTACCCACAGCTCACCAACGGCCTGATCACCGGTGTGATCGGCGCCGGCGTTGTGGCGATGTGGTTCTTCCTGCTCGACCTGGTCACCGGTCACCCGTTCGCCACACCGAGCGCGCTCGGGTCCGCGTTGCTGTTCGGCGCTTCCAACGCCGCCGGCAGCCACGTCCATCTTGGCGTGGTTGCGGCGTACACGGTGGTGCACCTGGTCACCTTCGCCGTCGCGGGGGTCGTATTCGTCATGATCGCGGAGCAGGTCGAGCGCTCACCGTCGTTCCTGCTGCTCGCCGCCATGATGGTGATCGTGCTCGAGGGGGTCGTCGTGGCCGCGCTCGCCCTCGGGGCCCAATGGGTGCTGGGCACACTCGGTATCTGGTCCACGCTCGTGGCGAATCTGCTCGCGGTGGCGTCGATGGGATGGTACGTCTGGGCCACGCACCCGGTGCTGCGCCAGAGGCTGCACGGCGAGCCGCTGAGCGTCCGAGTCTGACGGGGGTGCGCAGCAGGTCGAGGCGGGACCGGAGCGACTCCGGTCCCGCCTTGGCGTTCACCCCCGTACGGCGACGGCCACGAGGGCGATGCCGCCGCGCACGTTCTGATTGACCTGGACCCGCAGCGCTTTGGGCTGGATGGCGTATACGATGTCGTCCGCGATGCGGGCGGCGAGGCTCTCGCAGAACGCACCTTCGTCGCGGTACGACCAGAGATAGAACTTGAGAGCCTTGGACTCGAGACAGCGCTCCCCCGGGGTGTACTCGATGATCACGCTGCCGAAGTCCGGCTGGCCCGTGCGGGGACAGATAGAGGTGAACTCGGTCGCCGTAAGCGTCACGCTCTGCACGGCGGGAGCGGGAAACGCTTCGCTCTTGAGGAATTCCCGCGCCGCGGCGGGGTTGCCGGGACGCGGCAGCGGACCGGTGCGAGGCAACCTCGGATCGTCGTGAGTCATGGGGCTTCTAACGTAATGAAACGCGTGACGGATCGCTCAGCCATCGTGCTGCTCTCGGGCGGCATCGACTCGACCACCACGCTCGCCCTCGCCGCGCGGCAGGGATTCGAGCTCAACGCGCTGACGTTCCGGTACGGCCAGCGCCACGAGGGCGAGATCGACGCGGCGCGCCGGGTCGCCAGGGCGTTCCGCGTGGCGCGACACGAGATCGTCGCCTTCGACCTGCGGCGGTTCGGCGGGTCGGCACTCACGGACAACATCGCGGTGCCCAAGGACCGCGCGCCCGACGAGATCGCCCAGGGGATCCCGGTCACCTACGTGCCGGCCCGCAACACGATCTTCCTTTCATTCGCGCTGGCGTGGGCCGAGGTGCTGGGGGCAGGCGACGTCTTCGTCGGGGTGAATGCCGTGGACTACAGCGGCTATCCAGACTGCCGGCCGGAGTACCTCGCCGCCTTTCAAGCGATGGCGGACCTCGCCACCAAGGCGGGCGTGGAAGGGCGGCAGAGGCTGCAGATCCACGCCCCGCTCATCGCCCTCTCCAAGCAACAGATCATCGAGACGGGCCTGACGCTGGGCGTGGACTACGGGCTGACGATGAGCTGCTACGACCCTACGCCAGCGGGCGAGGCGTGCGGGCGGTGTGACGCCTGCCAGATTCGCCTGCAGGGGTTCGCCGCCGCGGGGGTCCGGGATCCCGCGCGCTACCGGTCCGCCGAGGTCGCGAGATGAGCTATGCAGTGAAGGAGATCTACTACACGCTCCAGGGTGAGGGCGCGAACGTGGGAAGGCCGGCGGTGTTTCTGCGCTTTGCGGGCTGCAATCTCTGGTCGGGCCGCGAGGAAGACCGCGCCGCAGCCACGTGCGGTTTTTGCGACACGGATTTCGTCGGCACGGACGGGCCGGGCGGGGGCAAGTTCGCCACGGCGGCGCTGGCGGAAGCGGTGGCGGGGGCATGGCCCGGAGGCGCCGCTCGTCCGTTCGTGGTGTGCACGGGCGGGGAGCCCCTGCTCCAGCTCGACTCCTCGCTCGTCGTCGCGCTGCACGCCGCGCGGTTCGAGGTGGCGATCGAGACGAACGGGACGCTCGCGCCGCCACCGGGGATCGACTGGGTGTGCGTGAGCCCCAAGGCGGGGGCGGACCTCGTGCTCAGGTCCGGCGATGAGCTGAAGCTCGTCTTCCCCCAGGATGAGCTACCGCCCGAGCGCGTCGCCCATCTCGACTTCCGGCACTTCTTCCTGCAGCCGATGGATGGGCCCGAGCGCGAGCGCAACACCGATCGCGCGCTGCGGTACTGCCTGGAGCATCCGCGCTGGCGGCTCAGTCTCCAGACGCACAAGCTCCTGGGCATTCCTTAGAGCCAGAGCCGCGCGAATGAAAGAGCCCCGCGCCTTGAGGCGCGGGGCTCGAAGGCACCGGCGCAATCTCCGGGCTCAGCGTCCTCGCTTGGTCGTGATGACGATGACCCCGTTGGTCCCACGGTAGCCGTAGCGGGAAGCGGCCGCGGCATCTTTCAGCACGTCGATCCGGGCCACGTCGCGCGGCGCAACACCGGCGAGGGCGGTGCCGAGCCATCCCTCCTGGACCGGCACGTCGTCGATGACGAGCAGGGGCTCATCGTCGGCCGGGTTGCCACCGAGGGTGTGGCCACCACGCAGGCGCAGCGTGTAGGTCCCGTCCCGGAGCGGCAGTACCTCGAGACCGGGGACGCGATTCTCGAGCATGTCCTCGACCCGCGACACCCGCGCGTCGGCCTCCGTGGGGGAGAACGAGGTCGCAGCTCCCGGCGGAGCGGTGAGGTCGCGAGGCGCGGGCGTTGCAACACGGGACGAGCCCGCTGGCGCACAGGCCGCGAGCAGCACGACCAGAGAGGCGCAGGGGGCGAGGCGCGCGTTGGGGATGTGGTTCATACGGCTCATACGGTCTTCCTTGGCCACGGGGTTCAAACAAGGATAACGACCATGTTGCGTGCGCGCCACAGGCGGCAACAAAAAGAAACGCCGCCGTGGCCGAGTGGCCGCTACAGGCGTGACACTGGCGAGCCGTAGTCCCGGGCCTATTGTTGAAGACTCGTGGTTCCGCTACGCAAGGGAGGCGTACATGACCAAGCTTCGCACCGTCGTCTCGGTTGCGGCAGCGCTGGCGCTCGCCGCCTGTCAGGAAACCGCCTCGCCAGTCTCCTCCAATTCGCCGTCCGCTCGACCGGCGTTCGCCGTCGGCGGTGGGCAA
>WNGP01000367.1_pt1 | contig 34438 bp, 33 predicted proteins | sample 5407671 | NCBI WGS metagenome assembly WNGP01 (sample SAMN13153381, study PRJNA577476) | soil metagenome | isolation source: 40 cm soil or saprolite under Garry oak tree replicate 2 | place: USA:California | collected 2016-06-15 | reverse complement strand
TGAGGCCCAGGCCGCGTGCCGCGCCATCCTGGGCGCCCTGCGCAACGACGGGCCCTTCACGCCGCCGAGCCTCCAGGGAACCCTCGTGGTGCCAGGCAACATCGGCGGCGCCCATTGGGGCGGCGTGGCGGTAGATGAAGGGCGGGCGCTCGCGGTAGTGCCCGTGAACACCATCCCAGCCATGGTCCAGCTCTTCCCGGCGGAGGGATTCAACGGGGACAGCATACGACGGTCCGACGCGGACCATGGGATCACGGATTTTGAGTACACCCGCATGCGCGGCACGCCCTACATCATGCGCCGGCGGTTGATCATGGGTCCCACGGGCCTGCCCTGCACGCCGCCGCCCTTCGGCTCGCTAGTGGGCGTGAATCTGAAGACCGGTGGTATTGCCTGGAACGTCCCGCTCGGAACGATGGGCGGCGCTGCCGGATCGCCGAACCTCGGCGGCCCGATCGTCACCGCCAGCGGCCTAGTCTTCATCGGCGCCACGCTCGAACACGCGATCCGCGCGTTCGACGTGGAGACGGGCCGCGAGCTGTGGAAGGCCGACCTCCCGGCGGGCGCCCGCGCCACACCGATGACGTACGAGGTCGGAGGACGGCAGTTCGTGGTGATCGCCGCCGGCGGGGGCGGACCGTTCGGCGCCGGGGACGCGATTGTGGCGTTCGCGCTGCCAGCGAAGTAGCCTTGTACCGTGTCCGAGATTACCCGTCCCCCTTCCCCCGTCCCCCTTCCCGTCATCATCGACACCGACCCCGGTATCGATGACTGTTTGGCCCTCTGGCTCGCGCTGACGTCCCCGGAGCTGGACGTGCGCGGCCTGTCGGTCTCCTACGGCAATACGGTGGTAGAGAACGCCCACCGCAACGCGGTCGAGATCACGCGCCGCACCGGAAAGCGCGTGCCGATCGCGGTGGGCGCGCGGCGCCCGCTCAAACGCCAGCTCGCCGTCGCGATCGAAACGCACGGCGCCTCGGGCCTCGGGTATGCCACCGTGCCGCCGGCCGGGGTCATCCTCGACTGGATGAAGCCGCTCGACCGGCTGCTCGCCGCGCAACCGCAGCCCGTCACGCTCATCACCCTCGGTCCGGTGACGAGTCTGGCGTTGGCCCTGCGGAACGAGCCGGCCATGGTGCGCGCCAAGGTCGCACGCCATATCGCGATGATCGGCAACATCGAGGCGCGCGGCAATACGACGCCCCACTCCGAGTTCAATGCCTGGTGCGACCCCGAGGCCCTCGCCATCGTGCTCGCCGCCGAGCTGCCCACGGAGCTGATCGGCCTCGACGTCACGCGCAAGCTCGTCGTCAAGGCGACCGAGGTGTACCGCCTGGCGCACGCGGGAAACCCGACCGCCAACTGGATGCACGACGCGCTGCGGTTCTACCTCGAATTCCACCGCCAGTATGAGAAGCTGGAGGGCGTGGTCGTGAACGACGTGCTCGCCATCGCGGCGTTGCTGCAGCCGGACGTGCTCGACTTCCAGGACCTGCGGCTCACCGTGGACGTGGACGACGGCGACGACCGCGGGCGCACGCGGGTCGACCCCAAGGGGTCGCTCGCCCGCGTCGCCCTCCAGGTCCGGCCCGAGCCGGTGCGCCGGATGTTGTTCGACCGCGTGCTCCCCTGGCTCGCCCCGGAGAAAGAGGACGCGACCGTATGAGCATGCCGCGCAAGGTCGCGGTGATCGGCGCCGGAGAGATCGGCATCGGATGGGCTGCGCTGTGCGCCTCGGCGGGGTGGCCGGTCGCGATGTTCGACATGAACCCGCGCACGACCGACCGGGCCTTCACCGACGTGCCGCGCCGGGCCCGCGCTCTCGTGGCGCTCGACCGCGCCACGCAAGGCATCGTCGAGCGCGGCCTGCTCGAGTTCACCCAGGCGCGCAGCCTGCTGCAGGCGGTGAAGGACGCCGACTGGGTGGTCGAAGCAATCGCCGAGGACCCGGTGGCGAAGCAGAAACTGTTCGAGTCCATCGAGCTCGTGGCGTCGCCCGAGACGCTGCTCACCAGCTCCTCGAGCGCCCTGCCGCCGAGCGAGATCTTCTCCCGCTGCCGTCGCCTCGATCGCTGTCTCGTGACCCACCCCCTCAATCCGCCCGAGCTGATCCCGCTCGTCGAGATCGTGCCGGGCGAGCGCACGTCGCCCGCGGCGGTAGAGCGCGCGCTCGATTACCTCCGCTCCTTGGGGCGCATGCCCATCCTCGTGCGAAAACCGGTACCGGGGTACGTCGTGGCCCGGATCGCGGCGGCCGTCTGGCGCGAGTGCATCGACCTCGTCCTCCAGGGCGTGATCGACGTGTCCGATCTCGATCGCGCCGTGTCGCTCGGCCCCGCCCTCGGCTGGGCCGCCGCCGGCCCCCATCTGACGTATCACCTGGCCGCGGGGGATGGCGGCGTCACCGCGTTCCTGCAGCACCTGCTCGCATCGTTCGAGGGGATGTGGGAGGGAGGCCTGGCATCGTGGCGGAAGCTCGAGCCGAGCCAGCAGCGTCAGCTGACGCAGGCGATCGAGAAGGCGTATGCGGGGAAGGTCGAAATGCTGCGGGAAGCGCGGGACCGCCGGCTCTCCGCCATCTTGCGGGCCCTCGAGCAGTCGCGGGCCGCGGGACCAGGCTAACTAGACGTCGGACCGCACCATCAGGATGGGGATGCGGGTGTTGTGTCGTAATGCTGTCGCGGTACTGCCACGAACGACGTCATCGAACAGCCGGTGGCCGTGCGTCGCAAGTGCGATCAGGTCGACCTTCTCCCGCTCCGCCGCCGCCGCGATTTCCCGCGCTGGATCTCCCGCGGCCAGTACCGCATCCACGTCGAGGCCGGCCGCGCGCAGGTCCTTGGCGACATGCTCCAAGTACGCGCGGTCTTCCTTCATCTCCTCCGACTCCTTCAGGTTCAGCTGCTCCATGTTGCGGGCCGCCCACCCATCGGCGACGTGCAGCAGGATCAGCTCCGCGCCGGACAGCTTGGCGAGGTCGGTCACATGCCGCAGGATCGTCTGGTCGGCGGGGGAATGCTCGAGCGGGACGAGGATCCGCTTGTACATCGGTTAGGCCAGCCCGCCGAAGATCTGGACGAGCAGCCAGGCGTTGAACCCCGCGATCGCCACCGCCACCGCGTACGCGAGCGTCTTGAGCCAGAACGGATTCACGAACTCGCCCATCTTCAAGCGGTCGGAGGTGAACCGCACGAGCGGGAACACGGCGAACGAGAGTTGCAGGCTCAGGATCACCTGGCTGAGGATCAGGAGTTGGGCGGTGCCGTGGCTGCCGAAGAAGATAGCCGTCAGGGCCGCGGGGACAATCGCGATCAGCCGGGTGATCAGCCGCCGCAGCCATGGCCGGATCCGGATGTTCAGGAACCCTTCCATCACGATCTGGCCCGCGAGTGTCCCCGTCAGCGTCGAGTTCTGGCCTGAGGCAAGCAGAGCGAACGCGAACACGGCGCTCGCCCCCGTCACGCCCAGCAACGGCGTCAGCAGCTTGTAGGCATCCTGGATCTCCGCCACCCCGGTCTCCCCGGCGCGGTGGAACGTGGCCGCTGCGACAATCAAGATCGCCGCATTGATGAACAGCGCGAACGATAGCGCGACCGTCGAATCGAGAAACGCGAACTTGACCGCTTCCCGCTTTCCGGCGGTCGTCTCCTCGTAGCTGCGCGTCTGCACGACCGACGAGTGCAGATAGAGGTTGTGCGGCATCACGGTCGCACCGAGGATGCCGATCGCGATGTAGAGCTTGTCGGGATCGCCGAGAATCGACGTACGAGGGACGAATCCGTTGAGCACGGCGACGGGATCGGGTTGCGAAATCAGGATCTCGAACAGGAAGCAGCCGGCGATCGTCGCGATCAGGACGATGACGAGCGCCTCGAGCAACCGGAAGCCGCGGTTCTGGAGATAGAGCACGATCAAGACGTCGAGCGACGTGATCGCGATGCCCCAGGGCAAGGAGATTCCGAACAACAGGTTCAGCGCGATCGCCGAGCCGATCACCTCCGCCAGATCGCACGCCGCGATCGCGATTTCGCAGATGACCCACAGGAAGAGGGAGACGGGCCGCGAGTAGTGATCGCGGCAGGCTTGCGCCAGGTCCCGTCCCGTGACGATGCCGAGTTTCGCGGCGAGGCCCTGCAGCAGAATCGCCATCAGGTTGGAGAGCAGGATCACGCTCAGCAGCGTGTAGCCGAAGCGCGCGCCCCCAGCCAAGTCGGTGGCCCAGTTGCCCGGGTCCATGTACCCGACGGCGACGAGATACCCAGGGCCCGCGAACGCGAGCGCCTTCTTCCACCAGCCGCCCGCACCGACGGGGATGGTGCGGTAGACCTCGACCAGACTCGGCGCGAGCCGCGGCTGGTGCCATCCCGCCTCGACTCTAGTCTCCATCGGTCGGCCGGCAGAGGAGGAGCAGGGCCAACTCCCGACCCACGACGCGCGTCTCGCCACCGCCCATGCGGACCGTGATCGGCCCGTTAAACGGCTGACGGTCCACGACGGTCATGCGAGTCCCCGGGGTGAGCCCCTGCTCGGCGAGGTAGCGGAGCCGGGCCGCATTCTCGTCGCCCACCTGGCGCAGCAACAACGTGGCGCCCACGGCGGCGTCGGCCAGGGTCACCAGCTCCGCTTCTTCGATCTCACCCGCCGCCGTCGGAATCGGCGCTCCGTGTGGGTCGTAGCGCGGATCGCCCAGCGCGCCCGCCATCCGGTCGATCAGCTTTTCGGAGACCGCGTGCTCGAGCCGCTCGGCCTCGGCGTGCACCTCCCCCCAGTCGTACCCGAGCTGCTGCGTGAGATAGACCTCGAGAATGCGGTGGCGACGGATCATCTGGAGAGCCGCGGTGCGACCTTGATGCGTCAGCTGCACGCCGCGGTACGGCACGTGCTCGATCAACCCCGTCTCCGACAGACGTTTCATCATGCCACTGACCGACGGAGGCGCGACCTCGAGCATCGCGGCGATGTCGCTCGTCGTGGCGAACCCACCCTGGCTGCTGAGGTGGTAGATCGATTTCAGGTAGTCCTCGACCGACCGTGTCAGGGGTGGTGAGGGGTTTCTGACAGGCGAATGCATGGCGCCGGGCTCCGGAGCTATGAGCTTTCCACAAAACCAGTTAGCCGACAGACCAATTCGTCACTTAGGCTACGCTAATTATCAGATATTGTCAAGCGAAGATGTGGATTTTGCTACACTAAGAAGATTGCTAAGAATGCGCTCCGTCATGCCCCAAATCGTGTGGTCTCCGACGACGTAGGCCGGAAGGATCCGAGTCGCGCCCCGATGATGGACGGTCACCTCGCGCTGAGCGCCGGGAGCCGCAAATGCGCGAAACGACACCCAGAAGGCGTCCTGGACTTCGTCGCTGAGGGTGATCGCGGGTCGCTCGACTAACCCGAAGACGAACGGCCGCACCACGACGGGGGGCAGTACGGGCGTGCGCGGGTACATGTCGTCCAGGACGCCGAGCGGCTCGGCGGAGGTCAGATCGACCCCGACCTCTTCACGGGTCTCGCGGATGGCGGTGGCGCGGAGATCGGCGTCGCCGGGATCGCGTCGCCCGCCGGGGAACGCGATCTGGCCCGACCACGTGTCGCCGGCGCGCTCGGCGCGGTGGATGAACAGCGCCTCGAGTCCCACCTCTTCAGCACCGTCGTGCAGCAGCACGGCCACCGCCGCGGGAATCATCCCGGGCTCGAGCGCGACCGGCTGAGCGCGGTAGCTGCGCAGCGCGCGCCGGGCTTCCTCCAGAGTTATGCCGAGATCTCCTCGCCGCCGTCCACGTTGATGACGTTGCCGGTGATCCAGTCGGCTCCCGGGTGGCACAATGCGATTATGGCGCCGCCCAGGTCCTGCGGCGTGGTGAGCCGATGGTGCGGGTTCCGCTGGGTGGCGATCTCGATGAGCTTCTCGTTCCCCGGGATCTTGCGCAGCGCCGGCGTGTCGGTCACTCCGCCGCGCAGCGCGTTCACGGCGATTCCCTTGGGTGCCAGCTCCAGCGCCAGCTGGCGGCAGTGCGACTCGAGCGCCGCTTTGGCGGCAGACACGGCCCCGTAGGTCGCGAACACGCGCGTCGAGCCGGACGAGGTCATCGCGAAGATGCGGCCGCCGTTGCCCATCAGCCCGTGCTTCACCACGCCCTGCGACCAGTACACCAGCGAGTGGGCCATGACGTCGAGCGTCATGTCGATGTTGGCTTTGTTCAGCACGTCGTCCCCGATGTAGGGCTTCAACGTGCCGAACGCGAGCGAATGGAGCAGCACGGCCACGTTGAGCTTCTGCTTGGCCAGCTCCGTCAGCACGTCGTTGCGCTTTTCCTCATCGGCGGCGTTGACGTTGAAGTACTGGGTCTTGCGACCCATCGCCTCCAGGTCGCGCCGGATCTCGGCCACGTGATCCATGCCAGCCTTGCGGTCGAGGTGGACCCCGGCGATATCATACCCCGCCTTCGCGAGGGCCCGAGCGGCCCCCTCACCGAATCCGCTCGAGGCGCCCAGGATGAGGGCCCACTTCGGGGTCGTCGTCTGCGCGTGTGCCAAACGTTCCTCCGGCAATCGGTGTCCGGTATTATAGCGCCGCTACGATGAGAAGCCACTTGTGGATGGGAATCGGCCTGGGCGCGGGGCTCTTGCTGGGGCTCGCCGCTGCGGGGCTCGCGGACGCTGGGTACCCGCAAATGGTGCGCGCCGCCCAATGGATCCGGCCCATCGGCACGCTGTTCCTGAACCTGCTGTCGATGGTGGTCATCCCGCTGGTCGCGACGGCGCTGTTCGCCGGGATCGCGCGACTCGGGAACCTGCGCCGCGTAAGCCGGCTCGTCGTGCGCACCCTGGCGTTCTTCTGGGGCACGGCCCTCGTAGCCATCGTCATCGGCTTCATCGTCGGAGCTATCGTGCTGCCACATGCCGTCGTGTCGCCCGAGCAGCAGGCGGCGCTGCGGGCCGCCGCGGTGGCGGACTCCGGCTTCATCCGCAAGGCCGCGGAGGACATCCCCAGCGGGGCTCGTTTCATCATCGAGCTGATCCCTGCGAACCCCGTGAAGGCCGCGGTGGACGGCAACCTGCTCCCCGTCGTCGTGTTCGTCACCTTCCTCGCGGTGGCCGCCGCCGGTCTCCCCGAAGACAAGCGCACCAGCCTCATCGAGCTCGCCGACGTCGCGAGCGAAGCGCTGATCAAGATCGTGCATTGGGTGTTGCTGCTCGCGCCGATCGGCATCTTCGCGCTCGTTGCACCGCTGGTGGCGCAATACGGGTGGGGTCTCTTCAAGGCGATGCTGTGGTTCGTCGGCGCCGTCGTCCTGGGACTCGTGATCTTCATCAGCGCGGTCTATGTCCCGGCGGTCGCGGTGATGGCGCGGCTCGAGCCGGGGCGTTTCCTGCGGGCCGCCTTCCCCTCCATGATGATGGGCTTCTCGACCACCTCCTCGCTCGCGACCCTCCCCACGATGCTCCAGGCGGCTGAAGGCGACCTGCACATCCCCCGCTCCATCGCGGGCTTCGCGCTGCCGCTCGGCGCCAGCGTCAATCGCGCCGGCAGCGCGCTGTATCAGGCGATCGCCGTGCTGTTCATCGCGCGCCTGTACGGCATTCCGTTCGGGTTCACCGAGATGTTCACGGCCGCCGCGGCGGTCTTCCTCGCCTCCCTCACCGTCGCCAGTGTGCCTGCGGCGAGCGTCGTGAGCCTGCTCCCCGCATTCACAGCCACGGGCCTCCCCATCTCGGGCCTCAGCATCCTCATCGGTCTCGACCGCATCCCCGACATGTTCCGGACGATGACCAACGTGACCGGGCACCTCACCGGCGCCGTGGTGGTCCCAGCGCTGGAGGGCGCCCCGCAGGAATGAGCCTCTCTGCAGGCGACTGGCTGCTCGCGTCGCCGTGGATCCTGGCGCTCCTCGTCATCCTGTACCGCTACGCCACCCGCCGGCCCCAGCTGCGAGACTACCCGCCGGCCGCGTCAGGCCCTCTCATTTCAGTGATTATTCCCGCGCGCAACGAAGCCCGGAACATCGAGCGTTGCGTCCGATCGATGCTCGCCGCGACCTATCCCGCCATCGAAGTGATCGTCGTGGACGACCGCTCGACCGACGGCACGGGCGACCTGGTCGAGGGTCTCGGTGTCCGGCTGGTGCGCGGCGCGGAGCTGCCGGCGGGATGGTTCGGCAAGCAGTGGGCACTGGTGCAGGGATACCGCGTAGCGCGCGGCGAGCTGCTGCTCTTCGCCGACGCCGACACGAGACACGAGCCGGAGTTGATCGCACGCGCCGTCACCGCGCGCGCCACCGAGCGAGCGGACTTGTTCTCTGTCATCCCGCGCCAGGAGATGGTGACATTCTGGGAGCGGCTGATCCAGCCCCACGTGTTCGTGGCGCTCGCGGCGCGCGTGAGCGACCTGCGGCGCCTCAACCGCACCAGGATCGAATGGAACGCGATCGCCAACGGCCAGTTCATTCTCGTCACACGCGCGTCCTACGAGGCGGCGGGCACGCACGAAGCCGTGAAGACCTTCGTCGCGGACGACCTGATGCTCGCCCAGACCTACGTGCGCCACGGCCTCGACATCTTCCTCGCTCACGCCACGACCTACATGACGACCCGGATGTACGGCTCGCTGCGCGAGATCCTCGAAGGATGGACCAAGAACCTCGCGCTCGGCGCGCCGCTGATGGCGCCTCCGGTGCCGTGGCTTCGTGCCCTACTCCCCTACTTCATGTGGATGCCGGCCCTGTTGTGGCTCGGACCTCCACTCGCGTGGGCAACGCTGGGCTGGAACTTCGCCGCTATCGCCACGGTCGCGTCCCTGATGACCTGGATCGGTATCTGCGCCGGAGAGCGCGCCCCGCTCCGCTACGCGCTGCTCTACCCGCTCGGCGCGGTCATGGTGGCGTACATCATGATCCGCTCGGCGTGGAGGGGCAGCAGCAAGGTGGAATGGCGGGGACGGACCTACCGCGGCAGCGGCAGTCATCAGAAGTAGATCCCCACCACGAGCTGCACCTGCACGCCGTCCAGGTAGAATCCATGGCCCTTGAAGGTGCTGGCCGCGTCCTCCTGCTTCTGGTGCAGGTAGCCGCCCGAGATGCTGCCCGTTCCCCCGACGCTGAGCGACGGGGCGATCCGGTAAGAGGCACCGACCTCCCAGTACAGTCCCGCGTACCACTGATTGATCACCTGGCGCGCGCCGACGACGGGAGCGACCTCGCGGTTCTGGTATCCGCCTTCCAGCGCGAGCGAATGGAAGGGAGCCACCTTGCCGCGTCCGCCGCCATAGAAGCGCTTGCCCAGGCGCGCGTTCACCGCCGTAAAGTGATCATGGGCTTTCGTAGTCCCGCCACCGAAGTTGTCCGTCAGCTTGCCGTTCACGATCACCGCTGAGACACCGACATCGAGCAGCCAGGCCCGCTTCGGGCTCGTGAACCGCAAGGCGCCGAGGTTGAACAGATTCAGGCCTCCACCGAACTGGACTGCCCATTGGCCGCCGTGGAACGAAGTCGAGTCGTCCGGTGTGTCCTGCGCGAGCACAGTCCCGGGAAGCGCGACGAGAGCCGAAAGGAGCAAGGCACGAGCTTGCATGAGCCACCTCGGGCAGAAGGATGAGCTTCGAAGCGGCTAGAAGTAGATCGTCGCTGCGAAGGAGATTCCGGTGTTGCCGCCCAGCGTCCAGGTGCGAGTCTTGGTACGGGTGGGTGACTCGCCCCACGAGCGGCTGTAGGTGATCGATGCCGTTGCCGTCACACCGATCCCGACGTGCGACGTGATGAGGTACACGGCCCCCAGGTCCGCGAACGGTCCGCCGTTCCACCCATTCGTCATCGAACGGCCAATGAACGGGGAGGTCGACACGTTGTGGTCAAAGCCCGCCACGATCCCGACCGAATGCAGCGCCATGACCTTGTCGGCGACCGGCCGGTACCACCGCCTGCCCAGTCGCAAACCAACCGAGGCAAATGAGGTGATGCCAAACAACGTGTCGTTCGCGAACTCCTCGCGATGAGACCCGGCCACGCGTAAGTCCAGAACGGTCGCGCTGGTCGGCGACCGGAATTTGATGGCCCCGAGACTGGCGAACGAAAACCCTCCGGTGAACTGCGCGGCCCACTGGCCGGCCCGGAAGGGGGTGTCTTGGGCTGACAGAATGCCGGGGACGAACAAGAGAACTGAAAAGAACACGGCGCGGGCCTGCATAAGACTGCCTCGGGCAGGAAAGGGATTTCCTAATCTGCCCGGCGCGCGTGCCGCTACAACTGGACGCGCACTAAACGTCATAACCCCCCTAAGTGCCGAACAGCACTCCCTGAGCGAGCACGACGCCTGTCAGCACGCTCACGACGGCCGAGCCCAGGTGCAGGGCCTTCGCCCACGTCGCCCCGCGCCGTGACGCCACCCGCACCATGGCGCCGAGGGTGAGCGACACCGACCACGAGCAGCACCGCTATCGCCCCACTCCCCGCGAGCCCGTGCGCGACCCGAATCCGAGCGAACGGCGCGCGTCGGCAGTATGGAGGTGTGCGTGACCTGCGTCCTGCGCGTGACTGTGCAAGTGGATGCGGGTGCGCTTCGTGCACGTGGAGGCGCATGTGCCAGCGCCTGCGCGCGTAGCGCAACCCCGGCGGCTCGCCAGGGTCGAGACGGCCGCAAGGTGGTCTGGTTCAAAGGCATGGCGGAAGCCAAGCACGAGGCCCAGCAGCAGGACGGGGAGCATTGGCGCCGTAATCTACTGTGCTACAACCTTCTAGAGGAGGCGGCTATCCAATTCCCTGCATGAGCGACAAGGTGCTCGAGGACACTCTGCCCGCCGACTCGATAGCAGCCGACGCGGCCCTCGCGGCGAGCGGAGATGCCAGCGCGTTCGAGCGGCTGTACCGCACGCACGTCGCCCGCGTCCACAGCCTCGTGCGTCGCATGCTCGACGCGGACGAAGCCGACGACTTGACGCAAGACGTCTTCGTCCGGGCGTGGCAGAAGCTGTCCACCTTCCGCGGCGAATCGGCGTTCGGCACGTGGCTGCACCGCCTGGCGGTGAACGTCGTACTGGCGCGGCGTAAGACGCTGGGCGTCGAGCGGGCACGGTTTCACGCGGGCGAAGACCCGCTCGAGGGCGTCTCGGCCCGGCGTGCGACGCCGGAGGTCTCGATGGACTTCGAGGAGGCGCTCGCCAACCTCCCCGACGGAGCTCGGCAGGTGTTCGTGTTGCACGACGTGGAGGGGTATCGCCACGAGGAGATCGCGCGCATGCTCGGCGTCGTGCCGGGCACATCAAAATCGCAGCTGCATCATGCGCGGATGGCGCTGCGGAGGTATCTGGACCGATGAACGACCAATGGACTGACCGGCTGTCGGAGTACGTGGACGGCGAGCTCGCCAACGGCGAGCGCTTCGCCCTCGAGGCGCACCTCGCGACCTGCGCGGATTGCCGCGCGACGGTCGAAGAGCTGCGGCGCGTCGTCACGCGCGCCAACTCGCTCGAACCCAGGGCTCCGAGGACGGATCTCTGGTCGGGCATCCATGCGCGGCTGACCCCGGGGCGACGCCCCGGGGTTAGCCGAGACGCGAACGCGCGCTCGTGGCGAGTGTCGTTCAGCGTGCCGCAGCTCATCGCGGCGAGCGTCGCCCTCGTGCTGCTGTCTGGCGGCGGCATGTGGATGGCGCTGCATCGGCCGCAACCGATCGCCGAGGCGGTACAGTTCACGCCGCCGCCGGACCTCCCGAATCCGGTGTCTGTCGCAGTCTGGACCGGCCGCACCGACGCCGCCATCGCCGATCTGCAGAATGTCTTCGAGCGCAACAAGAGCCGGCTCGATACGTCGACCGTACGGGTGGTGCAGCAGGCCTTCGCCACCATCGATCGGGCGATCGCCGACGCGCGCACGGCGCTCCAGGCCGATCCCAGCGACGCGTACCTGAACCTCCATCTCGCCGACACGATGCGGCGCAAGCTGGAGCTGCTGCGGCGCATCAACGCGATCGCCGCGGCGCAGTCCTAGAGAGGATAGACAACAACATGTTGACGATTCTCGCAGCCGCCGTCATGGTCTCCCTGGCCCCCGTCCAGGGGGAAACCGACACGACGATCGCCGTGCCGGCCGGAGCGAGCCTGTCGGTCAACAACTTCGGCGGCTCGATCGTCGTCCACGCGTGGACGCAGAACCGGGTCAAGGTGCACGCGGAGCACGGCAGCCGCGGCAGCATCGAAGCGTCGCTGGCCGGCAGCACCCTGACGCTCCGCGCGGGTAGCCGGCACGGCGCGCCCTCGGTGGTGGATTTCGACATCACCGTACCACAGGACATGGCCCTGACGCTGAGCGGCACGTACACGGAGATCGAAGTGGACGGGGTGCGCGGTGCGATCAACGCCGAGACGGTGGACGGCTCGATCGACGTGACGGGCGGCAGCGGCATCATCACGCTGCACTCGGTCCAGGGGTCCGTGACACTTGCCGACGCGACGGGCCGTGTCGAGGTGAACTCCATCAACGAGAGCGTCGAGCTGTCGAACGTGTCGGGCCAGATCAAGGCCGAGACCACGAACGGCAACATGACGCTCATGGGGATCAAGTCGTCGAGCGTGGAGGCGACCACCATCAACGGCGACGTGGAATACGATGGGACGATCACCGACGGCGGGACGTACTCGTTGAGCTCCCACAACGGCGACATCACCGTCTCCGTCCCCGAGGGAGCGAACGTCACCCTGTCGGTCGCGACCGCCAACGGTGACATCGACGCCAGCTTCCCGCTGCCCTTCAGGGGCACGCGCGAGAAACACCGCTACACCTTCAAGCTCGGCAGCGGCAGCGCTCGGATGGAAGCCGAGTCGTTCCAGGGCGACATCAACCTGCGCCGTCCCTCCGAGATGCACATGCACCACAAGGACAAGGACAAAGACAAAGACCAAGACCACGAGGAGAACTGACCATGCGCCCCACGACCGTCGCGCCCCTCATCCTGGTTGCCCTCGCGCTCGGCACGCTCCCGGCCGCTGGGCAGACCCCGGACTTCCGCTGGCACGGCCGCCTCGCCCCCGGGAAGCGGGTCGAAGTGAAAGGCGTGAACGGCGACGTCCACGCCGTCGCCACGACGGGTGCCGAGGTCGTCGTGACCGCGGCGAAACACGCCCGGCGCTCCGACCCCGACGACGTGAAGATCGAGGTCATCGAGCATGACGGCGGCGTGACGATCTGCGCCGTCTACCCGACGCCCCGCCGCGCCCGCCGCGAGAACAGCTGCCAAGTCGGCGATCACTGGTCCTCGAACACCGAGGACAACGACGTGGTCGTGGACTTCGACGTGCAGGTGCCCGCCGGCGTCGAGTTCGGAGGGCAGACGGTGAACGGCGAGATGTCCGCCGAGGGGATGAAGGCCGACGTCTCGGCGCGCACGGTGAACGGCAGCGTGCGGGTCACGACGACCGGACTTGCCGCAGCGGGAACCGTGAACGGGTCGGTGTACGTGGAGATGGGCCGCGCCGACTGGACCGACGACTTGGACTTCAGCACCGTGAACGGCGGGTTGACGCTGGTCCTGCCGGCGACCCTCAACGCCGAGATCCGCGCCTCCACCGTGAACGGCGACCTGGTGACCGACTATCCTCTGACGGTGACGGGGCGGTTCAACCGCCACCGGATGCAGGGCACGATCGGGTCGGGAGGACGGTCGTTGAGTCTCTCGACGGTGAATGGGGAGATTCGGCTGAGAAAGGCCACGTGATCCGGTGAGCTCGGCTAACCCCGGGGCGTTGCCCCGGGGTCAGCCGGCCTTCACCCGCCCCGCAGTAATCCGCACCCTCCCGCAGTCCTTCGGTACCTAATCCAGCACCCACCGGCCACACCTTAGCTCCCCTCCCAGCCGAAGGGGCCCGTGGTGTTGCGGGAACTTCTCGCCCGCACCGAGCAGATCGACGATCTCCGCGACCTGTTTCGCGTGCTCGGATACGATGCGGCGTGGGAAGCCGTGCCACCCGGGCCCTGGCTCGGGGAGGAGACGGCGGGGGCGGCAGGCGTCACGCGCGCCGCCCTCGTCGCGCGCCATGACGCGTTTCGCGTCTTCGGCCTCGAGGCGACCGATCCCGAAGCCGCCGCGCGCAGCGCCGCCCGGCGGCTCGCCGGCGGCGCGGAGCGAGGGTTGGCGTGCGCCGTCGGTGGCACTCCGCGGCGCCTGGTTTGCGCCGCGTGGCGGGCCGCCGCCGCGGGCCCTGTTGGCATTCGCGTCGCGACGGTGCCGCTCCAGCGCCCTTCGGGTGCGGCGCTCGCGACTCTCGAACGCTTGACGCCAGCCACGGGCGAGTCGGCCCTGGCCCTCAGTCTCCGGGTTGGTGAGGTGCTGGAGATCGAAGGGGTCACGCCGCGCTTCTTCCGTGCCTTTCGCCAGACGCTCGACCGCCTGACGGAGCGCCTGACCGCCCCACCGGCCCGAGACGATCGCCACGCCTTGGCGCTCACGGCGCTGACCCGCGTGCTGTTTCTCTATTTCGTGCAATCGAAGGGTTGGCTCGACGGCGACGGCCGCTACCTGCCCCGGCTGCTGCAGAGCGCCGTCAACCGGCGCTGCCATTTCCACCGGCGCTTCCTTCACCCTCTGTGCTTCGGCGTCTTGAACCGTCCGCTGGCGAGCCGCAGTCAGCGGGCCCGGGCGCTCGGGCGCGTGCCGTTCCTGAACGGTGGGCTGTTCGAGCCGACGGGCCTCGAGCGACGCCACGGGCCCGCGATCTGGAGCAACGCGGACTGGCGCGCCGCGTTCGACGACCTGTTCGAGCGATTCCACTTCTCGGTACGGGAGGACGATGCGGGCGAGCTGGTTGCGCCCGACATGCTGGGTCGCGTGTTCGAGGGGGTCATGGATCCGTCGGAGCGCCGCGCCAGCGGTAGCTTTTACACGCCGGCTTCCCTGGTGCGTGAGATCGTGCGCGCCGGGCTCGAGGCGGCGCTCGTAAGCCGGCTGGGGCTCAGCGCGGGTGCCGCCGCCCGCTGGATCCACGAGGGGCTCGCCCCGAACCCCGCTCCCGATCTGCGAACACTCACCGTGCTCGATCCGGCCGCCGGATCGGGTGCATTCCTGCTCGGCGCACTGGGTGAGCTGGTGGCGCTGCGGTGCGCCGCGGGCGAAGCACCGGTCGCAGCGGTGAAGCGCGACGTGCTCGCCCACTCGCTCTTCGGCGTCGATCTGACGCCCACCGCCGTCCGCTTGACCGAGCTGCGTCTCTGGCTCGCCCTCGTTGCGGACGACGACACCGTAGACCTGGGCGCCGTCGCGCCCCTCCCGAACCTCGACGGACACATTCTTCAGGGCGACGCACTACTCGACCCGCTCGCGCTCGCGGCGTCGCTCGGTGGGCGCGGCATCCGCGTCGGCGGGCCCGAGGTTCGCCGGCTCGCCGGTGCGCGCCGGATCCTCTTCGACCTCGCCGGCCCCGCGAAGCGCGCCGCCCAGGCGGAGCTCGTGCGGGCCGAAGCAGCCCTCGCCCGCGAGCTCTTCGCTCAGGCGGCGGCCGGGCTCGAACAGGCGATCGCCGAGGTGCTGGCCGCGGCCAAAGACCGCGACCTCTTTGGTCGCCGGCGCGGCCTCGGCCCGGCGGAACGCGTCTGGTTGTCACGGTCGCGCCAGAACCTGCGCGACCTTCGTGCCGCAACACGTAAACTCGAGCGCGACGGCACCGTTCCCTTCTTCTCATTCGAATCGCACTTCGGCGACATCGCGGGGCGCGGCGGCTTCGACATGGTCGTCGGAAACCCGCCCTGGGTGCGGGCCGAGCGACTGCCGGCGCGCGTGCGGGAGACGCTCGCGGCCCGCTACTCCTGCTGGCGACCCGCCGGAGCGGGGGGTGGCGGCGGCTTCGCACACCTCCCCGATCTCGCGGTCGCATTCACCGAGCGGGCGCTCGAGCTGGTACGTCCCGGCGGCGTCGTGGCGCTGCTCGTCCCGGCCAAGCTCGCCACGAGCGGATACGCGGAGCCCCTGCGCCATTACCTAGCCCATCGTACGCGGATCCACCGCGTGGCGCCACTCGCCGAGACCGCAGCCCGGGCCTTTGCCGCGGCCGTGTATCCGATGGCGCTCGTCGCCGCCCGCGCCGATGCAACCGGTCTCGACAGCACCGCCACCACACTCGGCCCCAAGCCTGGGGCGCCGGCGGTCCCGCAACGCCTGCTTCAGACCGGGGGCCCGTGGGTCCTCCTTCCCGACGCGGACCGCGTCGCGCGCCATCTGCGCGCCGCCTTCCCCACGATCGGCGACCGTTGGACGCCGCAGCTCGGCGTGAAGACCGGTGCCGACGACGTGTTCCTCGTGGCGGCCGCGTGCGCTGGCACGCGCCCCGCGGTGCGGGGCCGCGACCTCGGCGCGTGGCGTTGCGACGCGCGGCTCCACCTGCTCTGGACTCACGGCCCCGATGGCCGCGCGTTACCGAGCTTGCCCGCCGGCGTCGCCGCGCAGCTCGCACCGCACTTGGACCGATTGCGCCGTCGCGCCGACTACCGGGCGGGCGCCCCGTGGCAGGTGTTTCGCACCGGGTTGGCGCGCGCCCAATATCGCGTTCTCTGGCCCGACCTCGGCCGGCGGCTTGCGGCCGCCGTCCCCGAGCCGGCCGTCGTTCCGCTCAACACCGTCTACGGCATCGCCACACGGGACCACGACGAAGCTGTAGCGCTCGCCGCCCTGCTCAATTCGCGCTGGCTCACGGCGCTCGCGCGCCTCGTCGCCGATCCCGCGCGGGGCGGCTTCCACCGCTACAACGCCCGCGTCGTGCGGAGCCTGCCGGTGCCGGGGGCGGGGGCGGGGGCCGGCTCGGCCGTTTGGACCGCGCTGGCGACGTTGGGAGCACGCCGCCAGCCCGCCGACGATGCCGTCGCCGATGCGTTCGAGCTCGACGAGCGCGACCGCCGTGCACTCGATCCTCGCTGAGCACCTCATCCCGGTCCCGGAACCGCTCGCCGTGGCGCTCCGGCCGCAGGGAGGCCAAGCGCCGGCGCGCGCGGTCGCGACCCGCGCGGCGCGCGCGCTGCTCGACGGGCCGGCGCTCGAGACTGCGGCGCAGCCGGAGGCGTGGCCGCCGTGGCTAGCGCCACACCAAGTCCCCGCCGCGGAGCGGCTGAGTGCGATCCTCGCTCGGCACGGTGGAGCCCTACTCGCGGATGCCGTGGGATTGGGCAAGTCATACGTCGCCCTCGCGGTCGCCCTCGCGCACGACGAGCCCTTCTGCCTGGTCGTGCCCGCAGTTCTCGTCCCTCAATGGCGCGCGCTGCTAGGCCGCTTCGCCATTGAGGCGCCGATCGTCACGCACGAATCCCTGAGTGGACACACCTACCGCCCCTTACCGCCCTCCACCGCCCCCTACCGCCTTGTTGTCGTAGATGAAGCCCATCGCTTCCGCAATCCCGACACCAACCGCTATCGCGCACTCGCCCGCGTCGTGGTCGGCACCCGCGTACTGCTCGTCACGGCCACGCCGGTGCACAATCGCCTCGCCGACTTGTTGCACCTGTTTCGGCTTTTCTTGCGGGACCATGCCCTCGCCGCGATCGGTGTGCCATCGCTCCGCCGCGCCGCGCTGGGTGAGATCGACGCGTCGAGTATCGCGGCCGCGGCGGCGCGCCTGGTGGTGGCACGGAGCCGGAGTCGCGTGCGAAATGGGTACGCGGGGGGCCCCGTCGCGCTGTCATTCCCGCTACGCTCGGACGCCGAGCCCGTACGGGTTGGTCCCGCCCCCGACAGCATCGTGGAGGCATTGGTGACTGGCGTGAGTCGCCTCACCGCGGGCGGCCATGCGGCGCCTCTGTTGCGGCTCATGCTGCTGCGTCGCCTGGCCTCGAGTCTGCCGGCATTCCGGGCGAGCCTCACCCGTCACGAGGCGTACCTCGACCTGGCGGAGCGCGCGGCGGCCGACGGCCGCCGGCTCTCGCCGCATGAGTTCCAGCGCTGCTTCCCGCGCGCTGACGGACTCGACGTCCAGCTCGTCTTGTTTCCCTTGCTGCTCGAGCACACTGGGAACGCGGCAGCCACAGGCGACCGCCGCGAGCTGGCACGCCTGCGCGCCCTCGCCGCCGACGCGCGCGATCCCAAGGCGGACGCGCTCGAGCGCCTGCTCGACGCCGGGACGGGCAAAACGATCGTGTTCACCGACGCGCGTGCCACGGCGCGCTATCTGCTGCAGCGGCTGCGGGGACGCCGTGCCGCCGCCGTGTTCGGCATCGGGGGAAGGTTCGCGGCGGGCGAAGCGAGCCGGCACGAAGTGCTGCGGGCGTTTGCACCCGTGGCGCAAGGAGCATCCCCACCGCCGTCCGCTCTCGAGACGGACCTGCTCATCGCGACCGACCTCCTGAGCGAGGGGCTCAACCTTCAGGACGCCGAGCGCATCGTGCATTACGACGTGCCGTGGAGCCCGGCGCGACTCGCCCAGCGCGTGGGCCGCATCGATCGGCTCGGCTCGCATCACTTGGGGATAGCCACCGTGACGTTCTTACCGCCCGAGCCATTGGCCGGGGCGCTCGCCCTCGAGGAGCGACTCACCGCCAAGATTCGGGCGCAACTGGCGGCGGGGTCCGCACAGGTCGAGACGGCGCGAGGAGCGGCAGGAGCGTCGCCGGCGCTCGACTGGTGTGATCGACTCGGCGAGCTGGCGGGGCATGCCGGAGACTCGGCGCCCGCCGGCGCGTGGGCAGCGGTCCGCGGCGACCGGCAAGCCACAGTGCTCATCGTGCGCATCGGGGGGCTCGTTGAAGCGATCGCGGTGGAGGGAGACGTGGCCCGGGCAGATCCTGTCGCGGCGACTCGCTTGCTCGTGCACGCTTGTAGCGCCGAACCCGGTGCCGGGAGCGTGGCGGACTTGGGTCGGGCGGTCGAAGTCGCGGCTGCACTGGTGCGGGCGCGACTCGCCGCCGTGCAGGACGCCCGCTGGCGAGCCACCGACCGCGATCGACTGGCCAGACGCCTCATTCCGTGGGCGCTCTCGGCGGCGCGTCGTGCGGCCCGTCGCGGCGACGCGCGTCAGCTCACCGCGCTCGACGGACTGGTGTCCCGGCTCGCATCGGGAATGACGGCAGGGGAGGAGCTGCTGCTCGAAGACATCCTCGCGCGCCGCGAGCCGCTGGCGGTGCGGGACCTGCTCGAGTGGCACGACCGGCTGCCCGCCGTGATCGATCAGGATACGAGAGTTGAAGTCGAGCTGGTTGCGGCGCTGTGTGTAGATTCCAGCGCGTGCCCCTCGACACCTTCCTCTTCGATCTCGACGGTACCCTCATCGACTCGATCGACCTCATCCTGCGCTCCTACCGGCACACGATGCAGGTCCACCGCGCCAACGCCCCCCTGCCCCCCGACGACGTCTGGATGAAAGGCCTCGGCACGCCTCTGTGGGTGCAATTCCGTCATTGGACCGACGACGAGGCCGAGATCGAAGCGATGGTCGCCACCTACCGCGCCTACAACCTCACGCACCACGACGCGCTCGTAAGACCGTATGAAGGGGTCGTCGAAGCGGTCGTCAAGCTGAAGCAGAAGGGGAAACGCCTGGGCCTCGTGACGAGCAAGCTCAAGGATGGGGCGATGAAGGGCCTCAGGCTCGCCCGGCTCGACCAGGCATTCGAGATCGTCATCGGCTCGGGCGACGTCACGCACCCGAAGCCACATCCCGAGCCCGTCCTCAAGGCCCTGGAGCTCCTCGACGCCGACGCGCAGCGAACTGTGTTCATCGGCGACTCACGTCACGACCTGGAGTGCGGCCGCGCCGCGGGCGTGAAGACCGCCGCGGTGTTGTGGGGCCCATTCGATCGCGCGCACCTCGAGGACCTGGCGCCCGACTTCTGGCTGGAGAAACCCGACCAACTAGCGCAGCTTTACGACCCATGACGCCGACCCCCACCAAGTTCGTCCCGTTCGAGCTCGAGCGTTGGCAAAGCACCTGGGAGAACCGCGTTCGGTTCAACCTCTCCGAATCGGGCGTCCACCCACTCTCCATCCAGGAGCTGCTCGGCCTCGCCGGCGCCTCCGCGATGCCGCTGCTCGAGGTGCGCCTCGGCTACAGCCAGTCGAACGGCACCGACCTGCTGCGCGAGCGGATCGCCGCGCTCTACCGCGGCGTCTCCCCCGACCAGGTGCTCGTCACCACGGGCAGCTCCGAAGCGAACTTCGTCACCTGCTGGCGCCTGATCGAGCCGGGCGACAAAGTGGCCGTCATGCAGCCCAACTACCAGCAGACGTGGGGACTCGCCCAGAACTTCGGTGCGCAGGTCCGGCCGTTCCAGCTGCACGAGAAAGAAGGGTGGGAGCCGTACGCTGAGGAGATCCGCACCGCGATTGCGCCCGGGACGAAACTCGTCGTCGTCACGAATCCGCATAACCCGACCGGCCACGTGCTCTCCGACGCGTCGCGCAAAGTCATCCTCGATCGCGTCGCCGAAGTCGGCGCCTGGCTGCTCGCCGACGAGGTGTACACGGGAGCCGAGCGCGGGGGCAAGACCACCCCGTCGTTCTGGGGCGCGTACGACAAGGTCGTCGTGGTGAACGGCCTGTCGAAGGCGTACGGCCTGCCGGGGCTGCGCATCGGCTGGATCGTCGCCCCACCGGCGCTCACACAGGAGACCTGGTCGCGTCACGACTACACGACGATCGGCCCCTCCGGCGCCAGCGACCACTTGGCGGCGGTGGCGCTCGAGCCGCGCGTGCGCGACAAGCTGATCGAACGCACGCGCCGCATCCTGAACACCAACTACCCGGTGATGGAGGCGTGGCTCAAGGCCTTCGGCGACACCTTCACCTGGCACGCTCCGCAAGCCGGCGCGATCTGCTGGGCGCGCTACCGCCAGGCGATCCCGGCGGCCGAGATTGTAGAGAAGGTCCGCGCGCAGCACAGCGTCCTCCTCGTGCCCGGCGACCACTTCGGGATGCCGTCCTTCCTGCGGTTCGGCTTCGGCGGCGACCTGCAGCATTTCGAGGAAGCGCTTGCAGAGACGGAGCGCGCCTTGCGCCGGCTGTTCACCGACTAGATGCGGGTCGTCCCGCTCGAAGCCTTCCGGGACAAGATCCCCATGTCCGTCGCCGTCGCGGCGGTGGAACGAGGGTTCCGGGCCCTCGCGCTGGGCGAGGCGACGCTCCCCGATCCGATGGTGGTGGAGCTGTCCGATCTCGCCGCCGAAGTCCACGTGAAGGGCGCGCACCTGAAGGGCGGCCGCCACATCGTCCTGAAGGTGGCGACCGGATTCTATCGGAACCGCGCGCGCGGCCTCCCCTCGGGCGACGGCCTGTTCCTGCTCCTCGACGCGGACACAGGCGCTCCGGCGTTCCTCCTGGCCGAGCACGGCTATCTCACCGACCTGCGCACCGCCGCGGCCATCGGTCTGACCCTCAAGTACCTTGCTCCCAAAGACGCCCATGAGGCGCTCCTCGTCGGCGCCGGCGCCGTAGCGCGCCTCGCCGCCCGCGCGATCGTCGCCGAGCGCCCCATCACAAAGCTCACGATCTGGAATCGCACACCGGACAGGGCCGCGACCCTCGCCCATGAGATGGGTGGTATGGTCGAGACGCACGTAGCCGAAGCGCTCGAGCCCGCGGTCAAGCGCCACCGCATCATCGTCACCGCCACCGCGAGCACGACGCCCCTGATCAAGGCGGCGTGGGTCGCGAAGGGTACCCACGTGACGTCGGCTGGTACGGGAAGTCCGGAGAAGGTGGAGCTGGAGCCCGCGCTCTTGCTGAAGGCCGACAAGCTGATCGCGGATCGCACCTTTCAGACCGCGCGCTACGGCAACCTGCACCACGCTGTCGCGGCCGGTGCGCTCGCGGCCGACCGCGTGTACGGCGAGCTCGGCGACCTCGCGGCGGGGCGTCTCGCGGGACGGGAACACCCTGACGAGATTACGGTGGCCGACCTGACGGGCGTGGGAGTCCAGGACGCCGCCATCGCGGCCACCGTCGTTGAGGCACTGGGACTATGACCACCAAACAAAAGCAAACACCGGGCAAAGAGCGCGAGACGGCTGTGATCCGCGCGCCGCACGACGGCAGCGAGGTCGGCGTGGTGTCACTCGCCGGGCCGGAAGAGGTGCGCGCCGCGCTCGACGCCAACGTCGCCGCGGCGCGCGCCTGCCGCACCCTCCCCGCCTACGAGCGCGCGGCGGCGCTCCGCAAGGTCGCCGACGGCCTGGTGGCCGGGCGCGAGGACCTGGCCCGCACGCTCGCGCTCGAGGCGGGGAAACCGATCGCCCAGGCGCGGATCGAGCTCGACCGCGCCGTCTTCGTATTCCGCGACGCCGCCGAAGAAGCGACCCGCATCTCGGGCGAGATGCTCCCCGCCGACTCGGTGCCTGCAGGCGCCGGACGCATCGCCATTACGCGCCGCTTCCCGCTGTCGCCGATCGCCGCGATCACGCCGTTCAACTTCCCGGTGCTGCTCGCCGCGCACAAAATCGCGCCGGCGATGGCGTGCGGTGCGACGCTTACGCTCAAGCCGCCTCCGCAGGACCCCCTCACGACGCTCCGGCTCGCCGAGCTGGTAAAGGCCTCGGCGTACCCGGCGGGTGGCATCAACGTCGTCCCCTGCCACGTCGAAGTCGCGCAGCTCCTGATCGAAGATCCGCGGGTGCGCCTCATCACCTTCACCGGCAGCGCCAAAGCCGGGTGGGCGATCCGGGCTAAGGCGGGCACGAAGCGCGTCGCCCTGGAGCTGGGCGGCAACGCCGCCGTGATCGTCGAAGCCGACGCCGATCTCGCCTGGGCGGCGGCACGCTGCGCCATCGGCGGGTTCACGTACGCGGGCCAGTCGTGCATCTCGACGCAACGCATTTACGTCCACGAGTCTGTTTACACGCCGTTTCTCGACGCCTTCGTTCAACGAGTTCGCGGTTTGAAGGTTGGGAACGTTCTCGACGAGCAGACGGAAGTAGGCCCGATGATCTCGCTCGACGCCGCCGAGCGCGTGGAACGGTGGATTGGTGAAGCCAAAGCGGCGGGCGCAGAAGTCGCGCTGGGCGGCAAGCGCACCGGTCAGTTCCTCGAGCCCACGGTGCTGCTGCACACTAGCCCCGCGATGAACGTGAACTGCGAAGAGGTGTTCGCACCCCTCGTCACGGTCACCCCATATCAAGGTCTTGATGAAGCAATCGCCGCGGCCAACGCGTCGCCGTACGGTCTGCAGGCGGGCGTGTTCACGACCAATCTCCAAACGATGTTCCGGCTTCACGCCGAGCTCGACGTGGGCGCCGTGAACGGCAACGACATCCCCGGCTTCCGCGTGGATCGCCTGCCCTACGGCGGCGCCAAGGCCTCGGGACTCGGACGCGAGGGGGTGCGCTACGCGATCGAGGAGATGACCGAGCTGCGCGTGCTCACCCTCAAGCTCGACTGACGTGCGCACCCGCCTGCGGCAACATCTCCTCGATCTGCTCGGGTTCACGCCTATGAGCTACCGGCCGCCGCTTCCGCGGCGGTGGTGGCTGTACTGCGCCGTGGCCTACCTCGCGCCCAGCGTCGTGCTGCAGGTCGTGCCCGCCGCGGACGTGCCCTACCGCGACCTCGTCTGGTTGCTCACTCTCGTCCCCGCCTTCGTGCTCTCCTTGCACTACGGCATGCATGGCGCTGTGTCGGGCCTGGTGATGGGGACGGTATTGTTCACCGCGATCCAATTCCTCGTCGCCTGGAGCCTCGAGCCCGAGGACTGGCGCATCACGGTGCCGATCTACGTCGCGTACGGGGCGATCGCCATCTCGGTCGGCTGGCTGTCGGAGCAGCTGCATTTGTTTTACGATCGCGCGATCGAGGGAGAGCGGGTCGCGGTGGTCGGGCAGGTGGCGGTGGCGATCCGGCACGAGGTCAACAACGCGCTGGCGGCGATCATCGCGGAGGGGCAGCTGCTCGAGCAGGACGGCCGGCTCACGCATCCGGAGGACGTCAGGTCGCTCGAGAACATTATCGCGATGGCCCGGCGCGTGAACGACAGCATGGAAAAGCTCGCCACCGTCACACACGCGCCCGTCACCGATTACGCCGGCGGCGTGAAGATGATCGATCTCACTAGGCTGTAGCGCTACACCCCAATCGCCCTCAGTACCACGTAACTCAGGCCGGCGATCCCCGCCGCAGCGGGAATCGTCAGGATCCACGCCCATACGATCCGTCCCGCTACGCCCCAGCGCACCGCCGAGACCCGGTGCGCGACGCCCACACCCGTGATCGCACCGGTGATCGTGTGCGTCGTGCTCACCGGGATCCCGAAGTGCGACGACACGAAAAGCGTGATGGCGCCGCTCGTCTCGGCACAGAAGCCACCGAACGGCGTGAGCTTCGTGATCCGCTGCCCCATCGTTTTCACGATGCGCCAACCCCCCGCCATCGTGCCCAGTCCAATAGCTGCATGGGCCGCGAGAATCACCCACACGGGGATCGAAGCGGCGGAGGTGAGGTGAAAGGCCTGGATCGGGAAGTTGGCGAACAGCGCCTGGCTCGACACGAGCAGGGCGACGATGATGCCCATGGTCTTTTGCGCGTCGTTGGTGCCGTGCCCGAGCGAATACGCCGCGGCGGAGAAGAGCTGCAGCACGCGGAACACCTTGTCCACGCGCCGCGGCAGCGAGCGCCTGAGCAGCCACGACAGCGCCACGGTGAGGAGGAGGGCCAGCGTCATGCCCATGAGCGGCGCCACTACGATGAACACGAGTGTCTTGACCCACCCATGGGCGATGATCGCCCCGAAGCCCGCCTTGGCGACGGCGGCCCCCGCGTATCCGCCGAGCAAGGCGTGCGAGGAGGACGTCGGGAGCCCCAGCCACCAGGTGGCGAGATCCCAGACGATCGCCCCGAGCAGCCCCCCCAGGATCACCGTCGCATCGACGAGCGTCAGGTCGATCATCCCGCCGCCGATCGTCTTCGCGATGGCGGTGCCGAATACGAACGCCGCCACGAAGTTCCAGAACGCCGCCCAGATGACGGCGGCGGTCGGGGAAAGGACTCGCGTGGAGACGACGGTGGCGATGGAGTTCGCCGCGTCGTGAAAGCCGTTGATGAAGTCGAAGACGAGGGCGACGAACAGGATCGCCAGGACGAACCAGACGGAGCCTGCCATCAGGCGTGCTTGATCGTGATGGACTCGACCACGTTGGCGACGTCCTCGGCCTGATCGAGTGTGTTCTCCAGGTTGTCGTAAATCTCCTTCCACTTGATGATCTCGATCGCGTCGCGCTCCTTCTCGAACATCTGGCCGAGCGCCTCGTGGTAGATGGCGTCGCCCTCCTCCTCGAGCTGCTTGGCCTCGACGCAAAACCGCATCACATCGTCGCCCTTCTTGAGCCGGCCCACCGCTTCCGCCAGCACCCCGACCATGCGCTGGATGACCTCCGCCAGGCGCCGCACCCCTTGCGGGGCGACGCCGAGGCGGAAGATCTGCGCGCGACGAGCGGTGCCGTCCATCGCGTCCATCACGTCGTCCAGGTCGGACGCGAGCTGGTGGATGTCCTCGCGGTCGAGCGGCGTGATGAACGTGCGATCGAGCCGGTTCACCACCTCGTGCGTGACCTGGTCCGCCTCGTGCTCCAGCCGCTTGATCGCCTCGACGATCGGCGTGCGCCGGTCGGGAGCGGCCTCGAACAGGTCGCGCAGGTGTTGCGCGGCTTCCTTGTTGCGGTTGGCGACATCGGTGAACAGATCGAAGAACTCTTCGTTGCGAGGCAGGAGGCGCACGGTGTCCCCAGAAAGGGTGGCGCGCTAAGATAGCGGCCGACCGAAAGGGCCACTAGGTTAGACGCGCCATGACCACCCCTCAAGCCCCGCGCACCGAATTCGTCCGAGCCATTTCGCGGCTCGACGCCACGGCCCTCGTCGTGGGGTCCATGATCGGCTCCGGCATCTTCATCGTCTCCGCCGACATCCTCCGCCAGGTGCAGACACCCGGAGTGCTGCTGCTCGTGTGGGGGCTGTCCGGCGTCGTCACCTTGCTCGGCGCGCTCACCTACGGCGAGCTCGCAGCGATGTTCCCCAAGGCCGGCGGCAACTACGTGTACCTCCGGGAGGGGATCTCGCCGCTGTTCGGCTATCTGTACGGCTGGACGCTCTTCGTCGTCATCCAGACGGGGACCATCGCCGCGGTCGCCGTCGCCTTCGCCCGGTTCACCTCGGTCCTGGTGCCGTCCCTCTCGCCCGACGTGTTCCTCGGCACCACGCTCCACTTCCCGCAGCCGATCGGCGACATCGCGGTGGGCCTGTCGCCGCAACGCATCTTCGCGATTCTGTCGATCGTGCTGCTCACCTGGATCAACGTCCGCGGCGTGCGGACCGCCGCGTTCATTCAGACGTCACGGACCGCCATCAAGACCGCGGCGCTCGCAGGACTCATCGTGCTGGGCATCACCATCGGCCGGAACGCCGAGGCGATCGCCGCCAATTTCGGCGCCGGGTTCTGGCCGGCCGGCGGCCTGACGCTCGCCGTCATCCCCGTGATCGGCGCCGCGATGGTCGGCTCGCTGTTCTCGATGGACGCCTGGAATAACGTGGGCTTCGCCGCCGGAGAGCTGAAGCAGCCCGAGAAGGACCTCCCCTTCGCAATGGCCGCCGGTGTGCTGACCGTGACGACGCTGTACGTGCTCGCCAACGTCGCCTACTTGCACGTGCTGCCCGCGGACGCCATCGCGCACGCGCCGCAGGACCGGGTCGGGACGGCAGCGCTGCAGGCCATGTTCGGCGCCCCCGGACTCTACATCATGGCCGTGGCGATTATGGTCTCGACGTTCGGCTGCAACAACGGCCTCATTCTCTCGGGCGCTCGCGTCTACTACGCGATGGCCGAGGACAACTTGTTCTTCAAGTCGGCCGCCGTGCTGCATCCTCGGTACAAGACGCCGGCCGTCGCACTCGTCGCGCAAGCGGTGTGGACTTGCGTGCTGTGCCTCTCGGGCACGTACGGGCAACTGCTCAACTTCGTAATCTTTGCCGCGGTGGTGTTCTACTTGGTGACAGCCATCGGGTTGTTCGCCCTGCGGCGCAAGCAGCCTGGCATCCCGCGCCCCGTGCGGGCCCCGGGCTATCCGTCGCTCCCGGCCATCTACGTGGTGCTCACCGGCTTGATCGCCGTGGACCTGCTGGTCCAGGGCGCGACCCAGACGTACTCGTTCCTCGGCCTGGTACTCGTGCTGCTGGGCGTGCCCGTGTACTACGGCTGGAGACGGATGGTCGCGAAGTAGCAGTACGCTTGCCCGTGGAGTGGCTTCGGTATATCTTCGGGTGTCCCCATGGCACCCGCTCTACCCTTTCCGCGGCCGCCCTGTCCCCCTCGCGAGCCCTCCTCCCCGTCCGCGAGGCCACGCGAAGCCTCTGCCCGCTCCTGCCCCGACTGTGGGTCGCCCACAGCTCCGCAGTCCGGATGCTTCGTTTGCCCGCACTGCGGCTGGGCCCGTTGTGGCTGAGCAGTTGGGGCTGCCGCTCCTTTCCGTCGTGCCGGCGGCCAAGCCCCTGGCGGTGCTCGACGAGCGGCTGCGCGGCACCCGCTTCGTTTCGCTCGCGCCGCAGCGCGTGCTCAATCCGCCCAGCCAGACCGGCATGGACTTCTGGTCCCTCAACCCGTACGTCGGCTGCGAGTTCGGTTGCAGCTACTGCTACGCCCGATACGCGCATCGCTACGTCGTCGAGCGCGCGCACCGCGCCGGCAAGCTGACCGACGCTGAGCTGGCGGACTACCGCGGACCGCACGGGTGGGAAGCATTCGAGCGCCGCATCTTCGTGAAGGAGCAGATTCTCGGCGCGCTCGAGACCGACCTGCGCCGCCTCCCGCCGGGCCAGACCGTGGTGATCGGCACGGCGACCGACCCTTACCAGCCCGCCGAGCGACGCTTCCGCATCACCCGCGCCGTGCTGGAGCGGCTGGCGCGGTGCGAGGGAGTCTCGGTGGGGATCATCACGAAGAGTCCCCTCGTGGCGCGCGACGTGGACGTACTGCGGCGGCTGCAAGAGCGGAACGCGCTCGAGGTGTACGTCTCGTTGATCACCGTAGACGCAGGATTGATCCGCACGCTCGAGGCGCGCTCGCCCCTGCCTGCGGTGCGGCTGCGCGGCCTGGCAAAGCTGACGGCGGCGGGAATCAACGCCGGCCTGATCGTCGCGCCGGTGCTCCCCGGAATCACCGATGACCTGCCCCGCCTCGAGGCGCTGTTCCGCGCGGCGCGGCAGGCGGGCGCGCGCTTCCTCCACGCGGGACCCTTGCGGCTGTATCCCGCGATCCGGGAGCGGTTCTTGCCGCTGCTCGAGGAGCACTTCCCCGCGCTGGCGGCCCGCTACCGCGCCGCCTACGCCGGCAGCGGTGCCGCCCCCAAGGGGTACGCGCGTGCGCTGAGCCGCCGCATCCGGCGCCTGCAGGCGCGGTTCGGCTTCGTCGTCAACGATGGGATGGTGGATCGCTACAGGAGCCGGCTACCGGTGCTGCAACAGGAGCTGCCGCTCGGCGGTCGCTAGCGCTCGGGTTGCGTGATCGCCGTGATGGCGACCCACAGCTGCACCATGGTGAACGGCTTGGCGAGGAAGCGTTCCCGTTCGCTGCCGTGGTCCGGTGCGGGAAAGGGCTGGCCGCTGATGAACAGGAACCGCCCCACCAGCTCCGGTCGAGAGGCGGTCGCCTCGCGCCACAGCCAGATCCCGTCGCGCCGCGGCAACTGCACGTCGGTCACGACGGCGTCGAACGGCTGCAGGTCGACGGCGTCCAAACCCTCGACGCCGTCATCTGCCGTTACGACTTCGCAGCCCTGCTGCTCGAGAGCCAAGCGCAGGGTGGCGCGCACGAGTTCGTCGTCCTCGACCACGAGGATGCGTAGTCTGGTCACTTCTGTCATTTTGGTAGCCCCGGGGGGGCACGCCGAGGGTGGGAGAAACTTACCTAACGAACTGCACGAACTGCACACCTTGGTTATACGCCAATGGCCGCCCGGCGGCAAGGGGGGGGGGCTTCAGGCGACGTCGGAGACCCGGCGGGCGGACCGGAAGCGCTTGGCGAGTTCCTTCACCCAGCGTGGGGGGCTGAGGCGGCGCTCCTCGTAGGCGGCGCCGAGGACCTGCGCGATTTCGCGGCCGAGCGCCAGCGTCTGCTGCGGGGTGAGATCCCCGGCCAGCTCGCTCACGAGACGCACGAACTGACCCACGTTGGGGGGACGGCTCACGCGGTGTTGGGCCGCAAGCCACCGCTCGAGCTTCACGCGGGTGGCGGACCTGGGTCCCGCTCCGTTCAAGACGTTACGAAGCCCGTTGGGACTGATGCCAACCTGTCTTGCAGCGTGCCTGAGCGACTGACGCGCGACCTCTCGCGCGATGGAATCGCGCAAGAGCGTCACGGGGAGCGTCGGCACGCCGCGGTGGTCGATCTTCATCTCGACCCCTCCAGGCGTGCAGTTTGTGCGGTTTCCCGCGGCTTACACGAATTACGCTAGCAAGCGTTTCGCCAGTCGGCAAGACTCGCCGGCGCTCGTCCCGTTGCGCCGGCGCAGCACCCGAGACCCGCGCAGGGTTAGTTCCGCGTGACGAGGTGGAAGACCTTGGCCTCGCCGCACACCGCCGCCGCTGCCTGGTAGATATAGCCGTGAACGAAGCCCCCCCACTGCGCAAGGGTATCGGGCGGGTTCTCCACGACGAGCGCGGCGCTTGCATTCGGCAGCCCCGACGGACGAATACGCGTGCATCCCGCGGAATCGCGCTGCGCGGTCACGAAACCGGCGGCATTCCGCGACGAGCTGGGCGGGGCGAGGGCCGGCCGCACCGTGACCTGGCCGAACGTCAGCCAGGGAAGAGAGTTGAGTTGAACGCAGACGGCGCAAGCGGGCGCCACTCCCCGCATCTCGTAGGTGCGATCGACGTCGTCGCCGTATGCCGATAAGCCCGGCGCTGTGCCGGCCGTATCGATGGCCCACGTGACCAGCATCTCACTCGCTACCCCCTGCCCGTCGGGGCAGGCGATCGGCTCTTTATCGGCAACGAAGTAGGGGGCGAACGTGACGGCCGAAGCATCGGCGCTCGGCGCAGCCTCGAAGGCCCGATTGAGGGCGCACGGCTGCCACACGACGAGTCGGGTCCGGAACGGATCTCCAGCTGACACTGCTGCCGGCCAATCCATCCATTGCACGCTCACCGGCAGGATGAGGGCATTCGATTCGCACGCCGCGAGCCCGAGTAACGCTGCGAACACGACAGCACGCATATGACGGCTCCTTCCGGGCGGCGTCAGTCCCGGGTGACGAGGTGGAAGACCTTGGCCTCGCCGCACACCGGGGCGGCCGGCTCGTAGACGTACCCGCGCACGAACCCGAACCAGTACTCCGCTGTGTCGGCGGGTGGATTCTCGATGACGTAGCCGGGATACACGCCGTACGGCGACAGCGTGACGCAGCCGAGTGAATCGCGCACCGCGTACGCCATGCCGCCGGCGTTGATGCGACCCGACTCTACCTGCGCGCTGCGCACGGTGACGTCGCCGAACGTGCGGATCGGGAACGCGGCGAGCGCGTCGCGCGCCGAGACGTCGGTGCCGGCGCGGATCTCGTATGTGCGCGGCACCTGGGCCTCTAGGCCGGGCACCGCGGCCCGAGTGTCGTAGAATGGCGCGACGATGCGTAGCGATGCTGTGTCGGCGCTCCCGCTCCCGAACTGGAGCTCGCGACACCCAAGGGGTTCCCCGTGGAGCAGGTAATACGGCTCGAACGTAACTGCCGACTGATCCACCGTCGGTGTCGTGACGAATTGCCTGATCTCCACGCACGCGACGCCGTACCCCACGAGTCGCACCGTGAAGGTCGTGGCCGCCATCACCTCGGCGGGCCACTCCATCCAGCTGACCTGAGCAGGTTCGATTCGAGTGTCTGGTTCGGAACAAGCGACGACGGGTACGGCGAGCAACAGGACGAACGAAGCTGGGCGCATGCGATGTCCTCCTTACATAGAGGCGATACTGTCCACCCGGATCACGGGCGCGTCGTCGAGACAGGTGGACCGGAGCACGGGATCGACCCGCCCGTACGCGAAACCGGTGAACCCCGGCGCCCAGGCGGGCGCTTGATCGGCGGAGATGTAGACGCGGAACGGCGGCCCGGGGATCACGATAAAGCAGCCGAACGAGTCTTTGAATCCTGATGCGACGCCCACCGAGCGCTGCAGGGGTTGGACGGGCGCGGTGGGCGACACCGTCACCGTACCAAATGTGCGCAGCGGCCACGGCTGTTCGAGCGCCGGCCACTGACTGGTCGCGCGAATCGTCACGGTCCGCGGCAACGCCGCATCGATCGCAGGTACCCACACCAACGTGTCGTAAGCGAGTAGCGCAATCGGTGGACAGGTGGTTCGGCATGGCTGCGCGACGGAATAGGCCTCGATCGCCACCGTGTCACCGCGAACGTGCAGCGCGATTCGCACGTCGGATACGGAGGCGCCCATCCCCCGGACGCGCACGCCGAACGGCGCGCCGGCCACGACCGAATCCGACCATTCGAGCCATTGCACCGAGAGGGGCGCAACAGTCTTGCTGTCGTCACAGGCGGGGAGGACGGCAAGGGAACCAGCCAGCAAGGAAGCGAACCGGGCGGCGCGCATACTAACCTCGTGACGGCTACGTCCTCAAGTTTTACACTCCCTCCCGCGGGAGTGCCAGCCCCTCTGCTCGCGCCCACATCGCCGCGACCTCCCGGATCGTGCCCGGCGCATTACCCTCCGCCCGGTTGTTCGCGAGGATGAAGGCTTCGATGCGCCGGCGCAACGCCTCTTGGATCGCCTTGATGAGATCCCGGCGCAGCTGCGGCTGGGGCTCCTGGATCCGGTCGTATGGCTCGAACGCCTTCACCGCATCGGCGTAGCGGCGCCCAGGCTTCAGCAGCGCTCGCACCACCGTGAAGTCCGCGGGGAATGTCCACGGCTGCTCGAGCTGCTCGCCGATCGTCGGCATCTCCGTCCACGAGTTGAAGACGTGTGCGACTCGATGGCGCTTCAAGACCTCTCCGTGCAGCCCAGTGAGCAACTCGGCATTTCGCAGCTCGACGGCGTATCGGAAGTCGGGCGGCAGCTCGGCCAGGAACGCGTCGAGTTGGTCCGCCCACTCGAGGGGATCGGGGAGGTCCTTGCCGCGCATCGCCTGAAACTCGAACACGAAGCACCCCGCGTGATCCCGAAACTCGCGAGAGTAGGGGCCGAGGAGGGCATCTTTGAACTTCGCTGCGTTGAGGAAGTCGCGGCTCTGCTTCACCGTGATCTGATCCCATACCTTGCTCACGCAGGGAAACCCTGGGGGGAGTGCGTGGGCGTAAGCCCGCAGCACCTCGCCGGATGGCGGCTCGTAGAACGCGCTGTCGATTCCCACGGTGCGAAACAGCGGGTAGCGCACGTACTCCTCGAGCCGTTTCGCCGGTTGAGGACCGCGATAGCGGCGGTGGTAGACGTCTCCCGTCCACCCATCGTAGGTCCAGGTCGACGTCCCAAACCGAATGTTGGCAGGGATGTCCTTTGCCAACTCGACGACTTCGGGACTCGGAGGCGGAAGTGCATCGACTCCGAATAGATCCTGTTGTGTCACGATGCAGAATCTATTCGGGCACGCGAATCCCGTAGAAACCAGGCCCCGGAGATTCCGGGGCCACCGATCCCACGTAGACGACACGATCGCGGTACGTGGCAGCGGTCGTGTACACTGGCTGTCCCCATCTCGCTCCACCATGCCGCCAGCGGATGTTCCCATTCGGCTCAAATGCGTAGACCACCGCAGAGGAGACGAGGGCCGTGCCTTCGGCCACCGTAATCGGGACGGTGATGGTGCCCATGAAATCCGACCGCCAAAGCAGGCTGCCCGTGGTGAGGTCTAATCCCTCGGCGTAATCAACGCCGGTCACGACCGTTTTGTCGAGAATCACAGCGCCGGCCGTGTAAGCATTGTCAACGCCGCGGTGACTCCAAAGAAGCCGGCCGTTTCTTCTGTCGAGCCCGTACACATTGCGGTTATAGCATGCGATTACAAACACGGTGTCGCGAACGGCGGGTGGACCAAGCGAGCCCGACTTTCCCAGTTGCAGATCGGTAATCGGGTGACGCCACAGCACCGTGCCGGTAGTCGCTTCAACAGCCATGGCGTGCGCCGCGTTGACCGAATCCGTTGCCGGTTTCGTTGAGAGGTAGACAGTTCCATCCATTATGACCGGCCGCCAGGGTTGCTCCGTAAGCGGCTGCACTCCCACATCCAGCCGCCACTGCAACGTACCGGTGAAGGCGTCGATCGCGTACAAGTATCGTCCTGCCGCGTACACCCGGCCGGCCGAGACAGCGACCGCACCCCAGCCCGGATAATCGTCCGCCGGCTCGAACTCCCAGCGAATGGCACCCGTGTTTCGGTCCAGCGCGAAGAGGTCCCACGCCGGAACGATGAGCAGATCGCCAGCGGCTACGATGTTTGCATGGGGCATGCCGTTGAACGGCGCCCCCGGTGTTGTGGGGATCCGACGTTCCCATCGCAACGCCCCTGTTTTGGCATCCAACGCCACGACACGCATGTCGGACTCAGTTGTAAAAACGGCCAACTCAGAATCCGCGTACGGTTGAGCTGCGGCCCCTGCTAAGTCTTTGTGAAACCATAAGATCTGATGATCAGCCGCGGGACCCGCAGGCGTATTACAATCGCCCGCCAGGGTGAGAGCTACCACGCAGAACAGCGCGGCAACACGCATGCAATTGATTACCCCACGAGCTTGCGACTGTCTCAGGCTTCGGGATATATTCGGGTCCCATTTGGACTCTGTCAATGCCCCAACGGCCTACGAGCTCGCTCGCCGCCTGCGTCTGGATTCCTCTCTTCCCGCTGCGCTGTGAAGAGGCGCGTCGCGATGGGCTCGCCACTCATCCCACCGCCCTGCTCGCTCCCGACCTGAGCCGCAAGCTCTGGCAGGTCTCCCCCCTCGCCCGGCACACGGGGGTCAGGCCGGGGATGACGGTGAGTCAGGCGATCGGTCTCTGCCCCACTCTCCGGCTCTGCGAGCCCGATCCAGTGCATTACGACGATTGCTTCACCCGCTTGCTAGCGGCGTTGAATGAAATCAGCCCGGTCATTGAGTCTGGAGAACTGGGTCTGGCATACATCGGCACTGATGGTTTGGAGGGGATCTTCGGGTCGCCGGGGAAGATCGTTGAAGGAATAAAGAGAACGATGGAAAGATGGAACGTTGGAACGAGCGAAGCGGGAAGTCCTTTCCATCTTTCCATCGTTCCATCTTTCCGCGTGGGGTGGGGCACTGGGAAGTTCGTCGCCTGGGTCGCAGCGACGCGGGCGAAACCGGGCGACGCTGTCATCGTGAGCCCGGGGGAGGCGGGGAAGTTTTTAGCCGCCCAACCCATCGCCGTCCTCCCGCTCGACCCCGACACCCATCGTCGTTTGCGGCAGCTCGGCATTCGCACCCTCGGCGCGCTCGCCGCGCTTCCCGAAGAAGCAGTGACGGCGCAGTTCGGCGCGGTGGGGCGGCGGCTGTGG
>WNGP01001920.1_pt1 | contig 34480 bp, 33 predicted proteins | sample 5407671 | NCBI WGS metagenome assembly WNGP01 (sample SAMN13153381, study PRJNA577476) | soil metagenome | isolation source: 40 cm soil or saprolite under Garry oak tree replicate 2 | place: USA:California | collected 2016-06-15 | reverse complement strand
AATGGCCTTTCACGGGCGATTGCAGCGCCGCAGGCGGGATACCTGGATTGATCGACGTATACAGAGGCTCGGGCTGATTACAACTGACCAGTGAGACGAGCGAGAAGAGCAGTGTGAGGAAGAGCGCAGATAGATGAACTACCTTAGCGTGAGAAGCTTTCCATAATGAAATCATAGCAACACCTTCAGAACTTTCTCTGGGATACAACCCAGTACTTCATCAAACTTTGAAGTGCGTTTGCCTATGCTGATCGCAAGGCAATGAATCAGGCCAAAGGGCGGAACCAGCGCTGATTGGAAGACATCAACAAGGGTGAAGACAACAACGATGCTGCCAGGCAGGAGTTCAATGATCCGGATACTATCCCTCTTTGCTTTCTATCTCCCACCTCTGGCTTCCAAAACATCGTGGTGAATGTGATGAAGCTTCTGCTCGATATCATGAATATGTTCGTTCATCGCACTCATTTCCATTTCCGCTTTGACGTTCACCTGGTAGTCCAGGTCCGCCTTGATGCGGTCTTTGGCAGCCTGCCGGTTCTGGCTGATCAGGACAAAAATGGAGAGAAAGATAGCCTCAAGTGAAACTGCCATCGTGAGAAACTGAAAGGGGTAGGGATCGTAGTGCCAAATCGCTGGTCCCACTGTATTCGCCAAAATCCAGACAACAAAGACTATAAGGTTAATCAACAGGAATGCCAGCGACCCACTAAAATCGGCGATGATATCGGCGATCCGCTGCCCGGGTGAAATGGTCTCGTCGTGCTCCTCATTCGCGTTGCGGCTCACTCGCGTGCGCAAGATGTCGTCGGTATTTTTGAGCCGCTGACCCAGGTCCACCAAAACGTCGATAGCAGTATCCGGCCGCCGGCGCAGAAAGTCAAAGAACGCTTCCCTGCCTAATTCGAGCGAGACCAGTTCTCCAGATGTAGTGGCGCTGGCCGAACGGATCTCTCCAGAGAGCAGGGACAGCTCACCGTAGACCTTTCCGGGTCCCAGGACCTCCAGCACCACCTTCTTCCCATCGGTGTCGGTGAGCCAGACCTCCATTTCCCCCTGTTCAATGATATGGAAGGTGGCCGTTGGGTCACCGGCCGTCATGACGATTTGACCAGGCTGAAAGCTTCGCTCCTCCATGATCGCACGAAGCTGCCTGCGCTCTTCGTCATCCATGGTGGAGAAGAGCGGTATCTCTACAAGGAGTTGTGCTGTATCGGTACTCATACGATCAATCCATCCTCCATCCCGAAGACGATATCGCCCATGGAGTCGGAAAAGGATGTTCCAATGGCTTGCAGGAGAGACTTGTGTGGCGTGCTCTTTTCTGAGAGCATGATACGTGCACCTCTCTCTTCTTTACTCTCTATAGAGAGTGAATACATTCACAGGGCTTCATAGGGCATGAAAAAGGATAGAGAGTGAATACATTCACAGGGCTTCATAGGGCATGAAAAAGGAATATTCCTTGTCCTGAGAATACCAATCGCGCGTGAAGAAAGGCGTTTGCCGGAGCGTAAAAAAGCTATTTTGTCGACATGAGGGGAGCAAGAGTTGAGGTTCGACGGATCTTCCATAAGCTTCGCTCGACAGCCATTGAGAACTTTAATGAACACTTCAAAGGCATCTTTGATGGACACGGACAAGTGCCTACCAAAGGCTTGATCGCGACGCAGCGTTTTGCCTTGGGAGCCATTTTTGTCTATCAATTGGTTTTATGGTATCGCTTTGAGCATGACCTCGAACTGTGTGTCGGTCTCAAAGCTTTTCTCAAGGCGGCTTGATGATTTATGACCAGGCCTCAGTTTAGTTTTCGGAAGTCCCTAACCTAAAATTGATTTAGGGATGCAAGGGCTGTTCATGGGAGATTCTTTCTCTTGCAGTATTCTATATTAGTAACTCCATAAAGCCGCCTGCCATGGCTCCTCGGTTGCTCTGCTGGTACTGACTCCATTCTGTGCCTGCTATGAATTTCCCACGGTGTATGGTTGGGCTGCACACGGTTTTTCCACAGAGTAGCTATGTTTCATCCATAGTTCTTCCATGAAAAAGGGAGTGCCCTGGGGAGCTTAGGACTCACTGGCCCTTGAGATACGTCGTCACGTGTGGCTCTGGTCGAGCGGATACCCAGCCGTTTGACGCGCCTGCTTCTTATATGAAACTGGAAGCCTCAGATCTAAAAGGTCAGCTAGCGCTTGAGACATCTCTTTTAATACTATGAGTTCAACCGTGAGGTAGTTAGCTACGGTTGGATGGCGGGATAAGAATGCAGGCGCGCTGATTCTCTTCCTTCATGGTGCTCCCGACTCGGCTGAGATGTGGAGGGGCGTGATAGAGCAGCTGAAGGATCAACACCGCTGTTTCGCTCTTGACCATCCGGGGTTTGGGCGTTCTCTTGCCCCGGCGGATTTCAACTGCTCTCTCGAGAACATGGCTCGTTTTCTCGACCAATTCATAGAAGAGGTTGCCATCCCAACACCACTCGACCTGGTCGTCGCAGACTGTGGGGCAACGTATGGTCTGTCTTGGGCCGTGACCTATCCACAAAAGGTAAGGCGCATCGCCATTGTCGGTGGTTCTAACTTTAGCTCACGCTACCGCTGGCACGGAGCTGCTCGCTTACTGCGGATACCGCTCTTCGGAGAAGTAGCAATGGCAACGGTGACCTTTCCTTCCCAGGAGAAGATGATGAGACGCATTGCTCCCCTAGTGAGTCCAGAGTATGCAGACCAATTTGGGAGCGCACACGTTGAACATTTTCCTCAGAACGGTCACTGGCTCGCTGTTGAGTCTTCGGAGATCGTCGCACAACGACTAACTACCTTCTTTGCTTGAAGGAACACGACGAGGCGCTGAGAAGTCAAGATGATGAGTAAAATGATCAGTCCTGCCATTCTCTCATCTGAGCCGTACCAGGTATAGTTCTCTCAGTACGGAAGGCAAGAGCAGCCTCTTGAGCGGCGCAGAGCTGTGCCAGGTGCTCGGGGGCTGACTCCACGGCAGCCTGAACGCATTGCCGGACGTCATGGGTCCAAAGACGCCATGCACTCCCTCCCGTTGCAGCGCGGAAGCAGGAAGAGCGGCAACCAGGGCCGCAAAGCGTTCACATCGATGCTCTAAGTGCTCGCACAACACCGCTGGGCCGGCCTGCTGGTAGCCCTGATCATGCACCCCTGCATCTTGATCGTAGTCGGGTAAGCTCGGTCTTTCTTCCTGCCAGATCCGCTCGATGCGGCTGGACCATAGAGCCATCTTGTCAATCATATGCCCCAGGACCTCGATGGCTGACCATTCCCCCATAGCCGGGTGATGCCGGATGGCCCGATCGTCCTCGGTGCGCAAGGCCTGACGAAACCTGATGGGGATCTCGCGCAACTGGCTTGCCCATTGAACCTGCTCAGCCTCCATGCTTGCTCCTTTCACAACGGCTCTCGGCCGTGAAACAGATGACCCTGCAACAATTCAATGAATCGCTGCCCGACCATGCCCGTTGCCCCAAGCACTGCCACCGGAATACGGTTTTGCAAGTTCGTCATAGTGCCGCTCCCTGACGAGCTTCGCGCGCTGTTTCATGCACCTCGTGGCGCACCAGTGGAATAACGGGAGCGATCAGGTCGCGGTGCAAGCAGCGCAGTGCGCGTTCGCTCTCCGAGTCTTCCACCATCAAAATGATACCTGTCTCCGACGCTCCCTGAGTAATAACCGGAATGCGCTCGCGTGCCAGCGCGGTAATGGCGCGGGCTGGACTCATCGGATCAGCCGTAAAGCCTGAACCAATGCAGGCGCAGGCAGCCAGACCGCGTCTGTAACTGACGCGCCAGCTTCCCCTATCATGCTGTAAAAGGGCCGCTACCGAATCGGCTACCTGTTCTTCAACCACAAAGGCGAGATGATGCCCTGATGATGAACAGATAGCAACGGGCGCTGCGCCCGCGCGTGCAGCGAGCTCGAACACCTGGCCCGCGTTCTCAGGCGCGCCAAACAGGTCGCTATTTTCAACGGTGATTAAGGCCAGTTGCCTGCGCACGGTAATAGCGGCAGCTGCGCTGCGCGTGGTCAGTGCAGGCCCGACGACGGTTCCCCGCATATGCGGTCGAAACGTGTTGCGCACGCGCACCGGGATATTGCGGTGTGCAACCGGGATCAGCGTGCGCGGATGCAGGACTTCGGCTCCAAACCAGGAGAGTCGCGCCGCCTCTGCGTACGTCAGGCGGGGTATCAATCGTGTATTGGCAACGATGCGCGGGTCGGCGCTCAGAACGCCATCGACATCGGTATAAACGGTGACTTCAGCGCAATCCAAGGCTGCGCCGATAAGGGTTGCGGAATAATCCGAGCCATTGCGCCCCAGCGTGGTAACACAACCTTCGGTTGTGCGACCAATAAAGCCGGAGAAAACCGGCACAATGCCGCGCTCGATGAGTGGATGAATAAGCCGTCCGGCATTGACCCGCGTTTCCTGCGGCAGCGGGTCAGCGCCTATGACAGTCCCAAATGCTGGCAGCGTATCAGCCTGCAGGTCCGTGGTGACAATAACTTCTTCGCGCACCGGGGCGGTCTGAACGCCAAGATCGCGCGCAGCAGCAGCTACCAGCAGCACCGAGAAACGCTCGCCCCACGCGCTCATTGTAGATGCAGCGTACAGCGCTAAAGCGCTCGCGTGACCATCGCCCGCTTGCTCCTCCGTTGGCCCGCTGAGCCCTGACTCGACCGCGCTAATGTCCTGCTCCAGCATGCTGAAAGCGACCTGTAGATCGTGTTGCAGAGCCCGTCGCACCTCACTCCTATGCACAGCTTTGTCTGCGGCTTCCACGTGCTTCCGCTTGAGCGCCTCCAGCTCCTGCTGCCACGACTCATGGTCGCCGGTACAGGCGAAACGCGCGATGCGCAACAGCTGATCGGTGACGCTCGACATCGCTGAGACCACGATCACGGGAAACATACTCTCGCCGTCACGCACATGGTGCCTGATAATGCTGGCTACGCGCCTGATACCTTCCCCACTACCGACCGATGTTCCTCCAAATTTTAAGACCTGTCTGCTGCCTTTCATACGATTGCTCCCTGGATGATGCAGAAGGCTTCGCCCTCTGCATCATCCAACGTGTTATGCCGTTACCGGTTCGCTGGCTTTGAAGGTCGCGGCCCTGAGCGACTGGTCAAGATCATCGATCAGGTCGTCAACGCTTTCCAGGCCCACCGAGAGACGGATGAAATCGGGCGTCGCTCCCGTTTCCTCCTGCTCCTCAGGCGTCAACTGGGAGTGTGTGGTGCTGGCCGGGTGGATGATGAGGGACTTGGCATCGCCCACATTGGCCAGGTGCGAGAAGAGTTCGACGTGCCGGATCAACTGCTTGCCTGCTTCCAGTCCGCCCTTGATGCCAAAGCCAACAATGGCCCCATAGCCGTGCATGCGGTACTGCGCCGCCGCTTCATGCTGCGGGTGGCTCGCCAGGCCGGGATAGCTCACCCAATCGACGGAGGGGTGGCCTTCCAGGAACTCGGCGATGCGCTGGGCGTTCTGGCTGTGACGCTCCATGCGCAGTGGCAGCGTCTCCAATCCTTGCAGGAAGAGGAAGGCGTTGAACGGCGAGACAGACGCGCCGATATCGCGCAGCAGTTGTACGCGTGCTTTGATGATATAGGCCAGCGGGCCCAGCGCCTCCACAAAGCGCAGCCCGTGATACGACGGGTCGGGCTCGATAAATCCAGGGAACTTGCCGTTGGTCCAGTCGAACGTGCCGCTGTCCACGATCACGCCGCCGATGGAGGTGCCGTGGCCACCGATGAACTTGGTCGCCGAATGAATGATGATATCGGCGCCGTGCTTGAACGGCTGCACCAGGTAGGGCGTCGGCAGCGTGTTGTCGAGGATGAGCGGCAAGCCGTGCTCGTGCGCGATATCGGCGACTGCACGAATATCAAGCGTATCCAGGCGCGGATTGCCGACGGTTTCCGCGAACACGGCTTTCGTACGCTCGTTGATAGCGGCACGCAGGTTCTCCGGGTTGCGGCTGTCAAAGAAACGGGTCGTAATACCGACCTTGGGCAGCGTGTAGTGGAACAGGTTATAGGTGCCTCCATAGAGGCTGGCAGAGGAAGCGATCTCATCCCCTGCGTTGGCGATATTGAGGATGGCCAGCGTCTCTGCCGCCTGCCCCGAAGAGGTCGCCAGCGCGCCCACGCCCCCCTCGAGGGCGGCCATGCGGCGCTCAAAGGCGTCCTGGGTCGGGTTCATGATACGCGTATAGATGTTGCCGAATTGGCGCAGACCGAAGAGGTTTGCCGCGTGTTCCGGGCTATCGAAGACATACGAGGATGTCTGGTAGACGGGCACCGCGCGCGTTGGTCGCGCTGTCTGAGGCCTCCTGGCCGGCGTGTAACGACAAGGTTTCAAAACCATACGTGCGGTTGCTGTTAAGAGCCATAGTGTTTGTTACTCCTTCATCACATTGAGCGCATCGTTCATCTGCTCCCAGTCCTTGAGGAAGGCATCATGACCGTGCGGGGAATCGAGTTCCACATAGGTTGCATCTCCTCCAACCGCGCTCACCTGCTCGGCGAGCCGACGCACGCGCGGTACTGGGAAGAGAAAATCCGACCGAATACCGATAAACAACGCCTTACTGCGCACGCGACGCAGCGCGGCCTCGAGCGAGGCATATCCCTCGCTCACATCATACAAATCCATTGCCCGGCTGATGTAGAGGTAGCTGTTGGCATCGAAGCGTTTCAGCAGCGCATTGCCCTGGTAGTAGAGGTAGCTCTCCACGTCGAAGCGCTTGCCCAGGTCGGCGTAGCCGCTGGGAGAGACGATATCACCCTGCCGGGCAGCGCGCCGGGCGAAGCGCAACTCCATCGACTCCTCACTCTGATAGGTAATCATGGAGAGCATGCGCGCGATAACCAGGCCAGCATCCGGTCCCTCGCCGGGTCGGTAATTGCCCTTCTGCCAGTACCGATCGGCCATGATGGCCTGCCGCTGTACCTCGCTGAAAGCGATAGCCTGCGCAGTGAGGGCTGCTGTAGCCGCCACCACGATGACCTTTTCGACCAGCTCCGGGTAGCTCACGGCCCATTCCAGCGCCTGCTGCCCCCCCATCGAGCCCCCAGCGACCATCGCTATCTTGCGCACGCCCAGATGTTCGACTAGCCTGCGCTGCGCCCGCACCATATCACGAATGGTGACGACCGGGAAGCGCAGGCCATAGGGTTGCCCGGTCTGTGGGTCGAGCGAGGAAGGGCCGCTGCTGCCGTAACAGCTGCCCAGGATGTTCGAGCAGATCACAAAGTAGCGTGACGTATCGAAAGGCCGTCCAGGGCCAATCAAAGGATTCCACCATGCCGCTTTCGCATCATTCGGTCGCTTCTCGTCGTGCGCGTGCGAATTGCCGGTGAGCGCATGCGTGATCAGAACGGCGTTATCACCCGCCGCATTGAGCGTTCCCCACGTCTCGTAGGCTAATGTCACAGGACCGAACTGATCGCCCAGTTGCAACGGCAGCGAATTGAACGTGTAGGTACGCACATGCTTTGCGACAGGGTACAGCGTGTCCTTCACGACAGTACCCTTCACTTCTGCCACCATTGCCATTCCTTTCCTGATAAATCGATCTGGTTACCTCTTCCCCGGATAGGATTCGCGGCTGGTTCCTAAAAATGGGAACCAAAAACCCGACATGCTTGTGCTGTTTCACAGGCACGAGATCCGATCAAGCTGGACTGCTTGTCTCAGCTTTCAGTGTAACTGAGGGAGAAGACACAGTGAATAGCATCGCCATATCATCGACGCATCACACGTGATAACCAGGCATCTTTACATCCTCATACCCTCTCCCCTCTTTGCGCATGTAGGCAAGAAGGGTTACTTTGACACATCCACATACCCGGCCTCTTGCATGGCTGCTTCAAGTTCGTCAACGGTGTAGGCCTGCGTTTGGGCTGAGGCGGAGAGCTCGCCGAACAGAAAGAGCGCCGCGTTGGGTGGTCCCCCTCCAATCAGCAGAGAGCGCAAAATCATGAATCAACAGACGGCCACCGGAGAGGGTTCCACCATTGCTAGAACATGCAGAAGGGCATCCAACCATTGTCCTCTGCACGATCAGGAGTTCGAGGGCGAGTAGTGGACTGTTGTGTCTTGTCCTGCCATACCGGATCGTCCTGGTCAATCCCCAGCCGAGTACAGAGGTCCTGGAAACTGGTGATGAACTTGCGACACCTCCAGGTGTCGTCCTGTTCATACAGGAGATGCAGCACGACGAGCCATCCGCGTTTCCCCCACCATTTCCATCTCCGGCAAGGATGCACCTCGATTCTAATGAGTCCCCGCATAATTGTGATCACTGTGGGCCGTTCTGACGAATCGAGGTGGCCCATCTCAGATCCAGTATGTTTCATGGTTTCCACCATAAAATCTCTCTCCTTTCATTCGGCGCTTCTCACTTCCACTTCCGACACGTCGGAAGTTTGTGCTCATAGGCTTTCCCTCTTCTCTGGTATCTTCGAAGCCTTACATTGCTGGTCACGGTTTGCGTCCACTCAGCAGGAAGGTGAGATCGGGCAGGAAGGCTTGCATGCCCACCGCCACGAAGCCTGCTTCCCCCATGGCCGCGCCGGTGACGAACCCCACACCTGTTCCGGGTGGCAGGCCGAGCACATCGCGCAGCCAGCCGAGCGCCACGCCTTCCAGATGCGCGGCAAGGGGTGTGACCTCTGCCAGCGCAGCATTCTGATCCCATGCGCCAGACAGCCAGTTCGCTGCCAGTGCTGCTGGTAACACCCCGCCGATCACGAAACCGAAGAAGCGCGGCCCTGCCATCGCCATCGCGGCAGCGTTATAGGTATCGAGCAGAGCCAGGGTTTCGTCTGCAGGGGACGGATGGGCAGGTAGCGCGATATCAAGCTGTGCAAGACGGGCAACGACAGTTGGATCAGGGGCAACGCCGCGCCCGTTCAGACCCTCCAGGTACCGAATCCCCCGCTCGGCGGCGGCCATGAGCAAATCACGCATGGGAACCTCCTTTCTAAAGCCCTGGAAGTGTCTCTGACTGGAGTAGTCGCTGGAAAAAGCGGTTCATGCTCTCTCCATCAATGCGGCTACCAAGGCGAGCTACCAGGATGTTGGCCGGATCCATACGGATGTTTGGTTCGGAGGTGAGGTATTCGGCAAAGCCTGCAGCCGCAAAGAGTCTGGCGATCATCTCGCGATAATGGAAGCGAGACATGCCCAATCCTTCATAATCCCAGTGCCAGGAGAGACCCAGACCGACGATCAGATACTCTTCAACGGTTTCAAACTCAAGAGCCAGAGAGAGCAGTTGGTGCGCAACACCCAGGTTGCGCCAGCGGGGACTGACCTCAACCGCGATCTCATATGCGTTCCCGATATCTCGCCACCAATGATCCAATGGCGCAAGGGAAACCTGACCTACAATGTAGCCTGAAGCATTGTAGGCCAGCGTAAGTCTATTCTCTGGTTGCTGAGCAATCGAGAGCAGCAGTTGATGCTCACGTTCGGGAAGGCGGGCAAAGGCGCGTAGACCTTCATCCGCTTTCAAACCCTCTACAAATGAGGGAGAGCAGCCGCTTCGCAGGAATAACGGCCCCGCCACCGTCTTATACGTTTTGATACGAGAGATGCGTATGCTTCCAGACTCCTCTGGATCGTTTGCATGATGCGCTCTTTCTTTTAACATGACTGTCGCCTCCTTAACTGGGATTTTTGCACCAGAGGTCTCCTTTAAAATTCACAAACATAAAAAGTTTATAGCCGTATTGCATTTATGGCAGTTCTAATGAAAGCCAGGCCAATCCTGACGTTGTTGCCATTCTGGACTGTTGATCCCGTCAGCACTATTGGCTCCCCAACGACAAGCAGTTATGCCAAGTACTATCAATGCAAGGATTAGGAAGCACAGAGTAAACATGTTTTTCTCTTTCTTTTGTTTGTATTTGATATTTAAACAATATTCCTGATTGACTCTGAAGCCAGGAAAGACTTGCATCCCTTGCTGGTGCCACCTGGCTCGTTCTGAAATGCACCTTAAGGGTGATCTTCGATAAAGGTAGGTGATTGCTCGAACTGCTTCAATCTGGTACCGAGCTTTAGCAGCAGCACTCCCAGCTTCCCGGCAATGCGCTTGATCATGCTCCAACGATGCTGGGGCAATTGCGCCAGCAACCGCTCCTTTTCGGCCTCGCGCAGAAGATCTTGGTAATGTTCTTCAAGCGCCTTATGATAGAGATAGATGTTAGGACCCATTGGATTGCCTCCTTACTCAAGCCCCTCATGATGTTTTGTTTCTTGCATATGGTTTTAATATGCCTGGGGCAGTATTCATACTCGTTCAAGTGGGAAATTTCCGTTCCTGCTGGTAGCATACCTGGAGAAATGCATGGAATGAATAGCACTGCTATATCATGTTTGTATCGCGAATGATATCCTCATAAGCACTATTTCTTAGCAACCTATGAGGACCTTGCAGCCACAGACCCTGGAGCAGGCAGTATGAGGATATCACGCGTGATGTGCAGCAGGAAAACAAATTTCCTATTTTATCGAAGTGAGCTGTTCCGGGGCAGAAGGGGTGCATTTGGAAGCATCACCCACGAGACAGCAATTTGCAAGGAGATCTCTATGTCTGAGAACACGGGCTATACTCATCCCGAGGTACTCGTCGATGCCGGGTGGCTCCAGGCGAATCTGGCGGATCCCATGGTGCGCTTGATCGAAGTGGATGTCGATACTACTGCCTACCAGCAGGGACATATCCCCGGGGCTGTCGGGTTCAACTGGAAAAAGGATTTGCAAGACCAGGTGATACGAGCGCCCCTGAGAAAGGTGCAATTAGAAGCCCTACTCAGCCGCACTGGGGTGAGCAACGACACCACGATTGTGCTCTATGGCGACCACAACAACTGGTTCGCCGCCTGGGCTTTCTGGATTCTCAAGTACTACGGCCACCGGGATGTGCGCCTGCTCAATGGTGGACGGAAGAAATGGCTGGCTGACAAGCGTGAGATCACTACACAAGTGCCAACTTATTCGCCTACCAGCTATGCAGCACAAGCCCCGCGCAACAGTATCCGCGCCTTCCGGGACCAGGTCTTGCTCTCACTTGGGTGTAGGGATGGTGCCCTGGTGGATGTGCGCTCTCCTGGCGAATTCAGCGGGAAGTTGCTCGCTCCTGCCAACTGGCATCAGGAGGGGGCGCAACGAGGCGGGCACATTCCAGGGGCGATCAATATTCCCTGGGCGATGGCCGTGCGGAAAGATGGCACCTTCAAGTCTGCGGAGGAATTGCGCGCGTTGTATGCAGGCCATGGCATCACTCCCGACAAAGAGGTGATCGCCTATTGTCGCATCGGGGAACGCAGTAGCTACACCTGGTTCGTGCTGCACTCCCTGCTGGGCTATACCCACGTTCGCCACTACGATGGCTCCTGGGCAGAGTGGGGCAGCCTCATCGGAGCACCCATCGAGAAGTAGGGCAGAAAAACCTATTGCATCTACGATGGGCCTTCCCCAGAAGCTATCCGACAAGCCGCACGGCGAAATAAGCTTCCAATAGATCGCATTACGGAGGTCCGTATCCTCGATCCGTACTTCTATTATATATACATAAAGAAGGGACTTTCCGAACCTGACAGGGAAGAGAGGATTATGGTCAAGAAAGCAGCGTATGCCACGCATAACCGGTTACTCAGAGCAGCGCGCAAGGAGCGGGGCTGGACCCAGCAGCAGGTCGCCGACCGCATTGGAGCTCCCCTCTCCCTCAATATCAGCCGCTGGGAAAACGGTACGGCGTTCCCCAGTGCTTACTATATAGAGACGCTCTGTCAGCTCTTCGGCAAAAGTATCGGCGAATTGGGGTTGAGCCAGCTCGACGGGGAGACGCAGGTGGAACACGCTCCCCAACCGATATCAGTCAAGCAGACGCCTCTCTCGGTAGTGCGCGAGACCGGGCAGGGAATGATGACGGGGCAGAGCTTCGTTGCATCCACATCGGAAGTTTCAGAGGGCATCTATAGAGCAGACCTCCTGACCTTTCGAGACGATACTCTTCCTCTCCCGCTCACCCCGCTCGTTGGGCGCGATGAGGAAGTGAAAGCAGTGTGTGCGCTCCTACGACGGCCAGAAGTACGCCTGGTGACGCTCACCGGCATGGGGGGTATTGGGAAAACTCGCTTGGCTCTGCGTGTAGCTGCCGAGCTGAGTACAGACTTCAGGAACGGCGTTGCGTTTGTCTCACTGGCGGCGCTCCAAGACTCCACACTGGTCATCCCCACCATCATCCAGTCACTTGGACTCAAAGAAACCGAACATTGGTCCCCATTCGACCTCCTCCGGTTAGCTCTGAATGACAAGCAGCAGCTTCTTGTGCTGGATAACTTCGAACGGCTGGTGCAGGCCGCACCACAAATAGTGAACCTGCTCGCGCGCTGCCCACAACTGAAACTGCTCGTCACCAGCCGCGCCGTTTTACAGGTGCAGGGCGAGTACGAGTTCCAGGTTCCACCCCTGGCGCTCCCAAACCGTGAGCAAATGCTTGCGTGTGAGACACTCGCCGAGTATGCGGCCGTCGCGCTCTTCCTCCAGCGCGCCTGGGCCATCAACCCTGATTTCCAACTCACCGACACCAACGCAGCAGCCATAGCTTCGATCTGTCTTCGGCTGGATGGGCTCCCCCTGGCGATTGAATTAGCAGCGGCGCGCATCAAGCTCCTGTCACCCCAGGAACTGCTTGTGCGCCTGGAAGATCCCCTGGCGGTGTTGACGGGCGGACCGCGGGATTTGCCCGTGCGACAGCAAACCCTGCGCAATACCCTTCACTGGAGCTACCAGTTGCTCTCCGCTTGGGAACAGCACCTGTTCCGCCTCCTCTCGGTTTTCGTGGGTGGATGCACCATGGAAGCTGCCGAGGCGGTGTCGGCTTCCCAGATCGCCATTTCACAGGAACATCGCGTCCTGGATGGCCTCGCCTCGCTCATCTCAAAAAGCCTGACGCTCACGGTCCAGCAGGAAGGAGAACCGTCTCGCCTGTTTCTGCTCGAGACGATTCGCGAGTATGGATTGGAATGCCTGAAGGCGAGCGGGGAGATGGAACGGGTGCGCGCTGCGCACGCCGAGTACTATCTGCGGCTGGCAGAGGAGGCAGAACAACACCTGTCAGGTCGAGAGCAGGCCTGTTGGTTGGCGCGCTTAGAGCGCGAGCACAGCAATCTGCGAGCAGGGCTACAGTGGTTCCTGGATCAGGCGGAGCAGGGAGCGAGCCGCGAAATGGCACTACGTCTGGCGACTGCACTAGGGGAGTCCTGGCTCATCCGCGGGCACGGAAGCTACGGGCGGCTCGCTTTGGAACGCGCTCTGGCCAACAGCGCGGGCGCCGGCGCACCCTACCTGGCAAAGGGGTTCGCCACCGCCGGGTTGATCGCGAGAGGACAAGGCGACTTAGGTCAGGCTGAGACGTGGCTCAAGAGGAGCCTGGCGCTCTCCCGCCAGTTGGATGATACGCGGGGTAGGGCCCGTACCCTCAGGGAGTTGGGAAACGTGGCGATGCTGCGGGGCGAGAATACCAGGGCACACACCCTGCTCGAAGAAGGGTTAACGCTCTTCAGAGAACTAGGTGATATGCAGGGAATCAACGATGCCTTCCTAACCCGGGCAGATGTCTTGCTCATCCAGGGAGAGTACTCTAGAGCCTCTACCCTCCTGGAGGAGAGCCTCGCGTTTTACAGAAAGGCAGGCCCTCTCGCAATGGTTTCCCAGACACTGAATCTCCTGGCAAGCGCGGCCTTCTACCAGGGGGATGGGCACAGAGTCTACACCTTGTTGGAGGAAAGCCTCGCACTCGCCAGAGAAGCAGACGACAAAGACAGCATCGCATATGCACTTATTCTCACAGGCTTGGTAAGCCTGATTCAGGGCAAAACCAAGACCGCACGTGCGCTGGTAGAGGAAGGACTTGCGCTCGCAAGAGGAGGAGGATGGCGGGAGCGCATGGCCTGGGGAATCCTTGGCCTGGGGTGGACTGCATTCTTTGAACAGAGGTATGAGGCAGCTCGTTCCTTGTTTGAGGAAGGCCTCGCACTCGTTCATGCAGTGGGCAACCAGGTGTTCACAGCCTTCTACCTGGAGGGTTTGGCAAGTGTGATCGCCTTGCAGGGGCAGCTCGCGCTAGCAGCACGTCTGTGGGGGGTGGTGGAAGGGTTGCGCAAGGCTCTCGATGCGACCGTGCCGCCGGTCATGCTGCGGACCTATGAGCAGCTCAGACAGCAGGTACAGTCCCAATTGGGCGAGGAAGCATTCAGCGCCTTGTGGGACCAGGGGCGAACGATGACACAGGGGCAGGTGCTGACCATCGAGGAACTCGCGGGGATCGTCGCACCAGGCAGAGAAGAAAGCCCTCAGTTCCCAGAACACTGATGCCAGTGGCCTCCTCGAGAGATGTTCAAGCATAGTCTCTCGTTTTAACCCATCCTGCAAAATAATGGTCGATGCGGCAGTGCGACTCCTCTCATTGGCAAATCAGTGGGTAGCAAACCAAACTTGCCGCTATATGTGTCAAATGGTACCCTGATATCTAGACCTTTAATGAGCCTGCTTCTTACATGAAACTGGAAGCCTCAGACCAAAAAGACCGGCTAATTCCTGGGACATCGCTTTTAATACCGTCAGGTCAACGGTGAAGCTATTAGCACCGGCTGGATGGGGCAATAAGGATGGCGCCCAAATAAGCTCTTCTATTAAAAATATGCATGAGAGGAAGCCACCAATATAGTGTCAGGTTTCCTCTCGTTGTTTGTTTTGCAAGCTCGTTTACTACCTGGCATACTCGCACTCGTTCCTCTTCGCTCTCCATGAGTTGCATTATTGCTTCCAAATCTCTGTAGTTCACTGTTCGATGATACATGCTGCGTAGATTGGCCGTAGGACGCTTGATATTCAGTTCGTTTGCTCTATCACCTATCCTGTTCCATGCCCTTTTCCAGTACTTTTGTAAGAATTGAGACTATTTTTAAGTCGCACAAGGAAACAGCCTGTTGAAAAATCCCCACGAGCCTGAATGGAAGAGTGACCCAGCAAGCTATGAAAAGCTTCTCTTCCTCGCAGATGAGTGAGGACTTACAGTTGGTAAGGCTTGCCGTAACGATTTTGGGACAAATCTATGATATGATGAGAGTCAGAGAGAGACGTTGCCGGACGGCATCAACGAAGCGTCTGTGGTCAATCGCTGGATTTGTAAGCATAATTGGAGGAGTACACAATCATATTGCCACCAGGCACAAAGTCCTTTGTCGCGACCTCGCGTCCGTCCATCGTGCGTGTCCCCCGGAAGTGGCTGGCCCTGGCACGCGGTGCATGGATGGTGTGCGCGCTGTTGCTGCTGGCGAACTTTGTAGCCAGCATTCCCGCCTACTACAAGCTCTTGCCGACCGTCTGCACCCTTCCGAACCATGTGCCGTGTACGAACCCCGGTCAGGTTACTCCATCCTGGCAACTCACGCCGGACAATGCCCAGGCTCTTGCCCACCTGCATCTCGCCGTGTCTACCTATGCCGTCTTCTTCGTCACATTAAATGTGGTGGCGTCGCTGTTGTGCTGGAGCATTGGTCTGCTGATCTTCTGGCGCAAGTCTGATGAAGGGATGGGCCTCTTCGTCTCGCTGCTGCTCGTGTTCTTTGGCGCCATTGGCTTCAATGACACGTTTTTAGGGGCCTACGTCCCAGCACAGCCGCCCTTGCTGCTCCAAATCTTGCTCTATCTCATCCAAAACGCGGCTTGGGCTGCCCTCGGCGCCTTTTTGTTGACCTTCCCCACAGGCCTCACTCGCACTATGGGGTCGATGGCGGCAAAGCGCGGATTATCCTGATGGCGCTGGTTACGCCATCCGAAGTGATGGACAACCAACCGATGCTCGATCTGCTCTAGCGCGTGCGCTGATGACTGAAGGGGAGAAATATCACCGCCTGAGTGCAGAAGTCTGGGATCGAGTCTTGCCGAAAGTAAAAGTGTTGGCTGAGAAAGAGAACAAGTAAATAATTGCTCACCCCCTGATCCTCTTCGTTTCGTGGGCGAGTTCAAATGTGAAGTAGTTAGAAACGGATTGATGGCGGTATCGTGTCTCTGGATCTGCTTCATGCCTGGTCGTTCCTTGCGTTGAAAAAATGTGAGTAATTACCAGCAGCAAACACTTGAAACACTGATCTCCATACGGTAAACTCAATGAGGATGAGCAAGTCGAAGTGAGGGAAAAGATGCTCTCCAGAAAGAAGGCGTGAGCCGTGATGCAGAAGCTGACAGCCCCTGAGCAATCACCCTTAACGGGTCGCCAGCTTGAGTTGCACCAATTGTGGAACCTCTTTGAGGCTAGCACGACCGGTCACACTCACGTCGTGTTTGTCGGCGGAGAACCAGGTATTGGCAAAACGCGCCTGCTGCAAGAAGTGGCTGTACGCATAGAGCAGGGCAGTGCCCTCGTTTTGCGTGGAGGAGCCTCCGAAGCCGAGGGCATGCCGCCCTACCTGCCGTTTCTGGAGGCGCTCGGTCAGCACATCCGCACGGCCACGCCGGACGAACTGCGTGAGCAGACCGATCCGCTGGCCTCCGTGCTGGCCACGATCTTGCCAGAGCTGCCGTTGCGCCTAGGGAGTCTTTCATCTAGTTACTCGTTACCTCCAGAACAGACACGCCTGCGGCTCTATGAAGCCGTGGGCCTGTTTCTGGCTGCCATCGCTGTTCCCCGTCCATTGCTCCTGCTCCTGGACGATCTGCAGTGGGCCGACACGGCCACGCTCGACCTGCTGTGCTATCTGGCTCAGCATCAAGCGACCTCCCGTCTCTGCATCCTAGGCGCCTACCGCTCTAATGAACTGGTCAGTCACCCGGCACTAGAGCGCAGCATCCTGGACCTGACTAGGAGTCGCCAGCTGACAGTTCTTGCGCTTCACCCCCTCACCGAGGCGGATGTGGCTGAGCTGACCACCGCTCTGCTGGGTGTCCCTCCCCATAGCACCCTCAGCCAGTTGCTCTGGAAAGAGAGCGAAGGCAACCCGTTCTTCCTGGAAGAGGTGCTCCGGGCATGGCTGGAAACGGGGACGCTGACCTTGACTCCCTCTCAAGCAAACATCAGCACCTCCTTACCAGAGAGCCTACCCGCCAGTATCAGCGGCCTCATTCGCTACCGCCTGGCACGTCTGCCTCCAGATGTGCTCGAGATGCTGCGCACTGCCGCGATTCTTGGCCGCACCTTTGCAGGCAGCTTCCTGGCCGAGGTGATGGGAAAGGACGAGGAACTGGTAGAGGAGGGGCTCCTCACCACCGTGCGTGCGGGAGTGCTCCGCTCCGACCTACCTGAGATGTACACCTTCAGCCACGATACCCTGCGCGAATGCCTCTACAGCGAGGTCACCTCCACACGCAGGAGACGCTTACACGGCTTCATCGGGCGCGTCTTGGAAGCACGCCTAGACCAGGAGGACGCACAACAACTCGCCCAGCTCGCCTTCCACTTTGCCCGTAGTGGGGATCGTGTGCGCGGGGCTACCTACTCCGAGCTCGCGGCTGCACAAGCGGTCCGTGCCGCTGCTCATCGCGAGGCCATGCACTATTACCACGCGGCCCTTGATCTCCTTGAGAAACAGGATCAGCACCGCGGACCGCTGTTGCTTGCTCTCGGTGAAGCAGCGCTCACTGCAGGGGTGGAACACGAGGCAGTGCAGGCGTTCGAGGCGGCCCGGGTCTGGTTTACCGAAAAGCCTGACGTGGTCGCCGCCGTACGGGCTGCCTACGGCCAGGGCCGCGCCTGGGCACGACTGGAAGCGCATGCGTCGGCCCTGGCTGCCTTTGAGCAAGCGCTCACGCTCTTGCACGAGTATTCCTGTCCGGAGCAGGTTCAGGTGTTGGTGGACCTGGGGACGCTCCTGGCGGTAAGTCTGGGTCGATACACCGAGGGTGTTACCTACGGACAACAGGCCCTAAAACTGGCCCGACAGCTCGGGGATAGACGCCTGGAGGCGATGGCCCATCGGGTCGTGGGGAATCTGCTGGTACGTGGCAATGATCTCCCAACAGGCATCCCACTGCTTGAACGCGCCCTCACGCTCGCTGTTGCCGTCGATGACCCGGTGGAGGCGGCAGAGTGCTGCGCCTGCCTGACCCTGGCCTACTTCTGGAGTGGCCAGATTCACCAGATGAAGGAGAGCCTCCTGCGCCGGATGGAGGCGGCACATCGTTGCCAGGAATCCTACCAGCTGCGCCACATATACCCCTGGCTGGCGGGATGCGCGGCTTTCCAGGGAAACTTCGCGGAAGCGGAGCAGTGGCTCGCCCAAGCAGAGATAGCTATCACCTCCCTGGCTAGTCCCGAACCGCGGGCGTTCCTCCTCCAGCTACACGGCCTTCTGGCTGTTAGCCAACATGCGTATGAGGTAGCCGAAGGGTATCTTGCGCAGGCGGTGGCCCTCTTTCGCCAAATGGGTCCAGGTGTATTGATCTGGTACCTACCTATTCTGGGATGGGTCCAGTTGCTACTGGGCAAGCGACAAGAGGCACTAGCCTTCCTGCAGGAAACCGAGACGCTGCTCTCCTCACACGAGCCTGGAACCATCCTCACCGGGAACGTGGTGGTCTATCTGGCGCAGATGGCCCTGTTGTTACAGGACCGGGAGAGGATCGCACGCTACACCACGATGCTGCTTCCCTTCCAGGGATTATTCCTCGATTGGCTAGTTGACCGGATTTTGGGTGAACTATACACCTTCCAGGCAGCCTGGTCGGACGCACAAGCTTCCCTTGGCAGGGCAGAGGCGACAGCGCGCCGCGAGGGCCTCCTCCCCGAACTGGCACTCACAGAGGTCGCGCAAGGTCAGCTCACCCTCGCTCAGGGAGGGCGAGGCAGTGTGGCGCGGGCGCGCAGACTGTTCGAGCTGGCGCTTGACCTGTTACAGGAGTTGGGCATGCATGGGGAGGCCCTTGCCGTGCGAGCACGACTGGAGCAGTTACCGGAGAGATCATCATCCCTCAACGCTCGACCGCTTCCTGCTGGGCTGAGCTCACGGGAAGTCGAAGTGCTGTGCCTCGTTGCGGCTGGCAAGAGTAATCGCCAGATTGCCGAGGAACTAGTGCTGAGCGAGAAGACCGTTGCTAACCATATTGCGCGCATCTGCGCAAAGACGGGTACAGACAACCGTGCTGCTGCTGCTGCCTTCGCCATCCGCTCCGGGATCGCATAGCCTCCTCACATCTTTAGGTATTTTTCCCCAATGGAAGAACCACTCACTCTACTAAAAGAGTTCCCGGGAATGATTAGTTTCCCCGATGTCTTTTCCAGGTGTTGCTCTTACACTGTCAATAGCAGAAGCGGAAACCACCGCAAAGGCAAGAAAGGACCACTGGTCATAACGAAAGGAGAAAGAAGTCTATGCGAGGATCAAGAGCAGATATACCCGCAGTGCTCGAAGCGGATTTCGGGACCATCCGAGCAGTTGAATGGGGTGGCATGAATGCCGAATTAGGGACGTTTCAACAGGAGGTCGATCCGGCTCCCTTCTTTAAGGGACTTCCTGATGATCGCTGCCAATGCCCACACTGGGGATATGTCGTACGAGGACAAATGCGCTACCGGTTCGCCGACCACGAGGAAGTCTACAACGCGGGCGATGTGTACTACGTCCTACCTGGACACACGCCGGTGATTGGCGAAGATACTGAGTATGTCGAGTTCAGCCCCCTGGATCGCTACCATCAGACCATGGAAGCCGTGGGGCGCAATATGGCTGCCATGCAGCAGCAGGCGTAGGCAGCGTTAAAAAGTCCTGCCAGGCGTACTAAAAGCAAAGGAGATGATGAGCATTATGATTTCACACCGTACCCACTTAAAAAAGTTGGTTGGGGAATGGAATGGCAGCGGCACCATGACTGCACATGGCGAGATGTTTCCGGTAAAAGCACGCTGGAAAAACGTGTTGGCAGCTTCTGGTTATGCTCTGCGCTGCGAAATGCGCATGACCGGCGTTCCAGGTGCCGAAGAATTTGTTGATGTTGAACAAATTGGTTACGACGATTACGAGCAGCACTTCCATGCGGGCACTTCCTGCACCTTTGGCGAAACGCACGATATGCGGGGAGATTGGCAAGAGGATACGCTGATGGTCAAAGATGACCGCGAGAGCTTGGAAATACGTGTTGTTTCACTAAATAAACTCAAAGTGCATGTTGAGAACGCTGGTGGCGGGCCAGTATTTGACGTCGACTTTGAAAAATCACCGGAAAGGCCGATGCACATTTCGTCGGCGAATATTCCTGATCGATAATCGGCCAGGGCGTAATCAACAGCGAGGCATACTCGGTAAAGAAGGTCAGCAGCGAAAAGGTGAAGGTCAGCGAGAGAATGGCGGTCTGACCTCACCCTCATGAGTTGTAACGACTAAACGCGGGAATCAGACCCATAGGAGTGGGTGCAGTGTGAAGCAGTGCGGGGAACTGTATGGCTGAAGAAGCGCTGCTATTACGACCCTGCCCGCTTCATCAACCATTCCATCAGTTCCTCAACGGGAGCTCGCACCTCTGCTCAGGGGGTTGCAGGAGAAACGTCGCGGCCTCGACCACGTGGGGATCAAACTGCGACCCGGCACAGCGACACAATTCCGCCAGGGCAACCGTTGGCGCACACGCTTTTTGATAGGGGCGATCCACGGTCATGGCCAGATAGGCATCCACGACCGTCAGGATGCGTGCCCCAAGGGGAATCGCCTCTCCCTTGAGGTGGTTGGGATAGCCCTGGCCGTCCCAGCGTTCATGGTGCGCACGAATCACGGGAGCCAGGGGCCGCAACGCCGGGATATGGCTGACGACCTCTGCTCCAACCAGCGGATGCGTCCGCATCAGTTCCCACTCCTCCTCCGTCAGATGACCTGCTTTCTGCAGCACACCATCGGGAATGGCTACCTTGCCGACATCATGCAGGCGCCCCGCCAGCGCGATCATCTGCGCTTCCGAAGGAGGTAAGCCCAGGGCGCGGGTCAGCCGGAGCACGAGGTCGGCCACCTGCTGGGAATGGCGCCCCGTCGAGTAATCACGTGCCTCCACCAGGGTCACCAGGGCTTCCACCATGCCCACCAGCGCAGCTTCTTCCCGCCCCTCCTCGGAATTGTTCGCTGGGAAGAGGGCGAGTACCGCGGGATCGTTGGCCGCACGCACCTGGTTGCGGCCAAAGCGTTTGGCCCCATACATGGCATGGTCGGCGGCGCTGAGGAGGCCTTCGCGCTCCTGGGCATGCCCAGGACAGCTCGCCATGCCCACGGAACACGTCAGATGGATGCCGCCGCCGACACTGAAGGTATGGGCGGCAACCGCAGCTCGCACTTCCTCCGCCAGGACCAGGGCTTCGTCTGCCTGCAGCTCCGGCAGGATCGCCACGAATTCCTCGCCGCCCCAGCGTCCCACCGTATCGATGCGCCGCAGCCGTGCCCGCACCAGGCTGGCAAACTCATACAGCACGTCATCGCCAGCTGTATGCCCATAGCCGTCATTGAGCGCTTTGAAATGATCCAGATCGAGGAACAGCAGAGAGCAAGCACGCTCATACCGCTGCGCGCGTTCCAATTCCTGATCGAGCTGGGCAAGCAGGGCCCGGTGATTGGGCAACTCGGTGACCGGATCGGTCGTCGCCAGGGCCAACATGCGCTCCTTGAGTACGCGCTGTTGTTCCTCCGCCTGTTTGCGCTCAGCAATCTCCGCCTGGGCTTCCCGATGGAGACGAGCATTATCCAGCACTAATGCGATGCGACGCGCTAACTCCTGGGCAAAGGACAAATCGTCTGGCGTGTAGTAGCGATGCGCTTGAACGGAAGAAAAGGTGATGGCTCCGATGGTCTTGCCGCGTGCCAGCAGGGGAACACCCATATAGGACTCGAGACCAAGCGCATGGATAATCTGCAGCAACTCCGGGCTCCGTTGTACGGACTCTAGTACGTCACCAGAAATGGTGGATAGCAATTCCGGTTTTCCTGTTTGCAGTATTCTCTGCACGCCATGCGTTATATTTGCCCTATCTTTATAGTTTTCATACAGATCTCGTACCAGGGTGATTTTTTCAGGATCAATGTGGTTGACCGTGATTTCTTTGACCTGTTGCTGCTCATCTACCAGAGCAATGCGGCAGTAATCAGCAACGGAGGGCACAATCAGCTGGGCGACCTCTGGCAGCGTGAGCTGGTGGTCGAGGGAAGAGACTAACGCATTGCTGGCTTCATTGAGCAAGTGCTGTCTTTTCTCGGCGTGTTTGCGCTTGGTGATATCGCGAGCAATCGTAGAAGCTCCGATAATTTTTCCGGTTGCATCCCTTACCGGCGAGACAGTGATCGACACATCAATGCGTCTCCCATCTTTTCTGCTGCGCACCGTTTCAAAATGCTCAATCCGCTGTCCTTCTGCCAGCCGTTGCATGATTTCTTCCCATTCCTGCCTGCGCTCAGGTGGCACAAGGGTGTGAATGGATTGGCCGATCATTTCGGGCGCCCTATAGCCATAGAGCCGCTCGGCACCTGTATTCCAGCTCAATACAATCCCGTCTAACGTCCTGCTGAAAATGGCATCATCGGAAGATTCCACGATCGCTGCCAATTTGAAAAGCTCTTCTTCCACCTGTTTATGCCGGGTAATATCCTGGAAATACACGCTCATGCCTTCTCTTGAGCGGTAGGCCTGTACCTCAAACCACTTGTGCAAGGGGGGGTAAAACTCCTCAAAACGGATGGAGGTGAGTATCTCGAAAGCTTCATGATACTTGCAGTAAAAGGTTGAACCGAGAGCTTCTGGGAACGCCTCCCAGAGAATTTTGCCGAGCAGTTCTTCTCTGGTTTTCTGCAACAAAGACTCTGCCTGAAGGTTGATGTACGTCACACGCCATTGCTGATCCAGGCTGACAAAGGCGTTGGTGAGGCTATCAAGGATACCTGCAAAGCGCTGATCTACTCCTTGCCCCACGTCTTCCAAAGAAAAGGTCTTTTGGGCATGCAGTGGATGAAAGATGTGTTGGTTCTTTGATGGAAGATGGGACATTACGACGTCTCCTCCTCTCCTCGAGACAAGCATACGTGATCTGATTGCTGTGGTGCGAGCGCGTCAAAAAATCTTCGTGGGCAAGGCCAGGTGAAGGTACTTTACCTCTGTCTACGAATAGATTCATTACCACAACAAGAGAAGTATACTTCACTATCTCAACAAGAAGAATAGATTAGTACATTTGGATGTTTTGATGTATCCGATGCTTGCTTGTTGTATATCTCATGTAGAGATTGGGACTGTACTTATCCTCTACTGTAACATCACTGTGTTAGTGAGTTTCAGCTTTTACACAACACTTGACATACTGCCCTTTGAGCAGTATATCGCCTACGGATGGAATGGAGGATGAAACTTCTCGCTATGATGGAACGTGATGTTGGATGTTAGCAAACAGAGCTACAAGATCTTCAAAGAGAAAGAAGATGACTGCATCGAGGTTGTGCTCAAACCATAAGAACGAACTCGAATAAGGCGGGAGGAACCACATGCGATTCAATGGCGGCCAGGTAGCCCTGGTAGCAGCAGTCCTAGGATTGGGGATTGCAGGCAACAGATTCTTGCGGCGGCTCAAGGCAATCGATCTGACCGGGAAGGTGGTGCTGATCACCGGTGGCTCACGTGGTTTGGGGTTGGCGCTGGCTGAAGAGTTTGCACACCAGGGAGCCAGGCTGGTACTGTGCGCCCGCTATGAGTCGGAACTGGAACGGGCGCGGCAAAAGATTGTTGCCATGGGAGCGGAAGTATTGACAATACCATGCGATATCACTGACCGTGAGCAGGTACAGAGGATGGTGGACCAGGCGGCTACCCGTTTTGGACAGATTGATGTGCTCGTCAACAACGCCGGTATCATCACAGTGGGTCCGCTGCAAGCACAGACGCTCAAAGATTTTGAGGAGTCGATGGCTGTGATGTTCTGGGGCAGTGTCTACACGACCCTGGTCGTGCTACCAACGATGCTGGAACGTCAAAGCGGGCATATTGTGAATATCACTTCTATCGGCGGGAAGGTGAGCGTACCCCACCTGCTGCCATATGCCAGCGCCAAGTTTGCACAGGTGGGTTTCTCCGAAGGATTGCATGCCGAACTGGCAAGGGAAGGCATTCATGTCCTGACAGTCGTTCCTGGGCTTATGCGTACCGGCTCTCCTGCTAATGCCTTTTTCAAAGGTCAGCACCGGATCGAGTACACCCTGTTCAATCTGCTCGACACGCTCCCGTTCACATCAATCAGCGCGAGGAAAGCAGCTAAACAGATTGTTCATGCTACGAAGCGGGGTGATGCAGAGATCATCCTCAGTGTTCAGGCCCAACTGGCTGCAAGATTCCATGGGCTTTTTCCAGGCGTTACTGCCGGTGTGCTGGGGTTGGTCAATCGCTTGCTCCCGGGGATCGAGAGTGATGCTACAGCAAAGGAGCGCTGGATGGGGAAAGAAAGTACGACTGCTCTCTCCTCATCCTTCCTGACGATTCTCGGTGAGAAGGCGGCACACGAGTACAATGAGTCGCAAGAGCCATGATGTGGCATTGAAAGCGCTGGATTTCTACTCTTATGTGGAGGGCATTGTGGACGAAGCGTTGAGGAGGAGTTTTCTGGCCGCCCCCCAGATTCAAAAGGTGTTACAGTAAGCCCAAAGCGAGCCCTGCCGCAATTATAGTTTTGGGATACAGCGGAGTTCTGCCGTATCATCCGGCCCCTAAACTGGCCTATATGCAAAGACAGATGCAGCCTCCCCGTTGAAACTCTCACATTTTGGATAGCTCTTTCGTCTCCTGTATAGAACATCTCATGAGAGGGGATTGCTCAGGTTGCATCTCGCAGAAGAGATGCCCTGATTAGCCCAGAGAATAGATGTATAAGGATGAATAGAAGGAGTATAATACTATGGAAATTTTTGTGACGGGAGCGACCCGCGTGCTCGGGCGCCCAGTTGTACAGGCACTTGTCGATGGCGGTCATCGCGTGCGCGCTTTGAGCCGCTCAGAGGAAAACGCTGCAGCGCTTCGTGAGCTGGGTGCGGTCCCAGTGGCAGCCAGTTTGTTCGAGGTAGAGTCCCTCAAGCCTGCGCTGACAGGAAGTGACGCCATCTTGCATCTTGCTACCAAGATTCCACCGACTATGAAGATGGGCCGGCTTTCGGCCTGGCAAGAGAATGACCACATTCGCCGCGAGGGAGCGCGCAACCTGGTCGAGGCTGCCCTTGCCGTTGGCGGGATACAGACCTTCATCTATCCCAGTTTCGCCTTTGTCTATCCGGACAGTGGTGACAGGTGGATTGATGCCGACACCACGCGGGTCCAGCCTGCTGCTACGCTCCACTCCACGCTCGATGCCGAGGTCGCCGTTGCCAGCTTTGCAGGAAACGAGCGTCGAGGGATCTCGCTACGGTTGGGAGCGTTTTATGGACCAGAGTCACCCGCGACGTGGGAATTCCTCAGTTATGCCCGCAGAGGGATCGGCGCTTTCCCCGGATCACTTGATGCCTACCTACCGCAGATCTGGGTTCGGGATGTGGCCAGCGTCATTGTCGCTGCACTGACGCAACCAGTACCCTCCGGCATTTACGATATTGTCGATGACGAGCCGCTGAGACGTGGTGATATGTTCGACGCGGTAGCCCATGCAGTCGGGCGCAAGCACGTACGGCCTCTGCCAGATCTGCTGATGCGGATGCTGCTAGGAACGAAGTATGACGATATGCATCGCAGCTTGCGCATCTCGAATCGTCGGTTCAAAGAGGTGAGCGGCTGGCAGCCGACGGTATCCAACGCACGTGTCGGCTGGGCGCGGATCGCGGAGGAGGGCAGGGTGGCAGAACCTGTCTAGATCAGAGTTACAGCCAGGAGATGTGTGGTTGGTGTCACATTTCAGCACACCGTCTCCTGTACGATTTGCTCAATAACGGGATAAACATGCATATAAGTATGAAAGAAGAAGGCTTCTATGACGAAAGTGCTGGTTACTGGCGGCGCTGGTATGCTGGGCCACAAAGTGGCAAAAGAACTGACTGAAACTGGCTATAGCGTGCGCATCATGAGCCGTAAGCAGGAGCCTACGAACTTGCTATCCGCTACGGAATGGGCGCAAGCTGATTTAGAAACGGGTCAGGGCATTGCAGATGCTGTGGCTGGTATCGACGTGGTGGTGCACGCAGCGAGTAGCCCCTTCAAGCACACGCGGCGGATCGACGTAGACGGTACGAGGTTACTGCTCGAACAGGCTCGTGTTGCTGGCGTAGCTCATGTGATCTACATTTCGATTGTGGGGATCGATCGCATTCCCTATTATTACTACCGCGCAAAGCTTGCCGCCGAAGAGTTGGTCAAGAATAGCGGCATCCCCTGGTCTGTTCTCAGAGCCACGCAGTTCCACTACCTGGTCGATCTCTTCTTCCATGCGGCGACAAAGGTGCCGTTCGTGACGCTACTACCCACTGATCTCCAATGCCAGTCGATAGCTGAAAGTGAGGTTGCCAGCCGTTTATGTGAGATCGCGGTCGCCGGGCCGTCTGGTCGCCTGGCTGATCTTGGTGGGCCAGAAGTACAGACGGCGGGTGAGATGGTACGAACCTGGTTTATGCTCCGCGGGTTGCATCGTCGCGTGCTTCCTTTGCATGTGCCAGGCAAAGTCGCGCAAGGTTTCCGTCGTGGCGATAACACCTGCCCTGATCAGCCGGTGCGCGGGCACATCACCTGGGCCGAATGGGTGCAAAGCAAGTATGAGGTGCAGCACAACCAGGCGGGTAGAAAGAAAGTAACAAGGGAAGCGAAATGAAAGAAGGTATATGATGCGAAAAGTTATACTTGTTGCGACATGGGTCGTATGGCTTCATGGGATCGTAACGGTCCTCCATGGCTCATACGCTTCCTCGCTGATGAGAGATGTGGTAGTATGAAGAGCATGTACATGTCTTCCTCAGAAACACGGATTGAGCTATACCAACGCCGTGTGTTTCTCTTTGATTCAACTCGTCCAATCTTGCATCATACGCCTCCTCGCTGATGCGTATGAGGCGTCTAACGTTTGCATTTACATCGAAAGGGGGATCCATCGTGCAAGAAGCTGCGGTGTCGCCGCTTGCCGCCTGGCAAAACTTTTACGTCATCATCGGCACCTCTGCTGCGTCGCTGACTGGATTGATGTTCGTGGTGATCACCTTGATCGCAGGGGCTCGGGTGCGAGGGTCGAGTGGGGGGCTTGCGGCATTCGGCTCGCCGACAGTCGTGCATTTTGGCATCGCGCTCCTCGTCGCCGCGATTCTCAGCGCGCCATGGCAGGTGCTCTGGAATGCTGGCCTTCTGCTCGACCTCTGCGGTCTAGGGGGGGTGACATACTTCGTCATCGTTGTACGGCGGGTACGGCGGGCGCGCCACCAGGCTGACTATCAACCGGTGCTGGAAGACTGGCTGTGGTATACGGTATTTCCGCTCGTCTCCTACACAGCACTGCTCGTCGCGGCGATTGTGCTCCCAGGCAATCCTGCGCCGGCACTGTTCGTCATCGGTGCTGGTACGGTTCTGCTCCTGTTCACCGGTATCCACAACGCGTGGGATACCGTTACATACGCTAAACTTTTTCAAGCCACCCGTGCTCTTCGCGGAAATATAGCCCTTGTTGTCGTGCTTCCTGTGCTGTCAGATAGGGCAGGAGGTGGCCCAACAAGGGCTGATTCGCTTTGTACCGGCGCAGGTTGTCCTCTGCGCGTTGGGTCAACAAACGATGACCAATCAGCGGGTCCCCCAGTGTCTCTTGTAATGTCTGCCACGCCCGTTTGGCAAGGGCCTCATCTTCCTGCCTTTGATATTGATGGCCCAAATAGCGTGCCACGCCAAAGAGCTCCTCCTCGCCAAGCAGCCCAAGATGTTCGGCCCACAGCATCTGGCGCAGCCCGCGGGCCAGTTCCGCGTCAAGAGTGACGACATTCATTTCGGTATCGTCGCGCATGCCTTTATTATTCAAATTTGCGGAGCCGACGGTAGTCCAGAGATCGTCGATAATAGCGACCTTGGCATGGACATAGATCGGGCGGTAATGTTCGCCATCCTCTTTGCGAGTTGAAGTACCCAGACAGAACACCTGTAATCTTCCCTGCTCCACCGCTTCAAGAGCTTCTGCGCGCAAGCGAGTGAGGCCGGCATCTGTGTACGCGCGACCAACATTGGGGTGGTCAGGTAGCACAAGAGCAAGCGTGGCACCACGTCTCAATGCCTCACCTAATTGTCGGATGATGCCTTCCATCTCAGGGCTATCAGCTCCCAGCAAGGGGACATCGATGCCTCTATAGGAATGGAACCAGAAGTATTGATTCTCCAGGTAGATAAAGTGTTGCGCGTTGCCCAGCGCGTTTCTGTAGATCTGTGCAATGCCCTGGATGCCAGCATGGGGGTCGAAGCGATAGGTATGCTCAGGAATAGTACGAGCCACCTGCATCATGGTCTTACTCTCCAATGGAAGAGCCGAGGGATGCTCGTAGATAAGCAAATCTTTCTCCCGTGAATGGCGCAGGATCACATCATTCCACCGCTCGCGAAAATTGAATTCGACATCCCCGGCTGCTGGCCCTTCAATCAAGGCATGGGCATCGTGCCAGGGATGGGGAGTGGTTCCCGCTTTATTGCGACGGAAAGGGGATGAGAAAGGATGGGATGGACTATCCCAGCGATCGAAGTCACCACTCAGTTCGATCAGTGGATCTACACCGCCTACAAAGGCGTGGGTGCCATCCACAATCGAGATCTTTTGATGTAAGGACTCAGTGGGGTGATGGATTATACCACGCGTACTATCATCCAACAGACATGTAACGCCTACCTGTGTCAATTGCTCCCGGGCATCCTGGGGCCTGTAAGAGGCCAGCCTCGGTAAAACCAGGCAATCCCAGAGCAGAATCTTTACCTCAACACCTTTACTCACGGCATACTCAAGGACGGCCTGCACAGAGAGATCATGGGTACACCAGAAGTCGATATCAGCCTGCTCAAGACCGTGGATACGTAGTTCGGCCAGCAGCGCCTCCTGCTCGGGACTTCCATCGGGACCTGCTCGATGGTCAGTTCCGCGTACCAGCTCCATACCGGGGGTCATACCCCAGCTCGCGATGTAAATGTACTTGCGTGCCTTGAGCAGATGGTAGCAGATGGTGAGCATGGCACTGCGCCCATCGACGAGGTAGGTAACCCGAGAATTGTTGTGTACAGGGATATCGTCTTCAGCCCACCAGTTGTGCGTCATTTGTTCGTGATAAGCTGTCATGTTCTTCCTCTTTGTGAATGTTCCTTTTCCTAGAAGGCTTTCTTGCATTGCATGTATCTCTTCCATTCTACCATTTCATGGCAATGGTGAGGTCGACCTCAAGTTCTTCATCTCTCTCTTCTAGCAATGGTTCGTGTATTATATATTAGAGATCATCGGATTAGAAAGGAGCACGCACGTGATCACAGGAATTGGGCACGTGGCGTTTCGTGTGACGAGCTTACAACGAGCGCTGGACTTCTACTGCAACAAGCTCGGCTTCTCCGAGGCGTTCCGCCTTGAGAAGGAGGGACAACCTTCACCCTGGATTGTGTATATCCAGGTCGCCCCTGGCTCTTTTATCGAATTATTTCCTGATCCGCAAGATGCACCAGGGGCGCTTCCTGCACAGGATCCCCGGGCGAGCTACAAACATGTTTGCTTACTGGTTGATGACTTGCCGGCTACCCTGCGTGAGCTGGCCGAACGAGGCCTTGAGATCAGCGGTTCTCCTGTCCGGGGGATGGATACCAATCTGCAGTACTGGATCAATGATCCTGACGGGAATCCTATCGAATTGATGCAGATCATGCCTACTTCCCCACAAGCGGCTGCCGATGCGAGAATGCAAAGCATGAACAGGTAGCGAGATGAAAGAGTCTAACGTGTTTGATCGCTGGAACCTGAAATGGTTTCAGCGAGTTGGCATTAGGGATGAGGCTTGCTTATGCGTTCCCTTCTCAGGAGCCAGGACATGCCGTATGAGTCGTGGCGGTATGGCTCCTGAGAAGAAAAGTCCCCTTACTGCTGCATCGGTGGCATGCGCTCTGGATACTGTGCCTGGGGCTGATCGAGGTCATTGGACTGAGCTGCCTGGCTGTGGGAAGGCTGCCCAGAAGGGTAGTTTTGCCCATACGGCTGTGATCCTGCCTGTGGCGACGGCTGGTAATAGGGCGGCTCAGGGTTATAGCCTTGCCCATAGGGCTGAGATGGCTGCTCTTGTCCTGCCTGCGATGACGGCTGGTAATAGGGCGGCTGCTGGCGCTGTGAGGTGAACCGCTGCTGCCACTGATAGCCCGTGTTCCACAGGGAATTCCAGGGGCCCCCGGAGTTTTTCGGCCCGATTGACCGAATGATAAACAGGATCAGTCCGACAACGAGCAGGAGTGCGATGACAGGCAACAGCAAACGGAACAGCCAGAATGCCAGGACAATGCCCAACGGGAAGATCAGCGGAAATGCTATAGGGATGATATGAGGGAAAAACCGTATCCCTCTGCGATAGGGTTGGTATCCATTCCACATTAGTGTTTGCTCTTTCGTAACTGTGAGGCGACGCATTGCATGCTCTCACGTATTTCATGGATTCACGATAATCATTTAGTGATAAAAGCCGGCTCTATCAAAAAATTCATTCTATAAACCATACGGATGATATGGTTCGTAGTTGTAGAGTGATGATAGTCCACAACAGAAAGGTTGGTTTAGTATGGCAGGACCACGGTTACAACATGCTGCTATGAACGTTCCGCCCGGTAGCCAGGGGAAGGTACGTGCTTTCTATGGGGGGATCCTCGGGTTGGAGGAAAAACAACCACCGCAATCGCTGGCCCATCTCAATCTTGTGTGGTTCGCCGCCGGAGAGGGTGAGATGGAGTTGCATTTTCGGCCCGACCCCAATCCACCTGATGGAACAGATCGGCGTCATCTCTGCCTCGTTGTTGATGACCTGGAGGATTACCGGCGCAGGCTAACAGAGGCGGGTGCGACGATCACATCAGCGGAACCAATCCCGAATCGGCCGCGTTTCTTCTGCCGCGATCCTTTTGGCAACCTGCTTGAGTTTACGACGATCCAGGGAGATTATCGCATGGCACAATAGCGTCATCGCCTGAACTAGAAAGCATACACGTACGAGGCCTTTGTATGCTTTCTAGTTCAGGCGAGAATAAACTTCTTAAAGCATTCCGCGTACTGCATGTCGTGATCCTGAGCGGTCTCCCTGGCGCGGTTACGCACACGATCGAACGTCTCCGGCGAGCGGATCTGGCTGGTATGCTGGTGCAGGGCTTCGATCTTCTTGTCGAATGTCTCTGTGATATCAACCCAGGTGTCCGGTGTGTCGGTTCCCATCACATACACTTCGCGGACGGCGTGAGGCTCCAGCCCTTCTGCCAGGAGTTCGGGAAAGGTTAATCGATCGCGAGCGGTAGGGTACACGGCTGCGAGCGCGGCATCGCCTACGGCCAGGTGATCCGGGTGATTGACGGACGAATTGACCGTGAACGCGCGATAGGGCGTCATGGTAAGCAGGCGCTCAGGTCGGAACTGACGGATAGCACGGGTGATGTCCTTGCGCAGGGCGAGTGTGTGCTCGAGGTAGCCATCAGGGTAGCCCAGAAAGACGATATCTTTGACTCCCAGGACGTCAGCTGCACTGCGTTGTTCCTGGCGGCGCAGAGCTATCAATTGTTCGGGGCTCATTGCGGGATCGGCAGACCCTTTGCTCCCGTCTGTTGCTACCACGTAGACGAACTCGATGCCTTCGGTCACCCACCTGGCTACTGTTCCTCCACAGCCGAACTCGGCATCATCGGGGTGGGCAAACACTACCATCGCCCGGCTCACCTTTTCATGTTGTTGTTCCTGGCTCATTCTCGAACGGACTCCTTTTCGCGTGATAATGATTTTTTACCCCCAACGCTTGCGCAGTCTTGGCAGTATTTCACTGGAATACAGTTTGATAAACCGTGACTGGTCGTCGCCCGGAGCGTGAAAGATCAGGTGGGTGAAGCCCAGTTCGATGTAATGGCCAACCTGTTCCACATGCTCCTCTGGATCGCTTGACACCAGCCAGCGGCGATACGCCTGGTCCGCAACCTTCTCGGCCTTTTTCTCCATCTCGCGCGGATCGTGAATGCTCACCTTTTCTTCAGCGGGCAGGGCCAGCGCCGCCCAGATGCGCGTATCCGCCAGGGCCCGCTCTTTGTCTGTGTCGAATGAGACTTTGACCTCGATGGCGCGCTCAATCTTGGAGGGATCACGTCCCGCTGATTTCGCGCCTTCTTCCAGAGCCGGCAGTAGTTTATCGCGGTAGAGCTCGTCACCCTTGCCGGACGTGCAGATGAAACCGTCTGCGACACTGCCGGCGAATTTCGCAGCAACGGGGCCACCAGCGCTGATGTAGATCGGTACCGGCTGGTCGGGTTTATCATAAATGGTGGCTTTGAGTGTACGGTAATACTGACCCTCATAGGTCACCAACTCCTCTGACCAGAGGCGGCGAATCAGGTCCACGGCTTCACGTAGCCGGGCCAGCCGCTCTTTTGCCGGGGGCCACTCCCTGGCAGTCACAGCGACCTCGTTGAGTGACTCACCAGATCCGAGGCCGAGGATCATACGGCCAGGATAGAGCTCTCCCAGCGTTCCAAACGCCTGTGCGATTATGGCTGGTTGGTAGCGGAACGTGGGGGCCAACACGCTTGTTCCCAGAATCACGCGCTTCGTGCGCTCACCCGCCGCCCCCAGCCATGAGAGCGCAAAGGGGGCGTGCCCATTGGTATGCCGCCAGGGCTGGAAATGATCGCTGATCCAGACACTGTCAAACCCGCGCTCCTCGGCCTCCGTTGTAAAGTCCAGGAGTTGCCGGGGGCCGAATTGCTCTGCCGATGCTTTATATCCGAGTCTTAATGGGTGTGTAGCCATGTTTTTTTCTTTCCTTTCGTGGGTTTCTATCGTCTCTTGCTATTGTACGGCAAGAGGCTGGCATGGTGTCAACCGACAGGAGTTTGGAAATCTGATACTTGAGTAGTATTTCGAGGAGCATAGTGTTGAGAAGGGGAGAATGCTACTAAAGAAGCATGACTCTCCTGCCACCTGACTGTAGACTAAAGTTGTGCCCATGAAATTGCGCATGAGCCGGTAGAACCAACTAATCTGTAAGGAGGATACCAATGGACGGTGCAACTTCTCTTCCCGGTAAAGGATCACGGGAAGATACCTTTTTGACTGGTGGCGAGAAGCGGTGGTACAGGAATACACGCCTGCTTGTTGCGATCACGCTCTGGGGTATATGCTTGATGACTCTGCTCGTAGCTTCCGTGATCGTTCATTTTCATCCTGGCCCCTGGCCTTTCGACCTGCAAACCACCATAACTTTACAAAGCCTGCATCTTTGGGCGTGGGTCAATAGTAGTATTGATTTTATTAGTAGACTGAATGATCCTCTTCCTGTGACGATAGCGTTGGTGCTCTGGCTCATTGGGCTGTCAATCTTGCGCTGGTTTCTCCTGGCCATCTTTTTCGTGTTCGGAACAACGATTTCAGATCTTGGCATCAATGGCTTCATCAGCCAACTCGTTGGACGTCCACGCCCCAGTTCACCGCTCATCCATATCTATAATCCAGAGCCGTCTTATAGTTTCCCTTCTGGCCATACCGAACACAATGTCGTCTACTATGGTTTTCTACTGTACCTGAGCTTCAGCAAACCCGTACGCGAGTGGAGATACCGCTGGATATTAGTCCCGTTGCAGATCTTTGCCGTGTTGAATATTCTCGGCGTGGGCTATTCACGTGTGAAGGAGGGCTCACATTGGATGACTGATACTCTGGGAGGGTATCTTTCTGGCGCGCTCTGCCTTTTCCTCATCATTTTCCTCTATAGTTGCGCAAAGCACATCGTGGCAAAGTGGCTTGCAAAGAGACATTACGCTGTACATTTTTGGCCTTAGATTACTCTTCCTCTTTGTCTTCTTTCTGTTCCTGGGGTGGTCGAACGTTGTACAGTTGGAAGAAGGTATTCATCATCTTCTGATAGTGTTCGAGTGATGAGGCCCAAAACTTCAGGTAGTTTTCACCTGCTTCAGTGATCGAATAGACACGACGAGCCGGCCCTCCCTCCGAGGTATCCCACCTGGAACTTACCATGCCATCTTTCTCCATTTGCCGCAGTGTACGGTAGAACGTTCCCGCGTTCATAGTACTCAGGCCAAATGCTGCCATTTTTTCCATCAACTCATAGCCGTAGGAACTCCACTGTCGTAACATCAAGAGGAGTACCGGCACAAGCCAGTTTTTTGACCAGGCATCAGTCACGGCATTGAGTGACTCTTTTTCTTTGTTCTCGTCTGTCATTTTGTACCATGTATACTCATAGCTCGAGTAGGGGTTGCTGCTGGTAC
>WNGP01001156.1_pt1 | contig 34541 bp, 30 predicted proteins | sample 5407671 | NCBI WGS metagenome assembly WNGP01 (sample SAMN13153381, study PRJNA577476) | soil metagenome | isolation source: 40 cm soil or saprolite under Garry oak tree replicate 2 | place: USA:California | collected 2016-06-15 | reverse complement strand
TAGCGAAAAAGGCCTGCGCGATCGGGGGAAGACCAACAGCGAACATATGGTGCGCCCAGACAGTGAAGCTCAAGAAACCGATAGCTACACCAGACCAGGCGATAAAGGTATAGCCGAAAATAGGTTTACGCGAGAAAACCGGCAATACCTCAGAGATCATACCAAAGGCAGGCAGGATTAGAATGTACACCTCCGGATGGCCAAACGACCAGAAGAGGTGCTGCCAGAGCAATGGATCTCCACCTGCAGCGAACTGGAAAAAATGCGCGCCCAGGTGACGATCGAGCAACTCCATGACGCTTGCAGCCGTAAGGCTGGGAATCGCGAAGAGCAGCAGGAAGGCTGTTATCAGGGTCATCCACGTAAACAACGGCATACGGTTAATCGTCATACCTGGCGCGCGCATCTTGAGAATAGTGACCACAAAATTGAGCGAGCCAGCTATCGAAGAAATACCCAGGAGGAGAATACCCAGCAGCCAGAAATCCTCGTTCAAGCCAGGTGTACACATGACGGCATTACCGCAATTCGAGGTTAGCTCACTTAACGGCGCGTAGTTGAACCAGCCGCCATTGGGCGCCTGGCCAAGGAGGAAGCTCGAACTCAGGAAGATTCCGGCAAAGAGCACCATCCAATAGCCAAAGGCATTCAAACGCGGAAAGGCCATGTCGCGTGCCCCGATCATCAGGGGCACGACAAAGTTACCGAAGCCAGTGAGCGTCGGCATTACGAAGAGGAAAATCATCGTCGTGCCATGCATGGTAAAGACCTGGTTGTAGACCTCCGGGCTGAGCACATGCCCGTTAGGTACCGCCAATTGTGTGCGGATAAGTAAAGCCTCGACTCCTCCCGCCAGGAAGAAGAAAAAGCCGGTGAGCATGTACATGACGCCGATCTTTTTATGATCGGTTGTCATGAGCCATTCGCCAATGTAAGTTTCGTCAAGGCGCTTGCGACGCTCTACTACAGGTGCCTCAACGATGGTGCGGGTTGCCATGGCCATTCCTCCAAATATCCAGCCCTGTAAAATACAGGGGTAACAGGCTACTTTAGACTTTGCAGGTAAGCAATCAATGCATATATCTGAGAGTCCGAAAGACTACTGATGACCATATCATTGCCTGGTTTCACTGCCTGCGGGTCGTGCAGCCATTGATACAGGCCGCAATTGTCCTTGTTCGCCAGCTTACCATTGACAAGCTGGCACGCTGGCTCATTGGCCCAATTGTGACCTTCACTGGCAATCAGTACGCCACCTGCAATAAACCTGCGCTCAGCGAAGTGGGTCATATTCGGTCCGACCAGGGCAGTAGCGGAAAGACCACTGTTCGTCTTGGCAGCATCGAAGCTGTTCAGGTTGACACCTACAATACCATGACAGCCTGTGCACCCCCCCGACCCTGTGAAAATCTTCTGACCTTGCAGGGCAAGCGCATCGGTCGGAGTTCGTGCGGACTGTTGCTCGTTACTCACCCAGGCATTGAAGGCATTCGTATCTAAAACGATGACATTGAAATACATGTGTGCATGCTGCGTGCCGCAGTATTCAGCGCATTGACCGTGATACTCCCCGACTTGATCGGCCCGGAATATTTTCTGGTTGAGATGTCCAGGGATGACGTCCGTCTTGCCAGTAATGCTGGGGACCCAGAAGCTGTGGATGACGTTACTCGATTGAAGATCCATGTGCACAACGGACCCCTGCGGTAAGTAAAGGGTATCGGCGTTGTTCACGTGCTGATTTGGATAGTCGAACTCCCACCACCATTGATGCCCAACCGCAGCCACCCTGATCTCAGGAATACTTCCGTTAGTGCTTGAGATATTGGTCAGGTTGAACATCGTATAGATGGTTCCTGTCAGCACGGCAAACAAAAAGAGTGAAGGAGCGACCGTCCAGATAATTTCAATAGTGTTATTGCCATGAATCTGCCTGGGGGCAGGTGTATTTGGACGCTCACGATAGCGGATAATCGACCAGATCAGTACAGCCTCGACGACCACAAAAACAAGTGTGGCCACCGCCAGGATGAACCAGAACAAATTCGCTTCCTGCTGGGCAACAGGCCCCGTTGGGTTCAAAATAGTGGGAGAATTGCCGCCACAAGCTGTAAATAGGAGCGAGGATAAAAGCACGATCGGGATTATCGCTCCCCGGTGTTTCATCCTGCGAAATATTGGTATCCTCACTTCTCATCTCCTAAAATGTGTTTACCAGTGAAACGGAAAGAGTGATTAAATCGCCGCAAATAGCGCCACTCTTGCCATTATATGCGACTACTATAAATGTTTTCCCTGACAGGTGGCTTGCAGTTCCTCCACAGCACCTTACAACAGCCTGAATAGGATAATCGGAAAAGGCCACATGCGACGAGTTCAGTGGAGAACGGGGCCGTTCTCCATACTATCCTGTAAGGCCTCCTGCTCCCTTTGTTTAACCTCCTGTCCCTGCATCCAGCGTATAAACAGAATACTGACGATAACAATATAGACGATATTTCCCGGCACCCACATGATGAGCCCACCTAACTGCTGGTCCGCGGCAGGAGAAAGTCCCCAGATACGCGGCACAGCGAGGTATGGAGCATACAGCGGTGGTAAAAAGGTTAACCCCGCGCCAAGCGCCACTGTCGGCATTCCACTTAAGAACAGGTAGAGTACCTGCCCGCCAATTGAGAGGCGCGGCAATAACGCAGAAGGGCTAAAGACAGGCCACCAGTAGATGACGCCAAAGACAATGAACGTCAGATGTTCCAGGATATGAATGTTCTGGTTCTCCAGCGTCGCGTTATACAGCGGCGGCGCATGCCAGAGCCAGAAATCGAAATTATAGAGAAAGAATGCAAGCGCAGGAAACGTCAGTATTCGGGCTATACGAAATATCACATGTTTGCGCAAGAGCGGGTCTACTAGCCAGCCAGGTATCCCTATCAAAAGGAGCGGTGGCCCAATAATTGTGATGCACAGGTGCTGCAGCATGTGCGCGCTGAAAAGATAGCTATCGCCCAGTTCATCAAGCGGTGAAACCAGCGCCAGGAACATAATGAACATTCCCAGTAGAAAAGAGAACACCTGCGCTTTTTTGACATGCTCTGCCAGGTGATACTTTTTACGCAGCGGCCCGACAGCGTAGAGGTACAATCCTACGATGAGGGCGGTACCGATAACTATGGATGGCTCCCAGTTCCACTGTGTGAGCCAGAAATCAAGTCCTATGTCTGCCATCGATGGCGACCTTTCATATCGCTCTCTTGCATACTTTTTACTTTCATATGTAGCGTACAATAGGAAGTCAAGTATTAAGAAAATATCACGTCACAGTTTCTCTATCTTGTCCACTTCCCCTGCGGATCACACTCCCGGATCACCTTTAGTTCTTCTGCGCTTGGAGGCACCGTCTCCGTGTAATCGTCCGCCAATCTCAACGTCCACCCTGTCTTTGCCTGTACCTCCTCGACCGTCGTTCCAGGATGGAACGACTGCAACACCGCCTCGCCATTCTCACGATCAAACCCGAATACAGCCAGCGTCGTAATCAGCGCGGACGGCCCTCCCCCTGGTAGGCCTACTCTCTCCCGCCAAGCCGCGCCGGCAGGCCCCTCTTCACCGGGATAGCCATAGCCCGGGCTGGTCACGTAATCCACTTTCTCGCGCAGGCGGTGGCGATCATGCTGCATAATAATCGCCAGTCGCTGAGAGAGCGAGGCGATATCCGCGGCTCCTCCGCTGCCAGGCAGGCGCACAGCAGGTTTCTGCCAATTCCCTATGACTGTTGTATTCAGATTGCCATAACGGTCGATCTCTGCGCCGCCAATAAAGCCCAGTTGCACCTCTCCGGCTGCCATCAGCCCGATCATCTTCACAGTACCCGTTGCCCACAACGCCCCGGTAATATTTGGGGCATCTCCCATGGTGTAGAGCAATTCCGCCGCTGGCTCATCACGCAAGATACCGGCCTCGAAAAGGCCTAAGCAGCGTGGCGCGTGTGTTCTTTTCGCCAGGGCAAATGCCAGTAACGGCAGGCGCATGCCAACAAAGACGTGTTCGCCATCCTGGATCTGTCGCGCGGCACACACAACCATCAATTCCTGGGGAGTATAATCCATTCTGCCACTTTCTCCTTGTCATTAATACCCATAGTCGACCGCAGCGGCGTAACGATGCTCTTTGACGCGCAATCGTTGCAGCCGTTCCTCGCCCAATTTCTTCACGTAGTCTGCGCGCGATGGTAGATGCAGCACCCATTCTTCGAGCCAGTCCTGGAAACCCTCCACGCTGCGCGTGCGCTCGTGATACTCGTGATAAAACGGGTGGTCGCGGTTGGTATAGCCCTGCACAGCGGAGGGGTGCGCTCCCCAGCGTTCATGCACGACTGCCCGCACCTTAAAGGATGGCCCGAGCACACGATTAGGATCGCTCAAAATCACTTCCCTGTCCACGATCTCCTCTGCCTCCAGGATCACATCTTTCGCCGCCAGCATCGCTTCCTCACATATACCACTGTTGCCCCAAAGGTGTGCATTTCCGTCCTCATCGCTGCGCTGCACGTGAACAATCGTAACATCTGGACGCAGCGCAGGCACCAATAACAGTGGTGTGCCGTCCAGTGGAGAACGCTCCAGGCGTAAGGCTGTATTATGACTCGGAATGTCGCTGCCCAGCGTCGAACGCGTGGGGATGTAGGGCGACCCCAGGCTGGCCGCCAGCAACGCCAGGCCAATCGTGAAATTGCTGTGCTCTTCAATGGAAATAGCGCGTGGTATCGCTTTCTCAGTGGCGCGCTGGTAACAGTACCCCAGTCCCTCGCTCACATTGCCAACCCACGCCGCTGTCACTCTCTCCACACAACCCGCCCCGATCAGTTGATCGAAGAGGATATCTGATATAGGACCGATCAGTGTCAGGTTACGCCTTTGCTGGCGTATGATTTCGTGCGCGGCAGCAAAGGGAATCAGCGGCTCCAAAGCCAGGCTGATGGCAACCGAAGACCCATTGGGCACGTAGCGCGCTACTGCCTCGCTCATCGTCATCAATTTACTCATACTGGTTGAAACTCCATAATGATATTGGCATAATCATCTGACACAAAAATGTTATCATGCGAATCCACAAGCAGTCCCTGTGGTTCGATAAATCCCTTGCTCGCCAGTACCTCGCGCTTGCCAGTTGTGACATTCATGCGTATCAATGCGTGAATAGAGGGCTGTAGATCGACGATCAGCAGGTTGCCATGCGGGTCGATTACAACATCATCCGGCATGCCAAAGCCGCCTATGCGCGTCTTCGTTCCATCAGGCGCAATGCGCCACAGCGCTCCCCCACATTCGTCGGCGACATAAATATTCCCTTGACTATCTACTGTCGCACCGACAGGTCTCGTAATGCCGGATGCCAGCAACTTCAGGCTTTTGCCATCCAGGCTCAAGCTGTAGACGTCACCCGTAGGACTATCCGGCACAATAATGCTGTTGGTGCTGGCATCCCAGGCGATACCATCAATACCATGCTTGCACTCTGCCTGGCCTGGGATTCCTGGGATTGTACGTAAAACAGTGGGTGTGCGTGCGCCGGGGGCAAGCGCGAGAACGCGGTTGGTATTCTGTTCAGCAAAGATCAACCTACCACCCGGTAGCACGATCATGCCCTCGGGTCCTCCCAGCCCGCTCAACAGCACAGTTACGGCCCCGTTCAGGGTGACGCTGCTAATAGTGCCATTGTAAAAATCGCTGAACAATAAGACGCTTTCCGATTGGTTAAAAACCAGGTCATCGGGACGCGCTTTCCCCTGCACTATCACGCGGGTACTGAAATGCTCCGGTGCGACACTGCTCGTTGGCGTTGCTGTTGGTGTAGTGGTCACGGTGGCGGGTGCCTGTCGGGTAGCAGTAACAGTCTTTGTTGAACCAGAAGGAGGAGTTATCCCTGTTGATCCATCACAGGCCGCTAATAAAATAAGGCAGAAGAGCAACATAGTTGTACACCGCTTGCTCATACTGGTACTATTAATCAGCATGGAGTATCCTTTCGATAAGACTAAAAATACTTTATTTCACATGATATTATTGTTACAAGGTAGCTTATCTATACACAATAATGTTTAAAAATTACTTTTCTACACCTTTCAAGCAAAAAACAAGGAGGTGTCATCCATGGCTATCGTAGAGGAAAGTGGAGGAGAATCTCTCCCTCCGCGCCTGGCAATCAAGCTTCCCCGCGTACCCTTGACACAAATCCTGGCCATCAGCATTTTCTGGCTTGCACTCAACTTTCACTGGGCTGCTCTTGGTATTATCATTCTTCCTAGCCAGGTTTTCAAGATGGTCGGAGACCTGAATAAAGGGGAGGCCCTGGCATTCGTATTGATCCCCGGCGCCTTCGTCTCGCTCTTCGCTAATCCACTGTTCGGTATGCTCAGCGATAGAACGCGAGGACGACCGGCCGCCCTCGGTCGCCGCCGGCCATATATCCTCATTGGCACCCTCGTCAACATTATTGGACTCATCTGGATGGCCGCATCCCGCGATATCGTTTCTCTGGCTGCTGCCTACGTCCTTGTCCAGTTCTCCAATAATGCCGCTACGGCCCCCTTTCACGCACTATTGCCAGATATGGTGCCTCCGGAGCAGCGCGGCCTTACCTCCGGGGTGATAGGATTACTTTCTATTGCCGGCTCTATCGGCGGTGTCATCGTTGCTGGTCTTTTTATCGATGCCGCCAAACCTCTTCCAGCATATTTGCAGGGTTTATGGCTAACCTATGGTATTATCATCGCGGTTCTGCTAGCCCTGATGCTGATTACTATCTTCTCTGTAAAGGAACGCAACAGTTTTTCAGCTCAAAGCGCGTCGCAGGAAGAGATAACAACTCAAGCCGCTGCTACGCCTTCACTCGAACAGCCAATCCCTGCGCGCCCCAGTTCCACGTGGCTCTCCCGTTCCGTTGTCATGACCACCGTTTGGACGCTGGTAGCCGTGGCTATTGCCTGGAGTCTTATAGCCCTCTGGAACGCCCTGCGTATTGCGAATGTACAGATCAGCGGCGATGTATTGCAAGTTGTGTTGGAAGTCATCGCCACCATCGGCATCCTGCGCCTCTTCGACTTCAACCCCCGGCGCGACCCCGATTTTGCCTGGGTTCTGCTGACACGCCTGGTGATGATGTTAGGGATCTACACTGTGCAGGATTTTCTGCAATTTTACATGCGCGATGCGGTAAAAGCGCCACATCCCGAACAGCAGACAACCAATTTTATCATTATTCTCTCGCTCACCAGCCTTTTCAGCGCGTTAGGGGCCGGCTGGCTCTCCGATCGCTTCGGACGCAAGCGCATGGTCTATATCTCCGGGTGCTTCATGGCCCTCGTGGGACTCATCTTCATCGTCACACAATCCCTGCCGATTATCCTTGTCGCGGGAGCCATCTTTGGTATTGGCTACGGCGCATATGTCAGCGTCGACTGGGCCCTGGTAGCCGACGTATTACCCTCTCACAAACATTATGCGCGCGACATGGGGGTATGGAATATTTCCCTCTCTCTCCCACAGGTTATTGCGCCTATTATTGGCGGCTTCCTGATCGACTACTTTACTCGTACCGGCAACCCCATCCTCGGTTTCCAGCTGCTCTTCGCAATGTCAATCGCCTACTGCCTTATAGGAACGGTAACCGTCCGCTTCATTCGTGGCGTGAAAAATTAAGCAATATTTTGAGTAGTCGCGGATGTGGCAGCTGCAAGCTGCCACATCCGCGACTACTCAAAATATAAATTAAGGCAATTGTAAGGCAGAACCACTTTACTGCAAGGAAAGGGACAGGAGCGTCAACGACAATAAGCCTTGCATACAATCTATTTTCCCGCAAGGGACACTTCCTGGGAGCACACGCATGAAATTAATACGCCGTGTAGCGTGGATAGCGGTTGGATTCACATATTTTCTCGTCGCCCTTGGTGGCACAGTAAGGACAACAGACTCCGGTTTGAGTTGCCCCGACTGGCCCCTCTGCTATGGCCGGGCCTACGTCACCATAGACTATCACACGTTTCTTGAGCAGTTTCACCGCTATATCGCTGTCATCGTCAGCGTGCTTGTAATAGCCCTGGCCATCAGCGCAATACTCTGGGCACGTAAGGAGCGCCAGGTTCTCATACCCGCCCTGATCGCCCCGGTGTTGCTGGTCATCCAGATCGTCCTGGGCGGCCTCACGGTACTCTGGAAGTTGCCGCCAACCATTATCACCGCCCATCTGGGTACAGCGCTGGCTATTTTCGCCATGATCATTACCATTGCCGTCATGTCGGCCAAACCCGTGCCAGCGAAAGAACATCCCGCGAAAACGCGCAAGTTTGCTCGTCTCGCAGTTACCAACGCACTGCTCGTCTACGGACTCATGCTCAGTGGCTCCTATGTCGTCGGCACTGGCGCTTCTCTCGCCTGTACTGGCTGGCCGCTGTGTACCGCGCCTGCATGGGCCATACAGTATCACCTGGCCGATATTAATGTTTTCCATCGCCTGGTAGCTACCTTCGTGGGACTTGTGCTCATCTGGACCCTCATTTCAGCATGGCGCCGGCGCAGCGTTGCCCCTACCCAGGCCTGGGTTGCCCTGGTGGCTGCCATCCTCTTCGTCGCCCAGTCCGTGGTAGGCGGTCTGATTGTCCTGTTGAATAAACCCGGCTTCGTCGCCGGTCTGCACCTCGCCCTTGCGACCGCAGTCTGGGGCAGTTTGGTCGTGCTGGCCGCGCTCGCAGCGAACCAGTTGCGCACCGCGCCGCAAGAGCAGGAGCTCGATGCACTGGAAGAAGCGAAGAGTGCCGCAAGCAAGAAAGCACTGGGGCCGGTACGCCAGACCATTTCCAACTACGTTGACTTGATGAAACCACACGTCACCGTCCTGCTGCTTGGAACAACGGCGGCTGCGATGGCCATTGCCAATAGAGGATTTCCAGCGCTCGGGCTACTCGTCGCGACACTGCTGGGGGGCGCGATGGCGGCAGGCAGCGCCAATTGTATCAATTGCTATATCGATCGTGACATCGACCAGATCATGGGACGTACACAGCGCCGCTCCCTCCCATCCGGCAAAGTGCAGCCGACGCATGCCCTCATCTTCGGCGTCATCCTGGGCGTCGGAGCCTTTGTCATCCTGACGGCGTTCGTCAACCTGCTCAGCGCGACCCTGGCGTGTTCAGCTATCCTCTTCTACGTCTTTGTCTACACGATGGGATTGAAACGCACCTCCGCACAGAACATCGTCATCGGTGGAGCAGCCGGGGCTGTCCCCGTGCTCGTGGGATGGGCGGCAGTAACCAACAATCTGTCACTCCCCGCTATCTGGCTCTTCGCCATCATCTTCTACTGGACACCGCCGCACTTCTGGGCGCTCTCACTCTTGATCCAGAAAGACTACGAAAAGGCGCGTATACCCATGTTGCCGGTGGTCATGGGTGAGCGTGAGACGCGCAAACAAATATTGCTGTACTCGCTCTTGCTCCTTGCCGTCACCCTCGTGCTCTTCGGCATGGGCGCGATGGGCTATATCTACCTGTTGTCGGCAATCGTCCTGGGCGGCATTATGGTCTATATGGCCGTGCGCCTGCTGCGCGAAAAGACAAAAAGATGGGCCAAAACACTTTTCTGGTACTCAAACTGTTATCTAGCCATGATCTTCGCGGCCATGGTCATCGACCGCGTCATTCACTAAAGGGGCCCTAGACGACAATTTACTTGTAAAAAGGATAGATAAAAGAGATATGAACTGGCGTTTGGCATCAAGGCTTTCGGTAATAACCTTAGCAGTATTCGTAGTATTCATCGTTGCCCTCCTGGGCTCACGCGTAGGAGGCCCATCCTCCACGACTGTTAACACCGCACCGACAGCCAACTCTTCTGGCCTGCAAGGCACCGACCTTGGAGGCGTACAAGCGCCTGATTTCCGCCTCACCGATCAAACCGGCAAATCAATTGCGCTATCACAGTTCAAAGGCAAACCCATCATCCTGACTTTTCTCTATACTCACTGCCCCGACCAGTGTCCGCTGACTGCCGAAAAGCTGCACGCGGTTATGCTCAACCTGGGTAACAAGGCTGAGAACGTAGCAGTACTGGCTGTCAGCACCGATCCCAAGAGAGACACAGTCGCCGCAGCCCTCGACTTCTCAAAGGTCCATCGGATGCTTACCTACTGGCATTACCTTGTGGGTACTCATAACCAGCTCTCTCCCATCTGGTCGAGCTACTCCGTCTACGCCGCGCCAACTCCCACCACGACAGGAGGCTCAGTCTCCCATACAACCGCTATCTTCCTTATCGATAAGCAGGGACGAGAGCGCGTCTACTTCGGTGATGATGCCACCTCCGCACAACTGACCGCGGACCTACAAATCTTACTCAAACAATAAACATGCAGGACACCCACTCGATAAGAGAGTTGTGTATGGTATGTGGGATTGGGGAGTGTCCTAGCGTTAGCCCAGATAATTTTTTCAGTTTAACAGCTTGCAACATCCGCACATTCCTGGTATTCTTATGAATGAAGGGATTACTTTGTACCTATCGGGATCCCGGTGGAATTTACTTGATACTTAGAGGGAAGCAAGCTCACATGATGAATACACCTCTTGAAAGTGTTAATCTCACAGCGGACGACATCGCCGCGACCACCCATGCCGATGTGGGAGAGCATGAGGGCGAAGAAAGCCATGCCAGTATCCACATGCCTAACGGCAGTCTATGGCCACTTTATTTGTCCCTGGCCATTGTCGTAACGATGGCTGGCATACTCGTCGCCAGCACCTTTCCCTGGATCACCATTATTGGGGCTATCTTTGTTCTTGTCTGTATTGTGGGGTGGGGGGTAGAAGACCCATTTGCTTCACGCACTGGCGCAGTCAGGACCTCGCATGTGGCAACTAGCTATGCCGAAGCTGCCCAGACAGGACAACCAACTGTTTTGGCAGAGATGCTTCTGCAGGATGCTCAAGACGTGGCTGACAGTACCGTCACCGTCGGCAGCACCGCGTGGAGTGCCCATCCTGTCAATGTTGAAGTCGAGCGCGAGGGCGTCGTACTGGCACTTTATGGGAAAGTCGAACTGGAGGCTCAGCGTAAAGCTCTTGAGGAAAGGCTGTTACAGATGCCTGGCGTCATCGATGTGAAGAACTTCCTCGTCGCTGAAGATGAACTCTTGAATGCTGTCAATGCTCGTATTGAGAAGCTAAGAGCCGAAGGGAAGCTTGAGGGCGCAAAAGACATCTCGGCGCTCGTCGAGAACTACATTGTGAGCCTTTACGGCGAAACACCAACCAAGGAGATGAAGTACGTCCTTGAGAGGGAGATCCTCGGTATACCCGGCGTGCGGGTCGTCATCAACCACATCGGCCTCGATGAGAACATTCCAGGGAACCTGGGAAGAACGAGTAATAAAGTCGGTAACTAACTGTTAGCAGGCAAAAGAAGAGCAGGTTCCAGGTGGGGACCTGCTCCTCTTTTGCCTGGTTTACTACCGTTTCCGCAGGAAGGCCGGAATATCGATCACATCACCCGAGGGTGGATGGCGATTCCCACGCGGCAGGTCGAGTCCCTTCTGATCTAGCCGCCGCACCGGCCGCTGCGATCGCTGGTCACCGGAAGGGCGCTGCGCGGGCTGCGCCTCTGGCTCAGGTACCGGGAGTCGCCCATGGGAGCCTGCACCTACTCCTGTGCTCACATCCGTCCCTGGCATAGCCATTGGATCCTCGTCCAGGTCGTACATATCCATGTTTACATCGCGAGCATATGCCTGGCGTACCGGCTCCTGAATCGGTGGGACTGCCTGGCGCTGCCGCATAAGCGGGTCAGCCTGCGCAGGATAGGATCGCTGCACCGGGTCCGTCGGATGGTTGGTCACATTCATCGGCGCTTGTGACGCGTGCAAAGAACCATATGCCTGTTGCTGGAAACCCTGCTGCTGAGCCGGCTGCTGGCGCACGGGCGTGGGTGCGTTCCCACTGTTACTGTTCATTGACGATACAGGGTACAGCATGCTGCGATCATATGCCGGCGCACGGTTCTGCTGTTGCTGGTATGGAGCTGCGACTGACACAGGTGCCCGGGAATGCCCGTCAAAACCAGTGGCAATGACAGTAATCTTGACCTTCCCATCAAAATCCGGATCTTGCACTGCGCCAAAGATAATATTTGCCTCCGGGTGTGCCGCCCTGCTGATCACATCAGCCGCTTCGTTGACCTCGAATAGCGATAAATCCATACCTCCAGTGATATTGAAGAGCACTCCCCGCGCTCCACTAATATCGATATCCAGCAATGGACTGGCGATCGCCAGTTGTGCCGCGTCCAGCGCACGCGTATCTCCACTTGCTTCGCCAATGGCCATTAGAGCCGAACCTGCCGTTGACATGATTGTCTTCACGTCGGCAAAGTCCAGGTTGATCAGCCCTGGCACGGTAATCAGATCGCTGATACCCTGAATGCCCTGGCGCAGCACATCGTCAGCAAGGCGGAATGCCTCGGAAAGCGGCATTTTTTTGTCGACGACCTGCAAGAGCCGGTCATTGGGTACGGTGATCAAGGTATCGACGTGCTGCTTAAGGTTGGCGATGCCCTCCTCCGCAGCGGCACGACGCTTATTGCCCTCAAAGGTGAATGGCTTTGTAACGACACCGACTGTCAACGCTCCGACCTCGCGCGCAATCTGTGCCACTATCGGGCTAGCGCCTGTTCCTGTACCACCGCCCATACCAGCCGTGATGAATACCATATCAGAGCCTTTGAGGGCCTCATACAGCTCTTCAGCATTCTCTTCGGCTGCCTTGGCCCCAATACCGGGATTGCCACCCGCACCGAGGCCACGGGTAAGCTTATCCCCGATACGGATATGGTGTGCAGTCTCTGTGAGCAGCAAGGCCTGGGCATCGGTATTGACGGCAATGAACTCTATTCCCATCATATTTACCTGTATCATGCGGTTAACCGCATTACTGCCCCCACCTCCGACACCGATGACACGGATCTGGGCGAAGCCTTCTACTTGATGATTTCCCATTGGTAGCATATTCGTGGCCCCCTTTATACTAAGGAATAAACGCACGTAACCAGCGTCCTAAACGGGACGCGAAACTCAATAGTCCATTATTCTCAGGCTCATCATCTTCGATGAGGAACGAGGTGTGAGTCAAGGCCCACTGCAACAGGCCTACCGCGGTTGCATATGCTGGCCGAGAGATCGAATCGGCCAGTCCATGAAGTCCCAGAGGAGAGCCAATGCGAGTCGGCAAGTCCAGGATCTGCCCTGCCACACCCTGGATACCCGGCAATTCTGCGGTCCCACCTGTTAGAACCATTCCAGCCGGTAGCAACCCATCATAACCAGATTTCCTGATCTCCTCGTGGACCATCTCAAACAATTCTTCTACACGAGCCTGGATGATCTCAGCCAGCAATTTACGCGGCACCAGGTCATCACAATTCGGTATGAATTGTGCCAGGTCGATCATATCGTCATCAGAGATAGTTGAAGGATCGCAATGACCATAGGTCACCTTGAGTTCCTCCGCTACACCAAAAGGCAACCGCAGACCGATGGCGACGTCGCTGGTAATCAGGTTGCCCCCGATCGGCAGGACAACCGTCTGCCAGATAGCTCCATCGGAAAACACGGCAATATCCGTAGTACCACCGCCAATATCGACCAGTGCCACCCCAAGCTCTGTCTCACCATCCGCAAGGACAGCCTCACTCGAAGCCAGGGGTTCCAGTACGAGATCCTCGATCTCTACACGTGCCTTTTGTACACACTTAATTAAATTGTGGATCGAAGATACCGAACCGGTAATGATATGGGTCTCCACCTCGAGGCGGAAGCCGGACATGCCAATCGGGTTCTTTATTCCCTCCTGTCCGTCAACGACGTAGCCGCGTGGTATCACATGGATCACCTCGCGATTCGCGGGTATGGCAATAGCTCTTGCAACTTCTATTGCGCGGCTAATGTCGTTTTGCACAATATCCCGGTGACTCGGCGAGATTGCGACAAATCCCTTGCTATTCTCCGAAGCAATATGACTACCGGCAATCCCCACGTATGCTGTGGTTATCTTCTTTCCTGAGAGACGTTCAGCACGATCAAGCGCCGCTGCAATTGAAGTAACGGTCTCTTCAATGTTAACCACCACCCCACGGCGCAAACCCTGTGAAGGGCAGGTGCCAACGCCAACAATATTCATCTTCCCGTCGCGATCTAATTCACCGACGAGAACGCAGATTTTTGTTGTTCCTACGTCGATACCGACGATCACCCGCTCTTGCACCATACACGCTCCTATCGGGCGGTAAATGTGTGAGACGCACTACACAGATACATCACTACTTTATGCTTGTTTTAACGTGTACACAGGTCGCATGCCAAAACGCAGGTCAATCGTTGCGAGACTTAGTTGTTCTTGCTGCGCCAGCTCCAGTATCTGATGGAGTTCCATCAATCGATTGTTCAGTGGGTTAGCATCATTTGCTCCGCCGAGGTATGCTGTCCACCCTGCTTTACTTTCGACGACATATCCTCCATGTCCCCCTATAATCGTTGGCACACGGGCAGGCACTGTCGGCATGCTATCTATGTAGCGCAAGCTAAAGTCTGTGACGCCTGCCACTTTTGGCACACCTGCAAACACAGCCATTGCGAACGCGATATCAGCCGCGTTCAATTGAACTCCAGGTTGTATCTCTGTCCCCCTTCCTCCAGAGATCTTCCCCTGTTGTGGCACGTCCACGACGGTCATAAGTGCATCCGCGCCCGACGTCTTAGACGCGGGCGCGATGACTACCCCGTTCCGGTCAACACTATACGTACCGTGTGGTGTCTGCCAGAGCAGCGATGGAATCCGCTCGGTTACCGAGACCTGCAACTGGTTCGGCCACTGCTTCTCAAGATTCGCGGAGGCTACTATCGGCAACATTTCGATACGCTGGGTGAGCGCCACCACGTCTATGAGAAAAATGTTCTGACCCTGCATACCCATATGTTGAATGCTACTCACCAGGAGATCGTTATGCGTCCCAACCACACTCACTTGCGCCACGCGAAATGCGCTGCTGGTGAGAGCAAAGTTCGCACCCAGAATCACCATCACGACCACGGCAAAAATGCCGAAAATCCTCCACAAGAACCCAAGGCGATGCGTATGTCGCCGCCCGCTGCGCACCGGCACTGGCGTCCGATGGTAGCGTGGCAAAGGACGCTTCAACCCACCGACGGCTGGTGCACCCGTCTGAGCCAGGGTACGGGCCCTACGCGGGGCGGGTGCATGATGTGCAGGCGCTTTCGTCCTGGCGGAATACAGTCGATTCCGCCGCTGAACATAGCTCTCCCCTGCTGTCGGCTGCACTTCACGATGCCGCGTCACTACCCTCTGGTGAGTGTTAGCATCAACTGACGTAGCGGATAGTTCTCTTGCTTCCGGCCGCCTATAGATATGAGTTGCTATCTGCTCTCTCGGTTGTGTCTTTTGTTCTGTCATTGTGCCTCCGGCTGTATCCCATACTCTGCCCACTCGCCTCGCAGCTCAACCTCTAATTCCAGGTCCACCCCGAACTTTTCATGAACGCGGTTGCGAGCCTCCCTTATCAGTGCAACTACGTCAGTGGCACTGGCACCCCCTAAATTGACGATAAAGTTAGCATGACGATCAGAGATTTGTGCCTTACCGTGGATCGTGCCCTTCATGCCTGCCTGCTCCATCAGGCGACCAGCAAAATCTCCCGGCGGGTTTTTGAAGACTGAGCCTGCGCTCTGCTGCACAGGTTGAGTCATCTTGCGATGTTGTTTATATTGTTCAATCAGCTTCCGTAGTTTCTGCGGTTCTTCGCGGTGAAGACGAATTCCCAACCGCATAATAATTTCGGCTGGCTCAATCAGACCGCGCTCTGCAACCATCGGATTGCCTTGTCCATCAAACTGGATACGGCGCAACTCACGAAAACGGCTGTGCCGATAACTTAAATCAAGCTCATTGCGCTGATAGCGCTGTACCAGCGGGACACTGTTCCGGTTCACAGAACTGCCGCGTGCATCAAACACTTCAATCCACTCCAATACCTGACTCATATCGCTATTGTGCGCCCCGGCGTTACTAATGACACCACCACCCAAAGTACCGGGTATCCCAGGCCCAAATTCCAATCCGCCCCAACCAAGCGGCGCCAACTCATTCAGCAGGCGTGGCCAGCTGATGCCAGCCTCCGCCAGCAGCAGCGCTGTCCCATCACCATGCTCCTCGATCGTATACTTATTCAGCACGACACGGGCAACTATCCCCCGCACACCGGCATCGGCATACAAGGTATTCGTGCCATTGCCAACCAGCAAGAGAGGCCAACGCCGTTCGGCGCAGAGCCGTACTAAACTCATCAGCTCATCTCGCGAATCGAGTGCGATCCACACATCGGCAGGACCACCAACGCCAAATGTACAATGGCGTGACAGCGACTCATTGCGGCGTATCCTCCCCCGGAAATGTGCATGTAGTTCAGTGTAAACAGCCTGAGCATCGAAAGTCATATTTCAATTCCTCTGTGCGCTGGAACCCACTCCAGCACGTCCCACTGCCGATATTTTTATTCCTCATCGTTCAAAATCATGTCAGTCAATGTATAAATATCGCCCGCACCCATAACCAGTACCACGTCACCCGAGCGTATTATGCTGTGTAATAATTGCGTCGTCGCCTGCACGCTTCCACCGTGTAACACCTGCCCGCCTTCTCGCAGGAAGTGTGGCTGCTGCGCTATCGCGTCCACCAGTTCTCTCGCAGAGACCTGTCCAGTGTCGCGCTCTCGTGCCGGGAAAATATCGGCGATAATCGCCACATCGGCAAGGTCAAAAGCACTCAAAAACTGCGTAAAAAAGGTTTTTGTCCGGCTGAACATATGCGGCTGGTAGATCGCCACCAGGCGCCGTCCAGGATACCGCTCACGTGCTGCCTCCAGTGTTGCCGCGATAGCAGTAGGATGGTGCGCGTAGTCATCGACCAGCACAATATCCAGCGATTGCCCATTGACCTGCATCAGCCCTTGATTACGAATCTCAAAGCGCCTCCTGATGCCGCTAAAACCCTCCAGCGTCTTCACTATCGTCTCTGCATCTATTCCCAGTACAATGGCAGCGCTAATCGCTGCCAACGCATTCTGCACATTGTGTGCTCCCGGCAATTGGAGATGAATGCGTGTATCAGCGGGAAAAGCTTCAGACCAGCGCGAGCGCACACGGAAACTGGTTTCGCCCTCCAACTTCAGATCGTAAACCTCAAAGGTCACCTGGTTATCCAGCTTAGACGGCAATGACCCGCTTTGTGCCACACCGCTATTCATCGATATTACCGTTTCTCCTTCAAAATCCGTCAGCTTTTTTTCCTTAGACGCTGCGTTTATATCTTTTTGGGTCATAAATCCTTCGACCGCATAAGTCACCACGCACCCCTGCCAATCCTTTATCCTGTCCAGCAGTTCAACGCAACCCGCGCTATTCGCGTTCAGGACGAGTGTTGGCGGCAAAGGCCAATCCCCATCCATATCCATACCCCGGACAAAATGCTCGAAGCTGGCTAGAAAGGCTTCATAATTGGCAAAGAACTCTGGGTGCTCGAACTCTATCGACGTTACAACCGCCAGCCGCGGGTGATAGTTCCAGAAATTGTTATAGAACTCATCGGCCTCGTTCACAAAGTACTGGCTCTGACCCAGCCGATAGTTGACGCCGAAACGCGGTACAACGGCTCCTACCTCGCAGGTTGGATCGAGCGCCGCATCCACCAGCATCAGCGCGAGCATAGCTGTCGTGGTGCCTTTGCCATGTACTCCGCCGACCGAGATCACGCATTTCTTCTGCATCAATTCGCCCAACATCTCCTGCCAGGTGATCAACGGTATCCCTCGCATCCTCGCCGTCGCCAGCTCTGGATGATCCGGGTTCAACACAAGCGCTGCCGGGACAACTACCAGCCTGTCGATCCCCTCCAGGTGATTCGCGCTGTGACCGATCTCCACCGGCACACCGATACGCTGCAGTGCGCGCGTCGTAGACGATGCCTGCATATCGCATCCGGTCACCGTTACGCTCTCGCCACTGGCCTGGAGCACCATCTGCGCCACCGCTGAGATACCCTGACCGCCTATACCCATGAAATGTATGCGCGACTTTTTCAAATGTTTGCACCCTCGTGTCTTCGCTTGTTCGTCTTCGCTCTATTCTTCTGCGCGATGTTCATCACTTCCGCCGCGATCTCCTGCGCTGCCTTTGGCTTCGCGAAAGAGAGCGCAGCCTTCGCCATCGACTCTAGTCGGGTAGAAGATGCTATAATAGATATTACACGTTCTACCAGCATTTCCGGTTTCATTTCCGCATCACGTATAACCTCTGCCGCCATCTTGCGTCCAAACATCTCCGCGTTCGCCTCTTGCGGCGAGCTGCCTATCGCGGGCGGCAACGGCACCAGAATGCTCGGTTTACCCAGTACAGCCAGCTCGCTCAGTGTCGCAGCCCCGGAGCGGCATAATACCAGCGTTGAAGCCTCCAGCGCTGCCGGCATCTCCTCGTCCATGTACGCTACCAGTTGATACCGCCTTCTCGTTTCCACATCCAGGTCCGCCATTGCCTGGCTAGCTTGTTCTCGCGTCTCCTCGAAGAGTTGCTTGCCACTGATCTGCAAAACCTGGCAATGCGGCAGCAGCCCGGGCAGAGCCTGGCAAACCACCTGGTTCAAATGCCTCGCCCCCTGGCTTCCACCAGTTACCAGTAGTAACGGCAATTCCGCCTCAAAGCCCAACTGATGGCGCGCGTGCTCTGGAGAAACCTGGCGCATATCCAGAATCTGCTGTCGCACCGGGTTACCCAGTTGTAATGTCTTGCCCCCTGGAAAGTAGGAGAGCGAGTCAGCAAAAGCCACCGAGATACGCGTCGCCAGCGGCGCAATCAACTTGTTCGACAGGTTCGGTGGTACATCCTGCTGGTGCATCATGAGCGGTACACCGTTCAGTCGCGCTGCCAGTCCCGCCGGTACTGCTACGTATCCTCCACTTGTGAAGACTGCGTCCGGCGCGAACCTTCGCATAATGCCAACAGCCTGTGCCATACCCAGCGGAACGCGAGCGACACCAGTGACCGTTTGCCACGAGATGTAGCGCCGCAATTTGCCCGCCTTGATCACAGCGAAAGCAAATCCCGCCGAGGGTGCCAGTTCGGTCTCCAGGCCGTCGTCGCTGCCGAGATATAAAATCCTAGCCTGGTATTGCTTTTCCAGCAATGTTGCCACAGCGAGAGCCGGGTAGACATGCCCCCCGGTGCCTCCACCTGAAACAAGTACTTTCATTCGTTCAGCTCTGGTACCCTCGCGTGGTACCGCTATATCTCTTTCCTTCAGGATTTTCAACCTTCGTTCACCTATATTTTCTTGCGCAAATTCACAGTTGCCGAAGGCCGCGCCAGTGCTGGTGACTCGGGTTCCTGGATAAAGCGGGAGATGTTGAGTAACACCCCCACCGCCGCAAGGGAGATCACCAGCGATGAGCCGCCATAGCTGATAAAGGGGAGCGGTACCCCCGTATAGGGAATACTAGCTGTCGTGGCCCCCACGTTAATCATCGCCTGCAATACCAGCCACGTCGTAATACCCGTTGCCAGTAGAGCGCCATAGATATCCTGCGTCCTCCTCGCCAGGCGAAAACCACGAAACGCCAGGAACAGGAAGAGCATGACCACCAGCGTACAGCCAATAAAACCCAACTCTTCACCAAGAATAGCCAGTATCGAGTCGGTAAACGGTAAAGGCAGGTAGCCCGTCTTCTGACGGCTGGCTCCCAATCCTAACCCGAACCAGCCACCGGAACCCAGCGCCAACAACGATTGATAGAGTTGCAGGTTGAGATCCGACACGTGCTTGAATGGATCGAGAAACCCAATCAAACGCAGGTAGCGGTAACCCTTGCTAAACGCCTCCACTATGAAAATTAACCCACCGCAGGCCATTGCTAGCAGAAATTGCACTATATTGGCCCCCGCCGTAAAAAACATTGCCGTCGCGAAACCGGCGATGACAATAGCCGTGCCCATGTCGTTTTCCAACAGGACCAGCCCCAGCACTACCCCGACCAGGATCACAAATGGTGCCAGGCCATAGAGAAATGTGCTCACCTGGTTCCCTTTGCGCGCCAACCAGTCTGCGATATAGAGAGCCAGTATCAATTTGGCGACCTCGCTCGGTTGAATCGAGAAAAACGAGCCAAATGTCAACCAGCGAGATGCTCCGTACACTGTATGACCAAATATGAGCACAATGATCAGCAGCGGTAGAATAACCACCATACCGGCCAGCGAGAAACGTCGCCATTGGCGATAATCGATACGCATCGTTACCAGCATAGCGCTGATGCCCAATATCACCATGAGCAACTGCTTCTGAAAGAAGTACGATGCATCGCCATAAGCACGCGCGGCCACAAAAGAACTCGCACTATAGACCATCACCAGGCCGGTACAAAGTAACACCAGCACAATGATCAGCAGCCAGGAGTCGATCTTACCGGCAACGCGCGGCAGCCGCATGTCTAATTCTAGCTCCGCCAGCTTCTTCTGTTCCTCTTCGCTGATGGCCTGCGCACTTGCATCCTGTTGATCCGGCTCCCATAATCCCTGTAATCGCCACCCAGCTGTTATTCCTGAGCGCTGTTGCCTCACGACGTTTACGCTCCGCTTGCTGGAGCGAGGCAATCTCTTGCGCGGCTGCACGGGACGAGCCACCACAGCCTCTCCAGTCGCGTAGCTCACTCTACTGCCTGGCGTGGCAGAGCGCCTGCTTCTACTTGCATTCGCTCCCTTCGTACCCGTTCGCCTGGTTTTACCACGATCCAGGGACTCCAGTACTGGTGAACGCATGGGCGGCGGCAGGTGATCATTTCGTCGCTGCCTCCCCATCTGGTGGGATACATGTGATGACTGCACCTTTGTATCTTTGTTCGATTGTTTACGGAAGCCTAGTACCATGCGTGTTTCACATTTCCCACTTAAAAGCTTGACATAGAACAAATTTTCTATTATACTTATTTCAGCTAGCAGGTTGACGGCACACCTGTAGGCATCCCTAATAAATAGTGTTCCCTTTGTCTATTCACCTCATACCAAACAACTCGCACCTTCTACCTCTGCGCATTATCCTCAACTGGCTGCTCCTGCATTACTTGCAGGGCCCGCTCCATCTCGGCCTCACTTAATGAGACATGCACTGTGGCTAGCCGCACCTGTTGCAGATCAACCGTCTCCACTCCCTCTACATTCTGCAGCTGGCTCCAGGGATCATCCACCAGCGCCGTTGGCGCTACTCCCTCTCCCCTATCTTCCCTTGGTTCCAATGTATACCCACCTAATAACTCCCGCCAGGTCTCACTCAGCGTTTCATCCTTACATCTATTTAAATTATTGTTATCTTTTAATCTCATTTGAACCTCTTTATCTCACATAGCTTCAGATATCAGCGCTTACGTTCGCTATCAGCTTATGGCGCATCAGGTGGGATATGGTAGTACCACATCAATTGTTGTCCAATTGCCTTCCACAATGGAGCAGCCGCAGTACCGCCATAGATTGTCGCCTGTGGCCGGTCTATTTTCACCAGAATTACGAACAGCGGATTCGTCGCAGGAATAAATCCTGCCACCGAAGCTTCAGTCTTGTCGCTCGTGAGTCCCTGCGTCGTAGCAGTTCCCGTCTTGGCCGCAATTGTGTAGCCTGGAACCTGTGCGGGTTGAGCAAGGCCATTAGTAGCCGAACGCATAAGCATGCTCGTCAATAATGTTGCTGCGTGCGCGCTGATCACACGCCGCAGGGTTTCAGGTTGTGTCGTTACGATGCGTCCATTATTGTTGATAGCAGACACCAGATACGGGTGCATCATCACCCCACCATTCGCAATCGTTGCGTACGCCATTGCCACCTGCAGGGGTGTCGCAAAGATGCTCTGCCCAAAAGCCTGGCGTGTCAAATCGCTGGGCGACCATAGCCTCGGGCTGTTGGTCGGCGTTCGATAGGATCCCGTCTCCTCCTGGGGGCTGATTTCCGTCGCTTGACCAAAACCAAATTTTGCCAGGTAAGGATAGTAGCGATTCGCCCCAAGTATATCGTGCGCCACATACGCCGCACCAACATTGGCAGAGTGCTCGAGCACCTGCGTCATCGACTCGGTACCATAGGCAAGCCCGTTCCAATTCACGACCATTGGTGCATCATTGAACGTCCTGTATCCCGGATCATCAAATGTTGTATCCGGTGTAATCAACCCCTGGTCAAGCGCCGCCGCCATGGTAACAGCCTTCATTATCGAACCTGGCTCGTATGCGCAGTACACTACTGGATTGAAAAAGACGCTTTCCTGGCCAAGGCAACCCGTCAGTGTAGCAGACTTGCCATACTGATTCGGATCGAACGTTGGCGCTCCCGCCATCACCACTATCGCGCCAGTACGGATATTGATGACCAAAGCCGTTCCACTCTCCGCCCCCAATTGCTTCACGGTATCAGCCAGGGCTGTCTGTGCCATGTACTGCATACTGCTGTCAATGGTCAGCGTCAAGTCTGCCCCATTGACGGCCAGCTGTTCTGAACTCGCCCCTACGACCAGCGGATTGCCGCTAAGATCAAACTCCGCTGTAAAGCTGCCTGGCTTACCAGTCAACAACGTATTGTACTGCCGCTCAATCCCATAGATACCGTTACTCTTCTGGTCATCCTGCTGGACATAGCCCAGTACCTGCGCGGCTAATGTACCACCTGGATAGATACGCCACGTGCGTGGCTCCAGGAAGACATACGGCAGTTGCAAACGGCGCAACTGTTCGCTCTGCGTTGGATCGATACGGCTGGCGATACGCACAGTCTGATATCCCAGGTTGAAATCCTTGTACAGTGTCTCCTGCGAAACGGCCGGCAATACCCGGTGTAATGTATCAACCAGTTTCGCCAGCTCACTCTGGAAGGTATCGGCCGAATGGTCAGCCGAGAACTGATATGGCTCAATGTACACGTCATCACGCACCACATTGGTCGCCAGGATATGTCCTTGTGCGTCATAAATCAGCCCACGAGGAGCATTCAATTGTTGATTTTGTATATGTTCAAGGTTCGCACACTGCGCCAGGCCATATCCATGTGCACAGTCCGCCGCACCATAACCACGCACCACTTGCCAGAAATAGAGCCTGCCTATCAGGGCTACCATGCCAACGCAAACAAGCAAGAAGATGAGCATCTGCCGATTGCGTGCACGGCGCAACTCAATACTCATCTACTGCTCCTTTCGCGTTCATCATGGTTGAAGATGTGAATCAATCTGTCGAATACGTTCCAGGTTCTTAATGGTCAACACTTTCACTATTTTTGGATCTGCCGGGACGAGACCTAAAGCCCTGGCAGAACCAGCGATATATTCAGGCGATTGCTCCTGCGAGATAACATAGACCAGGTCCTGGTTCTGCCGCCTCAACGTCGCCTCCTGCGCCAGGTAATCCTGTAGCTTTTGATTCGCGGAGACGGCCTGCCCCAATTGCGTCAGGTACAGGATAGCCATCAAGCCAATTAACAGCACGCTGCTGATGCTCAAGGCTACTGGACCCATAGAGAAGAAGAATGGGTGTAGTTGTCGTCGTCTCTTCGCAGCCAGAATAGGCTTTGGTGGTAATGCTCGGGGGCCACCAATGCGATTGTTCAGGCGATACATATATTGCGTTCCTTCGTAATCAGGGCGCAAGACCTTGTCCCCTACCTACAGTGACGCACTACGAACTAACAACTATTTCAGCGGCCCGCAGCTTGGCACTCCGGGCGCGGGGATTAGCGATAACCTCCTCGGAAGTAGGTATCACTGGCTTTGGTGTCAAAAGGCGTAACCGCGCTTTATGACCACATACACATACAGGAACGTGCGGTGGGCAGATACAATCCCTGGCCTCACGCCGCATAAACTCTTTAACTATCCGGTCCTCTAACGAGTGAAACGAGATGATTACCATCCTTCCCGCTTGCCTCCCATCCGTCTCATCTCTCCCACGCGCGCTCAATACATCCAACATTTGTGGCAGAGCTTCCTCCAGCCGCTCTAATTCATGATTGACGGCAATGCGCAACGCTTGAAACGTTTTTGTCGCCGGGTGTATTGCACCAGGCTTAAAAGGGACGCCAGCCGCCGCCAGCCGCGCAACTTGCGCGGTGTGCGTAATCGCTCCCTTTGCCCGTTCGCGCACAATACGTTTGGCGAGAAGCCTCTCTCAGGATTATCCATCTGGTGCGACGAGAAACCTAAGTCAAGCAATATACCCTGTATAGACATAAAACCGGCCTCGTTTACGATACGGGCCAGTTCAGCGAAATTTCCATGTGCTAGAACTAGTCGCCCATTGCTCACCGACTCCGCGAGTTGTTCCCTGACTCTTGCCAGCGCCTGGACATCGGTATCTATCCCCAGGACTTTCCCATCGGGAGCAGTTCGCTCAAGTATTGCCTCGGTGTGACCACCTCCACCTATCGTGCCGTCGATATAGTGCCCTCCAGGCGCTGGCCGAAGAAACTTCAATACTTCCTCCAGCATCACCGGCATATGTTGTGTTTGCATCTTTTCCGTATTCGTCTGTTCTCGTGCTATTTTCAGCTGCTAGAAGGGGTTCGTCCCCCCCTCAGCCTCTAGTTTCTCTTGATATGACTGCCAAGTTGCACGATCCCAGATCTCAAAATGGTCTCGTACGCCGGCTACGGTCACTTCAGTACCCAGTTCAGCGTAAGCACGCAACTTGGCGGGTATGACCATACGTCCCTGCCCATCTAGCTCTATCTCGCTGGCACTAGGATAAATGCGCCGCTCAAAGTCGCGCAGTTCATCACTGGACTTCCCAGACACCAGCTCAGCCGATTTCTCCTCCCAGCCCTGCATAGTATACACCGATAGACAAACACCCATACCTTTGCTTATGACGCCCCCGCGATCCATCTGAGCCCTGAATTTGGCTGGGACCGCCATACGCCCTTTCGCATCGATTGTATGCTCATGTTCGCCAAGAAACATAACTGAACCTGTGGCTGGTACCTTCTTTAACCGTCTAGAAACGAGTTGTAGCGGTGGTCCCTCGCGAAGCATCCCTGAATATTCTCCCGTATTCAGGAATGCTCCACTCTCTTCTCTACAAGAATCATACAAACTCACCACTATTCCCCACTTTTCCCCACTCGGATTATAACAGATAATATGCGAAATATGAAAGGGGTTTATCCACCAATTTCGTTATGAGTAAGTGGATAACTTGTGGATAACTTATGAGAAGAGCGAGAATACGATAGACGAAAGATGCACTTTGATATACAAAGAGAATAAATAAAATATACGAGTCTTAATAATTGATGAACTGCAAAAGTTATTAAGCTCAGCTAAGTAGGACTGTAAAGAGTCAGGAAGGGACACCCGCTGCTGGCAGTGATTCAACCAAACAAAGTTGACACAACCTCCACCCACACCATACAATCAAAGTAGAATAGCATCTCTAATATCTTACAAAACCGGATGACAAAAGGATATCTCCTCAAATGCAACAACCTTCACCAGAACAGGTACCCGGCAGGGTCACCTCAGCGCGGCATCACGATATGTTACCTTTACCTGAAGCCGGCGAAGTGGCTCCCGGAATCTGGAAATTCACGTTACCTATACCTTTTCCCCTTCGCACCGTCAACATGTACGCCCTCGTCGGCGATGATGGCTGGACACTTGTCGATGCCGGCATGGGTACGCCCGATGCGCGTGTAGCCTTCGCGGCAGGGCTGCACAAAGCTGGCCTGAGCATCGATACGTTACGTACTATCGTACTATCTCACGATCATCCTGACCATATCGGCCTATCAGGAGAACTGCACGAGCGGAGCGGCGCAACCATCTATATGCATCCCATTGATGCAAATAATATGCGTTTTCTCTGGCAAGACATCTATCCTGAGCGCTTCACCCAGGTCTCGCACTTTTTCAGGCAGCACGGCATGCCAATCGGTGAACCCTGGTTCTCTCAGGCCAGTCCTGAGCAGCTTCACAATATTATCAAAGTCCCCCCTTTTGAGGAAATCACACTCGCCGAGGACGGCCAGTATCTCCACCTGTCCGGGGAACGATACCGCGTCATCTGGACTCCTGGACACTCCGATGGCCATATCTGCCTCTACCGTGAAAGCGACGACGTCTTCCTGGCCGCTGATCACATCTTACCGCGTATCACACCGAACGTCGGTCTTTACTCGGAATATGATCGCAAGAATCCGCTAGGTGACTACCTGGATTCCTTGCGCAAAGTTTCCACGTTGCCGGCAAGCATCGTCTTGCCGGGTCATGGTGAACCCTTCAAAAACCTCGCCGGGCGTGTCGAGGAGATCATAGAGCACCATGAGGAGCGCGAGTCGCAGATCATGAACTTATTGGATGAAAAACCGCAGAACGCCTACCAACTGGCGGAGAAACTCTTCGGACAGCGTCTGAAAAGCAACGAGTCACGACGCATGGCCGTTGCTGAGACGCTCTCCCACCTCGAATATCTGCGCATTGATGGCCAGGTTGAACAGCACAAAATGATGGACGGGCTCATACTCTACGCGCTGGTCTAGATGGGCTCTGGAGCAACCGCAATGAAAGAACCCATCGTCCTATCCTTTGTCCAGGCCGAACAACTCCTTGCCGCCAGGCAAAAGGGAGAGCAATCGATCGTGATCTCACCGGATCTGGGCAGATCAACGATCACTACTACCCTGACCTCCGAGGGCCTGCGTTTCCCCGACGGTGAACGCTTGAGCTGGCAGGACGTCGTGAAGATCAATAAATCTCACGTCAACTGCTTTGTCGTCGAGGACGGAAGCATAAAAACTATCCAGGTCTTCTCCGAGGATACTAATCGCGTCTGTAGCCTCCTACCAACGCGTGGTATCCCGAGTATGTTGATCGCAGGCTTTACTATGCACCGCATCGTAGATATTGATCCGATGCAGGATACACAGAAGAAAGTTGCTACAATCGCTCCTATTGTGGGCAACGTCCTGGACACAGCAACCGGCCTTGGCTACACTGCCATTGAAGCTGCCAGGACTGCGCAGCACGTCGTAACCATTGAACTTGATCCAGGGGCACAACAGATCGCCAGGCTTAACCCCTGGTCACGGGAGTTATTTGATAATCCCAAAATCGAGCAAATCATGGGCGATGCCTTTGAGGTTGTCCCCACTTTCGTGGACGCTTCATTCGACCGTATCATACACGACCCACCCGTCTTTAGCCTCGCCGGTGAGCTCTATTCAGGCGTGTTCTACCAGCAATTGTTTCGCGTACTCAAAAAGGGAGGCAGGCTTTTTCACTACATAGGGGATTTGAACAGTAAATCGAGCGGTACTGTGAGCAAGGGTGTTTTGCGCCGTCTACATGAAGCGGGTTTTACCAGGGTAGTACGGAGACCTGAGGCCTATGGCATCGTCGCCTATAAGTGACCGCTCACTTCTCATCTATCTGCGAACGCACAAATCTCCCGCACACCGCGCTCGATCTCCTCGTCTGAAGCCGCAAGAGTAATACGCACGAACTCTTGCGAAACAGAACCAAAACCACTACCAGGAGCCACGGCAACATTGCGTTCGCGTAACAGGTCAAGCGCGAACTGCCGTCCACTCCGCCGCGTCACTCCAGGGCTCGTGACATCTACCAGCACATAAAAAGCTCCATGTGGAGTGTAAACGTAGCGCCCACTCTCCTTGAGCAACTTCACCGCCAGGTCACGGCGCCGTTGATACGTCTGCCTCATTTCGGCAACACACGCCTGCGGGCCTGTTAACGCTGCCTCCGCGGCTCGCTGCACCAGTGTACTGATATTCGTATAACTGGCATTCAGCACGTCCACGATCGTCTTCATGAGTTGTCTTCCCGTCACGACGTAGCCGATGCGCCACCCTGTCATAGCATAGGTCTTGGAGAACGTGTAGACACAGATGACGCGCCCGGCATTAAACTCGTCGCGCGAAAGCATAGTGGCAGGGCTGACATGTTCCCCTTCAAATACCAGCTCGTCATAGCACTCGTCCGAAAGCAGGTAAAGATCATGGCGGCGCGCGAAATCCAGCAATTCAGCCATCAGGTGTGCGGGAAAAACGGCGCCAGTGGGGTTGCCTGGACTATTGATAACCAACAAGCGGGTACGCGGCGTGACTAAACGCTCCATCTTTGCCACATCCGGCAGCCATTCGTTCCGCGGGTCAAGTGGATAGTGTACCGCGGTAGCACCACAACAGGCCAGTTGCATAAGATATTGTGGCCAATGGGGGTCAGAGATCAGCACCTCGTCACCAGGCCCAACCGTCGCCGTCAGCGCCGCCAGAATCGCACCCGTTCCGCCCGCTGCAATCGCTATCTGCTCTGGTTCGACAGCGTAGCCGTTCACGCGCTCAATTTTCGCCGCCAGCAATTCCCGCAGCCACGACCAGCCGGCCGCGGGTCCATACGTCAGGGGTTCACGCTCAATGGACTGGTAAGCTGCCATGCGTATGTGTTCAGGTGTGCGAAAACTTGGCTCACCGATCTGCAGGCGCACTGCTGGCGGCAACACCTCTCCACGAGCCTTTGCCTCCTGCTCCAACAACTGCGCTAACGACCCCAGGCTGGTAATGTCATTGACCGGTAAATCGTATATATGTTGTTTCCCAACCTTCATCAGCTTTGCTCTTAACTCAAACTTTGTAATCGCCTATCTTCTCAACTAAACCCGCCAACAATGCGATACGCGTCGGCAAGTAATCCAGTTCAACATACTCGCCAGGGTTGTGCGCCAAACCACCGCCCGCGCCCAGCCCGTCAATAGTCGGCAGTCCTACTGCAGCCGTGTTATTAGCATCCGATGCGCCCCCGCTGCCCAATTCCTCGATATTCAGACCCAGCTCGCTGCCAGCCTCCCTGGCCAGTTGAACAAGGAAAGCGTTGCGTTTGTTACGTTCAAAAGGCGCCGAGAGCATTCTGCCGCTGAGCGTGATCTGCGTTCCATCCAGGACCTTCTGCGTAACCACCCCGCTCATAGCAGCCTCGATCGCCTTTATTCCCGCCTGATCGCTGGCCCGCACATCCATATCAAAGTAGGCATAGTCCGGGACGACATTCGTGCGTTCGCCACCATGGATGACGGCGACGCTGAGCGTTGTTCCAGGAATGGTGCCGTTGAGTGCTTGCATCTTCTGCACCTGGTAGGAAAGCTCGAGGATGGCATTGCGCCCGCGCTGAGGCTCGACCCCTGCATGGGCAGAGACTCCCCGCACCTCGACGCGGTACTGCCCTGATGCCCGCCGCGAGGATACGACCGTCGCTTTAGCTCGTCCCGGCTCCAGCACAATAGCAGCATCGGACTGTCTGGCCAGTTCCTCAATCAGCGGCCTGCTGCTTGGGGAACCTATCTCCTCGTCGCTGTTGCAGACAAACGTCACGCTCTGGTAATTTGCTTGCTGCGCCTCTATGAGGATATGTAAGCCATACAAACCGATCAGCACACCCGATTTCATATCCAGCACGCCCGGCCCTGTAGCGATATGTCTCCCGTTTTGCTGGCTAATCGCGAATGGCCGGCGCTCCACCTCGCCCGCGGGAAAAACGGTATCGATGTGACCTATCAGCAAAATTCGGGGTCCCTGGGGTGCGTTACCTGTATGTGCGGCAACGAGGTGGTTGCCATACTGTTCCTGTCGATCAATGCGCGTGGAGAAGCCAAATGTCTGAAAACGCTCCTGTAAATAAGCGCCGACGCGATCGATGCCGCGTTTGGTATAGGTACCGGAGTCGATGTTCACCGTCGTTTTCAAGTCATCGAGGTACTGTTCCATGAGCTGTTCAGCCTGTTGAACAACCTGGTGTACATTCATATCACTCCCCCTGTTTTGAATTGCGCTATCTCTTCATCGCTATAGCCTGCCTCGCGCAACAACTCCTCCGTCTGTTCACCCATTTCTGGTGGAGCATAGCGCTGCTCACCCTCAACACCAGATATGCGCGGGAAACTCCGCAGCGCGCTAAATGGCTCCTCTGCGCTCCCATTAGTCACGGTAACGCCGCGCGCTTGTGTATGCTGATCATTCAACGCCTCAACTATATCATAGACCGGACCAACACAGGCATCGATCTCGGCAAGTTCAGTCACCCACTCGTCTCGCGTCTTTGTTTTGAAGATGGCGCGCAGCACCTCTATTGCCTCTTCGCGCTCTCCAGGCCCAACTGGGGTATGGAATGGCAGCAATTCAAGGTGACCAATGTGGGTACAAAATGTATGCCAGAACTTTGGCTCCAGCGCGGCAAGCGTCACATATCTGCCATCTTTAGCCTCATAAATATTGTAACAGGGGAGACCGCCATCGAGTCTGGAGTGACCGGGGCGAGGAGCCTTGCCCGTATTCAGGTAGGCAGTGGCAACGAGGGGCAAGAGCGACATCACCCCTTCGGTCATCGAGACATCGATTTTGCGCCCCTCCCCCGTCTGCGCCCTCCCCACTACGGCAGTCAGGATACCAATGACGGCCATATAACTTCCACCTGCGAGGTCGGCCAGCTGCGTAGGCGGCATCGCTGGCTCGCCTTGAACCCCACGGTTATAGTGTAGCAGCCCTGCGTAGCCAGCATAGTTCAAATCATGGCCAGCGCGCAGTCGATAGGGACCATCCTGCCCATAGCCGCTAATCGCGCAATAAATAATCCCCGGCTGAACTGCCTTAAGCTGTTCATAGCCCAGCCCCAATCGGTCCATCACCCCTGGGCGAAAGCTCTCCAGCACCACGTCGGCATCGCGTACCAACCTCAAAAAAACATCGCGCCCCTCTTCCTTCTTGAGGTTCAACGTAATACTGCGCTTATTGCGATTGATCGCCGTGAAATACAGGCTCATCCCATCAGGGCCATGAGGCGGCATAAAACGCCCGTAGTCACCACTTTCTGGTTCCTCAACTTTGATCACATCAGCCCCAAAGTCCGCCATCATCTGCGATGCGTAGGCTCCGGGAAGTAAGCGTGAGAGGTCAAGTATCCGTATGCCACTGAGAGGCAGGCTCATGTAGGTCTCCTTCAAGGGGAAAGTATAGTTCTTACTTTGCTATGATGTGAGAACTCACCACGTCTAAAGGTGGAGCTTCTCATCCAACGCAAAACCTGGTGGCTTATGTTCGTGGATCATGGCTGTACCGCAGCTAGTCTGTACTCACATCGTTTTCGTAGTCCTAACCATACCGAATTAGAGATTAGATGTCAAGAGAAAGAAACGCTTCTTCTGAGCCAATATCTCCCGCTATCAAGTACAGGCCCAATTCCCCGAAATATGAACTGAATTAGACGCGCCAGCGAGATCAACTTCCATCGAACCAGACTTCAAATCACTATTGATAGTAACCGTTGCTGGAGCATTGCCAGAATTGCCCCAAACCGCTGTCGTCGACAAAGGCTGCTGCGCAAACACAACCGAGACTTGCCCGGTGCCATAAGTTGCAGGACCTTTATAGGTTGGAACCCTGGAGACGTACGTATACTGTGTCCCTCCAACCGACCCGATGAAATAGAGATCATACTCTGTACCAGAAGTCGATGGGCCACACTTGGCGAGACTGGTCACTGTCATGTCCCCCTTGACTGCCCCGGAGAAGGTAATATTGAAGACAGATTTGGTGCCCGCAACAGGCGTCAGGCCCATTATCGTTGTAGCGCAAGGGGTGGACTTCGAACCCGTGGTCGTTGGACAGGCGGTATTTAACGGGGTGGTGCCAGTACTTGAAGTCGGGCTTGTCCCGACAAGGGGGGCAGCAGAAGTCGCTGCTGTTTGTTGATGTAAAAAGAACAGCAGCGCGCCCGCACTACCAGCAAGCACGAGTATGCATACTATCGCTAGCAGTACCCATCGCAACCCTGAGCCGCGCCTGGCTTTTGAGGCAGAAGAAATTGAGTTCTGAATAGTAGGCTGTGACTCTGCCTCATCTTCTATGGCTTGCGGCGTACTGATCTGAGCGCCCGGTTCATCAGCACCGGCAGCCTCCTGAGATGGAGCTGGCGCCTCCATCACTGCCGGCTCCTCAGATACACCCCCTTCTTCTCGTTCTCCATCTTCAGGATGCGCCAGTTCCTGCGTGTTTATTTCGGTAACATCTTCCGGCTGCTGTCGATCTTCCGGCTTTTGCACATGCTCCTCTTCTTTGGCATGTGCAAGTTCTTGCGTGCTCACCGCCGTAACATCCTCTGACTGATGACCATTTGCTGCTCCTTCGGAATGTGCCAGTTCCTGAGTACTCAGCGCTGTGACATCCTCTGACTGCTCTCCCTTTGCCGAAGAGGTATCTGTATTTGTTGTCTCTTCATCTATCGTGCTAACTTGATTGTGTGTATGCCCACATTTACTACAGAAACGGGCATCGTCGGGTATCTCTGACCCACAAACAGTACAATGTTGCAAGGCTAGCTATCCTCCCAGTACAGAAAATAATACAAGGAAGTATATCACAGGCTTTAAAGTTGCAGAAAGAAAGTACAGGGAGCATGGTATGAATGTCATGCTCCCTGTACTTTCTCTCTTTATAACGGCCTCAATTCATGAAGCCTTTTTCGCATGTTCCCTTTTTGCAGAAGAGGATGGCGCTTCAGACCCGGCAGCTCGTTTCTGCTTTACGGCCTCGGGGTCGCTCTCAGCTTGCATTTCTCGCTGGTACTCTTCCCTGCGGCGATTGTACTCCTCCATAGCCAGCACATAGGCGTTATACATACGCTCAAGAACAGGTGAAGCGACTCCCCGCTGCTCCGCCATCGCCAGTTCGTACCACTTCTGCTGCATGCGCTCCTGTGCATACTCAAGCTGTGCTAAGGTCATTCTATCCACTTTCTAGGAGGCTTTGCTGCGGCTCTGCCGGTACTCCTGGCTCAGTTGCCCGATCAATTCCTTGGCGCTGGCGAAGCTCATACTCTCTATATGTTCTGGCTCTGGCTTGCCCAGGTGTTCACACAGCTTGCGAATACTGCTGATTTGCTGCTCCGTAGCTGCGCCATCAGGGGCCGCCTCTGCCGCCGCAGCAGCAGACTGTCCATCGCCATTCGCTGTGCCATTGCTCCTGGTCGCGGCAGGACGAACCGTAGCCAGCGTCTTGCGCCCGTTGTTATTATCGTTACTCTCAACCTGCGAAGCGCCACCCCGCTCTACTGGTGAATCCACGATACGATGCTCCTCGTTCAACTCTGGCGCAAACTGTGTGCCGTATCCCAAAGCAGCTAAAGCTCTTCCGATTGCCCCGGTCTCAGCTTTCTCTATGTAGTCTGGGAAGCTAGCAGCACACTCTGACTTCGTTCCAGTAGCCCTGCCACCTTTTCCATCGCTAATGGTCGCTCTGAAACGTGCGTAGCCTTTCGCTCGCTTCACTACCTTCTCGCTGCGCCGCCTCTCTGCGTTCCACACAAAGACCTCTTCCTCCATCTCCCGGTCAAGGTCCACCTCTACCTCCTCGGTGTCAATTGTCCCCTGCGGACATAACTCTCTAAACCAGACCAATCGCCATTGCACAGGCAAATAGTCTTTGGAACCTTCCCTACTTTTCAACTGCATCAAGTGTTCGTTCGGATTGAACATACGGGCGCGCTGTTCTTCACGTTTCTGCCCACTACTGCGGTCGCTCATCTAACACTCCTGTTCTAATTATTCGAATATTTGTTCTAACTAGTATACAAGAACCAACATATTCTGTCAAGTTGAAACACGTTGGCATGGGGACAAAAGCCGGATGCAGGGGCGATAGCATAGGAGAAGCCAAAGCCATAGTAACCTGTTTTTTTTCCTCCTTCACCGCTTGAGGCTACGAACCTCTTCATTCACTTTCTCTGACGCTCTCAAATCCGCTACTTCGCTGAGCACGGCTACATATATATTCTTTCCGGGGACCAAAAAAGAGGTTAAAAGTTAGATATGATGTAAGTATCAAAGGGGACGCCGGGTTCTCCGCCGGCTCAATACGATCACAACGACGGTGGCAACCACAACCACGCCAGCGGCTGCATAAGGTTCCTTCCCTCCCCCATTTTGTGCTATATTACATACAACACGATTGATACTCAATCATTGAGCACAGCCTTCAAGGTAAGAGGAAAACCAATGAACGCCACATCCATTTACAACGAAATACAGTCATCCTTAAAGAAGGGCGAACGCATCGCCATCGCCACCGTTGTCAAAACCGTCGGGGCCGCGCCATGTGGCGTTGGCACAAAAATGGTTGTCCGCGCCGATGGCACGACCTATGGCGGTTTTTCGGGACCGAATATCGACGGGCGCGTAGCCCATGAAGTGTTACAAGCGATACAAGAGGGCAAAACCTACGTCACCCACTTCCACATGGATGCCGACCAGGGAGAGGCCGTTGGTAGTTGTGGTGCGACGCTGGAGGTGTTCATCGAAATATTGCGACCCGAGCCACGCCTCATTCTCGCGGGCGCTGGTTACGTCTCCCAG
>WNGP01000509.1_pt1 | contig 34553 bp, 39 predicted proteins | sample 5407671 | NCBI WGS metagenome assembly WNGP01 (sample SAMN13153381, study PRJNA577476) | soil metagenome | isolation source: 40 cm soil or saprolite under Garry oak tree replicate 2 | place: USA:California | collected 2016-06-15 | reverse complement strand
CCGCCAGGCGCGGCCGTCTGATGTGCTACCGGCACTGGATCAGCCTGCCCAAGCGGCTGCGCGCACCGATCTGGGAGCACTACGTGCCCGGCCAGACCGCGCTGACGTGCACACCGGAATACCGCGATGCGCTGCGTGAGGTGCTCGCCTACGCGCGCCGCGTGAACGCCGAAGCCGAGGCCGAGCGCCAGCGGTCCGAGGTCGACCAGGATGCGCTGTGGTGAACGAGACCGGCGCCGGGCGGGCCATCCGCTGGTCCACTGTCGCGGCCGTGGCGGCCGTGGCCGTCGTCGCCGGGTGGGTGAGCTACGTGCACGCCTACGACGTGGTCGCAGCGCACGGCGAGCACGGCATCCTGGCCCGGCTGTACCCGGGCACCATCGACGGCCTGATTTACAGCGCCTCGATGGTGCTGCTCGACGCGGCCCGCCGCGGCGTGATGCCGCCGCCGCTGGCCCGCTGGCTGCTCACCGCGGGGATCGGCGCCACGCTGTTCGCCAACGTGCTCGCGGGCGCTGCCTACGGGCTGCTTGGCGCGGCCGTGGCAGCGTGGCCAGCGCTGGCCCTGGTCGGTTCGTACGAGCTGCTGATGTGGCTCGTCCGGCACGGCGTGGCCGCGCCTTCCGGCTCGCCCGGCGTGGTTCCGTCATCTGTCCCGACCGACGCCGAAAGTGCGGCGATCGCCGCGTTGAGGGCCACGCTGGCGGCCGGTAATCCGCTGAGCGGACGCCAGCTCGAAACGCGGTTCGGGCTGACGCGAGCGGAGGCGACCAGAGTGCGTCAGCTCGTCACCGCAGAGGCGAACGGGCACGCGCCCGAAGAGAACTAACCGCAAAGCCCCGGGCCGGGGCTCCCCGCGAAGACAGACCCGGCCCGGGATCACCTCCCGAAGGAGTGGTGATCATCATGACATCCGAACCAGCCGGCCCGCCCGCCGACAGCGGCGGCGAGCTGGTCCCGTTCCCCGGGGCACGAGTCCCGGACGGCGCGGACACCTCCTATGAGGTCGCCCTCGACGATGAGCCGGACGGCGCCGCCGTGCCGGTGCACGAGGGTGACGCGGTGGCGCTCCTGCCCCTCGACGGCGAGCGGCGCCCGATCATTCCCGCGCACCTGCGCACCGTCACCGGCATCGGGAAGACCCTCGGCCGCCACCTCGGAAGCGTCGCGTACGAGGCCGGGTTCCAGCTGGTCCGCTCGCCGCTGACCATCGGGCAGTGGCTCGCGTGGGCCCTGTGGGGCATCGTCGTCGTGCTCGAGCGAATCCGGCGCTGGTGGTGGGTCAGCGAGCAGGCATACCTGCGGTCCCAGGCAGTCATCGCCGGAGACTCCCGCGAGTGGCGGTCGCTGCATTCCACGGCGCAGAAGACACGCAGCCAGCGCGGCATGGCAATCGGCGCCTGCGCGTTCGGCGTCCTGTTCGCCGGGGATCTGATCGCGCGGTTCGCGCCCTGGTGGGCGTGGCTCATCGTCGCCGCTGCCGCGCTGCCGCTGCTGGCCCGTGCTGGCCAGCCAGCGGACCGGTCCCTGTTCACGCCGTCGCTGGTGACGCCGCGGTTCAGGGTGATCAATTCCGACGTCGTGCTCCGCGCCTATTACGCGGCCAAGCTCGGCGAGCCCGCCGATCCCATCGACCCCGGCAAACCAGGCAAGGCCAAGTCCGGCAAGGCCGCCAGGCCCAGCCAGGAGATCACCTTCGGATCGCGGATGGAACGCGACGGGGAAGGCTCCCGGGTCGTCGTCAACCTGCCCTACGGGCGGACCCTCAGCGAGGCGATGGACGCCCGGGAGAAGCTCGCTTCCGGTCTCGACGTGGCCATGTCGCAGGTGTTCATCCACCGCTATCCGGCCAGCAACCGCAGCCACGTCCTGTGGGTCGCTGACCGTGACCCGCTCGCGGTGCCGGTCGGCCGGACGCCGCTGCTGGCATGCAAGCCCGCAGACATCTGGAAGCCCGCGCCGCTCGGCCTGGATGAGCGCGGCCAGATCGTCTCCCTGCTGCTCATGTGGCAGTCGGTGCTGGTCGGTGCGCTGCCACGCCAGGGCAAGACGTTCGCGGCCCGGCTCCTCGCCCTGTACGCGGCGCTCGACCCGTACGTCAAGCTGCACGTGTTCGACCCGTCCGGTAAACCGGACTGGCGGAAGTTCGCCCTGGTCGCCGACTCGTGCTCGTTCGGGCTCACGCCGACCCGGGAGGGCCTGCCGCCGCAGATCCTGCTGGAGACCCTGGAGTTCATCAAGTCCGACGTCCAGGACCGGTACAACCGGCTGTCGGAGATGCCGACGTCGGTGTGCCCGGAAGGGAAGCTGACCAGGGAGATCGCCCGGGATCCCCGCTACGACATGCCGGTCCGGGGCCTGATCCTCGACGAGTTCCAGGAGTATTTCGACCTCGGCTCGATCAGCAAGGAGATCGCCTCCTTGCTGGTGTTCCTGTCCAAGGTGGCGCCCGGCGCCGGGGTCTTCGTCGTCGACGCCACCCAGAAGCCGTCGGGTATCGGCTCGGGTGAGGTGGCGAAGGCGTTCACCTCGGCCCGGGACAACCACGGCGTGCGGTTCTCGCTGCGCACCTCGAGCTACAGCGTGTCGGAGGCGGTGCTCGGGCAGGGCGCCTACGGCGAGGGCCTGGATTCTTCGACGCTGCTGCCGGAGTACAAGGGCGTCGGCATCCTGCGCGGCGCGTCCGATGCCAGCCCGACGGTGCGGACCTACCTCGCGGACGGCGACGACGCGGAGAAGATCCTGCTCGCCGCCCGGGCGCTGCGCGAGCGGGCCGGGACGCTGTCCGGCATGGCGGCCGGGCTGGACATGGGCCAGGACGACCGGGACGTCCTCGCCGACGTGCTCCAGGTCTTCGGCACCGAGGCCGGGCTGCACTGGCAGGTGCTCGCCGCGCGGCTGGCCGCCCAGATCCCGGACCGGTGGGACGGCACCTCGGCCGAGGCCGTGTCGGCCGAGTGCCGCGCTCTCGGCGTTCCCAGCGTCGACGTGAAGGCGTTCGGCAAGGCACTCAAGGGCTGCCGCCGCGCCGACGTCGAGATGGCGGCCGGGCGATGACCGCGCCGCAACCCGGTCGCGTTCGCGCGACCGGCGCTGACCAGCCGCAACGCCGTTCGCCGCGACCTGCCGCGACCCGCGCGCCCTTCGTGACCTGCGTGGTCGCGGGTCGCGGCCCGATCACCGGCGGCACCAGGCCGGTGACCCCATGGGGGTAATCAAGCGGAAGGCCCGGAGCGTGATCGCCCGGAAGGTCAAGCGCCCCGTCAAGCGCAAGATCAGGCAGGCGGCCAGCGAGGCCACCGTCACCTGCGGAACCTGCGGCAAGCGCTACGCCAACCCGCTCACGCACACCTGCACCGTCAAGACCGACTACCGCAAGCGCCAGGCGGCCGAGAAGCGCCGCCACGCCGCGGAGGCCAGGCGGCGGAAGGCTGCCGGGAAGAGGGCAGCCGCCCGGGCCCGGCGCAAGGCCGCGGCCGACCGGCGCAAGGCCGCCGCGGCGGCGAGGCGCAAGACAGCGGCCAAGCCGAAGGCGCCCGGCGGCCGCCCGGCCGCGCCGAAGCACGACTACCGCACCTGCCGCGACGAGGAGTGCGAGCGGTATGCGTGCACCGTCTACCGGATCGGCCACGAGGACGGAATCCAGGACTGCCCGCTGCCGCACGGAGGAGGCTGAGCATGGCCCAGACCGTCCTGATCATCCTGATCGCCACCGGCGGCTACGCGGGTTCGCTGTACCTATGGCCGTTCCGGCCCTGCATGCGCTGCAACGGGACCGGCCGCAACAAGGGCAGCAACCGCAAGCGGTTCGGCGAGTGCCGCCGCTGCCGCGGAAGCGGGCGCCGTCGCCGGATCGGCGCCAAGACCATCCACCGCGGCGCCGTCAGCCTGGCCGAGCGGGCCCGCGCCAGGAAAGGCAAGGGCTGACATGGGACGCCCGGACGGAGCCCACACCCACGGGCCGGGCGGTGGCGGCGGCCTGGTCCTGGCTGTCATCGCCGCTGCGGCCCTGATTGGCTCCGGCGCCGCATCGGCGATCGCCAGCGCGCTCGTGACCATCCTCATCATCGCCGGGTGCACCGCCGGCCTCGCCGTGCTCGGCGGCCTCGCCTGGCTCGTACACCAGGCGCGCCAGGGCCGCCCAGGACGGCCGGACGCCGCCCCGGCCGTGTGGCAGCTGCCTCCCGCAGAGCCGCAGCGCCTTGAGGCGTCACAGCCGCCGGGCCTGGAGGCATCCCGGCCGCTGGCCATCGAGCCGTCGCGCGAGGTGCACCTGCACTTCCATGTCGCCGATCCGGCCGAGGCGGCCGCGATCATCCGCACCGCGATCCCCGGAACGGCCGGGGACGCCATCACCGAAGGGAAATGACCATGGACAGCAGTGCCCCCGGAGGGGAGAGCATGAACCCGGGTATCGGCCTACCGGCGAAGCCGCGCGCCTGGGTTCGGGTAGCGACCACCGTGCTTGACCGCATCGCCAGCGGCGAGCTGAAGCCCAGTGAGCGGGTCCCGTCGAAACCCAGCCTCGCCCGCGAGCTCGGAGTCTCTCCTGACACGGTCAGGCGCGCCTTCCGCGAGCTCGCCGAGCGCAACGTCATCTGCTACGTCCCAGGGATCGGCTACCACGTCAAGCCGGGCGCGACCGGCTAGGCATAGAACGCGCCACAGGGAGGTGCGTGTTCTACGTCCACCCTTTGCGGGCGGCCAGGTCGTACAGCATCGCGGGGCTAACCAGGTTCGCATCGCCCGCGTACGGCGCACCCGTGAAGTCCAGCGGGAACCCCGCATACTCGTAGCAGTCCGCCACGAGCGCCGAGCACACCCGCCACCGGTCGGCCTTGAACACCGGATTCAGCTCGGCGCCCGTTCGCAGCTTCAGGATCTCCAGGGCAAACCCTATGTAGGCGGGCCAGTCGTACGGCGTGCCGACCATCGCGTGAGCCCGCGCTATGACCTTGGCCTGCAGCTCGGCGCGCGGCGCGTACTGCGTTCCCTCACCGCCCGTGGTCACGCCGGGCACCGCGTCCCACATCTTCCAGGCCCACACCGCGTCGTCGTACTCGGTGACCGGGGCGATCCTGGCCACCGGGGGCGTGCCCTCGACCAGGCGCCCGTCGCCGACGTACACGAACGCGTGCCCAGCCCACGCCTCGGTCGCATGCCGGATCAGCTCACCGCCGATCCCTGAGCCGTGGCTGACGCCGAACACGCCGGGCTGGAGCTGGCCGAGGTCGACGTTCATCGCTTGGAAGCTTCGCGGTTCGCCGCGCGCTGAGCTTCAGCCGTTGCCATCCTGACCTGCCTCAATTGGTCGGGTACATGACAGACGCACCCCCGGACCATGCCCCGCTGCCGCCGACGATGAGCTGCACGGCCGCGGCCGGGCTGGCCGGCACGAACACCCGCGCGTTGGTCCCGGCCGACGCGCCCAGGGTGAACCTGCGGTCCCTGACGGGGTTGTAGGACGAGGCGGGGAGCGTGGCCAGGTTGAACGTGCCCGTGGCGCCCTCGGTCGCCTCGACGTCGAGCCACACCGCGTTCCACGGGAGTTTCTTGACGCGGGCCACGACGCCGCCGACGCCGTTGCTGATGTCGTGGAATCCCTCGCCGGTGATGAACGGGCCGCCGCCCGCTGGCAGGTCGAACTGCTGGTTTAGCTCACTCCACAGCGCGTTGCCGCTGTTGCCGAACGAGACCTGATTGGCCGCCTGGAGCAGCAGGCTCCCGCCGTTCACATTGTCGAACGAGAACCCGATGTCGGTTTGCTGGGTGTACGGGCCGCCCGCCGCCGGGGCGGTGAACCATGCCACCGCGCCCGCCTGGAGGCTGGTAGCGAAGAACGTTCCGCCCACCTGCTCATAGACGGTTGTCTCGGTGAGATACGCGTTCCCCGTCGCGTCGGTGCCGGTCCCGTTGGTCACTGACTGGATGAGGTTTCCCAGCGCCGGGATGCCCGAGTAGAAGAACAGGCCCGAGCTGTTGAGCACGAAATTGACCCCGGTGAATGTGCCCCGGAGCGCGAGGCTATTGAACTCGGCCGAGCCGTCCGCGTTGACAGTCCAGCCCTGTACGCCCGTCTGGAAATTCGGGCTCGAAATAGCCGGTCGGCGGAGAGTTACCCCTCCGACTACCGGATCATTTGGCATCAATTGATATCCCCTTTCCTTTCCTGGCTATCGCCAGCGCCGCGGGCTTGGGCCATCCGGCCAGCCGGGCCAGCGCGAACCGCGCCAGCTGGGCCAGGCCCGCGTCATCGGGCAGGCCGCTGCGCCGCAGCGCCTCGGCCGCGAGCTCGGCCGGGACCGTGAGCTGGGTCCGCGTGTTCACGCTGTGCCTTCCCGGTGTCGTTCCTGCGCGCAGGCAAGCCGCCTGACCTGCGGCGGTGCCCCTTGCAGCAGCTTAAGCTCCCGGCGAGAGCAAAACCAGTGACTAGGCCGGCGTGATCGCGGGCATCCCGAACCGCGACTGCCACATCGCCCAGGCCAGGCCGCGGCAGTGACGGCACAGCGCGGCCGTCTCAGCGACCAGGTGCCCGCCCGGGGTGTACCCCCGCAGCCGGTACGCCCGGCCCGCCCTGCCGCAACGCAGACAGGGGACCGCTGCCGGAGTGGGGACCGGCTGCGGCGGCCCCGGCGCGGGGGCCGGGCGGGGCCGGGGAACGGCCACCGGGGGCGCCGGAGACCGCGCAGGAGCCGTTGCGGCCTTCAGGGACGGATGCCGGGCAGGCAGGCCCGCCCGGGCCGCCGTGCGGGCCCGCTCGGCCCGTTTCCGGCACCGGCCCGAGCAGTACGTCTTGAGCGGGCCGTGGACGCCAGCGGGCATCGGATCGCCGCACGAAGCGCAATGTCTGGACTGGTACCGCTCCGCAGAAGCCGTCACGGAATCTAGTTTGCGCGCTTTTGAACTGCGGACGCGAACCCGTGACATCGTGTCTGCGCAGGTAAACGGCCCTGCTGCGCGCAGCCGCCGATGTGGGCGCGAATTTCCGCGGCTTCCTTTCCAGGGCACCGAAAAAGCCCGCGCGCAAGGGGAGAAGAAAACGCGGTACTGCATCCCTCGTCGTCGATCACCGGGGAGTTCCGGGCCTCCGGTGCCGTTCTACCGGAGACCGGCCAGGCGGCGGAGCTCGCGGGTCACCGAGCCGTCGAAAAGGCTGCCCGGCTGCCACAGGTGCCAGGGCACGCCAACGGACCGCAGCACGTCCCGCCAGGCGACCTGGTCCGGCTCAAGGGCGGTGCCCGTCTTGATCTCGGCGAACGCGACCCCGCCGGGCCCGGCCAGCAGCAGGTCCGGCACGCCGCGCTGCCCCCGCAGCAGGACCGACCGCGGGAAGTACACCCACATGACGCCGAGCTCGTCGGCGAGCCCGCCGACGCGGCCGATCACTTCGTCGTGCGTCACCGGCGCCGCCGGCCCTTCCGATGCGGGTTGTACTTCAGGTTGTCCGGGTTGCCGCCCGCCTGGCGGTACACGTGGGCCCGGCCGCTGGCCGCCGACCACAACAAAAAAACCACAGCGTGCGGGGCCTGCGGATCCGGGCAGCCATCGGCGCACCGCCGCCCGTCCTGATCGACGACCCAGGCCGAGGGGGACACCCCGAAGTGGCGGGCGCCCCGGTTGAGGCTCAACCTGCCCTGGTTGGCCGCGGCGTGGCCGGGCATCGGGATCACCTTTTTGACCTCGGAGTCGGCGCCGTGCTCGCGGAGGTACTTCTCGATGATCACGTGAGCGCTGGTGTCGCGCGGTTGATTTTTCCAGGGTGACCTACCGGGCATCGCGGGTTCCTTCCTGCCGCTGGCGGGCCGCGAGCTCGGCGGCGAGGTAGCGGCTGACCAGCTGGGCCAGGAGCCTGGTCTTGGTCTTGGCGCTGGCCGGCCAGCGCGCGGCTTCCTTCCTGGCCTCGGCTTCCTCCCACCGGGCGAACATGGCGCGGGCGCGGGCCCCGGGACTGTCCGGGGGAAGCTGCGCGCCCGGCGCCGCGGCGAGCTGGGCCCGGGTGCGGATCCCGGCGAGCATCCTGGCCAGCTGGCCCGCCTGGCCCTGGCGCAGGTCTGTCATCGTGGCCAGGCCGTCCAGGCCGAGCAGGGCGGCGCAGGTGGCCAGGCGGGCGTCACGGTCGGCCCGGCGGTAGCCGAGACGCTCGAAGTGCCGGTGCAGGCATCCGACCTGGTTGTCCGTGGCAGGGCGGACGGCCAGCTCCGCGCTCCACTCCTCTACGTTCACAGCCCGCGCCTCCCCCCGGCGGGCCCCGGCTCGGCGAGCACCTGGCGCCCGGCGTCGGTGATGACGAGATAACTACCATCGCCGAGGACGACGTTGGCGACCAGCTGGCGCTGCAGCAAGAGCCGCAACCACATCCGCACCGTGCCGACCGGCCGCCGCGGCCGCATCGCGTTGGCCAGGTCCTGATCCGTCATTCCGCCCGGCGCCTGGTCGAGCAGCCGCAGTAGCCGCGCCTGGCGCTCGTCTAGCACCGGCCGCGGCCCCCGGTACACGTAGGGCTTGCTGACCGGCAGGCCGTTCCGCGCCGGGCGCGGCTTGCTGCCCGTTCCATCGCTGGCGCTCACATAGCCTCCCGACCGAGCTCGTCGAGCAGCACGACCGCCGCCGCCCGGGTCACTGGGGCGCCGAACGTGGCCAGGGCGCGGCGGGCGGCATCGACGGTCTTGGTAGTCGTGAGCGCGGTGTAAAGCGCGGCTGCGGCGCGGCGTTCCGGGGTCCGCGGCAGGTACCGCTCGGCGAGTACACGAGCGCGGTCGGCGAGAACGTCATTCATTGCCGGTCTTCTCCGTTTCGGCTTTGACCTGGGCAGATGGCAGCAGAGGAGAATATGTACTGAGGGCTGAAAAACCTTGGTCGATCAAACCTGCCAAACCTGCGAAACCTGCGGAACAGCCCTTGACCTGCGAAGACACGAGCTGGTTTCGCAGGTTTGGCAGGTATCGCTGGTTTCCCTCGTTGCCGCTGCCGCAACCTGCCAAAACCTGCGGATGTTTCCGCAGGTCAGCACGGAGAACGCAGGTTTCGCAGGTTTGTTTGGCTGTGCTCCGCCATAGGGGAGCGGAATATATATCTCCGGCCGCTGCCTCAGTCTGCCGATTCATCGACCCGCCACCGGCTCGTCTGCTGGTGATCCAGCTTGCGGTGCAGCGTCATCTTGGGCTGGCGGCCGTACCATTTGCCCTCGTGGCCGCTCAGCAGCTTGCCCAGCGATTTGGGGGTGTGCTTGCCGCCGTCGATCGTCGAGGGAAGCGCGTCGGCCAGGTCCCGGTCCGCTGCTGCGTCCGTGAGGATCTCCCTGGTGGTTACTCCCCGGCCGCCGTACCGGCTCTTGAGCATGCGGAGGAAGCACGTCATTTCCGCGTCGTCTTCGTCCTGGCCGATGATCTCGTCGCGGTTGGCGAGGAAACCCGGGATCTGGTGGAAGGCGAGGATGCCGCCGAGCGTGCGGGCCCATGGCGTGTAGCCGCGCATGACCTGCTGAGTGTCCAGCGTCGCGCCGGCCAGCTGCCAGGAACGAATGAGGATCAGCAAAAGCCGGAGCACGTCGCCGCGGTGCTGTGCCGTCCAGGCCTCGATTTCGGGGATGGCGAAGCCTTTCCGCAGGTCCGGATTCGGCTTTCCGTAGTCCATCGCGATACGCACGCTGCGCTGGGCGAAGTCACCGCCGAGTGAGACGTTCGTTCCGGTCGCGACCCACATCCTGTCGTTCAGCGAGGTGCCGTCCCGGTGACCGCCCAGGATCCGGTAGGTCCAGTGCCGCATGGTCAAGACTGCCGCGAGCGCTGGCGATTTGAGCGTCATGTCCTGCGGGATGTTATCGAAGACGATTACCGGGCTGGCCCCGCGCAATGCGGACGTGATTGTTTTATGGATCTCCTCTTCCCTGGCGGGAAGCGTCCGCATCGACTGCCCGGGATTGTAGAGAATATTCGCCAGGTTGGCGAGGAGAGTCTTGCCGCTGCCGCGTTCCGGCGCGGTGATGTAGAAGAACGGGCAGAGATTCCCGATGATCTCACGCAGGAGCGGCGTTAGCAGCATGGCCAGTGCATTGGCACGATCAGCATCGGACATCCACGGGAAGTCATGCAGGAATTTGCCGAGCAGGAACTCTCGCGCCTCGGTGACCTGTTTTCCGGCTGGCTTTTCCGGGATCGGCGCCATGCCCAGGCCGTCGCCGAGATACAAGCCGCTGGCAGCGTCGTACCCTGGCTGCTGCAAGATGGTGCCGTCGGCCAGGGGAACGGGGAAGGTGGCCACGCCGAGGAGTCGGGGGACCTTCGGCCATCCCGGACGCACGAGAATCGCCTTGCAGGTGATCGGCATCGGTAGCGCCCCGACAATGCCCATCATCGTGCGCTTGACGCAGGGCAGGTGATCGGCGATCTGGCGCCGCAGTATCGCCTCGTTCAGATCATCGGTTCGCACGCCTTTCTCACCGGTCGTCACCTGCACGAGCACATCACCGCGGAGGTAGATCTCCGTGAACCGGCCGCTGCTGATCGCATCGGTGATCAGCAGGACGGCAGTGGGCTCCTCAGTGATATCGAGAGCGTCTTCTTCCGGTGCCTGATGCTGCCCTTGCCCGGCTGCGGTATCCGGTTCTTGCAGGCGCTTCCGGTTCTTCTTTGCCTCGGCGAGCGCCTCTCTCCAGTCCCCCGGCCGCATGTATCCGCCGCTGACGATGACATCCCGGTATTCCTGCTGAGTTTCGGCAGGTTCCGTTGCCAGCGCACGGATCACCTGGTGAATCCAGGAACGCCGCTTATCTTCGGCAACGCTGCCCAAGATCGCGAGGAGCTCCGTTAGCGGCGGCAAGAGAAAGCCGCCCGGATCATCCGCCACCCCAGCCTCACGGCGGATCGCGTCATCGTCATCGGGCGGCCGACCGTCCGGGGACGGTGCTTCGTATCCGGGATCGCCTGGCTTCACGTCCAGTTCCGCGAGCTTGGGAACCCTCCGCGTGGTCACGCTGGACCTCCGTAAGACCGGACGATGGCGCACGCTTCGCGCAGGCCGCCGTCAAGGCCGATCGCGTCCGCTGTTTCGAGTACGAGCGCGGCGCCCGCGTCGTCGAGCTGGCCGGCGTCGGCCAGCTTCTTGGCCATCCACCGCAACGGCTCATGCCGGTATCCGGGATGAGCGGTCGCGCGGACCCACGCCGCGACCGCGGCCGGGCCGCCCGCCGCCGGGTCCGGCCGCTGTGACCGGGGCCGCCGAAGCCGCGGCGGCACGAGCACGGCCACCGCGGCGGCCAGGTCGAACGGCGCCCCGGTCATCGGCCGCGTCTCGATGACCTCATACCGCCCTGCTGATCCTTTGGCGTCCGCGCCGACGTAGGACGGCGGGGCGAGGACGTACCCGCCCGCCGCCCGGTAGTCGAGCGCCGCCCCGCCGATCTTGGTGGTACACCGCTGGGCGGTGCCCGCGTAGTAGGCGTGGAGGCCGCCCGACCGGGTACGCACGAACGCGAACGCCCCGGCCAGCAGGCCGCGCCGCTGCAACCGGTTGAAAGCCGCCCATCCTGAGTCGTCGTCGTTGTCTATGTCGAGCACGTCGGGACCGGGCGCCCCGGTGGCCACCGCGATGTTGTACGCGGGCCCCCGGGTCCACCATCGGCGTATCTGGCCGGGGTCGGTGGTGGCGTCGCGGAAGCCGTGCGTGGTGGCGGGCTCCTTAAGTCCCGGCTTGCACGGGACCACCGGCCATCCAGCCCCGGCGTACCTGAGCGCCGCGGCGAGCAGACCGTCAGGTGGTTCGGGTACGGTGGACACGACCTTGCTCCGTAGCGGGTGGCAAGTCAGCAGCGGTGGTGGCCGGGCCTGGTGACACGGGCCCGGCCACAGTTGTGTCCGGCGCCAGGGTTCCGAACAGCCGCGCGAATCGCGCGAATACCCGGTCGGCTACGCGGTCGGCCAGCTCGTCGAGATCCGGCCCGCTCGTGGCTGCCTGCGCCGCTCCCGGGTGGCCCGCCTGCTCGCGGAGCCAGGAAACCCGCACGATGTACCGCTGGCCCGTCTTGGTTGCCGGGATCTGCCCGGCCCGAATCGCGGACCGCACGGTCCGCTCGTCGAGGCCGAGGATCTGTGCCACTTCCGGCACGTAGGCGAACAGCCGGTCATCGAGGTCGTTGAGCGTTACGGGCGCACTGGCCGATAGATGGCGCTGGGTCATGACTGACCGCCGAGGCCGAGCATTGCCAGCAGTTTCGCCGTGGGAACAAGCATGCGCCGGCCAATCCGGATTACCGGGATCTCGCCGCGGCGGACGGCGGCATAGGCCGACGGGCGGGACAGCCCGAGCAGCTTGCCAGCATCCTCTACAGGCAGGGTCGGCGTCACACGAGGGTCGGGAACGGTGGTTCCAACTGCCATCACAGCATCTCCCGTTCTTGTGATCTGACGACATCCTGCCGCACAGGCTTGCATGAGTCAACACGGCCCGATACTGTGATGCTGTGTCACAACCCGATTGGCCTGCGCGGCTGACGAAGGTCATGGCGGGCGAGATCCGCCGGTACCGCGAGGAGCGCGGCATGAGCGCCCAGCAGCTTGCCGATAGGTGCAAGCAGCTTGGCATGGAGATTCCGCGGCCAGTTTTGGCGAACCTTGAAAATGGTCGGCGGGCTACCGTTACTGCGGCCGAGTTGCTCGTGCTAGCAGAGGCGCTCCAGGTGCCCCCCTTGCTACTGGTGATACCTCTCGCCCGGCGGGAGTTGATCGAGATTCTTCCGGGCATGGATGTATCGGCATTCGAGGCGGCGCGGTGGTGGCGAGGCGAAGGCGACTGGATCGAGGACCTTGGTGACGGTCCCGTCGCGGTAAGCGACCTGCGGCGGAAGACCCCAGTTGAGCGAGTCTTCGAGCATCAGGACCTTGTAGCCAGGTGGATAGCGACTCAATCAGAAGTTGAGAACGCAACCATAGTGGCCCGCCAGGCTGCGGCAAATGATCGCGAGCGCTGGACATTGACGGTTGAGACGCACCGGAAGAATCTCGGCAATTTCGCAAAGCGGCTGATCGCGCTACGCCGCGAAATGCGGGACGAGAAACTAATCCCGCCGTCGCTGCCGCCGGAACTGGCCCATCTCGACACCCCTGTCGCTAGCCCGGCGAGGACAATTCCGGCCATGTCGGCCGACGCCGGAAGTACTCGGAGGCAAGAACAGCCTGTGGTGGCCGCGATCGTCACATCCGCCCGAGGCATCCTGGTCGGCCGCCGCAATGACGGCACGCCGCCGTGGACGTTCATCGCGGGCGAGGTCGAGTCGGGCGAGCGGCCGGAGGACGCCGCGGTGCGCGAGGTCAAGGAAGAGACCGGCCTTGAAGTCCAGACCGGGCAGGTGATCGGCGAGCGGGTGCACCCGAAGACGGGCCGGACCATGATCTACATGGCCGCGTCGCCGGCCCGCGGGACGGATGTGTTCGTGGGCGACAGCGTCGAGCTGGCCGAGGTCCGGTGGGTCGGCCTGGCCGAGGCCAGCGAGCTGCTGCCGGGCATGTACGAGCCGGTGCGGGAGTACCTGGCCGCCGCGATCGGCGCCGGGAGCGGGTCGTGACGGCCAGGCGCAGGCGCCCGCCCGGTGAGGGCAGCGTCTTCGAGTACCAGACCGGGGCCGGGGTTACCCGGTTCGGGATCAAGTTCGACGCGCCGTCCGCGGACGGCCAGCGCCGCCAGGTGATGCGCCGCCGCGACGCCAACGGCCAGCCGTGGCTAACCCGCGAGGCCGCGGTCGCCGCACTGCGTGACGCCCTGGTGAAGGCCGGTAAGGGCGAGTGGATCGAGCCGAGCAAGCAGCCGCTCGGCGAGTACCTGAAGACCTGGCTGGATGGCCTGCGGCTCGCGCCGGGCACGGTGGCCGGATACCGGACCAACGTCCGCAACCATGTCGTGCCCTACGTCGGTGCCGTGCCGCTCGCGTCGCTGACCTCGGCGAGGCTGACCGCGCTCTACCGCGAGCTGGAGACCTCCGGGCGCCGGGATGGCAAGGGCGAGCGCACCGGCCAGCCGCTGTCCGCGCGCACCGTCCGCGGCGTCGCCATGATCCTCAGCGCGGCCCTGAAGGCCGCGGCCGACGATGAGGTGCCGCTGCTGGCCCGCAATCCCGCCAGGAAGGCCAAGCCGCCCACGGCCAAGAGGGCGCAGGCGGAAGCCCGGGAGATGCACCCGTGGACCGCTGAGCAGCTCCGGGGCTTCCTGGACTGGGCGCGGGATCACAGCCGGATGTACGCGGCCTGGTACCTGCTCGCCTACACGGGCATGCGCCGCGGCGAGCTGCTCGCGCTGCGCTGGCGGGACGTCGACCTGGACGCGGTCGCCATCAGCATCCGCCGGTCGGTCGGCGTGGTCCGCGTCAAGGGACAGCCCGGCTACCTCCGGGATGGCCCGACCAAGACCTGCAAGCCGCGCGTGGTCGACCTCGACCCGGCAACTGTCGCGGTGCTGCGCGCGTGGAAGCGGGAGCGCGGCGCCCTGGCCCTGCAGCTCGCCCGGGCCGACGCCCTGGTGTTCGGCGACCACGAAGGCGCGTTCCGGCACCCGGAGCGGTTCTCCCACCTGTTCCGCGAGACGCAGCAGCGCTGCGTCCGGATGCTCGGCGAGGACGCGCTGCCCGTGATCCGGGTGCATGACCTGAGGCATTCGCACGCGACGATCCTGCTGCGCGACCGGGAGAACGTGAAGGTGGTTTCCGAGCGGCTCGGCCACGCCAGCGTGACCGTCACGCTGACTACCTACAGTCACGTGATGCCGGGTGATCAGCGGCAGGCCGCGGCCCGGTTCGCGGTCCTCGTGGGGGGTGCGGAAGCATGACCGCGAGCCCTCTGGTATCAGCTAGGTATCACGGACCCGTCCCATGCCCGGCTCCCGTGTTTTCGGTGCCTGTGACCTGCGGCGGTTCGGCGGGCGGTTTCAGCCGTCATGAAACCGTAAGCACAGTGACGATTCGGTGAGATCCGCCCTGTTCGGCGCCGAACCCGCCCCGCGAGATCCCGCCCGGGTTAACACTGAGGGATGCTTCGCGCCGCCGGGACCGGCGGGGCGATCGAGCGATCCAGCGATCGCAGGCCGCGTGCCGCGCCTGCCTCGCGATCATCCAGGGTTTCATGGGAGGAGTCCGCGTGATCGGGGAACTATACGAGCACGCGCTGGCCGGCTGGGCCAAGCCAGAGATCGAGCACGCCGACGGCAGCCGCAAGCCGCTGCCGGTGGACGGCTGGCTGCGCGAAAGCCCCGGCGACAAATCGATCCTGGACCGATGTGAGGGCCCGACGCTCGATATCGGCTCAGGACCAGGCCGGCTGACCGTCGCCCTGTCCGAACGCGGCATCCCCGCCATGGGCATCGACATCACGCCGTACGCCGTGGACCTGGCCCGGTCCTCCGGCGCCCTGGTCATGCTGCGCGACGTGTTCGACCGCGTGCCGGGCACCGGCCGCTGGACCACGGTGCTGCTCGCGGACGGGAACATCGGGATCGGCGGAGACCCGGCCGCCCTGCTCCGCCGGGTGGCCGAACTGCTCGCGCCGCAGGGCCGCGCCATCGTCGAGCTCGAGGCCCCCGGCTCGCCGCTGCGCCGCGAGCAGGTCCGGCTGTGTCACGCCGGGTCGGCCAGCGCCTGGTTCCCCTGGGCCTACGTCGGCGCCGACCACATCACCGACGTGGCCTACGACGCCGGGCTCGGCGAGGTCGAGATCTGGACGGTCGACGGGCGGTGGTTCGCCTCCATCGGCGGCTGTCAGGTTTGTTCCGAACGAGCCATCGTCACGCTGTTACGTAATGCTTACCGCCCGGCCCGCGGATGATCATTCCGCCCAGACAGATGGAACTCTTCGCAGCATGAACGGAAAAATCCGGGTGGCCGCCATCGGCCTGGCCCTGGCGGTGCTGGCCGGCCTGGTGCTGCTGCTCGTGCGCCCGAGCATCAACCCGGCGCGGATACGCCCACTGCCGCTGCTGATGGGCGCGTGGGTCGCGTTCATCGCCGCCGCCTGGCTGCTGCGGAAGGTACCGCGGCGGGCCGCGGTGGCGCTCGTCCTGCTCGGCGGGATCGTCGTCCAGGTGGCCGCGGTGTCCGCGCCGCCGCAGAACAGCAACGATTCCTACCGCTACGTCTGGGACGGCAAGGTACAGGCCGCGGGCATCGACCCGTACCAGTACGTCCCCACCGCGACACAGCTCACCGGGCTGCGGAACGAGTTCCTCTTCTACCCGCGCGGCCAGTACTGCGTCAGGCCGAAATACGTCAGCAGCCACCCGGCCGCCGAACTCACCCCGGGCTGCACCAGGATCAACCGGCCGACCGTGCCCACCATCTACCCGCCGGTCGCCGAGGCGTACTTCCTCGCGGTGCACTACCTGCCCGGCGGCGGCGACTCGAGCACGCCCATCCAGGCCACCACGGCGCTGGCCGCCGTGCTCGTCACGGTCCTGCTGCTGTTCGGCCTGAAACGGCTCGGCCGGGACGTGCGGATGGCCGCGCTGTGGTCGTGGTGCCCGACCGTGGCCCTGGAGGCGGGCAACAGCGCGCACGTGGACGTGATCGCGGTGGGCATCGCGACCGCCGCGATCCTCGTACTGGCCACGGCCCGCACCACCCGCCGGACCGTTCTCGGCGGGATCCTGCTCGGCCTGGCCATCGCGACCAAGCTGACGCCCGCGCTGGCGGTGCCCGCGCTGCTGCGGCGCCGCTGGGTGACGGTTGCCCTCGCCGCGGGCGGCGCGTTCACGGCGGTCTACGTCCCGCACGTGCTCCGGGTCGGCGGCAAGGTGATCGGATTCCTGCCGGGCTACCTGCACCAGGAGAACTACACGACCGGGACCAGGTACGGGATCATCGGCCTGTTCGTTACCGGGCCGCTGGCCAGCGCGGTGGCGGTGCTCATCCTGGCCGCGGCCGCCTTCGCCGTGCTGCAGTTCTCCGATCCCGACCGGCCCTGGCAGGGCGCCCTCATGATGACCGCGGCCGCGCTCGCCGTCACCACCCCGCACTACCAGTGGTACTCGCTGCTGCTTGTCATGCTGGTCGCCCTCGACGGCCGGCCGGAATGGCTGGCGTTCGCCGCGGGCGCGTACTACGCGGCCGAGCCGAACCTGGGCCGGTACAGCATTCCGTGGCGTCTGCACGACGCCATCGGCTATGGCGTGCCGTTGCTGATCGTGGCGGCCGGCTGGCTGATCCGGCACGAGCTGGCCGGGCGCGCGGTGGCCGCCGGGCCGCTGTCCACGGTCGCCGAACCCACAGTCGCCGAACCCACAGTCGCCGAACCCACAGTGGCCGCCGCACTCCACGCTGAGGTCCTGGTGCCAGACGCCGGCCGCGAAGTCTCGGTCTGACCCGTGCCGTCGGGATCTCGCTTTCTTACCGGTTGGTTACCCACAGGGCAAACATCAAACGGCACCGGCCCCCAGGACCGTGAATAGAGATATGAGCTACGACCCGTCGCATCGGATGCCGCCTCGCCAGGACCGCTGGCCGCAGGCGACGCCGGCCGAGGGCTGGCCGTCCTACCAGGACCCCGAAGGGGAGCAGGCGGACCGCCGGTCTGGAGCGGATCGCCTGGACGCCTACGCAGCGGCCGACGGTCACCGGCGCCAGGCTAGCTACCAGCATGCTTCCCGCGGATCGGGCGACCGCGGCCATCAGTCAGCCGTCGCCACGGCGGCCTTCCCGGCGGCGGCGAACGGGTACGGCGCCGAAGGCGGCTATGGCTCGGCTGGTTACGGGGACGCGCGAGACGGCTACGACCGGACTCCTGGGGCCTACGGCGAGGACGGGTACGGCGCGGCCGACAGTGGCAACGGCTACCCGACTGGTGGCTACGCCAGCGGCGGCTACGCCGGTGGCATCAACGGCTACGCCGACGCCACGAACGGCTACACCCGCACCGACGTCGGCTACGCCGGGGCGCCGGACGACTTCGCCGGGACTCCAGGCGGCTACGGCAGCGCTGGCAATGGCTACGCCGGGGACAGCAACGGTTACGCCGGGGACAGCAACGGTTACGGCGGGGCTGGGAACGGTTACGCCGGAACCATCGACGGGTCCGCAGGCGCGGCGGACGGCTTTGACGGCGTGACCGACGGCTTCGACGGCGCGGTGGACGGCTACACCCGCACCGATGACGGCTACGGCCGGACGGCCGACGAGTACGCCGGCGACGTCAACGGCTATGACTGGAACGCAGCCGGCTACGACGGGGCCGCAGGCGGGTATGCCGCGGCGCCGGACGACTTCGCCGGGACTCAGGACGGCTTCGCGGGCGGCGCCTACCTGGGCCCGGGCAGTTACACCGAGCCCGGGCTCGCCGATCCGATGCTGAGGGCGCCCGACGCGGGCATCTATCCCGAGAACTGGCGGGCCGACCAGGAGCGGCGGCGAGAAGCGGGCCGGCGCGGGCTGATGGTCGGCGCGGTGACGGAATTGCTCGCCACCGGCGTCGTGATCGGCGTCTCCACCCTGGCCGCGGCGCTGCTCCGGTCGCAGATCTCCCCGGTCAGTGCCATGGGCGCCGTGTTCATCGACCGGACGCCGGCCGCGCTGCGGAACGTCGCGTTGCAGCACTTCGGGTCGCACGGCGGGACCGTGCTGCTGTTCGGCATGTACGCCACCTTCGCCGTCGTTGCGATCGTGATCGGAGGGCTGTCCCGGCGCACCACCGCGCTTGGCGTGGCCGGCATCGCGGCGTTCACCCTGTTCGCCGCCTTCGCCGTGATCACCAGGCCGGCCAGCCACGTCGGCGACGTCACGCCCGCGGTCGTCGGCGGCATCGCCGGCGTCGCGGCACTGCTGTGGCTTTTCCGTGCGTCAGCGCCGATCGCGCCGCTCCGGCAGGCGCGCGGCGGCAACCGGAGGAGGGCCCGATGACGACAACCTTTGACCGGCGTAAGTTCATGACCGTGGGCGGCGTCACCGCCGCGACGGCGGTCACGGCCGGGGTCGGCGGCAAGATACTGACCAAGCGCACACCGGCGAACGCGGCGGCGGGGAAGCTCGCCGCTCCGGCCGCGACGCCGACGTCGGCGCCGGCGCCGACGTCGCTGCCCGCCACCGCGTACAAGCCGCCGGCCCTGGCCACCTCGCTGAACATCCCGGGCATCTCTCCCTTCTACACGCCGAACGCGGATTTCTACCGGGTGGACACCTCCCTGGTCATCCCGCAGCTCTCGGCGTCGACCTGGCAGCTGCGGATCCATGGCATGGTCGACCACCCGATGACGATCAATTTCGGCGAGCTGATGAAGATGCCCATGATCGAGCAGGACATCACCCTGACCTGCGTCTCGGAAGCGGTGGGCGGCGGCTACGTCGGCAACGCCCGCTGGCAGGGCACGCTCCTCGCCGACGTGCTCCGCAAGGCCGGAATACAGCCGGGCGCCGAGCAGATCGTCATGCGCGACGGCAAGGGGATGACCATCGGCGTGGCCACCGAGCCGGTCATGGACGGCCGGAAGTCACTGCTCGCGGTCGGCATGAACGGCAAGTCGCTGCCGCAGGCCCACGGCTACCCGGTGCGGGTGGTGGTGCCCGGACTGTACGGCTACGTGTCCGCGACCAAATGGGTGGTGGACATGGAGTTCACCACGTTCGGCGCGTTCAACGCCTACTGGGTGAAGCAAGGCTGGTCCCAGCAGGCGGTGATAAAGACCGAATCCCGCATCGACGTGCCGAAGGGCCGCAGCACCGTGGCCGCGGGCCAGGTGACGATCGCCGGCGTCGCCTGGGCGCAGCACCGCGGCGTCGAAGCCGTCGAGGTGTCCGTCGACGGCATCTGGCATGAGGCGAAACTCGCCCCCCAGGACACGATCGGTACCTGGCGTCAGTGGTACTACGTCTGGGACGCTACCGCCGGGCTGCACGTGATCCAGGTGCGGGCCACCGACAAGACCGGCTACACGCAGACCGCGTTGGTGCACAAGACCGAGCCGAACGGCGCGACCGGCTATCACACCATCCGGGTCACCGTCACCTAAGCCAGCCGCTGGCGCGCACCCGCTTTGCGTACCAGCGGCTTATCCTGCGCCCCGCTGACCGCCGCTCCTCCCCCCCAGGCGGCGGTCAGCGGGCCCGCAGCGCTCAGCGGGCCCGAAGCGCTCAGCGGGCCCGAAGCGCTCAGCGGGCCCGAAGGGCGGAGAGCAGGTCGTCGAGCGAGTCCAGGTTGTGCGCGCTGACCACGGCGTCGCAGTACGGCCACGCGGCGGCCATGCCGCCGACCTCCGGGCGGTACCGCGGGGACTGGGTGCGCGGATTGGCCCACACGATCCGGTGCGCCATCCGGGACAGCCGCGCCATCTGGGCGCCGAGCAACGCCGGGTCGCCGGTTTCCCAGCCGTCGGAGATGATCAGGACCACCGCGCCGCGGGCCATGCCCCGGCTGCCGTAGTGGTCGTTGAACTCCTTGACCGCGGCGCCGATCCTGGTCCCGCCCGACCAGTCCGGAGCCGCCTCCCCCGCCTTGGCCAGCATGGTGTCCGGGCTGGCGGCGGCGAGCGCGGGCGTCAGCCGGGTCAGCCGGGTGGCGAAGCTGAACACCTCGGGCCGGTTCTGGCTTCCCCCCTGGCCGCCGTTAGCGCGGCCGCCCCGTACCTGGCCAGCATTGAGCACGTAGAGCATCATCAGCAGCGCCCGGGCGTAGGGCTCCATGGAGCCCGAGATGTCGCACAGCACCACCAGCCGCCGCGGCCGGATCCGCGGCGCCCGGCGCGCGAACCGGATCGCCTCGCCGCCGCTGCGCCGCGCCAGCCGCAGGGTCCGGCGCAGATCCGGCCGCTTCCCGTCACGGGCGGTCCGGTACCTGCGGGTCCGGCGGGGCGGGACGGCCAGCGTCATCTCGCGCATGAGCGTGACCAGCTGCCGCAGTTCGGCCGGGGACAGCTGGGTGAAGTCACGGCCGCGCAGTTGCTCGCTGGCCGAGGCCACCCGGCGGACGGCCGGGCCCTCGGCCAGCGGCTCGTCCGCGTCCGCGGCGGCCGGGACGGCGTCGGTGACGCGCAGGCCCGACGGCATGCCGCCCGGATCGCCCTGGGACGGGGCGGCGGGCTGGGGGCCGCCGTCCTGGTCGGCTCGCTGGAACGTGGGCATGACCGGCGGCACCTGGTTCGTGAACGGCGACGGGCCGCCGAACAGCGCCGCGAACACCCGGTCGAAGGTGGCCATCTGGCCGGGATCGGACACCATCGTGGCCAGCGCGCAGGCGCGGAGCTCGGCCACCGAGGTGGCGCCCATGACCGTCACCGCGCGGGCCAGCCGCTCGCAGCGGTCCGGCCCGACCGGGAGCCCCGCAGTGTGCAGGGCGATCCCGAGGCCGGTGGCCAGCGAGGCCACGTCCGGCCCAGTTACATCCGGCAGGGTGCGCGGCCCGGTCAAGGACTCAGTCAAGGGAGCTGACCACCGCCGCCAGGCCGGCCCGGCGCACCGTTTCCTCGTCTTCCGGGTACTTGAGCACCGTGCTGAGGGTCTGGCCGGCCACCGGGGCGGAAAGCTCCTGGGCGCCGAAGACGCTCAGCGCGAAGGCCCAGCTGATCGCCTCCGAGATGCCGGGCGGCTTGGTGAGGTCGAGGCGGCGCAGCCGGTTGACCGCGGTCGCGATCTGGCCCGGCAGCCGCTCCCCCGACTCGGGCACCCGGCGCCTGACGATCTCGGCGACGCGGGCGGTGTCCGGGTAGGCGATCCAGTGGTACAGGCAGCGGCGCTTGAGGGCGTCGTGCAGGTCCCTGGTCCGGTTCGAGGTCAGCACGGTGACCGGGGGCAGGGCCGCCCGCTGGGTGCCGAGCTCGGGAATGGTGACCGCCGCCTCGGCCAGCAGCTCGAACAGGAAGGCCTCGAACTCGTCGTCGGCCCGGTCCACCTCGTCGATGAGCAACACGGCGGGCCGGGGACCCGGGTGCAGCAGGGCGGTGAGCAGTGGCCGCGGCAGCAGGTACTCGCTGGTGAATAGGTCCTTGTCCTCGATGTGCTCGCCGGCCGCCTCGGCGAGCCTGATGGCGAGCAGCTGGCGCGGATAGTTCCACTCGTACAGCGCCTCGGAGGCGGTGATGCCCTCGTAGCACTGCAGCCGGACCAGCGGGGTGTCGATCGCGGCGGCCAGGGCCTTGGCGGCCTCGGTCTTGCCCACGCCAGGCTCGCCCTCGAGCAGGATCGGCTGCCCCATCCGGACGGCCAGGAAGAGCGCCGCCCCGAGCTGGTCGCCCGCCAGGTAGCCGACGGTCTCCAGGGTAGCGGACAGGTCGCCGACATGCGGGAACCGGTCGTGCAGGTCGTGTGTCACAGTGCTCACAAGGTGCGAGTTTATCTTTGCGGGAGGATTCAACTGATCGCTAGGTCGGTGCGGAACGGCCGCCCCTGGATGGCCCGCCACACCTGAGCCGGGGTGAGCGGCATGTCCGCGTGCCGCACGCCGTACGGCCGCAGCGCGTCGATGACCGCGTTGACCACGGCCGGCGGCGACCCGACGGTGGCGGACTCGCCCACCCCTTTGGCCCCGATGGGGTGGTGCGGCGACGGGGTGACGGTGGCGCCGAGTTCCCAGGACGGGCACTCCAGCGAGGTGGGCAGCAGGTAGTCCATGAACGAGCCGCCCAGGCAGTTGCCGTCGGCGTCGAAGGCGATGTTCTCCATCAGCGCCATCCCGATCCCGTCCGCGAGCCCGCCGTGCACCTGGCCCTCGACGATCATCGGGTTGATCCGCACCCCGCAGTCGTCGACCGCGATGAACCGCCGGACGCAGACCTTGCCGGTGCCCGGATCCACGTCGACCACGCAGATGTAGGCGCCGAACGGATAGGTGAGGTTGGGCGGGTTGTAGACGCAGGTCGCGTCCAACTGACCCTCGACGCCCTCCGGCAGTTCCAGGCTGGAGTGCGCGGCCAGCGCGATCTCCGGGATTGTTCGGCCGGAGTCCGGGTCGCCCCGGACGAACCAGCGGCCGGCTGCCCAGTCCAGGTCGGCCGGGTCCACCTCGAGCATGGCCGAGGCGACGATCCGGGCCCGCTCGCGCACCTTCCTGGCCACGATCGCGGTAGCCGCCCCGGACACCGGCGTGGACCGGGATCCGTAGGTGCCGAGGCCGAACGGGGTCTGGTCGGTGTCCCCGTGCACGACCTCCACGTCATCGGGGGAGATACCGAGCTCCTCGGCGACGATCTGGGCGAAGGTGGTCTCGTGCCCCTGCCCCTGGGTCTGCACCGAGATCCGGAGCACCGCCGTCCCGGTCGGGTGGACGCGGAGTTCCACCCCGTCGGCCATGCCGAAGCCCAGGATGTCCATGTGCTTGCGTGGACCCGCCCCGACGGCCTCGGTGAAGAAGCTCACACCGATACCGGTGAGGTGACCGTTGGCCCGTTCGGCTTCCTGTTCTTTCCTTAGATCTTCGTAGCCGGCCATGTCCATGGCCAGGCGCAGCGTACGCGGGTAGTCGCCGGAATCGTAGACCCAGCCGGTCTGGCAGGTGTAGGGGAACTGCTCGGGCCGCAGCAGGTTGCGCATCCGCAGTTCGGCCGGGTCCAGGCCGAGCTCGAAGGCCAGCACGTCGACCATCCGCTCGACCAGGTAGACCGCCTCGGTGATGCGGAACGAGCAGGAGTAGGCGACCCCGCCCGGCGCCTTGTTCGTGTACACGCCGGTCACCTGGCAGTGTGCGGCTTCCAGGTCGTAGGAGCCGGTGAACACGCCGAAGAACCCGGCCGGGTACTTGGTCGGCTGCGCGGCGCCGTTGAACGCGCCGTGGTCGGCGAGCACCTGCACCCGCACCGCCCTGATCTTGCCGTCCCGGCTGGCCGCCAGCTCCCCGCGCATGTGGAAGTCCCGGGCGAAGCACGTGGACATCAGGTTCTCCGACCGGTCCTCGATCCACTTCACCGGCCGGCCGGTGAGCATCGAGCCGGTGATCGCGCACAGGTAGCCGGGATAGATGGGCACCTTGTTGCCGAACCCGCCGCCGATATCCGGCGAGATCACCCGGATCTTGTGCTCCGGCAGGCCCGTCATCATGGCGTACAGGGTCCGGTGCGCGTGCGGGGCCTGGGCCGTGGCCCAGACCGTCAGCTTGCCCGGCACCTTGTCGAAGTCCGCGACGATGCCGCAGGTCTCCAGCGGCGCCGGGTGCACCCGCGGGTAGAGCATGTCCTGGCTGACCGTCACCTCGGCGTCACGGAACACCCGCTCGGTGCGGGCCGCGTCGCCGGCCTCCCAGTCGAAGATGTGGTTCCCGGTGCGTTGGGGCAGGTCGTCGCGGACGACCGGCGCCCCGGCGTCCAGCGCGCGGCGCGCGTCGATCAGCGCGGGCAGCGGCTCGTACTCCACGTCGATCAGCTCCAGGGCGTCCCGGGCGGCGTAGTGGTCCTCGGCCACCACGAACGCCACCTCCTGGCCCTGGAACCGCACCTTGTCGGTGGCCAGCACGGCCTGGGTGTCGCCGGACAGGGTCGGCATCCAGGCCAGGTTCCGCTGTTTCAGCGTCTCGCCGGTGATGACGGCCTTTACCTTGGGGTGCGCCTCCGCCGCGACGGTGTCGATGGACAGGATCCTGGCGTGCGGGTGCGGGCTGCGCAGCACCGCCCCGTAGAGCATGCCGGGCAGCCGCACGTCGTCCACGTAGGTGCCCAGGCCGCGGATGAACCGCTGGTCCTCCTTGCGCGGCATCCGGCCGAAGCCCGCGGTCATCCTGTACCCCTGGGGTGTTCGGCGGCCCAGCGGACCGACCTGACGATGTTCTCGTAGCCGGTGCAGCGGCAGATCTGGCCGGAGATGGCCTCCCGGATCTCGGCTTCATCGGGGTCGGGGTGGTGGTCGAGCAGCCAGCGCGCGGTCATCATCATGCCGGAGGTGCAGAAACCGCACTGCAGGCCGTGGCACTCGATGAAGCCCTGCTGCACCGGGTCGAGCTGGCCGTCCCGCTCCAGGTCCTCGACGGTGCGGACCGAACGGCCGTCGGCCATCGCCGCGAGAACCGTGCATGACTTGACCGGCCTGGCGTCCAGCCACACCACGCAGGCGCCGCAGTTGGATGTGTCACAGCCCCAGTGGCTGCCGGTCAGGCCCAGTTGGTCCCGCAGGAAGTGGATGAGCAGGAGCCGCGGCTCGACGTCCCGCGTGTACTCGGTGCCGTTGACCGTCACCGCGACCCGCATGGTCATGGTGTCAGCCTCGCCCGTTCGGCCGCCCGGCCTAGCGCGCGGGCGCTGAGCTCGGCGACCAGGTGCCGCTTGTAGTCCTCGGGCCCGCGCTGGTCGGCGACGGGATGACAGTGCTCGGCGGCGATTTTGGCGGCTGCTTCGAAGTTGGGCAGGCTGGCGGGGCGGCCGCGGAGGAACTCCTCGGCCTCGGCCGCCACGAAGTGCTCGGCGCCGACCGCGGTCAGGCCGAGGCCCACCGCGTCGATGACCTGGGTTTTCTCGCTGAGACTGAGGACGGCCCCGGCGGCGGCGATCGACCAGTCACCCACCCGGCGCGCCACCTTCTCGTACGCGCTGCCGGTGCCGGGCCGCACGGGCACCCGCACCTCGGCCAGCAGCTCGCCCGGGCCGATGACGGTCTCGTAGGGGCCGAGGTGGAACTCCCGGACCGGGACCACCCGGTCGCCGTCCTGGCCGCGGATGACCGCGGTCGCGTGCGCCGCGGCGAACGCCGCGGACAGGTCCTCGGACGGATCGGCCTGGCACAGCGACCCGCCGACGGTGCCCCACAGCCGGACGATCGGGTCCGCGACGACGCGCTCGGCGTCGTGGAAGATCGGGAAGAGCTCGCCCGCTACGGCCGAATCGAGCAGGTCCGCATGCCGGGCCAGGGCGCCGATGCGCAGCTGGTCGCCGTCCAGCCTGATGTAGGCGAGTTCGGCCAGCCCGTTGATGTCGACGAGTACCCCGGGCTGGGCCAGCCGCAGCTTCATCATCGGGATGAGGCTGTGACCGCCCGCGACGACGCGGGTGTCCGGCCTGCTCAGCAGCGACAACGCGTGCTCGACGCTGGTCGCCCGCTCGTATTCGACCTGCGACGGGACCTGCATGTAATGCATCATTCGGCCTGCCCGGCCATTACGCAACCGCTTCCTTAAGCTTTCGCTTATACGTGCTGTTCAGACTGGTATTCCGTGGTAGCCGTCTTCCATCACGCCTGACCGGCCCGCGGCTGTGCCTGGTTCGCGTCAGCGGCCGCCGATGTCCTCGCTCCACACTTCGGGGTGGCGCTGCTGGAACTCGTGCATGGCGGCCATGCAGCCCTCGTCGTCGAGCAGCACGACCTCCACCCCGCGGTCGGCCAGGAACCCGAGGTCGCCCTCGAAGGTCTGCGCCTCGCCGACCACCACCCGGGGGATCTGGAACAGCAGGATCGCCCCGGTGCACATCTGGCACGGGGACAGCGTGGTGTACAAGGTCGTGTCGAGGTAGGAGGGGCGGCGGCCGGCGTTGCGCAGGCAGGCGATCTCGCCGTGCGCCACCGGGTCGCCGCGCTGCACCCGCTCGTTGTGCCCGGCCGCGACGACCTGCCAGCCTTGGCTAGCACTGCCCGCGGCCAGCACCGCGCCGACCGGGACGCCGCCGGCGTCCAGGCTGATCCGCGCCTGTCCGAGGGCCAGCGCCATCATCTCGCGATCGCACCTGTCCGCCTGCCCGTATCCCATGCCGGCCTACGCTACCTGGTCGGTGCCTGGCCTGGTGAGGCGCCACACCACGCCGACGCCGTTGCCCTCCGGCGCGGGCAGGTCCATCGGGCGGCGCTCGACCTCGGTGAAGCCGAGCTTGCGCGGTATCCCGCCGCTGGCCACGTTCAGCTCGTCGTGCACGATCTCCACCCGGTCCACGCCGGGCAGCCGGAACGCCTGCTCCACCAGCGCCGCCGACGCCACGGTGGCCAGGCCACGGCGGGTGTACGCGCGGTGCACCCAGTAGCCGATCTCCAGGCCGCCCGGGCCGATCCTCGGCATCAGGCCGATGCCGCCCGCCAGGGCACCCGCGCCCGTGGTCGTGATCGCGTAGTTGAAGACCGTGCCCTCGTCCCAGCCCTGGACCGAGCCGGCCAGGAACTCCTGCGCCGACTCCCGGCCGTAGTTCACCGCCCACGGCATCCAGGGGCGCAGGTGACCGGCCGACTCGGTGACCGCCTCGAGCAGGGCATCCAGGTCGTCCTCGTGGTGCCGGCGCAGGGTGACCGGCCCGTGCTCGATCACCTCGTCCGGCCGCTCATTTTCCCGGCCACTCATAGCACAGCTCCTCCCCGACTCGCAGCCGCGCCCAGCGGGCCGCTTCTACCTGCAGCGCCTGCGCGGCGGCGACGATCACGACCGGGTCCACGTCCGTCTCGGGCAGGACCGCGAGCTTCTCCCGCGCCAGCCGCCTGATCTTATCCCTGGTCAGGGTGTCCAGGGCCGCGGCGCTCGACACCAGGTCGGCGAGCAGTTCGGCGCGCAGGCCCGGCGGCCCGAAGCCGCGCAGCAGCTGGCGTGACCGTTCGGCCGCGTGGGGCGGGCGGCGGCCGCTGACGTACTGCATGCTGTCGAAGACGACACCCGCCGCGATGCCGCCCCAGATGCCGTCCCTGAGGTGCAGTTCCCGCTCCACCACGAAGTGCATGATGTCGTGCGGCAGCCGCGGCCCGGCCGTCCCGCCGTACAACCGGTACACCACCCCGTCGTTCCGCTCCACCAGCGCGTAGGCGCGCTCGTGGTCGGGGAGCCGGGGAAAGGTCACATGCATATCCTCACTATGCGGACGCACCGGACGGCACGCCTAATGGTTTTCGCCGGGGCGCCTGGTTGCCCTAAGGTGGCCGATCGTGGCAGGACGCGGTACGACGGCGACGATAGCGCTCGAGCGGGCCGGGATCCCGTTCGCGGTGCACGAGTACGACCACGACCCGAGGCACGAGTCCTACGGCCGCGAGGCCAGCGAGGCGCTGGGCGTCTCGCCGGACCGCGTGTTCAAGACGCTGATCGCCGAGGTGGACGGGACGCTGGTGACCGGGGTGGTCCCGGTGGAGAGCCAGCTCGACCTCAAGGCGCTCGCCGCCGCCTCCGGCGGCAAGAAGGCCGCGATGGCCCAGGTGGCGGCGGCCGAGCGGGCCACCGGGTACGTGGCCGGCGGCATCTCCCCGGTCGGCCAGCGCAAGCGGCTCCCGGTGGTGCTCGACGCGTCCGCGATGCGCTTCGCCACCGTGTTCTGCAGCGGCGGGCGGCGCGGGCTTGAGATCGAGCTCGCGCCCGCCGACCTGGTCCGGGCGGCGGGCGCGAAGGTCGCCAGCATCGGCCGGCCCCAGGTTTAGGCGGTGCGACGGCGGAACAGCCAGGCCGAGATCGCTATCGAGACGAGCAGGATGCCGCCGCACCAGGCCAGCGCGGCTCCCAGTGGCACCCCGCCACCTGGGACCGGGCCGCCGGGAACCGGGTCTGGCTGCCGGAGCAGCAGGCCGCGGATGGTCTCGGTGACCGGCGTGGCCGGCTGGTGCCTGGCGAACCCCCGCAGCCACCACGGCATGGTCCGGACCGGCACGAACGCGCTGCTCGCGTAGCTGAAGAACATCAGGAAGAACATCGCCGAGTTGGCCGCCTCCGGCGCCGACACCAGCAGCCCGAACGCGGCGGCCAGCCAGGAGACCGCGGCCACGAACAGCAGCAGGACGCCGAACGCGGCGGCGAACGAGGCCACCGAGGCGTGCGGCCGGAACCCGATGCCGAACGCGACCGCCGTGACCAGCACGGTAGAGGCGACGTTCCGCAGCAGGCTCGCGGTCACGTGCCCGGCCAGCACCGCCGTGCCGGATACATCCAGCGACCGGAACCGGTCGATGATGCCGCCGGCCATGTCCTGGCAGACGGTCACCGCGGTGGTGGACGCCCCGGTCACCGCGCACAGCAGCAGGACGCCGGGCACCACGTAGTCGACGTACCTGGTGCCGATGTCCACCGCCCCGCCGAAGAGGTAGACGAACACCACCATCAACATGACGGGCAGCATCAGCGCGGTCAGCAGCGCCTCGGGGCTGCGGGCGGACAGGCGTAGGCTCCGCCCGGCCATGATCAGTGCGTTAGACATGAGCGGCCTCCTTCGGGTGCCCGGTCAGGGTGAGGAAAACGTCGTCCAGGGTGGCGCCGTGCACGGCGAAGCCCGCGATCAGGACCCGGCCCGGGTCGGCCGCGTCCAGCAGCGCCCGGACCTCAGCGGCACTGCCCTGGGCCGCACTGCCGTCGGTCGGCACGCCCACCGTCAGGCTCGCCGGGTCCCGGTGCACCGCCCGCTCGCCGAAGTGCCGGCTGACCTGGTCGAAGGCAGCCTCGTTCGCGCAGGTCATGTCCAGCCGCTGGGCGGCTACCCGCCGCTTCAGCTCGGCGGCCGTTCCCTCGGCGATGACGCGCCCGCCGTCCAGGACCGCGATGAGTCCCGCCAGCCGTTCGGCCTCCTCTAGATATTGGGTGGTGAGGAAGACGGTTACCCCGGACGCGGCCAGGCCCTCGATGACCCGCCACATGGTCAGGCGGCTCTGCGGGTCAAGACCGGTCGACGGCTCGTCGAGGAAGATCACCGACGGATGGCCGACCAGGCTGGCGGCGATGTCGAGCCGGCGGCGCATCCCGCCCGAGTAGGTGCCCACCCGCCGCCGCGCGGCCGCAGTCAGCTCGAACTGCTCGGTCAATTCGGCCGCGCGCCGCCGGGCCGCCGCCCGGGACAGCCGCGACAGCCTGCCCATCATCCGCAGGTTCTCCTCGCCGGTCTGCGCCTCGTCCAGGGCGGCGAACTGGCCGGTGAGGCTGATCCGGCGGCGGACCGCGGACCGGTCGCGGCGCACGTCGAAACCGGCCACCCGGGCCTGCCCGGCGTCCGCCTCGGTCAGCGTGGCCAGGATGCGCACGGTGGTGGTCTTGCCCGCCCCGTTCGGCCGTCGTTCCGCTGGTCGTTTATCTGCCCGGCCCCCGGCGGCCCGTTCATCGTCATGTCGCTCCTTGCCATAGTTCTTCTGCGTATGAGATACGCTTATTTGCGTAAGCTATACGCAGTACTAAGATGATGTCAACCGCGGTCCGGAGGGAGATGAAATGTCAGGCCCCAGCGCACCGGAGGCCGGGATCCCGCACGCCAGCGAGATCGTGGACAGCGAGATCCCGGGCAGCGAGGCTCCGGGCAGCACGAATCCCGCCAGCGGGATTCCGGACAGCGTCGCCGCGGCCTGGGGGGTCCGCGAGCGGCCGCATAAGGGGCCGAAGCCGGCCCTCAGCCTGCCGCGGATCGTGGATGCCGCCGTGCGGGTCGCCGACACCGAGGGCCTCGACGCGGTGTCCATGGGACGGGTGGCCGCCGAGCTCGGCGCCGCCCCGATGTCCCTCTACCGTCACGTATCGGCCAAGGAGGAACTGCTCCGGCTGATGGTGGACGCCGCCTGGGGCGACTCCCCCGGGCCGCTGGCGCCCGGCGAGAACTGGCGAGCCGGGCTGTCCCGGTGGGCCTGGGCGCTGCGGGCCGGCGCCCGCCGCCACCCCTGGGTGGTGCGCATCCCGATCAGCGGGCTGCCGATCATGCCGCGCGAGATCGCCTGGTTCGAGGACGCTCTGGCCTGCATGCACGGCACCGGGCTGACCGAGACGCGGAAGGCCTCGGTGATCATGCTGCTGGCCGGCTACGTCAGGAACCTGGCCACCACCGAGGCCGACATCCAGGCCGCGGTCCAGGCCTCCGGCCTGGACCTGGCCGGGTGGATGGCCTCCTACCCGCGCATGCTCAGGCAGCTGGCCGACCCGCAGCGGTTCCCCGCGCTCACCGCGTTCATCGCGGCCGGGGTCTTCGAGGACGCCGACGGTCCCGACGACGAATTCATCTTCGGCCTGGACCGCATCCTGGACGGCATCGAGGCCCTCGTGCGGGGGCAATGACACCCCGGAACAGCCGACTTCCATGATCATGAAGGGTTTACAGTGCCGGGCTGCCCAGCTCAGACTGAAAACCCTTCGTGATCACGAAGACTTAGGTACTGTTTTCGATACCAAAGTCTTCGCGATCATGAAGGACATGCGTCCGGCGCCGCGGCGGGCGGGAGGGCCGGCCGCCCCGGGCGGGGGCGCCGACCTTTCCCGGCGGGGTCAGGCGACGAGTTCGCGCTCGTCCGCCGGGGCCGCGGCGGGCTGCGGCTTGGTGTTGCGCATGAGCAGGGTGGCCAGCAGCGCGGCGACGAGGACGCCGATCGCGCTGACGGTGAAGGTGGCCGACATCGAGGCGGTGAAGGCCTGGCGGGCGGCGTGGACCAGGCTGGTGTCGCCGCGGGCGGCGGCCAGCGCGGCGGCGATCGAGTGCCTGGCCTGGGCGGGCGCGCCGACGGGCACATGGCGGGCGAAGCCGCTGGCCAGCAGCGAGCCGAGGATCGCGATGCCGAGCGCGGAGCCGGCCTGCTGGATGGTGTCGTTCAGGGCCGAGCCGACGCCCGCCTTCTCCACCGGGATGGTGCTCATCAGCGCGCCGACGGCGGCCGGCATGGCCAGGCCCGCGCCGAGGCCGAGCAGGCCGAGCGCGACCGCCGGGATGACGAAGCCCGTGTCGGCCGAGACCGTGGTCAGCAGCCCGAAGGATGCAGCCATGACGAGCAGCCCGCCCAGCACCAGGAACCGGGGGCCGGTCGTCGCGGCGAGCTTGGCGCCCGCGATGTTGCCGATCAGCGCGGTGACGGCCAGCGGCACGAACGCGAGGCCCGCCTTGAAGGGCGTGTAGCCGAGCACAAACTGCAGGTACTGGGTGAACACCAGCAGCAGGCCGCCGTTGGCGATCTCCACCAGGGCCAGCGACAGCGAGCCGCCGCTGAAGTTGCGATGCTTGAACAGGACCAGCGGCACCATCGGCTCGGAGGTGATGTTCTCCCAGACCATGAACGCGCCGAGGGCGATGATCGCGACGGCCAGCGGGATCGCCGACGGGCCGCCGAAGGCGCCGTGCTGCGGGATCCCGATGATCCACCAGACCAGGGCGGTTATGCCGGCCGCGGACAGCATCGCGCCGGGCAGGTCGGGCCGCTGCCACGGCCCCTTCGACTCCGGCATCAGGACCATGCCCGCTAGCACGGCCAGCGCGACGACCGGGACGTTGATGAAGAAGATCGCGTGCCAGGAGAAGTGGTCGATCAGCACGCCGCCGAGCACCGGGCTGCCGACCAGGCCGAGCATCGCCACCGAGGTCCACGCCGCCATCGCCTTGGGACGTTCGGTCTCGTCGAAGACGGTGATGAGGATCGACAGCGTGGAGGGCATGATCAGCGCCCCGCCGACGCCCATCGCGATCCGCACGGCGATCAGCTCACCGGGGTTCGCGGCGAAGACCGCGGCCAGCGACGCCGCCCCGAACAGGAGCAGGCCGATGATCATGACCTTCCGGCGGCCGAACCGGTCACCCAGGCTGCCCGAGGTGAGCAGCAGCCCGGCGAAGACCAGGACGTAGGAGTCGAGGATCCACTGGGTGTCCTGGGCGGTCGCGCCGATGTCCCTGGTCATCTGGGGCACGGCCACGGTCAGCGCCATGCCGTCGACCACCAGGACCAGCGAGCTGAGGCACAGCACGATCAGGATCCACCAGCGGCGTGGATTGCGGGTTTCCATGGGGGCTTCCTTCCGGGGATGCGTACAGTGTTCCTTCGCTGCGTACAATGTACGCATGAGAGGGCAGTGTGCGCAAATCAACATCGTGTACGCTGGATGCGAACGTTGTACGCAGCGAGGAGGCCCGATGGCCGCAAAGACGAACCCGATCCCGTCCGTATGGGCGCGGCGGCCGCGCGAGGCCGACCAGCCCGCGCTCAGCCGGGCCGCGATCGTCCGCGAGGCGATCGTCATGCTGGACGCCGAGGGCATCGAGGCGCTGAGCATGCGCAAGCTCGGCGCCCGCCTGAACGCCGGCGCGACCTCCCTCTACCGGCACGTCGCGACCAAGGACGAGCTGATGGAGCTCGCGGTGGACGAAGTCGTCGCCGAGATCACCGTCCCGCCCGCCGACGGCCCCGACTGGCGCGCCGCCGCCACCGAGGCCGCCCGGTCCTTCCGTGCGACGGCGCTGCGTCACCCGTGGCTGGCTTCGGTCCTCGGCCAGGCGGGCCTGGCCTACCTAGGCCCCAACCTGATGTCCTACACCGAGCGGCTGGCTGCCCTGTTCACCGCGGCTGGCTTCCCCGAGCCGAGCGGCGCGATCGACACCATCCTGTCCTACGTCATCGGCATGAGCACCACCGAGGCGGCCTGGCTCACCACTGTCGCCCGCTCTGGCGAGACCGAGGCCGCCTTCGTGGCGCGCCTCATGCCCGCCGCCCAGCAGGCCGCCGTCGGCTACGACCACCTCGCCGAGTCCTACGCCGCTCCTCCGGCCCCCGACCCGGCCGGGGTCCGCGACGCCAAGTTCGCCTACGGCCTGGACGTCGTCCTCGACGGGCTGGCCCTGCGCCTCCCCCGCTAGCGGAGCCGCCCTAGGGGTCTCGGACCTAGACGATGTCACATCGGGCCACCTATAGCCGCCGGGTAGCCCCGGGGAATCTCACCCCGAGGCCCCCACGGAACCGTGCTTAACAGTCTCCCGTTACACGGCTCTTCTCATCGAATCCGTTAGAACTCGGGCATCCACGCCCAGTGGACAAACAGCTGCGGCTCTCTTTGCAGGAGCCCGTTCCACCAGCGTTTCGCTCGCTTGAACGCCCTCAACCGCTTGAACTTCCTTCGGGCCCACCGCACAATGTAGGTGTTTATGCGGCGCAGGAGTGCGAACATCTCGGTCCGGTAGAACTTGCCGTAATAGTTCATCCAGCCACGCATGACCGGATTCAGCCACCCGGAGAGTTCCTTTAGGTCCGAGGTGGTGCGCAGGTTGATGCGCCACCCTCGGATTGTGCGACCTTTGTCTTTCAGGGCGTCCCCGCTGATCGCCGGGAGGAACGCTGCGAACATGCTCTTCCCGTCTCTCGCCGGAGCCTTCCTGACACGGAAGGTATATCCAGGGAACGTGAACGACGTGCACTCGTAATCGAGCCGCCGTTTCCTGTCCTTGCAGTACACCACCTTGGTCTTGTCAGGGTGCAGTCGCAGCCCGGCTTCCTCCGGCCGTTCCGACAGCGCCGCCCGCACCTGGAGGGCCTGACGCCCGGTCGCACAATGCACCACCGCATCATCAGCGAACCGCTCGAACTCCACGGCCGGGAACTCACGCTCCAGCCACAGGTCGAACGCATAGTCGGGTCGCCCGGGGCATCTCAGCCCCGGGCTCCCACGGAACGGAGCGTGACAGTCTCCCGTCACTCCGCTCTTCTCATCTGATCCATCAGAATGTGAATTCGCGCATCCATGCCCAGTGAACGAATATCTCAGGCTGCCTTTCGGCGAGCCTCTTCCACCAGGCTTTAACCCGCTTGTATGCGCGCAGTCGCTTGAACTTCTTCCGGGCCCAGCGCATCACGTAGGTATTGATGCTCCGCAGGAGAGAGTACATCTCCCACCGGTTGAACCGGCCATAATAATTCATCCAGCCGCGAACGACCGGATTGATCCACTCAGCCAGCTCTTCCAGGTTCCTTGTGGTGCACGAGTGTATCCGCCATCGACGGATCTGCTGAC